>Ga0209382_10000363_pt1 | contig 74443 bp, 66 predicted proteins | sample SoiMetdeltSBSDD5_FD_187599 | JGI IMG/M metagenome (GOLD analysis project Ga0209382, IMG submission 187599) | Bulk soil microbial communities from a Populus tree surrounding site in Tennessee, USA - Soil MetaG P. deltoides SBSDD5 (SPAdes) (version 2) | ecosystem: Environmental > Terrestrial >... | reverse complement strand
AGCTTGCCGGGAATGAGCGTGAGGTTGTCGTACAGGCGCGCGACGGAACCGTACTGGCCGATGAGCTTGACCGCCGTCTTCTCGCCCACGCCCTTCACGCCCGGCACGTTGTCGATGGCATCGCCCATGAGCGCCATGACGTCCGGGATCTGGTCCGGGCCCACGCCCCAGCGCTCGCGCACCTTCGCTTCGTCATAGACGATCTTCTCGCCCGTGCGCCCGACCACGGACAGCACGCGCACGCGCGGGCCGACGAGCTGCAGAAGGTCCTTGTCGCCCGTCACCAGCACGACGTCGAGGTCGGTCGACTTCAGCGCCTGCTCGACGAGGGTGGCCAGCACGTCGTCGGCCTCGTAGCCCGGCACCTCGAGCACCGGCGTGCGCAGCGCGTCGAAGAGGCGGCGGATATACGGAAGCTGGCGCGCCAAGTCGCTGGGCATCGTCGTCCGCGTCGCCTTATAGTCCGCGAAGAGCTTGTCGCGAAATGTCGGCCCGGGCGGATCGAGCGCAATGGCGAGGTATTCGGGCTGCTCCTCGCGAATCAGCTTCCAGAGCATCGTCGAGAGGATCAGGATGGCGTGGGTCGGCTGGCCGCGCGACGTCGACAGGTACTCCATCGCGTGGTAGGCGCGGAAGATGTTCGAGTGGCCGTCGACGATGTAGAGCGCCGGGCGCCGGCTCACGCGAAGACCCCGGTGTACGCCGCACGCACGGCATCGGTGGCTTCGCGATAGGCGGTGAGCAATGCGTCACGCGAGGCGAAGCCCAGCGCGGCGGCAACGCGCGCGGGCATCGGCCCGGCGAGCTCCAGCGTATCGGTCGGTCGCGCGCCGAGCAGGCGCAGCGCCGTGGAGACGCGACGCAGGAAGCGATGGCGCGCGATCAGCGCGTCCGCGGCGTCCAGCACGCCGAGGCGACCCAGCGCGCCGAGTGCGGCGACCGTCGACGGCGTGCGGATTTCGGCGTGCGCGGCCCCGTGGACGAGCTGCAGGGCCTGCGTGAGGAACTCGACGTCCACCAGACCGCCGCGTCCCAGCTTCACGTGCCACCGGCCGCGCGTCTCCTTGCCCAGCTCGACCTCCATGCGCCGGCGCACGTCGCGAATCTCCTTGAGCGCTCCCGCCGGCAGCGGAGCGCCGTAGACGAGTCGGGCCAGCGTGGCGCTGACCCGCCGCGCGAGCGCTCGATCCCCCAGAAGCGGCCGCGCGCGCGTCAGGCTCTGCCGCTCCCAGAGATCCCCGTGTTCTTCATAGTACCGTTCGAGCGCATCGACGCCCGCCGCGAAGCCGCTACCCTTGCTGCCCGGACGCAGCCGCAGATCCACCGGGAAGGCGATGCCCGCCGCGGTGATGTCGCCGAGCGCGCTGGCCAGGCGCTCGACGGCGCCGCTGTAGAAGGTATGCGCGTCGACGCGCTCGCGTCCATCGGTCTCGCCCTCGGTCGCCCCGGCGTCGGCGCGTCCGAACGTGACGAAGATGTCGAGGTCGGAGCCTGTCGTCAGCTCGCGACCGCCGAGCTTGCCCAGCCCGACGATGACGGCCGGAATGAAGCGACCCCGCGCGTCGCGTGGTACGCCGCAGCGCTCGACCTGAGCGCCCAGCGCCATGAGCCATCCGGCGGCGAGCGTCGCCTCGGCCAGCGCCGTCATCTCGCGCGCATACACGTCGATCGTCGTGACGCCGAGCAGATAGCGCCAGACGACCGTCAGCTCCTGGGCCTGCTTGAGACGGCGCAGACGGTCGCGTTGCTCGGGCGCGTCCAGACCCGGGGCGAAGACCGCCGCGAGTGCCGCGCGGAAATCTCCGCGTCGGCGCCGGCGGCCCTGGAACACCGCCGGGTCAGCAAGCGAGGCTAGCAACTCGGGCTGGGCGACGAGCAACTGCGCGAGGAGGTCGCCTCCGGCGCAGAGTCTCACGAGCCCGTCGAGGAGCTCCGGCCGGGCGACGAGCAATTCGACGTAGCCGGCGCGCGGCCCGGCGGCGGCGAGAAAGCGCTCGAATTGGTTCAGCGCCTCGTCGGGATCGGGACTCTTCCAGCAAGCGTCCAGCAACGGGGCAATGAGCCGCGCCAGCGCCGCGCGGAGCGCGGCCGGATACGGCACGAGCGGACGACCGGTGACGATCATCCGCAGATTCTGCAGCGCGCGCTCCGGATCGGCGAAGCCGGTGGCGCTCAGCGCCATGCGGCTCGGCAGCCGAGGCCGCGCGGGCGTCTCGGCCGGCCGCTCGCCGAAGAACCGGCGAAACGCCTGATGAACGTCGCGCGTCACGCCGCGGTGCTCGGCGCCGAAGCGGCGCGCCGCGATGCGAGGCGGCGCGCCGATGCCGACGCGACGGGCGAGACGTCCCAGCTCAGCCGGGTCGTCCGGCAGGGTGTGAGTCTGAAACTCGTGCACGATCTGCAGACGATGCTCGACGGTGCGCAGATGCACGAGCGCGTGTGAGAGCCGACGTCCGAGGTCCGGTGCCAGGTACCCACGCTCGGTCAGGCGAAAGAGCGCCTTGAGCGAGTTTCGCTCGCGCAGCCACGGATCGTCGCCGCCGTAGAGCAGCTGCAGCGCCTGCACGATGAACTCGATCTCTCGGATACCGCCGCGCCCGAGCTTGACGTTGCGGGCCGACGCGTCGGCGTCGCGGCCGCGCAGCGTCAGATCGATCTGGCGCTTCATGGCGCGGATCGCCGGCACCACGCGCTCGTCGAGGCCCGGCCGGTAGACGGTCTCGGCGGCCCACGCCGTGAAGCGCGCGCCGAGGCCGGCGTCGCCGGCGCAGATGCGCGCCTTGAGCAGCGCCTGACGCTCCCACAGCTCCGCGCGGTCGCGGTGATAGGCGGCGTAGGCGTCGAGCGCCATGGCCACCGGGCCCATCCGGCCCTCGGGACGCAGCCGAAGATCGACACGAAACGCGTAGCCTTCCTCGGTGACGTCCTCGATTCTCGCCACCAGGTCGCGGCACACGCGCGCGAAGAACGCCCCGTTCTCGAGTCGTCCCTCCGGTCCGCCGGCCGTCTCGCCCTCGGCGCCGTAGACCAACATCAGGTCGACGTCGGAGGAGTAATTCAGCTCGTCGCCGCCGAGCTTGCCCATGCCGACGACGGCAAGACCCGTCTCGCGGCCATCGACGTCGAGCGGCGTGCCGAAGCGCGCGCGCGCGTCAGCCAGCGCGTCGGCCGTGGCTTGCGCCAGGCAGGCGTCGGCGAGGTGCGAGAGCTCCTCGGTCGTCACCGCGAGGTCCGCATCGCCGAGCAGATCGCGCGCGCCGATGCGCAGCAGCTGGCGGTACTTGAACCGGCGCAGGGCGTTCATGCGCGCCTCGCGCGTCGCGAACGGCCGCACGGCCTGGGCCACGTCCTGTACCAGCTCCTCGGCCAGCCACGGCCGCATGGTGCGCGGCTCGAGCAGCCACGCGAGCGTGCTCGGCCGGCGGCGCAGGACGTCGGCCAGGAACTGGCTGGCGCCGCCGACGCGGGTCAGCAGCGCGGCCGCGCCCGGATGCACCGCGAGCGTGCGGAACAGCACGGCGCGATCGACCGCCGCGGCGTAGCGCTCGAGGTTGTTGAGCGCCATGTCGGGATCGGGCGCCGCCGCCAGCTCGGCCAGCAGCCGCGACAATGCCGGCGCCAGCAGCTCGGCGTCGCGCGGTGTCGGCGTCAGCGCCTCGAAGTTCGCGGCGGCCGCCGTCGGGTCGGCGAAGCCGGCCCGCCGCAGCACGCGCGTGAGCTCTGCGCGACTGGTCAGCGTGGCAGCTTCGATCAGACCGCCTGCTCGCCCGTCTCGCCCGTGCGGATGCGAATGGATTGGTTGATCGGCAGCACGAACACCTTGCCGTCACCGATGGAGCCGGTCTTGGCGGCGCCGACGATCGTCGCGCTGACCTTGTCGACGAGGTGGTCGGGCACGACGACCTCGATCTTCACCTTCGGCAGGAAGTCGACGGTGTACTCCGACCCGCGATACAGCTCGGTGTGGCCCTTCTGGCGCCCGAAGCCCCGCACCTCGGTGACGGTCATGCCGATGACGCCGATCTCGGTGAGCGCCTCCTTCACGTCGTCGAGCTTGAAGGGCTTGATGATCGCCTCGATCTTCTTCATGACGTCACACCTCGTCGAGGATGGGCAACATCAGGGCCGAGACGTGGCTGCTGATGCGCTTGAGGTTGGTAAGAACGTCGAGGTGGATCTCGGACGTCTCGATGGATTCCGCGAGGCCCGCGCGCAGGCGCCCGAGGTGCGATTCGCGCAGCTCGCGCTCGCGCATGCGCATGAACGGCCGCTGGTCGAGCACCTCCTGCGCGAGCGCTCGGTCGTTGGCGGCAAAGGCGGCGATGGCACGCTCGAGGTTCTTGGACACGAGGCCGTGAAACTCGAGGATCTCCGCCCACCCCGGCTCCGAAAAGCGACGCGCCTGATACATCTTCTTGCGGGCCAGCTCCATGAGGTTCTTGTCGACGATGTCGCCGATGTTCTCGAGATTCCCGATGAACGAGATCAGCCCGATCTCCTTGCGTGAGAGCTCCGAGCCCATCGCGTCGCGGCCCAACCGCGCGAGGAACAGCTTGATCTCCCGCTCCAGGAAGTCGGCCTGGTCGTCGCGCTTCTCCACGTCCTCCAGCAGCGCCTGGTTGTCGGTGCGGAAGACCTCCATCGTGTCGCGAAGCATACCCTGCACCACGTCGGCCATGCGCAGCGCCTCGCGCGTGGCCTGGCCGAGCGCCAGCGAGGGCTGATCCAGCGCTCGCTCGTCCAGATAGCGTGTGCGGAACGGCGTGTCGCCGGTCTGGTCGTCGGGCACGAGCGCCTCGATGGCGCGCGCCGCCAGCGGCGTGAAGGGCAGGAACACGAGGCTGATCCCCAGGTTGAAGAACGTGTGGGCGTTCGCGATCTGCCGCGCCGGGCTGGACGCGCTCGCCGCGACCATCGTGGTGAACGGCACGAGGAACGGCAGCATGAGCGCCGCGCCGAGGAGCTTGAAGGCGATGTGGGCGACCGCCACGCGCTTGGCCTCCGCCGTCGCGCCGACGGAGGCGGTGAGCGCGGTCGCGCACGTGCCGATGTTCGCGCCGAGCACCATGGCCACCGCGCCGTTGAGGCCGATGAGCCCCTGGCTGGCCAGGGCGAGCGTGACGCCGAGCGTGGCCGCCGAGGATGCCACGAGCGCGCTGAAGACCGCCGAGACGAGGATCGCCGTCAGCGTGTTGCCGGACACCGCCTCGATGAGCTCCATGGCCAGGCGGTTGTCGCGCAGCGGCGCCACGCCGTCGAGGATCACTTTCAGCGCGAAGAACACGAGGCCGAGGCCGAAGATCGCCTGGCCGACGTCCTTGAGCACGCGCCGCCCGGCCAGAAAGGTGATCGTGAAGCCGAGGCCGACGAGCACCAGCGCGTAGTCCGTGATCTTGAACGCGATGAGCTGAACGGTGAACGTCGTTCCGATATCGGCGCCCAGAATGATCCCGAGCGTCTGGCGGAAGGTCATGAGCCCGGCGCTGACGAAGCCGATGAGCATCAGCGTCGTCGCGGCCGACGACTGGATGATGGCGGTCACCGCGGCGCCTGAAGCGACGGCGATCATCCGGCGGCGCGCCAAGCCTGTGAGCAGGGAGCGCAGGCGCCCGCCGGCGGCGCGCTGGAGGCTGTCGCCGCTCAGCCGGATGCCGTAGAGCAGCAGCGCCAGGCCGCCGAAGAGCGCGATCACGACCGCCGTCACGGCGCCCGCTCGCCGCCGGCGATGGACGCGCGGACGTGGGTGGCGGTGGCGAGTGCGCCCGGCAGGTGCGCGGTGTCGTTGAGCGACACCAGTCGCGGCGGTCGCGCCACCGTGAGCGACGCGTTGTCGATGCGCAGACGCCAGAGCGCGTTGAAGGAACAGCCGAGCAGCGCGCACGCGTACACGCTGATGACGCCGCCGTGCGCGACCACCAGCACGTCCTCGCCGTTGGGGTGCGCCGCCGCGATGCGGTCGATCGCGCCCCGCACGCGCGCGCTCACCGCGTCGAGCGGCTCGCCTCCTGGCGGTGGACAGTCGTGGGGCGCCAGCAGCCAGGCACGGTACGGATCCCCCTCGCGGGCGCGCACCTCGTCGACCGTGCAGCCTTCCCACTCACCGAGCGACAGCTCGCGCAGCTCCTCGAGGGGCACCAGCGGCACCCCGGTGCCGGCCAGCGCCACCTCGGCGGTCTCGCGCGCGCGGCGGAACGGGCTCACGTAGGCGGCGGCCACGCGGTAGCCGCGCAGGGCCACGCCGAGCGCCTCGGCCTGCGCCCGCCCGCGCGCCGACAGCGGGATGTCGGTGTGTCCTTGGAAACGGCGTTCCGCGTTCCAGATCGACTCGCCGTGTCGCGCGAGCAGCAATCTCACGCGTTCTCCCCCTGGGGGCGGGCCGCCGCCTCCCGCGCGGCGCGCAGGCGCGCGAGCGTCTCGTCACGGCCGAGCAGCGAGAGCACGTCGAACAGCGGCGGGGACGCGGTGCGGCCGGTGACGGCCAGTCGCGTGAGCTGCGCCAGGTCGACGAGCTTGAGGCTCATGGCGTCGACCAGTTCACGGTAGAGCGCTTCGAGCGCGGGCCCCGTGAACGGCTCGACGGTGGCCAGGCGGTCGATCAGCACGCCGAGCCGCTCGACGCCGACCGGCGTGAACAGCTTGGCCGACGCCTTGGGGTCGTACTCGCGCGGGCGCTCGAAGTAGAAGCGGCCGACCTCCACCAGCTCGCGCAGCGTTCGGCCGCGCTCGCGGAGCGTGTCGAGCATGCCGACGAAGCGCGCGGTGTCGCCCGGCGGCGTCAGCCCCGCCGCGCGCACGAACGGCGCCGCCAGCGCGACCAGCCGGGCGCCGTCGATCGTCTTGATGTACTCGTGATTGAGCCATTCGAGCTTGGTCTGATCGAAGATCGCGCCGGACGAGGACACATCCTTGATGTCGAAGCGCTCGATCAGCTCGCGCCGCGTGAAGACCTCCTGGTCGCCGCTGGACCAGCCCAGACGGGCGAGGTAATTCACCATCGCCTCGGGCAGCATCCCCTGCTCTCGATATGCCTGCACGGACGTCGCACCATGACGCTTGCTCAAGCGCGTGCGATCGGCGCCCAGGATCATCGAGACGTGCGCGAAGGCGGGCACGGGATAGCCGAGCGCCTCATAGCACAGCACCTGCTTGGGTGTATTCGAGAGATGATCGTTGCCGCGGATCACGTGGCTAATGCGCATCGTCACGTCGTCGACCACAACGCAAAAGTTGTACGTCGGCGTGCCATCGGTGCGGACGAGAATCCAGTCGTCGAGCTGGCGATGTTCGAACGTCACCGCTCCGTGGATGAGATCCTCGACCACCGTGGCGCCATCATCGGGAATGCGCAGCCGCAGCGCGCCGGTGGTCAACCCGAGCTTGCGGCAGCGTCCGGAATACCGGAACGTCTCGTTCCGCGCCTGCGCTTCGGCGCGCTCGGCCTCGAGCTGCTCGGGCGTGCACGCACAGTAATACGCGCGGCCGGCGGCGAGCAGGCGCTGCGCGTGCTCGCGATAGAGGTCGAAACGCTCGGTCTGCCGGTAGCCCGGCGTGGGCGGTCCTTCGTCCCAATCGAGCTCGAGCCAGCGCAGCGCGTCGATGATGAAGCCGATGTTCTCGTCGGTCGAGCGTGAGCGGTCGGTGTCCTCGATGCGCAGGATCAGCGTCCCGCCGTGGTGTCGCGCATACAGCCAGTTGAAGAGCGCCGTCCGCGCCCCGCCGACATGGAGGTGGCCGGTCGGGCTGGGCGCGAACCGCACGCGAACCTCGCCCGACATGGTCTAGTACGTCGCGAAGAGCCGGCCCCACCCGGTGTCCGCGAACGCGCGGATGCGCGCGCGTCCCACGGTGGGGTACCAGAGCAGGTCGTGGTAGACGTTCGATGCGAACGGGGCCCACACCACGAGCGGCGAGTGCAGCAACAGACGCTTCAACGGCTTGAGGGGGCCGCGCCGGATGAGCTGATCGCCCCAGATCACGAGGCTGCGCGAGGTCTTGAAGCCCATGTTCGTCGCCGCGGCATCGACGTCGCCCACGATCTCGATGTCGCGGGGATCGGCGACACCGAGCCCGCGCTCCTGGCACATCGCCAGATACCTGATCGACAGCGGATCGAAGCCCATGATCTTCGCGGCGATCGCGTCGATCGCGACCTGGTCGGCGGAAGCGAGGATCAGGTTGCCCTCGCGCGGAATCATCGTGCGCGGTCCCGCGCCGTCGCCCATCACCGTGCCGTCCATCACCGCGAACACCGCCGGGTGCAGCTCACGCTGCATGTACATGAGGTCGACCATGACTTCGTGGATGAACTCGTGCGCGTAGTGGCGGACCTCTTTCAGCAGCCCGCCGAATGCGTTCTTGATCGCCCCGGTGGTCGTCGTATGCCCGTGCGTTTTTTGTGTGCACTCGTGGAGGACGTTCTTCCCCACGAACATCTTCGGGATCTGAATGCCCTCGGGGAAAATCTGATTCAGCTTCAACAGCGGACTCTTGAAGCGGTAGACCGTCCACTCGACGTCCGGGAGCGGCGTGAAGCCGAGCCCGTGTCGCTCCAGCACCGGATACCACTTGTTGTTCCGGCACCCCTGCACCGGATTCGTGACGACGGTCTTGTTCTCGACGTGGAAGATCCGGCGGCGATCGTAGCCGTCTTCGAGCAACGTCGCCGCGACGCCGTCGACCTGCCACGGCTGGCTCGAGCACGCCGGGAAGTATTTCGTCCACGACAGGTTCAGCTTGACGATCAGGTCCACGTCGCGCGAGAGCACCTGGTCGTACTTCACCAGGCGCATGAGGCGTCCGTAGTCGGCGACGACGGTCTCGGGGCGTGTGCGGAGAACGGCGACCTGACTCTTCACGATCATCTCATTCTACTACTGCGCGCGCGTGCCGTAGATGATCAGCAGGACGGCGACGATCCAACCCGCGGTATTGATCAGCAGCGCGCGGTCGTTGAGGAAGAGCTCCGAGGGATTGCCGCCGAGCTGCCGGCGGTACAGCAGATACAGATAGCGGAAGATTCCGTACAGCACGAACGGCAACGTGGCCGGCAGCAGCTGGGTGTGGAACTTCGCGATCGTCTCCGGCGACATCGTGTACAGCGCGTACGCGGTGACCGTCGAGGCGGTGACCACGGCGATCATCTGATCCAGCAATCCCGCGCTGTACTCGGCGAGGATCGGCCGGTGGCGCGCGGCCTCGGCCTCGAGCATCAGGTACTCGTGGCGCCGCTTGCCGAGGGCCAGGAACAGGGCGATGAGGATCGTGCAGATCAGCAGCCAGCCCGAGATCGCCACGTGGATGGCGAGCGTTCCCGCGAGCGCGCGAAGCACGAAGCCGACGGCGACGGTCAGCACGTCGACGATGACGACGTGCTTGAGCCACGCCGAATACGCGGAGAGCAGCACCACGTACGCCACGGCCACCAGCGTGAAGCCCGCCGAAAACCGCGTCGCCGCCGCGACCGCCGCGACCACGAGCGCCCCCGCGACGCCGAGGGCGAGCCGAACCGACAGCCGTCCCGCCGCGACGGGACGCTCGCGCTTCTTGGGATGCAGACGATCCTTGTCGCGATCGGCCACGTCGTTCACCAGGTAGATCGCGCCCGAGAGCGCGCAGAAGATGGCGAAGGCGCCGAGCGCCGGCCAGAACGACTCCGTGAACAGGCGCTGCCCGAACACGAGACCGGCGAACACGAAGAGGTTCTTGACCCATTGCCGCGGGCGCAGCGACACCAGGACGGCCGCGAGCATCAGGCGTGACGCCTCACCAGGCCGTCCGCGTCATGCGATGGACTCGCATGCGCGGCGCACGGCGGCGATGACGCCGTCGATCTCGGCGTCCGTCATCTCCGGAAAGCACGGCAGGGACAGCACCTCGCGCGCGGCTCGAGAGGACTCCGCCCAGCGTCGCGCGCCCTCGGCGGCGAAGAGCGGTTGGTCCGGCACCGCGCGTGGATAATGCACGGCGGTGCCCACGCCCTCGTCGGCGAGGCGCTTGGCGAGCGCGTCGCGCTGCGGGTGGCGCACCGTGAACAGATGGTAGACGTGGCGCGCGCCCGGCCGCTCGACGGGGAGCCGCAGCCCAAGCCCGGCAAGGCCCGCGTGATAGCGCGCCGCGATGTGCCGCCGCCGATCCGTCCACTCGCCGAGTCGTCGCAGCTTCACGCGCAGCCACGCCGCCTGCACCTCGTCGAGCCGCGTGCAGTAGCCGAGCTCGACGTGATGATAGCGGCCGGTGTCGCCGTGGTGGCGCAGCCGGCGCACCCGCTCGGCCACGTCGTCCCGCGTCGTGAGCACCATGCCGGCGTCGCCGCAGGCGCCCAGGTTCTTCGTCGGATAGAACGACAGGCCCGCCGCGTCACCCCAGCCGCCGAGCGGGCGATCGCCCCATGTCGCGCCGACGCCCTGCGCGTTGTCCTCGAGCACGGCGAGGCCGCGCGCCCGCGCGAGCGTCTCCAGACGGTCGACGGCGGCGGGATGGCCATAGAGGTGCACCGGCATGATCACTTTGGTGCGCGGCGTGAGCGCGCGCGCGGCGGCCTCGGGATCCATCGTCAGCGTGTCGGGCTCCACGTCCACGAACACGGGCGTGGCGCCGGCCATGGCGATGGTGGTGGCGGAGGCGACGAACGAGAAGGCCGGCGTGAGCACTTCATCGCCCCGCCCGACCCCGAGCGCCGTGAGCGCGACCCGGAGCGCGTCGGTGCCCGAGCCGACGCCGATCGCGTGCCGCGCGCCGCACAGCGCCGCGAGCTCGGCCTCCAGCGCGCGCCCCTCGGCCCCGAGCACGAACTGACTGCCCCCGAGCACGCGCTCCGCGGCCGCCATCAGATCGCGCTTGAGAGCGGCGTGCTGACGGCTGAGGTCCAGGAACGGAATCATCGCGTGCGTCCTCCCTCGATCGCGCCGAGACCGACACGCGTGCTGATCGGGCCGCCCACGCCGAGCAGATTGAGCGTGAAGCGCACCTCGTCGTCGCGCTTCGTGCGGTTGATGAACTCGATGGCCAGGGCCCAGCACTGCCAGTGCAGCTCCGCCGCCACACGGCTCTCGGCGAACACAAGGTTGTAGAGGTCCCAGTTGATGCTGCCACGCGCGGTCAGCCACGGAAACGGGTTGACGCTGAACCCACCCTGCAGGAACGTGATCTTCGCGGGATCGCTATAGCGCACGCCCAAACTGACCTCGCCCCGCGGGACCGTGGTCGTGACGTCGGCCGTGACCGAGGGGAAATTACCCGCGCCGGGGTCGTACGTGAGATCGCTGCGCAGCCGCGTCGTCGGCGTCGGGGCCACGATGAGGGTCGCGAACGCATCCTGCCACTGATTCCTGCGCAGGTCGTACGCGTTGCCGAGCGCGAGGCGGAACAGCTCCCAGCGCACCGGCTCGGCATTCGCCAGCGCGATGGTGCGCCCGCGAATGCGATTGGTGAGCGTAAACGTCACAAGGTTGGTGTCCTGGATGTCGTCGAGCGGCGGCGTCCACTGCGGCAAGTTGTTCTTGTCCTTGCCGGCGATCCACGTGTAGTTCACGCGCGGCTCGATCGTGTGCAGCATGGCGTCGATGTTCCAGAAGCCGCCCGTGTCGAACACGCGCGTCAGCTTCGTCTCCGCCTCCGCGCCGGCCTCGATCAACCGACGCAGACGGGGCTCGTCGCTCGTGATCTCGACGGGACCGTTCACGCCGGGCACGAAGCGGACGCCCGTCACCGTGCGATCGTAACCCGTCAGCCGCCCCCCCACGAACGGCGTGAACGTGATCACACCGACGGGAATGGGTAGCGACACGTCGGGGTGCAGGTCGATTCGACTGCCGCTGGAGCCCAGGTTGCGTACGAAGTTGATGGCGCTGCCCTCGAACTGCCACAGCACGCCCGGCAGGTCGTGCAGCGGTTGCGGCGTGCCGACGAGCCGGATATCGGGCAGACGCTGCAGCGCGACGGGCTTGGGCGTTGTGAGGTCCTGATAAAAGAACAGGTCGCCGACGAGGTTCCAGGTGTCCCAGGAGCGCGTCAAGAAGATGTTGGACTCCACGCGCTGCGAGCTGCGCTGATACAGATTGTCGCCGTAGTCGTTCAGCACCTGGTGGTCCGAGACACCGCTGACGTCCACCTTGAGCCAGGTGCGGGGGGCCAGAGACCAGTCCTGCCGTGTGACCCCGACGAACCGCGTGGAGCCGTGCCTGAAGGACTCCTGCATGAAGAAGCCGCCGAGTCGGCCTCGCTGGTTGTCGGTCAGGATGTAGCGATACTCGAAATTGAACCCTTCGCCGAGGTTCGTGTACATGATCGGCGAAAAGAGCAGATCCTGGCTGTCGCTGATGGCCCAGAAGAACGGCGTCTCCGCATAGGCGCCCTTGCGCGTCGAGTACCCGAACTTGGGGAACAGGAATCCGGTCTGGCGCTCGCGACGGATCGCGGCGGCGAAGAATGGCACGAACGGGATGAGCGGGAGGTTACGAACCCAGAACGAGGCGTCCGTGCCGTAGATGAAGTCGTTGAGGTCGGCCGTGCCGTCACCGAAGTGAATGGCCCAGTCCGGCGGATCGGCCTCGCACGTCGTGAACACGCCCTGCTTGACATGATAGACGCTCTCGCCGCGCCGCTCCATGCGCTCGCCGGAGATTCGGTAGTAGGGCGCGCTCTGCGCCGCCGCCTGATACACGACGCCGGTGCCCGTCTTCACGTTGTATTCGATCCGTTGGCCGGTCAGCTGATCCTCACCGTCGTAGAAGATGACGCGGCCCTGGGCGACGGCGTCGCCGGTGACGCGATTGAGCTCGATGCGATCGGCCATCAGTCGCGTGGAGCCCTTGGTGAGCTCCACGTTGCCCGTGGCGACCAGGAGGTTGTCGGGCCCGACCTGCTCGAGCTGATCGGCGATGACCGTCACGTCGCCGCCGGGGGTTCCGACCGTGACGGGAGTCTGGGGCGCCTGCGCCTCCGCCGTCGCCACACTCAAGGCCAGAAAGAGCCCCGTCGCGGCGCCGATCAGTCGACGACAGAGTTGCGGCGCTTGTTGTCTCAGACGCCCTCGTCAGAAAAGAGGGCCCATGCTATCAGCCGACTTTTCGATCGGGCAAGGCTTATCGCCCCGTGCGATGCGGAGCACGTCGCCGAGGAGCGACAACGATCCGGCGATACAAAGGATGGGGGTTCGTGGCTCGCGCGCGGCGAGTACTAGTGCCTCGCGGGCCGAGGCGGCGAGCTCGACGGCGGCCGTGCCCTCGGGGACGACGGCGTGGAGCGCGTCGGGCGCGGCGGCGCGCGGGCTCGACGACGCGGTGAGAATCAGCCGGCGCGTCCGCGGCGCCAGCGCCGCCAGCATGCCGCGCGCGTCCTTGTCGCGTAGCGCCCCGAACACCAGCGTGATCGGCGCGTCGCCGAACCACGCGGTGAGCGAGTCGGCGAGCGCGCGCGCGCCCGCGGGATTGTGCGCGCCGTCGAGCACGACCACGCCGTCGCCCGTGTGAAATACCTCGAAGCGTCCCGGCCAGCGGGCGCGCGCGAGCCCCTCGCGCGCGGCGGCCTCGCCCACCCCGAGCACGCGCGCCGCGGCCAGCGCCAGCAGCGCGTTCGACGGCTGATAGACGCCGAGCAGCGGCAGGTCGAGCGCGTCGAGCCGCCAGCCGGGCCCGGCGCAGTCGATGACCTGGGCGCTCGCGTCACGCGCGCGCACGTGCACGCTGAGCTCGCGCCCTTCCATCAGGAGCGGCACGCCGACGGCCGCGGCGCGCGCAATCAGGACGTCGGCAGCCTCGGGCGCCTGCGCCGAGGCGACGGCGACGCCGCTGCGAATGATGGCTGCCTTCTCGCCGGCGATCGTGGCGAGCATCGTGCCGAGAACCTCGGTGTGGTCGAGATCGATGCGCGCGAGCGCCGTCACTGCCGGCTCGCCGACGGTCGTGGCGTCGAGCCGGCCGCCGAGCCCAACCTCCAGCACCGCCACGTCGACCGCTTCGCGGGCGAAATAGTCGAGCGCGAGCGCGGTGGTCGCCTCGAACATCGTCGCGTCCAGGCGCGCCACCAGCGTGGCGATCGCGTCGTAGCCGTCGGCGACGTCATCCTCTCCGATGGCCTCGCTGTTCACGCGGATACGCTCGCGAAACGAGACGAGGTGTGGCGAGGTGTACAGGCCCACGCGGCGGCCGTCCGTCCGGAGCATGGCCGCGAGCATCGCCGCCACCGAGCCCTTGCCGTTGGTGCCTCCGACCTGCGCAATCGTGTAGCGGCGTTCCGGATTGCCGACGGCCTGGAGCAGCGTCTCGATCCGCTCCAGGCCGGGGCGCATCCCCGCGTGCTCGCCGCCTCGCAGGGCGAGGAGCCGGGCGACCGCCTCGGCGTAGGTCATGCGCGATCGGGCGGATCGTTGGGCTGGTCGGCGAAGAACGCGAGCAGGCGGCGCAGCGTTTCCTTGAGATCGCGGCGCTCGATGACGAGATCGAGCTGGCCGTGCTCGAGCAAGAACTCGGAGCGCTGAAACCCCTCGGGCAGCGGCTGGCGGATGGTCTCCGCGATGACCCGCGGCCCGGCGAACCCGATGAGCGCGCGCGGCTCCGCGATGATGACGTCGCCGAGCATGGCGAAAGAGGCGGTGACGCCGCCCGTCGTCGGATCCGTCAGCACCGAGAGATAAGGCAGGCCGGCCTCGGCAAGCCGCTCGAGCGCGGCCGACGTCTTCGCCATCTGCATCAGCGAGAGGATGCCTTCCTGCATGCGGGCGCCGCCCGAGGCGGACACGATGATCACGGGCAGATGCTTGTCGATGGCCAGCTCGATGGCGCGCGTGAGCTTCTCCCCCACCACCGAGCCCATGCTGCCGCCGAGATAATCGAACTCGAAGACGCACAGCACGGTAGGCAGCCCGCCGATGCGGGCGACGCCGGTCACGACGGCCTCTTCGAGTGTCGTCTTCTGGCGCGCGGACTTCACGCGGTCGCGATAGCGCTTGGAGTCCTTGAAGTTGAGCGGGTCGCCCGGGGTGAGACCGGTCTGCCGCTCCTCGAAGCTGCCGGCGTCGATCAGCAGGCCGATGCGCTCACGGGAGCCGATCCGGAATGGATAGCGACACTTCGGGCAGACGCGTCCGCCGCGCTCGACCTCGGCGCGATACACGATCTCCTTGCACGAGTCGCACTTGATCCACAGGCCCTCGGCGATGTTCACCTTCTTCGGGGTTCCCGCGGTCTCCTCGGGCTTTCGACGAAACCACGCCATCACGCACTCCTCAGCGGTGCCTTCAGGGATGCGATGAGGTCGCCCACGCGCTCGACGAACGCCGCCGTGCCGGAGTGCTGCTCGACCGCCCGCACGATGGCGGAGCCGACGATGACACCGTCGGCGAGGCGGCCGACAGCCGCCGCGTGCTCGGGGCTGGACACGCCGAAGCCGACGCACACCGGCTTCGTCGTCACCAGGCGCAGTGTGCGGATCTGCGCCTGCAGCGCCTTCGGGAGCTCTCGCCGCTCGCCGGTGACCCCGGTGAGCGACACGGCATAGATGAAGCCGCGCGCCAGACGCGCGATCGCCTTCACGCGGGCCGGCGTGGACGTCGGCGCCACGAGCTGGATCAAATCGAGGCCGACCGGCTCAGCTTCCGCGCGCAGCGGCTCGCACTCTTCGTAGGGCAGATCGGGCACGATCACGGCATCGGCGCCGGCGTCGGCCGCTGTGCGCGCAAAGCTCTTGAGCCCGAACGCGAGGATCGGATTGTAGTAGCTCATCAGCGCGAGCGGCACGTCCACCTGCGCGCGCAGCGTCGCGACGGTCTCGAGCACCCGAGCCAGCGAGGTGCCGGCCGCGAGCGCACGCACGCCCGCGCGCTGGATCACGGGCCCGTCCGCGAGCGGATCGGAGAACGGCACGCCCAGCTCGACCACGTCGGCGCCCCGTCGCTCGGCCTCGATCACCAGCCGCTGTGTTTCGGCCAGCGAGGGATCGCCGGCCATGACGTAGGCCACCAGCGCGCACTCGCCGCGCGCGCGCAGGCGCGCGAACGTCGTTTCCAGCCGGCTCACTTGATCTCCATCCCAAACGCCTTCGCGACGACGTGCACGTCCTTGTCGCCGCGGCCGGAGAGGCCGACGACGATGATCTTCGAGCGCGGAAGCGTCTTGGCCAGGCGCATCGCGTGCGCCACGGCATGCGCGGATTCGAGCGCCGGCATGATGCCCTCCAGCCGCGTGAGCGCTTGGAAGCCCTCGAGCGCCTCTTCATCGGTGATGGACACGAACTCGAAGCGGCCGGCGTCTTTGTAGTAGGCGTGCTCGGGACCGACGCCGGGATAGTCGAGACCCGCGGAGATGGAGTGCGCGACGGCCACCTGCCCGTCGTCGCTCTGCAGCAGATAGCTCATCGAGCCGTGCAGCACGCCGACGGCGCCCGCCGCCATGGAGGCGCCGTGCTTGCCGGTGGCGATTCCGCTGCCGCCGGGTTCCACCCCGACGATTCTCACGCGACGCTCACGAATGAACGGATGGAACAGGCCGATGGCGTTGCTGCCGCCGCCCACGCACGCGACGACGACGTCGGGCAGCCTGCCGATCGCGCGCCGCGATTGCGTCCTGGCTTCCTTGCCGATGACCGTGTGGAAGTCGCGCACCATCATCGGATACGGATGCGGCCCGAGCGCCGAGCCGAGCAGGTAGTACGTCGTGCGGACGTTGGTCACCCAGTCACGCAGCGCCTCGTTCACCGCGTCCTTGAGCGTTTTGCTTCCCGAGTCCACCGCAATCACGCGCGCACCGAGCAGCCGCATACGGAAGACATTGAGCGCCTGGCGCGCGATGTCTTCCGCGCCCATGTACACCTCGCACGGCAGGCCGAGCAGCGCCGCCGCGGTGGCGGTGGCGACGCCGTGCTGCCCGGCGCCGGTCTCGGCGATCACGCGGCGCTTGCCCATGCGCGCGGCGAGCAGCGCCTGGCCGAGCACGTTGTTCACCTTGTGGGCGCCCGTGTGGCAAAGATCCTCGCGCTTGAGCCAGATGCGCGCGCCACCGCAGTGTTCGGACAGCCGCGCCGCGAAGTAGAGCGGTGTCGGCCGGCCGGCGTAGTCGGCGAGCAGGCTGGCGAGCCGTCGCTGGAACGCGCGATCATGGCGCGCCGCGACGTACGCCTTCTCGAGCTCGATCAGCGGCGCCATCAGCGTTTCGGGCACGAAGCGCCCGCCGAAGCGTCCGAAGTGACCCTGCGCGTCGGGCAGCGTCTTCACCGGACGGCCTTGGCTTCGGCGATGAAGCGGCGCACTTTGTCGGGATCCTTCTTGCCGGGCTGCGCCTCCACCCCTGAGTTCGCGTCCACCGCGTGCGGCCGCACGATCTCGACGGCGTGCGCGACGTTGTCGGGCGTGAGCCCGCCCGAGAGGATCACGGCGACGCGGGCCGCCTCGGGAGCCATCGCTCCCATCATTCGAATGCTTCGCCACTCGATGGGCTCGCGCGTCTCGCCGCCTTCGCTCCACCGCGCGTTGCTGTCGAAGAGAATCGCGCTGGCGACCTTGCGCCACCACAGCGCGTTGATACGCTCGCCGAGCCTGTACTCGGGCAGCCCCTCGATCGTCGTTGCGGGCGACATCTTGACCGTCTTGATCACCGGCACGGAGACGTCCGCCCAGTCCTCCGGCTTCTCGTCACCGTGCAGCTGGATCGCGCGCAGCCGGCACGCCTCGATGACGGCCTTCACGTGGCCGGCCGGATGATCCCAGAAGACGCCCACGGGTGTCACGAACGGCGGCAGCCAGCGCACGATCGCCGCAACCTGCTCGGGCGTCACGAAGCGTGGCGTCTTCTCGACGAAGATGAAGCCGAGCGCGTCGGCGCCCGCCTGCACGGCCATCCGCGCGTCTTCGAGGTTGGTGATGCCGCAGATCTTCACGCGGGTCATGCCAGTTTCAACTCTCGAATCTTTTCACCGACGTCCGCCGCCTTCACCAGCCCCTCGCCGACGAGCACCGCATGGGCGCCCGCCTCGATCACGCGTCGGACGTCGTCGCCGTTGAAGAATCCGCTCTCGCTCACGACGGTCGGCCCCGGCGGAATGTGCGGCATCAGCGCGATCGTCGTGTCGATGCGCGTCTCGAACGTCGCGAGATCGCGATTGTTGATGCCGATGAGCGGCGCGCCGGCGGCGAGCGCGACGTCGAGCTCTTTCGCGGTGTGACACTCCACCAGCGCAGCCAGCCCCAGCCCTTTGGCGGCCGCCGCGAGATCGGACAACAGCGGCGCCTCGAGGATCGAAACGATCAACAAGATCGCGTCGGCGCCGGCCGCTCGCGCCTCCCAGAGCTGGTACTCGTCGACCGTGAAGTCCTTGCGCAGCAGCGGCACGTCGACGGCCGCGCGCACCGCGCGCAGGTCGTCGAGGCTCCCGCGGAAGTATTTGGCGTCGGTCAGCACCGAGATCGCGTCCACGCCGTTTTGCGCGTAGGTCGACGCCAGCGTAACGGGGTCGAGGTCCGCTTTGAGGACTCCGCGTGACGGCGAGGCGCGCTTCACCTCGGCCACCAGCCGCGCGCGCCCGAGCACGGGAGTGAGCGCGCGCTCGAAATCTCGCGGAGCGGGCAGTGTCGCGCAGCGAGCTTCCAGCGCGCGGCGCGGCGTGGCTGCCTTCGACGCCGCGAGCTCTTGCCGCTTATGCCGGACGATCTCGTCCAGGATGGACATCGACACGACGACTCAGAAGTCGCGGCGCTGCGCCGTGCGCCGTAGGGTCTCGAGCGACACCGGCCGCAGCTGCTCGAGCACGTAGTCGCGGATCGTGCGCGGCGGCGGCAGATCGCGCGTGATTCGGCCGGCCGCGAGCAGCGGCTTGAGCAGCGAGTCCCACGTGCCGCCGGGCGGCGCGCCCCGCCCCGCCGGCACCACCACCGTCTCGAGCGTCCCGCGGCGGCGCAGCACGTCCTTGGCGCCCGACCATTTCCCCCGCTTGGCCATCGGGCGCCCTTCGATCTCCGTGATGTCGAGCGCGAAGCTGACGACGGGCGCATTGGCGATCGACGTCCCGACGCCGTAGGCGTCGACCACGGGATTGAGGTGCAGGATCTCGTACTCGTCGATCCCGCCGGAGGTGATGATCTTGACGTGGCCGAAGCCGCGCAGGTCGAGCTCCCAGCGCACCTCCTGCACGATGCGATAGAGATCGCCCCGACGCGAGGACGGCGTGTCGAGCCGCACGGCGTAGAGATCGTCGCCGAGCGCCTCGGCCACGCGGATGGCTTCGAACTTCTCGTCCTGAAGGGTGTCGATGAGCGCGACGCGCCGGATCTTGCGATCGACGATCTCGTTGAACGCCCGGAGCGCCTCGACGGTGTCCCCGATCATGAGGACCAGCGCGTGCGGGATGGTGCCCGTCGGATCGGCGTCGATCAGCTCCGCCGCCTTTGTCACCGCCACGCCGTCGCAGCCGCCGACGAACGCGTTGCGCTCGATCATCGGCGCCAGCGCGGGGTGCATGCGGCGCGCGCCGAACGAGATCACCTGGCGGTCGCCCGCGGCCTTCTTGCACCGCGCGGCCTTCGTTGCGATCCCCGAGGCCTGGCAAAGCAGGCCGAGCAGTGCCGTCTCGTACTGCGCCCAGTCGACGTAGATGCCCTCCAGGGCCATGATCGGCTGGTACGGCGCGAAGATCGTTCCCTCGTCCATCGCCTGGACGTCGACGGGCACGCCCTCGAGCAGGCTAGCCGCCTCCTCGATACCGGCGAGCACGCCCCACTCCCAGTCCTCGGGGAGGGCCTTCAGATAGACCTCGGCGCGCACCCGCTTGCGATCGCGCCGCGCCTTGAGAATCTGCACGGTGCGCTCGAAGTAAACGTCGTAGACCTCGCCGTGCTTGATCTCGGCGTCGGACGCGGTGTGGAATGGGCGCTTGCTGTCCTTGGGTGCCATCGGATCTGCTGGCAACGTGCCGTAAATACTCGCAGAACCGACGCATCGAGTCAACGAAACCCGCGCCCGCGAGGGCCGTCGAGAGACCGGGCCGCCAGGCTTAGAGGTCGAGACCCTTCAGGTACGCCCGGAAGACGTCCGAGAGGTCCGGCCGCGCGAGGGCGAACTCGACCGTGGCCTTCAGAAAGCCCAGCTTGTCACCGGTGTCGTAACGCTTGCCGACGAACTCCACGGCGTACATCGGTCGCCGCCGGCGCAGCGCACGCAACCCGTCGGTCAGCTGGATCTCGCCCCGCTTGTCGGCCGCGGTCTCCGCAAGGATCGGAAAGAGATCCGGCGTGAGCACGTAGCGACCGATGATGGCGAGGTCGGATGGCGCATCCTCGGCCCGAGGCTTCTCCACCAGGTCGTCGATCTGCCAGACGTTGCCACCGAGATTGCGGCCGGCGATCACGCCGTACTGGTGGATGCGCTCGCGCGGCACGCGCTCGACGGCGACGACGGGGCCGTCGTGCCGCTCGTAGACGTCGAGCAGCTGGCGCATGCACGGCGTGGGCGCGCCGCCGATGATGTCGTCGCCGAGAAACACGCCGAACGGCTCGTCGCCCACGAGCGAGCGCGCCACGAGGATCGCGTGGCCCAGGCCGAGCGGCTCCTTCTGCCGCACGTAGGAGACGGACGCGAGCTCGGAGATCGTCTTGATCTGCGCCAGCTCTTCGACCTTGCCGCGGTCGTTGAGGTAGTACTCCAGCTCGAAGGCCGCGTCGAAGTGGTCCTCGATGGCGCGCTTGCCGCGACCGGTGATGATGATGATCTCCGGCAAGCCGGAGGCCACCGCCTCCTCGACGACGTACTGGATGGTCGGCTTGTCGACCAGCGGCAGCATCTCTTTGGGCTGCGCCTTGGTCGCGGGCAGGAACCGCGTGCCGAGTCCGGCCGCGGGAAACACACCTTTGCGCACGCGCATGGACATTGCGACTCCTCGATCAGACGCCGACCGCGGTGAGGCCCTCGCGGTCGAACGTCGCTTTGATCCGACGTCGCAGGTCGTTTTCGGCGTCGAGACGGCGGGCGGCATCCACCCGGACGGTAAGCCGAAGGACCGCATCGCCTCCGCTGAACCTCATAATACCCTGCACCGCCGGCGCGTCCAGCGCGGCTCCGGTCTCACGCGCCCACGCCTCTCCCGCGGCGCGCAGCGCGCCGAGCGCGCGGTCGACGTCGACGGCGCGCGGCACGCCGATCTCCACGATCGCGCGGCCCCAGCCGACGCTGAAGTTCGTGAACTCGGTGAGCGCGCCGTTGGGAACGATGCGGATCGCGCCGTCCTGCAGCCGCAGCTTCGTCACGCGCAGCCCGACGGACTCGACGGTGCCGGTCACGCCGCTGACCTGGATGACGTCGCCGACGCCGACCAGGCCCTCGAAGAGCAGGAAGATGCCCGTGAGCAGATCGCGGATGAGCGCCTGCGCGCCGAGCCCCACGACGACGCCGAGCACGCCGGCCGAGACCACGATGGCCTGCACGTCGATGCCGAGCTCGCGCAGGATGAGCACGAGCACGACGAAGGCCAGCACCCAGCGCACGATGCTGGTCAGTAGCGAGCCCAGCGTCCGCGAGCGCGTCGTGTCGCGCTGACGCGCCGCCAGTCGGTTGACCAGGCCGTCGATCAGTCGCTGGACGACCTGATAGCCGACGAGCAACAGGACGAGCGTGAGCCCGACGGACAGCGCGTGCATGAGGCCGGGGCTCATCATGCCCGGGCTCATCGGCCGCGCCCGCGCGCGATGCCCTCGAGCAGCGCGATGATCGCCAGCACGCAGCCGGCCTGGATGAGCACCAGCGCCGCCTCGTGCTTGGTCGCGTCCTTGAGCAGCATGGCCGACAGCCCCAGCGTGGCCGCGATGAAGAGGATGAGCAGCACCGTCTCCGTCCGGGTCAGCCCGAGCGACTCGAAGCGATGGTGGATGTGATCCGTGGCCGTGTAGGCGAGCCAGTCGCCGACCGAGTGAACCTTGCCGGTGACGATGCGGACGGTGCCGACGAAGGCGATGTCGAACAGCGGGACGGCGAGGATCAGCACGGGGGTGAGCAGACCGATGAAATCGTTCTCCGCCCACTCGCCCATGACGGCGAGGCCCGCCAGCGTGAACCCGATGAAGGAGGCGCCGGCGTCGCCCAGGAAGATCGTGGCCGGACGGCCGAAGCGGAAGTTGTACGGCAGAAATCCGAGGCAGGCCCCGACGAGCGGCGCCGCGAGAAACATGAGGTACGGCTGGTTCGTCTGCAGCGCGGCCAGGCTGAAGAAGAGCGCCGTGATGGCGCCGAGCCCGGCCGCGAGGCCGTCCATGCCATCGAGGAACTGCAGCGCGTTGGTGACGGCGAGAAACCAGAGCAGCGTCAGGGCGTAATTCACGGGCCCGGACCATGACCACGATGTCGGCACGGTGTCGAGGACGACGCCGTAGGCCATCGCCACCGCCACGGCGGCGACCTGGCCCAGCAGCTTCCAGCGCGCCGGCACGTCGACCACGTCGTCGAGGAGCCCGATGGCGACGATGATCGTCGCGCCGAGCGCCACACCCTTGAGCTCGCGCGAGAACGTGAAGTTGAACAGCACGGTCGCGGCGAAGGCCGCGTAGACGGCGGCGCCGCCGAGCAGCGGCGTGGCCACCGCGTGCACCTTGCGCTCGGTCGGCGCGTCGAGGACGCCCCACCGGCGCGCGAGCGCACGTACCAGCGGCACGCCAACGATCGCCAGCGCGAAGGCCAGCACGACCAGATACGCCCAGCCGAGACCGGAGACGGCGAACGCGCGGCGCACGGACGGCATCATCAGGAAGACGACGACTGCGATCCGTGCCAGCGTGGCGCTCAGCGCCGTCGGCAAGCCGGCCGGCAGGGCCTGCGTCGCGAGCCGGCTCACGCCGCGAGCACCGCGGCGAGCGCGCGCGCCACGCGCTCGACCTCGTCGTCGCCGAGCGCCGGATAGCACGGGATCGACAACGAGTCGGCCCAGAGCCGGTCGGCCTCGGGAAAACCGTCGAGGCCGCACGCGCGATGCGCCGGACGGAACACGGGCCGCCGGGCGGTCACGCCGCGCTCGCCGAGCGCTCGCGCGACGGCGGCGGGATCGCGATCGAGTCCGAGCACGAACCGGTGATAGACGTGCCGCGCTCCCGCGTCGACGGGCAGCCGTGCCGGCACACGCGCGAGCAGCGCACGGTAGCGCGCCGCGAGCGCGCGGCGGCGCGAGACGAAGTCGTCGAGCCGCGCGAGCTGGCCGCGCGCGAGTGCGGCAGCCATGTCCGTCAGCTTGGCGTTGCTCCGCGGCGCCAGCGTCGGCCGCTCGTCGTAGTCGCGCGCGTCGCGCACGCGCGCGATCAGCGCCGAGGGGCCCACCACCGCGCCCCCCTCGCCGGCCGCGATCATCTTGGTGGCGTAGAAGGAGCACACCGCGAGCGCCCCGCCGGAGCCGGCGGGGCGGCCGCCGTCGAGCTCGGCGCCCAGCGCCTGGGCGCAGTCCTCGATCACCGGCACCTCGAGCGCCTGAAACGGCTCGAGATCGGCCGTCAGCCCGAAGGCGTGCGGGACGATCACCGCCCGCGTTCGGGGTGTCCGTCGCGCGAGCGCGTCCTTGGCCGACATCGAGTGCGTCGCGGGATCGGCGTCCACCAGGACCGGCGTGGCGCCGGCGCGCCGCACCGCGTGGTGCAGGGCGTCGCAGACGTACGTGGGAATGAGCACGTCGTCGCCGGCGCCGACGCCGAGCGCACCGAGGGCGAGCTCCAGCGCGGCGCTGCCCGAGGCAACGGCGGCCGCCTCCTGCACGCCGAGGCGCGCGGCCAGCTCGCGCTCGAACGCCGCCACCTCGGGCCCCTGTGCGAGCTGGCCCGAGCGCACGACGCGCGCCACCCGCTCGGCGTCGTCGTCGGTGATGGACGGCCGGGAGTGAGGGATCAAGCGACTAGAGGTTCAGCAGCAGCCGAATGCTCTGGAAGGCCTCGGCGTATTTCACGCGCGCCTGGATGCCGCGAAAGTTGGCGGTGGAGACGGCCAGCTCGAGGATCGACAGGTCCTCGATGTTCGTCTTGGCCACCTGCGATCGATGCGCCTCCAGGCAGGCGAGCTTCTTGTCCAGCACCTTCTCGATGTCGGTGAAGCAGTTGGGCGTGAAGTTGACGCTGGTCGGCCCCTCGTAGAAGAGGAAGTTCGGGACGTAGCGCGTGGCCGACAGCGTGCCCTGCGCGAGGTTACGGTGATCCTGGTGCGTGTCCTCCGGATAGTTGACGAAGATCATCCGCGGCTCGATCTCGCGGATCACCGCCTCGAGCCGCACGATGAGCTCACGATTGAGCGGGATCTCCGTGTCCCGATAGTCGCCCCAGTAGACGTCGCGGGCGCCGATGATCAGCGCCGAGTCCTGCTGCTCGTGGCGTCGCACCGCGCCGTCGCCGCCGAGCGAGCCGTCGGAGGCGACGAACAGGTAGACGGCGTGCCCCCGCTCGGCGTATTTGGTCAGCATCCCCCCGCAGCCGAACTCGATGTCGTCGGGGTGAGCGCCGATGGCGAGGACGTTCACTCAGGGCTCCTCGGTCCAGGCGTCGCCGCCGCGGAGGATCGCAAGGCTCGCATCGCCGTGCATCAATAATAGATCGAGGGCCGACAAAAACGGCACGAAATCACCGTGTTGCTGCGCATATACGGGGTGCGAATAGGTCTGGTAGAGCACCCGGATGCCGGCGTCGTCGAAGCGCTTGCCGTCTATATATCTGGCGCCGTGGCCGCCGGCCAGGTAGGTGTCGGCGCCGACCGCCTGGCACAGGGCGACGAGCCTTCCCGTTGGATCGTCGTCGTCCACCGGCAGCGAGGACGCCAGCCGCGTCGGCGTGGTGACGCCGACCGCGCGCGCCAGAACCTGGGCGCTGGCGACCGCGGTCGGCGCCAGACGCTCCCACGACTCCGTGTACAGCGGCACGAGCGCGTCGCGGAGGGATCCCCAGTACGGCGCGTCTGCGTAGGCGCGTTCGATCACGCGCAGGTGACGCGCCGGCCACGGCTGCTCGACGTCGAGGGTCACGTCCGAGATCCGCGTCCCCAGGCGCGCGCGGACGGGAACCGTGAGCCAGCGGGCGCCGTCCGCCGTCTTGATGCGGTTGCGGTTCTGCCAGCCGTTCTTCTCGTATTGCACGGTGTCGAGGAAGACGAGGAGGTCCGCAGCCGCCCACTTCGCCAGATAGCCGAGCCACGGCAGATACTGCGGCTGGTGGATGGCGACTCTCACGGCGCCCTCACGAACACGGGATTGCTGAGCAGTCGACCGCCCGCGCCGCGTGCCTCCACGCGGAAGACGGCGGGCCGGCCGTCCCAGGTCTCACGATGCGTGGCGCGCAGCGGCGTGGTACCGCTCCACGCGGCGACAACCGAGCCGTTGCGGATGAGCGTCATACGCGCATTCACGGGACGCGGATCCAGCGTCGCGATGGCGACGCGGACCTCGACCGGCGCGCCCGGTGTCGCGCGCAGGGTCTGGCCGGAGATCGCGGCGGCGTCACCGGCAATCGCGATGAGCTCTGCCAGCGCCAAGCCCGCGTCGCGCGTGCGCTGCAGCGCGTACATCCGTCCCGCGCGCAGCGCCTCGAGCACCCCCGCCTCGGTTCGCTCGCGGACGAAGAACACGGTCTGGATCGTTCCCACACGCTTGCCGGCGCTGTTGTCGTGGAACGCGGACTCGGCGAGCGCCCACGGCACGCGCGTGCGCTGTCCCGCGGCGTATTCCAGCAAGAGCCGATCCCACGCCTCACCCGGCCGCTCCACGCGCGTCGTGTCCTCATAGAGGGCGCCGAAGGCGGTATACCCGAACGTCCTCAGCAGGTCGTCGGGATACGGCTCCGTCGTCCAGCTCACCTGCACCGGCCCGACCGCCTGCCGGCCGGAGTCGGCGGCTTCGGGCAGTGACCAGACGCTGACGCCGCCGGCGCGCTCGACGTAATCGATCAGGTCCTGATATGGGGCGCTGCCGGCGTCGGCCCACGCGGAATGGACCGGCTGCGTGAACGGCCAGGCGCGCACGATCGTCGTTACACCGAGCGCGCAGAGCACGAGCCCGGGCAGCCAGGCCCGACGTCGCTCGACGACGACCGCGCGTCCGAGCATTCGCCGCCGCGCGCGTGGCCGTGTCAGCAGCAGCCCGCCCGGCACGATGAGCACCACGGGCAGCACGTCGAGCAGCGTCTGCAGCCCCGCGATACCGCCGGCGGCGTTGCCGATCACCGGCAGCGCCGCGAGCGCGCGCGCGTCCAGTCCCCAGACGAGCAGGTTCTTCTGCGTGTCGTGCAGCGTCAGCGCGAGCGAAAGCGGCGAGCCGCTCCAGTAATAGTGCGGCATCACCTCCACGCCGGGCAGCACGAGCACGCGCGGGCGTACTGCGCGCGCCTGCGCCACGCGCGCGAGGTATTCGTCGAGGCGCCCGTGCACCGAGCGCGACTCGTAGGTCACGCGCGTGAGGGCGCGAAACGGCGGCAGGCTGTACTCGACGCGGTTGAGGTAGTTCTCCGTCAACAGCACGGCGCCGAGCCCCTGGCGCTCCGCCATGTCGGTGAGCTCCTCCAGCGAAAACTCGCCGGACGAGAGATCGGAGTGGACGTGGACGATGGCGGGCAGCCGCTCGTAAGTCTCCGTCGCGGTGGCCGGCATCGTGACGGCGGCGAGCAGCCACCACGTCAGCGCCCACACGCCGATCGCGGAGCGCGCGCGCGTCACGCCAGACCTTTTTCGCGCGCCACCTCGTCGTAGAGCGCGCGCATCGCGGCGTGGGCGACGTCGATCGAGAACGCCTCGGCCCGCGTGACGGCCGCCGTGCCGAGCTTGATGCGCTGCGGTTCGTCGCGCGCGAGCTCGATCAGGACCGCGGCGAGCGCCAGCGAGTCTCCCGGCGGCACCAGCCATCCGGTCTCGCCCTCCACCACGACGGCCGGAATGCCGCCGACCTCGGCGGCGACGACGGGCAGGCCGAGCGCCATCGCCTCCACGATCGCGCGGCCCATCCCCTCGTTACGCGACGGCGCCGCCAGCACGTCGGCGGCGGCGAGCCAGCCGGCGATGTCCGCCGTGACGCCGGTGACCAGCACCCGTCCGCCGACGCCGAGATCGCGCGCGGCGATCCGAAGCTCCTCGCGTTGCGGGCCATCACCGATCAGGACGAGGCGCGCCGAGGGGACCGCGTCGGCCAACGGCCGCAGCGCGGCCACCAGCACGTCGAAGCCTTTGACGGGCACGAGGCGTCCGAGTCCGGCGACGACGAACGCCTCATCGGGCAGTCCCAACCGTGCGCGCGCGACGCTGCGGCCGGGCGCCGCGGCGCGGAGCGCGGCCGTCGGCACGCCGCTGGGCACCGTGCGGTATTGCGCGCGTCGCCCGATGTTGCGCGCCAGATGCTCCTCGGTGCCGCGCTCGGTGAGCGTGACGATTCGATCGGTCCAGCGCGCGGCGAGCCGCTCGAGCGCGACGTAGAACGCCGTACGGCGCTCGCCGTAGTAGCCGTAGAAGATGTGCCCATGCGGCTGATGGATCACCGCCGGCACCCCCGCCAGCCGCGCCGCCAGACGGCCGACGAATCCCGCCTTGGACGTGTGGGTGTGCACGATGGCGGGGCGCTCTACGCGCATCGCACGGCAGAGATGCACAAGCGCGGCGACATCCCGCGCGCCCACCTCACGACCGAGCGCCGGCACGTCCAGCAGCCGCACGTCGCGTCGGCGGGCGTCCTCCACGCTCAGCGCCTCGGACTCCGCGATGCCCACGGCCAGCGGCCCGCCATAACCCGCCGCCTCGAGCGCGACCATCGTCGCCACCGTGTTCTCGGCGGAGCCGCCGACGGTCAGGCGCGTGATGACGTGCAGCGTGTCAACCCTCACGTCGGCCGGCGCCTCGCGTAAACCTCGAGCGACGGGCCGAGGAGCCAACGGCCGCGCGAGGCCGCCGCCACCGCCGCCGATAGCCACTCCACCGCCACGCCCAGCGCGCGTCCGGCGCGGTCGTCCGGCGCGCCCGCGAGGCCGGAGTCGATCACGTGCAGCACGTCGAAGCCGGCGCGCGTGAGGAGCCGCACGAGCGCGCGACGACCGAAGGCATAAACGTGCAGGATCGGAAACGCGTCGAGGCCGCGCAGGCGCGCCAGCGGTCCGAGCCTGGCGAGCGTGCGAGCGGCGGTCGCGTGCATCGGACCGTTCGGCACGCGCACGACGAGCAGGCCGCCGGGCCGGAGCACACGCGCCGCCTCGTCGAGCGTGCGACGCGGGGACACCGTGTGGTCGAGCACGTTCACGAGCGTGACCACGTCGAGCGCACCGTCGCGAAACGGCAGCGCGCCGGCCTGCGCCCGCGTCACGGGAGCGCCGGCGACCCGCGCGGCGACACACGCGGCGTGAGACAGATCGCTGCCGATCGCCCGCCAGCCCGCGCCGCCCGCGGCTTTCAGCAAGTGCCCGCCGCCGCAGCCGACGTCGAGCAGGCGTCCCGGCGCGGTATGCCGCCGCAGATGCGCGAGGACACCGTCGAGCATCTCGCGGCGCGCCGCGCGGATGCGCGTGGGGGCGAAGGTCCGCGGATACGCCGCCTCGTAACGCACTTGCAGCTCGCACTCGCCGGGCATCGTGGCGAGCGCCCGCGTGCCACACGCGGCGCAGCGGCGATAGCGGAGGCCGCGATACGCCAGACGCGCGGGGCCGAGCGCCGCGCCACACGCCTCGCACACGGCAGCGCCCGGCGGCGGCGCGCCACCGGTGACGGTGTCCGTGAGCGCCGCCTCCAGCGACGCCACCGCGCGCGTCCAGTCGTAGCGGCGCTCGACGTGCGCGCGCGCGGCGTGCCGCAGCCGGTCGATGGCGCTCGGGTCACGGTCGGCGCGCTCGAGGAACGCGCGCACGCCGTTGGCGATCGCGTCCGGCGTCGCCGCGTCGAGCACCAGCGTCGGGTCGAGCGGATCGAGCAGCTCCGGCGTGGCGCCGACGGGCGTGCCCAGCACCGGCGTACCGCACGCCAGCGCCTCGACGGTGACGAGCCCGAAGCCCTCCAGCTCACGCGTCGGCAGCACGAAGCAATCCGCGGCCTGGTAGTAGGACGGCAGCTCGGCGTCCGGCACGAAGCCGAGGAACCGCACGTGGTCGGCGACGCCGAGCGAGACGGAAAGCGTCTCGAGCTCGGCGCGCAGCGATCCGGCGCCGGCGATCAGCAGCTGCGCATCGGCACGGCGCGAGAGCACCCGCGGCATCGCGCGCAGGAGCGTGTCCACGCCGGTGCGGACCTCGAGGTTGCGCACGGTCAGCAGCAGCGGCGCCTCCTTCGGCAGGCCGAGCTGTGCCCGCACGCCGACCCGATCCTCAGCGGGGCGGAAGCGCTGAAGATCAGCGCCGCCGGGAATCTTCACGACCCGCTCCGCGGCGATCCGGTACAGCTGCCAGAGCTGCTCCGCGGAGTAGTCACTCAGCACCTGGATGCGAGCGGCGCGGCGCAGACACGCGCGTTCGAGCGCCCAGAGGGCGACGGCGCCGAGCCGTCCAGCCATGCCGCCCACGTGATGCCGGGTCATCCGTTCACGCGAGCGATACTCGAGCGGCGCGGGCGAGAGAAACGTGTACAGCGCGGGCAAGCGGCGCGCGGCGGGAAGGCCCAGCACGCCGTAGCCCGCGAGCGGCTGATACACTGCGAGCGCGTCGAACGCTGAGGCGGCGAGCAGCTCGCGCGCCGCGCGGCGCGCCGCGAACACCGCGCCCCGAACAAAACCGACGCTCGTGCGGCGCTCGGCGCCGAAGAGCACAACGCGAACGCGCTCGCACTCGTCGCGGCCGGCGGGCGCGCCGTCCGGCGCGCGGCCGAGCACGGTGACCGCGTGGCCGCGGCGCGTCAGGCCGCGCGCGTGCTCCCAGAGGACACGCTCGCCCCCGCCGCCACCGGTGAGCGGCGACACGTCGGACACCATCAGGATGCGCAGCGCCCTCACGAGAGCCGCCACACTCCGCGCACGTCGAGGTACTCGCGCATCCACAGCTCGAGGATCACCAGCGTCCAGATCCGGTCGCCGTGTGTGCGCGCGCCCGAGAGATGCTCGCTCACGAGCCGGTCCACGACGTCCGGACGCCAGAGACCGCGCGCGCGCACACGCTCGGGCGCCAGCGCATCCTCGACGAGGTGCCGTAGATCGGCGCCGAGCCAGCGGCTCAGCGGGATCATGAAGCCCTGCTTGCGCCGTCGCAGGACTTCGACCGGCAGCACGTCGGCGAACGATGCCTTCAGCAGCGACTTCAGCGACCAGCCGGCCAGCTTGATCGCGGGCGGGATGCCGAGGCTCAGCTCGATGAGCCGATGATCGCAGAACGGCGCCCGCACCTCGAGCGAGCGCGCCATGCCCATGCGATCGGCCATCGTCAGCAGGTCGTCGGGCAGGTACGTCGCGAGATCGATGCGCCAGGCGCCGTCAACGGCGTCGCCGTGGCCGCGCGTCGCCCACGCGGCGCGGTGCGCGACCTCGACGTCGCCGCCGAACAGGCGCGCCAGCGCGGGAGTGGCGACGGCGGCGAGCGCCGTCGCGTCGAAGAACCGCGTCCAGCCGATGTAGCGCTGGGGCATCGGGCGAGCCGCGCCGTCGGCAAAGCGGCGGGCCCAGTCGCCGAGGTTGCGGCTTCGCGCCGATTCCGGCAGGCGGCGCGCGAGCGCTTCGGGTCCCGCGCGCAGCACGCCCGGCACGCGCGCCCACGCCTCGGCGAGGCGTACGCCGAGATAGCGCGGGTAGCCGCCGAACGTCTCGTCGCCGCCGATGCCCGACAGCGCGACCTTGACGTGCCGTGCGGTCGATTCGGCGACGGCGAGCGTCGGGAGCGCCGAGGAGTCGGCGAACGGCTCGTCGAGCGCGCGCACCACGGCGGCGGCGAGGTCCGCCGCCTTGGGCTCGAGGACCTCCTCGTGGTGCTCGGTCTCGAAGCGGCGCGCGACGATGCGGGCGTACGCCAGCTCGTCGTGCGAGACATCGGCGCCGAAACCGACGGAGAACGTCGCGAGCCGTCTCACGTTCAGCTCGCGCATGCAGGCGACGACCGCGCTCGAGTCCACGCCGCCGCTGAGGAAGACGCCGAGCGGCACGTCCGCCTCGAGCCGCGCGCGTACGGCGTCGCGGACTTCGGCGCGCACGCGCTCTTTCAGCTCGCCCACCGAACGGGGCGTGGGCGCAGCGACACCAGTTGGAAGCGTCCAGTAGCGTTGGAGCGTGAGCCGGCCGCCGGCCAGCGTCGCGACGTGGCCCGGCGGCAGCTTCGCGATGCCGTCGAAGATCGACCGCGCGGCCGGCGTGTACCCGAAGGCGGCGTAGTGCTCCAGCGCGACGGAATCGAGCGCGCGGCCGACGGCCGGGTGGCGCAGCAGCGCCTTCGGCTCCGAGGCGAAGAGGAAGAAGCCGTCGCGATGCCAGTAATAGAGCGGCTTTTTGCCGAGACGATCGCGCGCGAGCACCAGGCGGCGCCGGCGCGCGTCCCAGATCGCGAACGCGAACATGCCGCGCAGGCGCTCGACACACGCGTCGCCCCACTCCTCCCAGGCCCGCAGCAGCACCTCGGTATCGCTGCGCGTCGCGAAGCGCCGGCCCCGCGTCGTCAGCTCGTCTCGGAGATCGGGATAGTTGTAGATCTCCCCGTTGAAGACGAGCGCCGCGGTCGCGTCGTCGGTCGTCATCGGCTGCCGCCCGGTGACCAGATCGATGATCGACAGCCGCGTCATTCCGAGCGCGACGTCATCGCCGAGGTGGCGTCCCGTATCGTCGGGACCGCGATGCTCGAGCGCGCGCAGCATCGTCTCGAGAACGTCGCGGTCGCCGCCTCGCGCGCCGACCCATCCGGCGATGCCGCACATCAGCGCGCCACCGCCATCGTCACGCGGGCGATGCTCTCCAGCAGATCGAGCACGCGGGACGTCGTGCGCTCGGCGGCGAAGTCGGCGGCGCGCGCCCGACCCCGGCGGCGCAGGCTGTCGCGGTGCTCGGGCTCGTGCAGCACGCGCGCCAGCGCTTCGGCCAGCGCACCCTCGGCGCCGATGTCCACGACCGCCGCGCCGGGACCCGCCACCTCCGGCAGCGCGCCGCGATCGGACACGATCACCGGCGCTCCGCACGCCATGGCCTCGACGGCGGGCAGCCCAAAGCCCTCGTCGAGCGACGGGAGCACGAACGCCGCACACCCGCTATAGAGCGCGGGAAGGTCGGCATCGTCGATGCGTCCGGGAAATACCACGCTCGCCGTCACGTCGAGGCCGCGCGCCAGCGCTTCGAGGGCCGGGCGTCGTGCGGTGTCGCAACCGGCCAGCACCAGGCGATGCGCCGAGCGCAATGTCGCGGGCAGCGCCGCCCACGCGCGGAGCAGGCCGTTGACGTTCTTGTGCGGCATGAAGTTGCCGACGAAGAGGACGTACGAGGCGCCGAGCCGATAGCGCACACGGACGCTTTCGGTCAGCCGCGTGGGAGCGAACTCCGCACCGACCGCGACGCCGATCGCCCTCACCCTGGCCGGGTCAACTCCGAGCCGCTCGACGACGGCGCGCCGCGAGTGTTCGGAGTCGGTGATGATCGCGCGGGCGCGTCGGGAATAGAGTCGCGCCGCCGCGGTGAGCGCCACATCGCGCAGCGAGCGGCGGCCGCCATGGCCGACGAAGCGGCCGCCATAGCCGATGAAGTAGAGGTCATGGATCGTGAGCACGACCGGGCACGGTGCGGCGACGGGCGCCTTGTAGTAGGGCGAGAGAAAAACGTCCGCGCCGTCCCGCGCCAGCGCGCGCGGCAACGCGATCTGATCCCACCATCGCGTGCCCGCCGACGTCAGCCGCGTCAGCGTGACGCCCGTCGGCGTCTCGGGCAGCGCGGTGCGCGCGTCGCCGTACACCATACAGCGCCAGCCGCGCGCCGAGGCGGCTCGCGCCACCTCGCGGACGTAGCGGCCGATGCCGGTGCGCGTGCCCGCGACGAGCTCGCGTCCGTCGATTCCGAGCCGCATCACGCCCGCCGCCGGGCGCGAAAGATCATCTCGCAGGCGCCGACGTAGCGAACGTCGAGCACCTCGAAGCCGTGACGCGTGAGGCTTGCCGTCAGTCCGGCGCGCGTGTAGTGCGTGACGTGCTCGTGAGCATAGGCGCCGGGCAGGATCTTGCCGTAGATCCACTCGAGCACCCACCACAGCCACCGTCCGTAATCGGGCGTGCCGGCGATGAGCGTGCCCCCCGGACACAGCACGCGCGCGGCCTCGGCGAGATGGTCCTCGGCGTTCTCGACGTGCTCGATGACCTCGGAGGTGATCAGCGTGCCGACGCTGGCGGTCCGCAGCGGCAGGCGATCGCCGCTGGCCTGGCAGAGACGCTTGTGGCGTGCACGCAGCCAGCGCAGCTTGGCCAGGCCGATGTCGATGCCGAGCGCCCGCGGGAGGTCGACGATGATGCGGCTCGAGCCGCACCCCACGTCCACCACGGGCTCGGCGTCCGCCCAGCCGGTGATGATGCGGTGGCGCGTCCGCTGCCAGTAGCGCTGCAGCCAGATCGGGCTGTCGAACGCGCGCCAGTCGTAGTCGGCGGCGCTCACGGAGTTGCGCAGCTGCCACATGCGCACGAGCGTGCGTGCCAGCGCCCAGCCGAACTTCACCAGCCGCGCGTGCGAGCGGCCGGAGCCGCGGGCCATGTAGTGAAACGGCACCTCGGCCACGCGCCAGCCCTTGGCGTGGACCCGGATCAATAGCTCCTCGAGGAAGTCGAAGTCGCGGGCGGCCGGGCGGATGCCGTCGATCGCCTGGCGCCGATACATGCGAAAGCCGCTCGACAGGTCGCGCAGCGGCAGGGCGAGCGCACGTGCGTAGGTGCGATTGAGCACGTGGCTCATCAACCGGCGCAGCGCGTCCATGTCGGCGCGGCCCCCGGCCACATAGCGCGACGCGATGAGCACCTCCGCCTCGTGCCGCCGCTTCCAGAGCTCCTGCACGAAGACGGGACGGTGCGAGAGGTCGGCGTCCATGGTCAGGATCCACGGCGCGGTGGTGGCGGCAAAGCCGGCCAGCAGGCCGCCGCCGTAGCCCCGCTCGGTCTGCGCGACGACACGGGCGCCGCGACGCACGGCGGCCTCGCGGGTGCCGTCGCTCGAGCCGCCGTCGGCGACGACGATCTCCGAGCGCACGCTCAGCTCCTCCAGCACTTCGCGCAGCGCGGGCAGCAGCAGCTCGAGGTTTTCGCGCTCGTTCAAGGCCGGGATGACGATGGCCAGCTCGGGAGTCGGCGTGGCGCTCACGCGGGCACCTGCCGCAGGCGCCGCGCCAGCAGCCACGCGAGCAGCGCCACGCCGGCGAGCTTGCCGGTCATGAGCAACGATGCGGGCCCCGCATGCATGGCCGGCAATCGCTCGAGCGAGTAGCGCGCGCCGATCAAGAGCGCGGCGGCGATCAGCACGACATCCACGCGTGGCGTGACGTCCGGGGCCAGCAGCAGCAGCGCCGCCGGCAACAGCAGCACAGTCAGATGGTGCTCCTCGGCGATCGGCGCCACGAGCGGCACGGCGGCAACCGCCAGCCCGAACGCGGCGTCGAACGCCGGCGTGCCGGGCTCAGGACGGCCGCGCAGCGCATACGCCACCGCGGCGAGGATCGCGGCGGTCATGACGAGCGCGATCGGCTCGACGGCGCGCGGCCCAAGGCCGCCGTCCAGCAGCCGGTGCAGCGCCGCATGCGGCGTGATGTTGAGCGACCACGCGTGCAGGTACGCGGGCATCGCGAGCACGTGACGTACCCACTCGACGTGCGCCTCGACGCCGACGCCGGCAAGGCCGACCGCCAGCCCTGCGCCCGCGACGGCGGCGGCGCGGTAGGCGAGGCGGCGCTGTCCGATCCACCACAGCGCGACGATCGGCAGTCCGAACTGCGGTTTCACGTGGACAGCCAGACCGAGCGCCACGGCCGCGAGCCACGGCCGCATATCGCGCGCGCCCCACCAGCCGAGGCTCAGGAGCGCGAGCAGAATCACGTTCGTCTGGCCCAGATGCAGCGTCTCGAGCAGCGGCTGCCACAGCGCGATCAACGCGACGAGGCCCACCACGCGCGCGGGCTCGGCGGCGCGGCGCCGAAGCCACAGCGCCCCCGTCACAAGCAAGAGCGCCTGGCCGAGCGCCAGCCACGTGAGAGCGGCAGCGCGGAACGGCAGCCACGTCCAGGGCCGCATCGCGACGTAGAACAGCGGCGGATACTTCAGCGGCGCGCCGGCGGCGCGTATCGCCAGCGCATCGCTCATCCGCGCCGTCGTTGCTGAATCGAAGAGGTCGCCACCGCGCGCGAGATGAAGCGCGAAGGCGTAGTAGTGGCCAAAGTCGATGAACGAGCTGTCGGCGGCGATCCGCGCCACGTGACCGCCGTAGGCGGCGATCAACACCGCGACGCTCACCATCAGCGCCGTCGCGGCCGCCACACGCGCGCGCGGCGCCGCTCTCACAGCCGCGCGGCACGCGGCGCTCGCCTGCGCGCGCGCGCCGAGCGCCGCCGAGCCCGTGAGGCGCGCCGCGATCCGCAGCGTGGCCGTGCGCACGGCCAGCTCGAGCGAGGCGAGGCTGCCGGCGACGCCGCCACCCCATCCGGGAAAGTGCTTGTCGAAGTACGCGATGCGGCTCAGGTAGGCGTGGCGCAGCATCGGCGCCGCGCTCTTCGCCGTCGACACGCCCCAGTGATGCACGGCGACGGCCTCGGGCACGTAGCGCAGGCCGAAGCCGGCGGCGACCAGCCGCGCGCAGAGATCGACGTCTTCCATGTACATGAAGAAGCGCTCGTCGAATCCCTCCACGGCCTCGAACGCCTTGCGGCGCAGCAGGACACACGCCGCACCGCCCCACGCCACGTCGTGGGCCGCCGCGTGTCGGCGCAGCGTGCGGCGCAGCAGAATCTTCTTCAGAACAGGCGCGCGGTAGAGCGCGTGGCGTACGGACCCGGCGAACACGACGTCGCCCGCGTGACTCCACGGCGTCGGCAGTGCGTCGTGGACCGAGGGCTGCAACGTGCCGTCGGCGTTGGTGAGCCGCGCGAACGCCGCGCCGAGCGCGGGATCGGCATCGAGGGCGTCGAGCAGCGCGGCCAGCGCGCCCGGTGACAGCTCGCAGTCGCTGTTGAGGAGCAGGATCGCGCGACCGCTGCCCGCCGCAGCACCGATGTTGGATGCGCGCCCGAACCCGACGTTGTCGGGGCTCTGGATGAGCCGCACGCGCGGAAATTCGGCGGCCACCATCGCCTGCGAGCCATCCGTCGAGCCGTTGTCGACGACGATCGTCTCCAGCCGCAGTCCCGCGGCGGAGCGGTCGAGCGCGTCAAGACAGCGCGCGAGGTGCTCCCGGGTATTCCACGACACGACGACCACCGTGAGGTCCATCGTTTCTGGGGGCCCCGAAATGGCCCCCAGACCCCCGGCGCTCGGACGCGCCCCCGCGGAGCCGTGGCGCGCCTCGGGGTTGCGCGCAGGATTGGTCATCGCCGCCTCCGGCCGATGAGGGCGCGCTCGTAGACGGCGAGCATCCGCTCGACGTAGCGCTCGATGGTGAACTCCGCCGCCACACGAGCCACACCGGCCGCCCCGAGCCGCGCGCGCACGCCCGCATCCGCGGCGAGGACGCGCATAGCGTGAGCGAGCGCGGCCGGGTCACGGGGCGGAACGAGCAGGCCCTCGACACCGTCGCGCACGATCTCCGGCGTGCCGCCGCTGGCGGTGGCCACGATGGCCGTGCCGGACGCCATCGCCTCGAACAGCACGCGCCCGCACGGCTCGGCGTCCGAGGCGAGCACGAGCACGTCGAGGCCGCGCATGACGGCCGGGACGTCGCGGCGATAGCCGACGAAGCGCACGCGGTCCTCCCGAGCGGCGTCCTTCACGAGCCGGTGGAGCGCGTCGCCGCGCCAGGCGTCCTCGTCGAAGAGCGGGTCGCCGACGATAGCGAAGTACGCGTCCAGCCCGCCGTCGAGCAGCCGCAGCGCCGCCTCGATGAAATGCTCGTGGCCCTTGCCCAGACCGATGCGTCCGACGATGCCGAAGAGCGGCGCCGCGTCGGGCACGCCCAGCTCGCGGCGAAACGGCGCCCGCGGCACCTGTGGATGAAACTCGCGCGTGTCGACCGCGTTGACGATCGTCACCGAGCGATCCCAGCCGCGGCTGCCCGCAAACCGGCCTCGGATCGCGTCGGCGTTGCAGACGATGCGCGTGGCCAGCGGCGCCAGCGCGCGGTCCACGTCCCACATGTCGCCGGCGACGAGGTTGCGCGCGTGCCAGATCACCGGCACGCCGGCGATGCGTCCCGCGAGGCCGGCGGGCACGTTGGTCTGCGGCCCGTTCGCGTGCAGCAGGTCGATCGAATGCAGCCGCACGAGACGCACGAGTCGCCGCACCGCCCCGAGCACGCCGCCGGCGCGACGAAGCGGGACGAAGCGCAGCGGGAACGTCGCGACGCCGTCCCCGGCGAGCGCCGTGGGGAACGCGCCGCGCTCCGGCCCGGCGAACAGCGGCCGCACCCGGACGGGATCGAGATGGCGGAGCAGCAGCCGCAGGCTGGTCTCGGCGCCGCTGAGCTCGCCGACATGATGGAGATAGAGAACGTTAGCCGGCACGATGGCTCCGTTCGCGGCCGGAGGCGGCACGCGCCAGCACACGTTCATAGGCCTCGGCCACGCGATCCCAGCCGAAATCGGCGGCCGCGCGCCGGCGCCCGGCCTCGCCGAGCTCGCGTCGCCGCGCGCCGTCCTGGGCCAGCGCAGCGAGCGCATCCCCGAAGGCGCTGGGATCGCCGGGCGGAACGAGCAGCCCGGCATCGGCGACGACCTCGGGCAGCGCGGTCGAGCGCACGGTGACGACGGCGCGGCCGTGGCTCATCGCCTGCGCGACGACGAGCCCGAACGTTTCGTAGGTCGAGTGCAACGCGAAGACGTCGCACGCCTCGAAGTAGTCCGCGAGCGCGACCCGCGGGATGTAGCCGGCGAAGCGCACGTGCTTGTCGACGCCGAGCTCCGCGGCGAGCGCGCGCAGCGCGGGCGCCTCCGGCCCGGTGCCGCCGATGACCAGCGTCGCCGGCGCGCCGATGTCCAGGCAGCGGCGCAGCGCGCGCAGCAGCACGTCGACACGCTTTTCCGGCGCCAGCCGCTGCAGCGCGAACACGAGGCAGTCGCCGGACGGCACCTCCAGCGCGGCGCGGATCGCGGCGCCGTCACCATGCGCCGGCGGGATCTCGACGCCGTTGGCGATCACCTCGCCACGGCCGCGGCCCGTGCCATAGATCGCGTCCCGGCAGTAGCGCGAGACATAGGTCGTCTCGCTCACGAGCGCGATCAGCGCGCGCTGCCACCACCGCCAGAGCCGCGGCACACCGGGCCCCGGCACGTCACGGCCGTTCATCGTGAGCACCGTGGGCACGCCGAGCACGCGCTCGGCGACGACGGCGGCGAGCCCGGTCGGCATCGTGTAGTGCACGTTGAGCACGTCCGGCCGCGTGGCGGCCACCGCGCGGCGGACGGCGCCGATCGCGGAGAGCGAAAACGGTGGCAGCGCCCCCGCGGTGACGCGATGACCACGCACGCGCATCAGGGTGAGGCGGTCGGTGTAGCGCTCGACGGGAAAATTCACGAGCGGGTCGTACTCCGCCGAGCCGTGGTCGCGCCGCAGCGCTGCCGCGAGCACCGGCGTGACCAGGCGAACGTCGTGCCGGCGCGCGAGACGCCGATAGACCTCGAGCAGCACGAGCTCGGCGCCACCGATGACGGGCAGGAACGTCGGCGTGAGCACGAGGATTCTCACGCGAGCACCCGCCGGTACACGCCGCGCGCCTCTTCGGCGATCGCCGGCCATGCCAGACGCGATGCGAGCTTGCGCGCGCCGTCGGCCAGGCGCTCGCGCTGCGCGGGCGAATCGAGGAGCACGCAGATCCGCGCGGCGAGCACGGCCGCGTCGCGCGGTGCCACGAGCGCGATGTTCTCGCCATCGCGAAGATACGCGGACGCGACGGCGGAGCACGTGCTGACGACAGGGAGCCCATGGGCGATCGCCGCCAGCAGGCTGCCCCGTCGAATCGAGGCGCCGCCGTCGAAGGGCGCGACGAAGACGTCGGCCAGCGCCAGGATCCGCGAGACCTCCTCGTCGTCCCGACGCCCCGTCCACGTGACCGCGCGGGCGACGCCCAGCCGGGCGGCGAGAGCCTCCAGATCCGAGCGATACGCGCGGTCCGCCTCGCGCGTGTCGCCGGCCACCACAAGGTGCGTCTCCGGGTGCGTCGCGCGCACGATCGCCAGCGCCTGGAGCAGCGTCTCCATGCCCTTGCCCGGATACACGAGACCGAAGTGCACGAGCAGCGGCCCACGCGGAGGCGCGCCGATCGACGCACGCGTCACGGCGGGATCGCCCGGGGCCGCGATGGGGATGTTGGACCCGATGGGGACCTCGGTGAGCCGGCGCGCAATCCACGGCAGTCGACGGCGCACCATCGCGCTGACTTCCTCGTTCGCGGCGACGACGTGGCGCGCGCTGGTGAGCAGCCACAGCGCCACCCCGCGCGAGCGCAGCGTGGCGTCGGTCACCGTGTGGAAGGTCACCACCGTCGGAATCGACAGCGTCGCGCGCAGAGCCCGCGCGCGCTCACGGTACAGGTCGGGGGCGTATTGGAGATTCGCGACGTCGGTGGGGACGACGCGCCACCATGGCGCCGGCGCGTCGAGGATCGGCAGCACGCCGACGCCGCCGCGCTCCGGGCCGCGCCATGCCGCGGAGGCGACGACCGTCACCTGCTCGCCCAGGCGCACGAGCTCTTCGGCCAGGCACCGCGTGTAATCGCCGACGCCGCACGTGACATCCTGGGGCGGATACGAGGGGCACGCGATCAGGACGCGCACGCCGGAACCTCCAGCGGCCGCTCACGCCAGACGCGGGCGACGAGCCCGCCGACGCCGAGCCACGCCATCGCGTTGAGCGCGAAGAACAGCGCCTGGTGCAGCACCAGCGTCAGCCCTTCCGGCGTCGGCAGCCGCGCGAGCAGGTCTCGCGCGGTGACGTCGGGCCGCGCCACGACCGTGTGCAGCGTGTCGAGGCCCGTCCACGCGGGGAGCGCCTCCTTGAAGAGCACGCCCATGCCGGTGCCCGACACGAACGTCTTGAGCGCATACGGCAGCGCGTTCGGCACGGGGGCGAAGCCGGCCTGCGCGCCGAGATAGCCGCACACGAGCGAGGGCACGGCGAGGACCAGCAACGCGCGGCGCCCCAGACGCTCGAGCACGGCGCCGGCGAACGCGGCGAGCAGCGGCAGCGCCGGAAACAGGTAGCGCGCCCCCAGGCCGTGCGACCACGACGCGCGCTCGGCGAACTGCGACTGCCACGAGGCCCCGATGAGCACCAGCGCTCCGAGGAAGATGACGGTCAGCGCCGCCTCGGCGCGGCGCGCTCCGCGCCACGCCGCGGCCAGCGCAGGCACGGCGGCGAGCAGAAATGGCGCGTAGAGAACGAGACCGCCGCGCGGGCCGACGAGCAGGTCCGCGACGATCGCCGGCTTGGGCGCGACGAATCGAGTCGCGAGACCGGTGATCGCGGAGTACGACGTGCGCCACGGCGCGCCGAACAGCCACGTGTCGTAGGTACCGAGCGCGAGCGCCGCGGGCAGCCCGCCGAGCACGAACGCCGCGGCGTCACGGCCGCCGCCGCGGACCAGGACGACGAGCGCGAGCAGCGGCGGCAGCACCGCGGCCGAGTGCGTCAGCAGCACGGCCGCGCCGGCGAGCGCGCCGGCGGCGGCGCGGCGGCGCGCGCCGCCCTCGTCGACCGCGAGCCGCGCGGCCAGCGTGACCGCGAGCGCGGTGAGGCTTTCCTTCGTCAGCATCGTGCCGAACTGAAAGGCCTGCGTGCCGAGCGCGAACAGCAGGCCGGCCAGCACGCGGCCGCGCCGCGTGGCGCCGAGCCAGCCGGCAAGCCACGCGACCTGCACCGCGGCCAGCGCCATCGCCGGTGCGCAGAGCAGCAGGATGACCACGGCGTTGACGGTCTCGAGTCCGGTCCAGCTCTCGACCGCGGCGCCCCCCGCCGCGCGCCAGATCGCGTACAGCGGTGCGATCGCGAGCGCGGTGCCGGGCGGCACGCCGGGCACCACGCGGCCGTCCCGCGCCGTCGCCGTGTCCTTGCCCTCGTAGAGGCGCCAGTGCGCGAGCTCCCAGCGTCCGGTGTCGACGAGCGAGACCGCGGCGTCGACGAAGTTGTCGCTGTTGGAGAACTGCAGCCACGGATTCCAGAACGCGACGTAGACGGCCAGCGCGGTGACGAAGATGCGTGCGCCGTCGGAGCGAAGCGCGATCATCGAGGCGCTCCGGGCGCGTATTCGTGGGCGGCCCGCGCGATCGCTTCGTGGCGCGCCGGCGAAGCGGCCGCGCGACGCAGCAGCGGCATCGTCAACCCGGTGAGGATGACGAGCCCGTACGTCTTGATCCCCGCCAGCAGCACCGCGGGGCCCGCGGTGAGACGCGGATGCTGGTAGTAGTCGTCGATGGCGCCGATCAGCACCAGCGCCGCGGCCAGCCACGCCGCGCGGCCGGGCGAGCCGTCGCGCAGCGTCGCCTCGATCAGCACGCCCAGCGGCAAGAGCATGAAGACCAGGTGGTTGATCGTGGTGTTCGGCGTGATCAACAGCAGCACGAGTGTCACGAATCCGAGCTCCGGCGCCAGGCGCGTGGGCACGCTCGGGCCCCACGGACGCAGGATGAGCACCGCCGCGGCGACCGTCGCGAGCGCGACGAGCGCGCCGACAATGCGCCACGCGCCGAGCGGCGCCGCCGCAAGCAGGCCGTGGCCGGTGGCGACGGTCCATCCGGTCAGCGAGAGGTTGCCGAGCTGGCCGGTGACCGTGGCGTAGCCGTATTGCGGCGCCACGCGCGTGAAATACTCGACAGTCGCGCCCCACCCGACCGCCACCGTCGCCAGCGCGGTGCACACGAGCGCGGTCAGACACGCGACGGCACACGCGCGCCATTTCTGCCGCCAGGCCAGCCAGCCGATGAAAAGCGCCGGGTGAAAGCGCAGCGCGGTCGCGATGCCCAGCGCGGCGCCGCCGACGACGTCGCGCCCGGAGGCGAGCGCCCAGACGAACAGCGCGAGCAGCGCGAGCACGAGCTGATTGATCTGCCCGAGCCCCATCGAGTTTTCGAGCGGCTCGCCCGCGAGGAACACCGCCGCCAGCGTCAGCGCCGCCACCAGGCTCAGCCCTGCCGCACGCGCGATCCAGAGGAACGCGGCAACGAGCAGAGCGAGGCTCAGGGCCATCCATGCGGCGACAGCGTGGCGCCATGCGAGAAAGCTGAACGGCACGAACGGCAACACGGTGAAGGGCGGATACGAGAAGGCGTGGATGTGCACGAGCCCGTCGTGCGCGTGCAGCGTGCCGAGACGGCGCGCCTGCTCGACCAGCGCAGGATTCCGGTTCACGCCCTCGACGCGATCCATGCCGGGGTCGTAAAACGACGCGCCCGCCCGATGGAGATGCGCGCCCGTGTAGAGGATGGCGAAGTCACGGACGTCGCCCAGGCGCGCGGTCTGCACCGTGCGCACGACGAAACGGCCGCCGAGCACCGCCACCACCAGAACCAGCGCCACGACGACGGCCGGCACGCGCGTGCTCACCTCGCCGCCTCCCGCACCCGCGCGTAGACCTCCAGCGTGCGTCGCGCCGTAACATCGGGCGATTGCGCCGCCGCATACGCGCGCGTTGCCTCGATCAGTCGTCGGCGTGCCGTCGGATCGTCGAGGAGGCCACCGAGCGTCTTCGCGAGATCGCGCGGGTCGTCCGGCTGGACGAGCGCCACGCAGCGGCCGCGCTCGTCGATCTCGCGCAGCGGCGCCTGCGCCGTGGCGACGACCGGCCGCCCCTGGGCCAGCGCGACGTGCAGCGAGTACGAGACGCTGGCGTCCGTCGCGTACGGGACGACGACGACGTCCATGGCTTCGAGCGCGACGGCGACGTCGGCACGTGGGACGTAGCCCGTCACCACGAGACGATCGGCGACGCCGGCGCGCGCCGCGTCCGCGCGAAGCCCGGCGAGGACGGCATCGTGCTCGGGCAGACGCGGACCGCCGGCGACCAGCAGCGCCGGCGCGTCGTGGCCCAGCTCTGCGAGCGCATCCAGCACGAGCGCGAAGCGCTTGGCGCGCTCGACGAATCCGAAGACGCCGACCACCGGCCGCGTGCCGAGGCCGTGGCGATCGCGGAACGCCTTCACCGCCGTCGCGTCCACGCTCACGCGAGGCGGCACCGGCGGCGGCACGACGACGCAGCGGTCGGCGGCCACGCCGCGCGCGAGCAGCCGCTCACGGTGCAGCTGCGCGTGGACGATCACCGCCTCGGCGTGCCGGAACGTTTCCACGTCGTGCCAGGCGGGAGCGCCGACGGCGTTGGCAAGCGCGCTGCCGAGGCGGCCGTCGAACCGGTCGGGACCGCGGGGACGAACCGTGTGCGCGGTCACCACGAGCGGCGCTCGGATCGCGGCCCTGAGAAACCGCCACGCCAGCGTATATGTGAGCTGGTCCACGCCGAAGAACGAATACGTGTGCTGCACGTGGGCGACGTCGGCCGAGCCGAGGCGGCGGGCGTCCGCCGCCAGCGCGAGCGGATTTACCATATTTGGACGCAGCACGACAGTGTCGAGCGAGACGTGGTCGCGCAGCGCGGGGATGAGCGCCGCGCTGTAGTCGGCGATGCCGCAGCGCTCGCGCACCGTCGTGTACATCGCGACCCGCACACTCATCGAATCAGCCCCCGCCGGTCGAGCTCGGCGCGTGCCTGCGGCACGTGGTCATCCGCCTGCTGCTCGGCCGCCCACGCCACGAGGTCCCCGACGCCCTTGTCGAGCGTCATGCGTGCTCGGAAGCCGAGCCGCCGCTCGATGCGCGAGACGTCGGCCACGCAATGGCGGATATCGCCTTCGCGGAAGCGGCCGACGATCTCGGGAGCGATCCCGACGCGCATGGAGCGTGCGATCGCCTCGGCGAGCGCCGCCACCGACGTCGAGCGTCCGGTGCCGACGTTGAGCGCCACGTTGGAGACGTCCTCGCGCTCGAGCGCCAGACAGAACGCCTCGACGATGTCGCTCACGTGGATGAAGTCGCGGCTCTGCCGACCATCCTCGAACACGAGCGGCCGCTGCCCGTTCAGGAGCCTCGACGAAAAGATCGCGCCCACGCCCGTGTAGGGATTCGAGAGGGCCTGACGCGGGCCGTACACGTTGAACAGCCGCAGCGCGACGGTGCCGATTCCGTACGCGCGGCCGACGCAGAGGCAGAGCTCCTCCTGGTCGCGCTTGGTCACCGCATACACGCAGCTCGGCGCGATCGGCTTGTCCTCATCGCACGGGGCCGGCGTGGTGACGCCCCGACAGGTCGGGCACCGCAGCTCCCACTCGCGCGCCTGCAGCTGCGCGAGCGGACGCGGCAGCGGCGCCACCGGACCGCAGGCCGGGCAGCGGTATCGCCCCTCGCCGTAGATCGACATGGACGACGCGACGACGAGACGCTTGATCCGGCGCGTCCCGTTGGCGACGCGATCGAGCAGCACGGCGGTGCCTCGCACGTTCTCCTCGACGTAGGGAACAATGGCGTACATCGACTGCCCCACGCCGACTTGCGCGGCGAGGTGGACGACCGAGGCCACGCCGGCCAGCGCGCGATCGACGGCCGCCGCGTCGCAGACGGAGGCGTGCACCAGCTCGACGCCGGGCGGCAGATGGCGCGCGCGCGTGGCGCCGGGGCCGTGCACCTGCGGCTCGAGCGAGTCGAGCACACGCACGCGGGCGCCGCGTGCGAGCAGCGCCTCGACGAGATGGCTGCCGATGAAGCCCGCACCGCCGGTGACGAGGACGGGCGAGGCGATCATGACGTGGTGAATCTCCGCACGAGCGCGGCGTGATCGTGGTGCGCCCCGTCGCCGACCCGCCGCCGCGCGGACAGCGTGTCGCCGAGCCGGCGCGCGTTGTGGACGAAGGCGAGCACGATCGCGAGCGCCACTTTGAAATTTCGCCGACTCACGTGCCACACCGCGCGCGCCGCGAGCGCCGCCGCCAGCCGCGCGGCGTCGCCGGCCGGCAGCACCTTGAGCGCGAAGCGCAAGAGGTTCGTGTGGTACGACACGCGGCGGCGAAACCACGTCCGCGGCACCCGCCCCGGTGTCACGCCGCGGATCAGGTGCTGATACTCGTCGCCCGACATGCCGACCTTGTGATAGAGCAGCGCGTCGGGAACGTAGACCGTGCGCCAGCCGCGACGCCACGCCCGCCAGCACAGATCGGTGTCCTCGAAATCGATGAAGAACGTCGGATCGAAGCCGGCGAGCGCCTCGAAGCGATCACGGCGCACGAGCAGGCTGCCGGCGCAGCCCCACGGCACCTCGACGGGCCCCGCGGCCGACGCCGTGTACTCTACCGCCCACGGCGGCACGACGACGTCGCGATAGGAGCCGGCCACGAACCGTGTGCGGCCGTGGATGACCCGCGCGCCGTCCCAGGAGCGCTGCGTGGGATCCACGGCGAACAGCGAGTCGTCGGCGGCGAGGGCGCGCGCGAGGCGTCCGACGCAGTCGCGCTCGAAGCGCATGTCATTGTTCACGAAGAACAGGAAGTCCCCCTTCGCGTCGCGCGCGGCGCGGTTGTAGGCGCGCGTGAAACCCAGGTTCTCGCCCATCGGCAGCCACCGCGCTGGATAGCGCGCGGTGACGGCGGCGCTGTCGTCGGCGCTGCCGTTGTCCACGACGACGATCTCGTGCGCCGCCCAGTCCTGCGCGGCGAGCGTGGCCAGGCAGTCAGGCAGCAGGTGCGCGCCATTCCAGTTCAGCACCAGCGTGCTGACGAGCGGGCGCTCGCTCACGTTCGCCGTGCCTTCATGACGATCCCCATGGCGAGCGACGGCCACCAGTCGCCCGTGACCGCGAGCCACGGCGCGCGGCGATCGTCGAGCAGGCGCTGCGGCACGATCGGCACCCAGTTGCCCACGTGTCGCTCGACGCGCAGGTCGTGGCGTGCGAGCTGATGGCGCAGCATCCGCGGCGTGTAGTAGCGCAGGTGCCCGGCGCCTTCGACGCCGACGTCCATCCACATCGGATAGCGGCCGAGCAGGAGGCGCAGCCGGTTCTCGAGGCTCGCCAGGTTCGGGGTCGTGATGACGAGCACCCCGCGGGTACGCAGCACGCGCGCGATCTCGGCGAGCAGATGATCGGTGTCGATCACGTGCTCGATGACCTCGGCCGCGACGACGGCGTCGAACGCGCCGTCCGACCACGGCAGCGGCGCGCGGTCCAGATCCACCGCGCGCGTGTCGACCCCACGCGCGCGCGCCGCCTCCACGAGCGCGGGCTCGGCCTCGGCGCCCTGCACACGCCAGCCGTGCGTTGCGAGCAGCGCCGCCAGCTCGCCGCCGGCGCAGCCGACATCGAGCAGGCGCCCCGGCGTCTCGGTGCCGAGCAGGCCCAGCAGCTTGCGAATGCGCGACTCGCGCAGGTCCACACGATGCTGTGCGTAATCCGTGCGCGCCGACGTCATCGTGTCCCCGCCTGCACGGACGGCTTGGCCGCCAGCAGCGCCCAGCCCTTGGCGTCCAGCGCACCGGGCCGGTTGCCGTGTCCCGTGAGCCGGCCGTCCAACCAGTCGAAGAGCCGGTACGTCAGGGCGACGAACGCCAGGCGCGGCCGGGGCGGCAGGTTCAGCTCGACGGCGTGAAAGACGACGAGCAGCGGACCGCCGGTGGCCCACGCCGCAACCACGCTCAACCCGGCGCGCGCGCACAGGGCTTCGAGGCCCTGCCGCGTGTAGCGGAAGTAGTCGCCCGGATGATTGTGGGTGATGTGGTATTGCGGCGCCGTCAGACACACGTGGCCGCCCGGTATCAGCACGCGCGCGCACTCGCCGAGCAGCCGCGCCGGATCGGGCACGTGCTCGAGCACCTCCATCAACAGGACGGCGGCGACGGTCCTGTCGCGAAGCGGCAGCGCGTGACCGTCGGCGATCACGTCGAGCCCTGGACCCGCCACGACATCGAGAGCCAGCCGGCGCCCCGGCCATGCGGCCGCCGCGACGGAGGCCTCGGCGCCCGCACCGACGTCGCAGAGGACGCCGCCGCCCGGACGCCGGCGCGCGGCCTCCTCGAGCATCAGCCGCGCGTGACGCGTGGGATGATCGGAGCTCCGGCGCACGCGCCGGTGATGATGCGTCAGATAGAGATCCTTGAGCCGCCGCGTCAGTGTGCTCATTCGCGGCGGCCCCGCGGCTGCTCGACGAGCAGTCGCTTGACGAGCCGATGGTCGGCGCTGCGTGTGTAGCCGAGCGCCCACAGCGCGGCCGCGTAGGCCGCGGCGGCGAGCGCGACGGTGGCGAGCACGCCGAGCGGACGGGCCAGCGAGAGCAGCGCCAGCATCGCGAGGATGGCGACCGCGTAGCGCCACAGTCCCGTCGTCGACACCCGCACGCCGAACGCGGCGCGCAGCAGGCGAACGACGAGGACCAGGTTCAGCCACTCGCAGGCGACGGTCGCGAGCGCGGCGCCCGTGGCGCCCCAGCGCGGCACGAGGATCGCGTTGCCCACCACGTTGACGAGCACGCTCAGCGCGTAGACGCCGACGAGCGCCCACACGCGATCGGCGGCGATGAGCGCATGGCTCGCCACGTTCACCCAGAACAGCGGTAACGTGCCGAGGATCAGCAGCCGGAGCAGTCGCCCCGCGCCCGAGAACTCGGGTCCGAACAGCAGCGCGACGAGGTCGTCGGCCACGGCCAGCGTGCCGATCGTGAGCGGCAGGCCCAGGGCGAGCAGCGGTCGCCAGCCCGACTCCAGCAGCCGCCGGGCCTCGGCGGGCGCGGTGACGGCGACGCTCGCCAGCCGCGGAAACAGCGGCCCTCCGAGCGAGGCCGCCAGCGCGATGACGGCGTCGAGGAATCGATAGGCGGCGGCGTAGCGACCGAGCTCGCCGGGTGCGGCGAGCCACTCGAGCATCACCATGTCGATGCGGTAATAGAGCGCGAAGCCGGCCATGAGCACGCCGAACGGCACGGCGCGGCGCAGCATCGCGCCGGCCGCGCCCGTGGGGATCGCGGCCGTGGTGCGGCCGCGGCCTGCGAGCCTCTGCGCGACGCGCCACATCACGAGGCCGGCGATGAGTGAGCCGGCGAGCAACGCCACCACGCCGCCGCCCACGGCCAGCACGCCCGCGGTGATCGCCGACGAAAGCAGCGCGGCGACGACGCGGTAGAGCGAGAGACGGTCCATCCGCTCCCGGGCGGTGAGCAGCACCAGCGACGGCATGGTCAGCGCCGAGACGATCGAGGCCAGCCCGCCGAGCCCGATAGCCGCGACGACGGCCGTCTCGTGTCCCAGCAGCAGGGCGAGGCCGACCATCGCCGCGGACGACGCGACGGCGAGCGTCACCGACGCGCGACGCGCAACAGCGATCACCCGCGGCGCGTGCGCCGGCGCGCGGCTGGCGTCGCGAATGGCGAGCGTGGCGAGCCCGAAGTCCGCGAGCGCGCCGAAGGGGAAGCAGAACGCGAGCACGTAGGCGTAGCGGCCGAGCTCGTCGACGCCGAGCCAGCGCACGAGTGCGATCGAGACGAGGAGGTTGATCGCTTTCGTGGTGGCCTGGGCCGCGACGAGGGCCGAGACGTTGCGGCCGATCACGGCCGGACTCCGACGCGTCCCTTCATGGCCGGCACCGCCGCCGCGGCCTGCTCCTTCGCCTCGAGCACGGGGATCATCATGATGATCCCCGTGATGAGCCAGAACGGCTCCATGATGCGCACGATGATGAACGTATTCGAGCCGAAGGCGTGCGCGAGCAGGCCGGCGAAGCCCGCCAGAAAGCCGAGCACGAGCCCACGCTCCTGGGGGTCACGACGTGTCCCGTGCACGTCGCGCGCGTGCCGCCACACCGCCCACACCAGCCACAGGAACGACGCCAGCCCGACGAGCCCGGTCTCGGCGAGCACCCGCGCGTACTGCGCGTCCATGAAACCGAAGCCGGTGACGCCCCAGCCGAAGACCGGACGCTGGGCGAACCCCTCGACAGCGGCTTTGAACGACATCAGCCGCGCGGACGTCGACGGATCCAAGGCGACCTTGCCGACGCGCACCGTCTCCGAGCCGCGCTCTTCCTTGAACGTGTAGACGACGCGCTCCTTCACGGACTTCGGCGCGACGTACACCAGTGCCGGTGACGCCACGAGCCCGAGGAGGATCAAGCCGACCACGAAGCGGCGCCGTGTCGTGAGCCACGCGATCACGAGGAACGCGGGGATGACGCCGAGGTAGGAGGCGCGGGAGAGCGTGAAGAAGAACGGGACCGCCATGAGGCCGAGCAACGCCACGCATTGCACGCGTGTCCGGAGCGCCGGCGTCTCGAGGGCGATGCCGGCGGCGATGGCGATCATGAACAGCAGATAGCCGCCGAACGTGTTGGGCTCGCCGACCTCGCCTTCGAAAGGCGCCGACACGCGCTCACCGGACGGCACCTGCGCCAGCCCGATGACGCTCACGATGGCGGCGGTGATGAACGCCGCGGTCACCAGGCGCCAGGCGTGCTCGCGGTCGCGCAGGTTGTTCACCGCCATGTAGTAGATGACGAAATACTCGACGTACTTGAGGACGAAGAAGTAGCCCGACCACGAGCCGATGCTGCCGGTCATGTAGCCGAGCATCGTGGCCACGAGGTTGGCGGCGACGTATGTGAGGATCGGCCAGTTCAGCGGCGTGCGCGCGATGAGGTTCAGCTCCTTGTTCACCGCCGTCTTGGCCAGCCACGACAGCCCGATGACGAGGAGCACGAAGTCCTCGGTACGCAGCGTCACGCCGCGGCCTCCGCCCACGCCCGCGCCCTTGCTGCCGAACTGCGGCGAGAGGAGCATCGAGAAGATGACGATGTAGATGCCCCAGTCCGTGCGGACGAACGCGAGCGTGAAGAGCAGCAGGGCGGCGACCGCGCCCATCGTATAGCTGACCGAAACGGTCGTGAGGCCCTGGGCGACGAGGAAGGCGCCGACGACGGCGAGGATGCCGAAGACAAAGACGCTGCCGCCGGCCGGTGCGACCGCGGCCCGCCCGTACTGTGGCATCGGCTACCGGACCTGGACCACCTGGTTCGCCGGCAGGTCGAGCTGCCCGAGCTCCCTGCGCTTGACCTCGGCGTCCTCGCGCGATGCGAAGACGCCGTGGCGGACGATCAACGCGGATGCCTCGCCGGGCTGCGCGGCGATCCGTACCTGGTGGCCGCCGGCGCGCAGGCGTTCGGCGAGCTCGACGGCGCCGCGCAGCGGCAGCGGCGTGCCGACGCGGAGCACGATCGGATCAGCGCTCACGATGACCACGTCACCGGCGCCCTGCCCGCGCAACGCCGCGGCGAGCCTCCTGGCCTCGTGTGTGGTGGGCACGCGCTCGATCAGCACCGCATAGGCGGTGATGCCCGACTTCTGGCGCGAGCGAACGGTGGCATAGCCCGCCTCGGTCAGGCGGCGCTCGACGATCTCCGCGTCGGCCGCCGAAACGAACGGACCGAACTCGATCGCGTAGCGCGTGGGCGCAGCGCTTGGAGTGAGCGCAGTCGAGCGCGCGATCGCGGCGACCGGCGCGGGCACAGTGGATCGCGCGACGGCGGCGAACGGTGCGGACGACGGCGGCGCCGGGGTCACGGACGCCGGCCGCGTCGGCGCCGCGCTCGCCGGAGATGCCGGGGCGGGCGTGCCGGCCGGCGGTGGCGTCGCGGGGGCCGCGGCCGGGACGAGCGGGGTGGCCGGCACGCTCGGCAGCGGCGTCACCCCACTCGACGGCGCGGGCCGCGGTGTCGGCGCCGGCGGCGTACTCTGCCGCGCCGGCGCGACCGGCGCGCTGCTCGGAGCCAGCCGCTGGCGGACGAGGTCCCGCGGGTTCACGGTCTCGGGCCCGGCGATCCGCCAGACGATGACCGCGGCCAGCGCGCCGACGGCGCCCAACACGGTAACGACAGCGAGCAGCACGTGGCGCGGGCGCGCGTTGCGCTTTTCCGGCCTGGACAGCGTGGCGACCGAAAGCCCGGTGCCGTTGGCGGCCGGCGCCGCGCCGTTTCCGCGGCCACCGCCCAGCCAGCCGCGCGCTCGGTCGAGCGTGCGCTGCATCACGCCGCCGCCGCTGCGCGGCGGCTCGCCCGGCGTCTCCTCGCCGTAGTAGTGCGTGTAGTAGTGCGTGTACGTGTAGCCGGAGACCTCGCTCTGCAGATCGTTGAGGACCACGCCCCAGACCTGCGCCCGCGCGCTTTCGAGGTGCGTCTTGGCGCGTTTGAGCACGAGCCGGCCGACCTTGCCGGCCTGATAGACGAGCAGCACGCCGTCCGCCTTGCCGGCGACGACCGCGGAGTCCGTGACGGGCAACGTCGGCGGCGTGTCGACAAGGACGATGTCGTATTCGGCGGTGACGGCGCGCAGGAAATCCGTCATCGCCTGCGTCGACAGCAGCTCCGAGGGATTGGGCGGAATCGGTCCCGCCTCGATGATGTGGAGATTGTCGAGGCCCGGCGCGGCCATGACGTCTTCCATCTCGAACCGGCCCATCAGGATGTCGGCGACGCCGCGCACGCAGTCACGCCACTGCGCGTTGCCCACCAGGATGTCCGACAGGCCCGGCTCGCGCTCGATGCCGAAGAAGCGGTGGATCGAGGGCCGCCGCATGTTGGCGCCGACCAGGAGCGTCTTCTGACCGTTCTGCGCCATCGTAAGCGCGAGGTTGACGATCGTGGTCGTCTTGCCTTCCTGCAGTGTGGGGCTCGTCACCACGAGCACCTTGCCGCCACGCTCCATCCGCTCGAACTGGATGTTCGTGCGCAGCGTGCGGTAGGCCTCCGCCACCGGCGACTTCGGATCGAAGTGCGTGATGAGCAGCGCGTGGCTCTGCAGCGCGTCGGGATCCATCGCCCCCAGCGCGGGCCGCCGCTCGATGAGGCGCTGCATGGTCTCGCGCGGATCGATGTGCGGCACGATGCCCAGCACGCGGACGCCGAGATAGGATTCGACGTCCTCGATGGTGCCGATCGAGGTATCGAGCGTCTCGCGCACGAAGGCGAGGACCACGCCCAGGACGAAGCCCAACAGGGCGCCGAGGAACACCGTGTTGACCATCTCGGTGCCCGCCGGCGTGCTCGCGTCGCTCGCCGGCCGCACGATCGAGACCTCCTCGACGCCCTCGGACTCCTTGATCAGGGCCTCCTGGTGACGGGTCTTGAGCAGCGTCAGGAGATCGTCGTTCACCTTGGCGTCGCGCTGCAGCCGTGCCAGCGACAGCTCGGTGGCGGGCACCTCGCGGTTCTTCGCGAGCAGATCGCCCATCTGGCGATTGAGGATCTCTTCGCGGTTGCGCAGCGCCGCCACCTGGGCGGTGATCTCGCGCCGCATCTCCACGCGGACCTCGCGCAGACGGTCGTCGATGGCCTGCAGCCGCGGATGACGGTCCGTGACCTCGAGCGCGAGATTGGTCCGCTCGAGCATCAGCTCGCTCTGGGTGGCGGCGAGCTTGGCGAGATTGGGATTGCTGGCGTCGATGTAGATGCGGTCATCCGCGGCTTTGGGACCGTTCCGGCCCAGGCGCGCCTGCATGCCCTCGAGCTCGATCCGCTGCTGGCGAGTCCTCTCGATGTCGCCCCGCACCTGGGTGAAGAGCGACAGCAGCACGGTGGACTCGGCCCCGGGGGCGATGATGCGGTTGGCGTCGCGGAAGGCCCACACCTCTTCCTCCGCGCGCTTCACCCGTGCCTCGACCTCGCGCAGCTGGGCCTCGATGAACTTGCGCGCCTCGGTGACACGCGCGTTGCGGTTGGTCTTGTTGTAGTCCCGATAGACCTCGGCGATCGTGTTGGCCAGATCCTTGGCCTCGCGCGCGTTCGGCGACGTGACGGTGATCTCGATGATGCTCGTGCTCGGCACGCGCGCGGCGCGCACCTTGCCGCCGAGGTTGTCGAGCGTGGCCTGGTAGGCACGCGACTCGCGCAGCGTCTCGCCCGTCGCCGTCTGCGGGAGCTTGCCCAGCCGCCGCGCGACCTCCTCGAGAACCGGATAGCCCTTGATGAGCGAGACCTGCGTCTCGATGTTGTCGGCGCTGTTGACGGCGAGGACCTCGACGAGAAGCCCGGACAGGGTCGTGGACTGCTCGAACTTCACGGCGGCGGTGGACGTGTACAGCGGCACCTTCTGGCGCGCGAGCACGAACGACAGCACCGCGACGAGCACCGTGCAGACGATGATGATCGTCCGCCGGCGGCGGATGATCAGCCAGTAGTCGCGCAGGTTCGGCTCGTACTGCGCCACGCCCTACGTCCTCGCAGCCACGGCGTCGCCGACGGGTCCGGTGATGTACAGGAACGGCGCCTCCGAGAGATCGAGCAGCTTCGGCGCGGCGAGCCGCTGGCCCTTGGCGTCGGCCAGAATCTCGACCTTCGGTCGCAACGGATGACTGCGGTTGACCGCGAGCACCCGGCCGACCTCGTCCGTGTTGAGGCGCACGACGGTCCCCGGCGGAAAGACGGAGATCTCCGAGAGCAGCGCCTTGACGAGCGCGGACGGAAACTGATCGTTGCGCGTCTTGACGATCTCGCGAATGGCCTCGTGCGGCCGCAGGCGCGCCCGCGACGACGCCGGCAGCGTCAGCGCGGCGTAGGTGTCGACGAGGGCGATGATCTTGGCGTCGGGATCGATGGCGGGTCCGTACAGGCCCTGGGGGAAACCCTGACCCTGCTCGCGCTCGTGATGGTCGAGAATCGTCTTCACGACGTGCTCGTCGGGCGGGCTCCAGCGCCGCACGATCTCCGCGGACAGCTTGGCGTGCGACCGCCACAGCGCCAGCTCATCGGCGGAGAGCGTGTCGCTGCGTCGCAGGATCGCCTCCGGCATCTGCCAGATGCCGATGTCGAAGAGCGCGCCGGCCTGACCGAGGCAGAGCAGACGCCCGCGGTCGTAGCCGATCCCGGCGCCGATGCGCAGCGACAGCACGCACACGCGCGCCTGGTGGAACGCGACGTAGTCGACGCCGGCGGGAGCCGCCGGATTGTTCGCGACCCAGAAGAGGTCGGCCGAGCGCGCCAACGCGGTGATCGCGCGGTCGACGAGCCCCTGCAGGCGCCCCCATGGGAATGCCCCCCCACCGCGCAGCAGCCCGCGCGCGTCGTTGATGAACGCGTGGATCTCACCGAACAGAGGCTCCGGGCTTTCGGCGGGCGCTTCTGGCAGGCGCGGCTCGACCGCAGCCGGCTCGACACGCTCCACCGGGGCGTCGGCCGTCGGCGACGCCAGCGACATCTTCCGGGTCGGCGTCACCACGGACGGCTCCGTCGGGCGCGCGGCCGCCGGTCGCTCGACGGGGCGCTCGGCGGGCGTCGGCCGCTCGGCCGGCGTCGCGCGCGGCTGCGTGGGGGGCGTCTCGCGCACGATGCCGCGCACGAGATCGCTCATCCGGACCATCAGCCGACGCCCACCATGTCCTTGATGACCTCGGCCACGATCTTTTCGCCGACCTCTCGAACCCGCTTGGTGTAGCCGACGAGCAGCGCGACGTCGCAGAGGTTGTTGATCTCGCGCGGCGTGCCGCGCGTGAAGTCGAAAATCAGCTTGATCGCCTCTTCGGTGAAGATCGGCGTGGAGCGACCGGCCATCTTCAGCCGATGGCCGACGTAGGCCGCGGTGTGGGTGTCGTCGAGCGCGTTGAGGTGATAGCGGATCGTGATCCGCTGGTCCAGATGCTTGAGACGGCGCACGCGCTCGCGCAGCTCGGGCGAGCCGATGAGCAGCAGCGTCACGAGAAACCGGTCGTCGGTCTGGAAGTTCATCAGCAGGCGAAGCTCCTCGAAGACCGCGTCGTCCTCGATGAGCTGCGCCTCGTCCACGATGAGGACGGTGTCTCGGCCCTCCCGGTAGTGGCGAAAGAACACGTCGTTGAGCGCGTGGAGCAGCTCGGACTTCGTCGTCTCGCGCGACTCGACGCCGAGCTGATAGAGCGCCTCGCGCAGGAAATCGACGGCCTTCCAGCTCGGATTCGTCAGCAGGCCGATCTCGTAGCGCTCGGCCTCCAGCCGCTGGATGAGCGCGCGCGAGAGCGTCGTCTTGCCGCAACCGTACTCGCCGGTCAGCATCCCGCAGCCCTTGCGGTGACGAACGGTGTACACGAGGCGAACGAGCGCCTCCTCGTGCTCCGGCGAGAGGTAGAAGAACTTGGGGTTCGGCGAGTTGTCGAACGGCGACTCGCTGAGCTCCCAGTACGCTTCGTACATCGCTACTTGATCGGTCCGTTGAAGATGATGAAGAGGCCCGTGTACGCCGTCGCGAGGCTCGCGATGAGCGACGCGATGGTCACGTAGTCCTGCCACCATTTCACGGCCACCTCCGGCACCGTGACGACCGCGCCGGGCTCGAGCGGCGGCGCCTCCGCCATCGCGTAGGTGCGGCCGTTGCGGAACGTCACCGTCGTCGCCTTCATCTTCGCGCGCGCGCTCGGACCGCCGGCGGCGGCGAGATACTCACGCGGCGTGAGATCGGGGCGGAAATCCTGCGCGCCGGGCGTCTTCACCTCGCCCACGACGTACACCTTGTCCTCGAACACCGGCAGCACGACGATGTCGCCGTTCTGGATCGGAATGTTCTGCGTCTCGTCCTTCTCCACGAGCAGTCGGTGGAGATCGACGGGGATCCGCTGCGCGGGCCCCGCGTCGGAACGGTCGACGAACGCCAGGCGCAGATCCGCGAACGAGGCGGCGCCGCCCGCTTTCACGACGACGTCACGCACCCGGTCGCCGCGCGCCAGCTCGAGGCGCTGGACGATGGTCGGCTTGCCCTGCGTCTGCGTTTTGCCGCTCTCGGTGGTGCCGTTGAACGCGCCGCGGATCTCGACGACGTCCTGAATGCTCGTGAGCGGCGGAACATAGATGGCGTCACCGGCGCGCAGCGGCACGTCGGCGCCGCCCACCACGCCCAGGTCGAGCGACGTCGTCTCCTTGCGTCCATCGAGACCCACGCGGGTAAGGCGTGCGTCCGAGGCGGCGCCGCTCACGCTGACGCCACCCGTCAGCTCGAGCAGCTCGCGGAGCGATCCCCCGGGGCCGATCTCGTACTCCCCGGGACGGCGAACGGCGCCCGTGAGCGTCACCGGCGTCATCCGCGGCGGCACGTTGATGCGCATGCCTTCCGCGACGAAGGGATTCTGCGCGATGTCGCCCCTGAGCTCGAAGACGAGCAGATCGATCTCGGTCGTGCGGCCCTCACGCGTCACCTGCACGTGGCGCGCGCTGCCGCGCGGCGTGATGCCGCCGGTCGTGAGGATCACCTCGTGCAGCCGTTGCGTGGCGACAACCTGAAGCGTCCCGGGCCGTTCGACCTCGCCCGAGACGATCACCTCGAACGAGCGGGGCGAGATGACGGCGATGCTGACGTCGGCGAAGCGGAAGATGGCGCGCGCGCGCGCGGCGATCGAGCGATTGGCCTCGAGGAGCGAGAGCCCCGCCACCTTGATGGTGCCGAGCGGCGGCAACGCGACGGCGCCCTCGGGATCGACAACGATCTGGGCCCGATTGACATCCAACCGGCCGACGATCTGTACGTCGAGCACGTCGCCGGGTCCGAGCCGATAATCGGGACCGGCGATACTGCGTGCCTGCTGGCCCAGATACAGGTCGCCCCGGCCCGGAGCGAGCGGCGCGAAAGCACCCGGCGTCCGCGGGGTCTGCGGCGTTGCCGGTATTTGCGGCACTCCCGGCGGCGGCGCACCTGGAGTAGGCTGCGCGGCAGCGACGGTGGGAGCAAGAAGGGAAACGACGAGGGTGAGGCTGATCGATTTACGGGACAGTCGCTTCACGGATTTGCTGGACAATTCGCGTCCAATAAAGCATCTTCGCTTTTTCGCTCTTTTAGGGTCAAGGAAAAAGGCTCCAGTTTTTCACACGTTTTCGAAGGGTTGCGCGAAGCTTTGGCGATAGAAACGATGACACCGCAGAGCGTTCGGGCCATTCTCGCCGCGTCCGTCCTTTTCGCCTTTGCCGGCGCGGCTTTCGCGGTTTACGCAGTGGTCACGAAGCCGCCCACGCCGGCCCGCGCCACGACACCGGCGCCCATCGCCACGGCGGACGCGCTGCAGTCCGCCTTTGTGAGCGTTGCGGAACGCGTTCGACCGGCCGTGGTGCATCTCGGAACGCTTCAGGTGGCTCGCAGCCGGAGGCCGCCGCTGCAGCCAGGTCCCAACGCCGACGATCCCTTCTTCAAGGACTTCTTCGACCAGTTCTTTGGCCGCAGCGGACCCGGCCGACGCGAAGAGTTTCAGACGCCCGGCCTGGGCTCCGGCGTGATCGTCGACAAACGTGGGTACGTGCTGACCAACTTCCACGTCGTCCGGGGCGCCGATGCGATGACGGTACGACTGGCCGACAAGCAGGAGTTCCGGGGACGCATCATCGGCTCCGACAGCAAGACCGACATCGCGATCATCAAGTTCGACCCGCCCGCCGATGTGCGCGTGGCCAGCCTCGGTAACTCGGACGCGCTTCGGGTCGGCGAGTGGGCCATCGCCATCGGCAACCCGTTCGGCCTGGACCAGACCGTCACCGTGGGCGTCGTGAGCGCGACCGGACGCTCCGACGTCGGCATCGCGACCTACGAGAACTTCATCCAGACCGACGCATCGATCAATCCGGGCAACTCCGGGGGCCCGCTGGTGAACCTGCGCGGAGAGGTGATCGGCATCAACACCGCCATCGTCGCCACCGGCCAGGGCATCGGCTTCGCGATTCCCGCCAACATGGTCAAGCGGGTCACCGCGCAGCTGATCGATCGCGGGAGGGTGCAGCGTGGCTGGATCGGCGTCGCCTTACAGCCGATGTCCCTCGAGCTCGCGCAGGCGATGGGCCTGCCCGACGCCAGGGGGGCCATCGTCTCGCGCGTCTATCCCGGCAGTCCGGCGGAGTCGGCGGGGCTCGCGCAGAACGACGTGATCGTCGGCTTCGACGGCGCGCCGGTCGAGGACTACCACCAGCTGCAGCGGATGTCGTCCGAAGCGGAGGTCGGCCGCACGGTCAAGCTCGACGTCGTGCGCCGCAAGGAGAAGAAGAGCCTCGACCTGAAAGTGGCCGAGGCTCCCGACTCGCCGAAGTAGCCCGCGCCGCTACGCCACGAAGGGCGGAATCGGCGGAATCTCGAGCTGCTGCGTCCGAACGTCCTTGACGCCCGGGACCCCGCGCGCCACCTCGACGGCACGGTCGAGGGCGGCGGTGCCCTCGAGCGTGACCACACCGTCCTGAGCCTCCACCGTGATCCGGTAGCGCCGGGTCTCGGCGTTGGTCGCGAGCGCGACCTGCACCCGCGAGGCGAGCGCGCGCGAGGCGACGAGCCGGCGACCGGCATCGGTCGTGGCCATTTCCGGCCGGCGAACCACGGTGTGGATCATCTCGACGGCGGCGTCGTGGCTGACCCGCTCGGTGTTCAGGATGAGCTCGTAGAGCATCGGATCGTTGATGTCGACCTCGTACAGATACCGCATCCGGCCGGCCTTCTCGGTGTCGTCACGGCGCACGAAGTCCGCCGCCGCGCGCTGGTTCGGTGTCTCCCCGGTCATCGCCGCCACGCGCTTGATCCATTGCTTCACGCGGTGCTCGAAGGGCGCGATGAGCCGCAGGCGGAGCACGTGCGGAACGCCGCGGAGCAGCCACTGGCCGCCGCCGCGCATGAAGACGCAGTTGTCGAGCTCGGCCAGCTCGAGCAGCGTCGTCTGCAGCACCGTGATGTGGTGGCGCGTCTCGGCATCGAAGCGCTCGAAGATCGTGGGCTTCGATTCGTCGAGGTGCGAGAGCCGCTCCTCCGCGAGCCCATAGCGACGTCCCGCGTCCTGCAGCAGCTCCTGATCGACGTAGCGATAGCCGCACTTCTGGCCGAGCGCCATGCCGATCTCCGGACCGCCGGCGCCCATCTGCGTGGAGACGACGATAATGGCCATGAGTCACCCCCGCCGATACTTGTCTCGGACAGCCGTGGGCGCGATCGCGATGCGCTTGCCGGCGACGTTCTCGAGGACGTAAACCTCGTCGGTGAGCGAGCCGCTGGCGAAGACTTCGAAGACGTCGAGCGCAGCCTCGAGCGTGCTGTCGGGCCGCTCGGCCATCATCGCGTCCACCGCGGATACCGCGAGCCTTGCCATGCCGGCCTCCCGGAAGTGGCGGCAAGAGTAGCCGACGCTCCCGGTCTCTGCAACGCCCGTTCTCACCCCGCACGTCGGTCGGCGCGGTCGATCGGTGGAGACGCCGACGATGCCAGCGGGGGCCGGTCGAAGGCCGGCACGAAGGAGTAGGCGGGCCACGGGCCGGTCGGCACCACGGCCACTCCCACCGCACGCGATGCGACCGGCGCGATCCGCGCGAGGAAATCGGTCAGCTCGGCGCGCGGCAGCAGGAAGGCGACCGACGCCACCACGTTCCCGGCCGTCCCCGAGGGCCGATAGCGCCACTGCGCGAGGGCCGCGCGCTCCACGATCTGATCGGCGAGCTCGCGCAGGCGCCGCTCGTCGGCGGCATCGCGCATGGCATCGCCCGGCGGCGCCGTGGCGGGCGTCGCCTCGAGCCGCAGGAGCTTGACGCTCATCTCCACACAGCCACGGACGCTCGCGAGCGCGCCATCGAGGGCGGCGCGCTCACGCATGAGCCAGTCGTCGACGTCGCTCGAGCGCAGCGCGGTGCCATAACGGAAAGGGACGAGACCCTCGGCGTCGAGCGCCGACGCGACCACATCGTGGTGCAGGGCAAGCGTCGTAGGGCTGGCGGGCGGGACGACGGACGCGGCGCTGGAAAGAATGACGAGACCGGCGAGTGGCGCGCACTCGACACGTTCGCCCACCACGGGCGGCGGCGGCCGCCAGCCGGACGGCAGACCTTCGACGACGGCATACAGATACCGCAACAGCATCTCCGCTCCAGTGCCCCCGCGACGGGCGCCGACGGTCGTTCGGGCCGAGTGGCCCGAGGGTACGGAGCGCACCGGCCGTCGTCAAGGGTCGTGCGATAATCGGCGAGTCGTGCAGCGGCTCCAGCTTCTGATCGCTGCCCTCGTCACGGCGATGAGCGTGACGCTCGCCGGTCCTGCACTGGCCGGACGTCTGATGCCCATGCTCTCCGCCGACATTCCCGCGCCGGTGCGCGCGCGCCTGGCCCCCGTCATCGACGACGCCTCAATCTCGACGCGCGTGCAGGGAAATTCGTTCGTCGGTCGTCGTGACGTCTTCGAATACCTCATCGAGCACCCGGAGTTCGCCACGCACGTGACCCGAGCGCTCAAGGTCGCCCGTTATCGGATCTGGGGGACGCCCGGCGGCCTGATGCTCGACGACGGCTGGGGCGCGGTGGGTGCCATCGAGGTCGTCTACGGCGCCCCGGGCGTTCGCGTCATCTACGCCAAGGGTGAGTACCACCAGACCATCCTGCCCAACATCCGCGGCCAGGCCGTCGTCACGATCGACTGGAAGTCGACGCCGGGCCCGGAGGGCAAGAACATCATCGCGCCGACGGTCGGCGCCTTCGTAAAGCTGGACAGCCGTATGTTCTCGGTGGCCAGCGCCCTGGCGGGATCCGTGGCCGCGGCCAAGGCGGAAAAAGAAGCCTCGCGCCTCGTGCGGGTGTTCGAGAAGACGACGCGCGCGCTCGACGACAATCCCGGCGCCGTGCTCGAAACGCTCCGGCAGCGCCCGGAGACGCCGCAGCGGGAGCTCGAAGAGTTCGGCCGGCTCCTGCTCAGCGCACCGGCCGCGAGCGCCCGATCGGCGTCGCGCTGAGCCGAGTCAGCTCGTTGCGCGCGCGGACGAGCCTCGCGCGCGCGATCGGATGCTCGGGACGCCGGGCGATGAACTCACCGGCGGCGATCGCAAGCCCGTGCCAGTCGCGCTGCGCTTCGAGCGCCTCCCACAGATCGAAGTGGACGCGGGCGACCTCGAAATTGAGCGCGAGCGCCGCTCGCGCCTCTCGTTCGGCTTCCGGGTAGCGACCCGCCGCGAGCAGCACGCCGGGCAGCGCGGCGCGGGCCGTGAGCGAATCGGGCTTGAGACGAATCGCTTCACGGTAGACCCGCTGGGCCTCGTCCAGCCGTCCCTGCTCCGCGCACATCTCACCGAGATCGCAGTGCGCGCGAACGTAGTCGGGCTTCAGGACGATCGCGCGACGGAACGCGGTCTCGGCCTCGACGGCACGGCCTTGCCAGTACAGCGACACGCCGAGGCCTCGGTGGAGCGCGGGATGATCGGCGACGCGCAGGGCCTCGCGATACGCGGTCTCCGCCTCGGCGTGACGTCCCTGGCGTCCGAGGCCGAGCGCGAAGTTGGCGTGCGCGCGGACGCTGCTCGGATCGAGGCGTACGGCCTCGCGCAGGACGCTCTCGGCCTCGGCGTGGCGCCCCTGACGCCCGAGCGCGACGCCCAGCTCGTAGAGGAGATCGGCGTCCTCGGGCCGCGCGGCAATCGCGCGCCGCAGCTCCGCCTCGGCCTCCGCGTAGCGGCCCAGCGCACCGAGCGCGAGCCCGCGCCCCGCGTGGAAGTCGGCATCACCGGGGCGCACGCGGAGCGCTTCCGCGTACACCTCGGCCTCTTCGACGCGACGGCCGCGGCGGCGCAGCGCGTCGCCCAAGGCCACGTGCGCGCCGACGAAGTTGGGCCGCCGCTTCAGCGCCTCGCGCAGCGCGCCGATGCCCTCATCGCTCCGGCCCTGGCGCTCGAGCGCAACGCCGAGGTGATACCAGGCGCGCGCGTCGGCCGGCGCCAACCGCACCGCATCGCGCAGCGCCTGCCCCGCTTCGGCGTAACGCCGGCGACGTCGCAGCGCGCGTCCCAGCGCAACGTGGACGCGCGCGTCGCGCGGGCGTCGACGAGCCGCTTCGCGATACGCGCTCACCGCGTCGGCCAGCCGGCCCGCGCGCTCGAGGGCGACGGCGAGGCCGATCCAGGCGCGCCCGTCGATCGGCGCAACGTGCACGGCCTCGCGAAACGCCGCAGCCGCCTCGTCGATGTGCCCCGCGTCGAGCAGCGCGCGGCCCAGGGCGAGCGCGGCACCGCCCGGCTCCGGTGCCGCGGCATCGCGGAGCGCCTCGACGGCCTCGCCGGCCCGCCGTTGTCGGCGCAGGACGCGGGCGAGCGTGTCGGCTCCGAGGGGATCGTCGGGACGGCGCGCGAGCACCGCGCGCGCAGCCGCCTCGGCTCCGTCCCATTCCTGTAGCCGCTCGAGCGCCCACGCGAGATGCAGCCCGGCGCGGACGTGGTCGGGTCGCAGGCGCAGCACCTCGCGGAACGCCTCCGCGGCTTCACGATCCCGTCCGAGCTCGAAGAGCACGCCGCCGAGCGCTTCGTGCGCGGACACGGCAGAGGGCGCGAGCGCGAGCGCGGCGCGCGCCTCGGCCTCCGCGTCGGCGGCGCGGCGCAGACGGCGAAGCACGAGCACCAGATCGAGGCGGACGCCGAGGTCGTCGGGGCGCACCGTGATCGCCCCGCGAAGCGCCTCGGAGGCTTCCGCGAAGCGTCCCTGCCGCGTCTCCGCGCGTGCGCGGTCGCGACAGGCCTGGAACGTGTCCATCAGCGCCCGGGGCGGGGCCGATCGAAGATGGTGGCGATCATGTGGTCGAGATAGCGGAAGTCGAACGGCTTGGGGACATAGCCGAACGCGCCCGTCTTGAGCGCATCGGCGGCGAGGCCCACCTGCTCGTTGGCGGTGACCATGATGACGGGAATCGTCTCGTCGATTTTCTTGATGTCCTTGAGCACCTCGACGCCGTTCATCCGCGGCATGTTGATGTCGAGCAGGACGGCGTCCGGCCGCTCGCGCAGCACGGCGGTGAGCGCGTCGGTGCCGTTCGTCGCCGTCTCGACGTCGTAGGCGGGCTTGAAGTGCTCGCTGAGCACTTCGACGATCAACGGCTCGTCGTCGACGATGAGGATACGCTTGCGCCGAGGTGTCGTCACGGCCGGATCGTAGCACGAACGGCGCGTGCGAGAATCGGCGAAGGGGCGTACACGCCACGGGCGCCGCCCGCCCGTTGGTGTACCATGCCGCGCAGAGGGCACCGCGATGGCACCGGCAGCCGAGCACGACGTGCCGATCCCGTACATGCAGCGCACCCGCGAGTACTATCTGAAGCTCGGCTATCCCGCGTATCGCTGGGCGCACTTCGCCGACGTCCCCTTCGCGCCGCTCACGACGCCGCTGGCGCGGGCGCGGCTGGCGCTCATCACGACCGCCGCTCCCTACCGGCCTGGCGTCGGCGATCAAGGCCCGCGCGCGCCCTACAACGCCGCGGCGAAGTTCTACCGGGTCTACTCGGAGCCAACCGACACGATTCCGGATCTGAGAATCTCGCACGTCGGCTACGACCGTGTGCACACCACGGCCGACGACCCGAACACCTGGCTGCCGCTGGCGCAACTGCAAGGGGCCGTCAAGGCGGGGCGCATCGGCGCCCTCGCGCCGCGCCTGCACGGCGCGCCGACGAACCGGAGCCAGCGGGTGACGATGGAGACCGACGCGCCGGAGCTGCTGCGACGCTGCCGCGATGACGGCGCGGACGCGGCACTGCTCGTACCCAGCTGACCCGTCTGCCACCAGACCGTGAGTCTGGTCGCCCGGCATCTCGAGGCCGATGGCTTGCCGACCGTGATCATGGGCTGCGCCAAGGACATCGTCGAGCACTGCGGCGTGCCGCGATTTCTCTTCAGCGATTTCCCGCTCGGCAACAGCGCGGGGCGGCCTGGCGATGTCGAGTCGCAGGCGCTCACGCTCGAGCTGGCGCTGCGCGTGCTGGAATCCGCCCCCGCCGCGCGGACGACCGTGCAATCGCCGCTGCGCTGGAGCGACGACGCCGCGTGGAAGCTCGACTTCTCGAATCTCGAGCGGATGACGCCCGAGCAGATCGCGGAGCGGCGGCGCGAGTTCGACGAGATCAAAGCGATCGCCAAATCGAAGCGCGAGGCCTCATGAAGCCGTTCGCCGGCATACGTATCCTCGATTTCACGCGCTATCTCGCCGGTCCGTACGGCACGTATCAGCTCGCGCTGCTCGGCGCCGACGTCGTGAAGATCGAGTCCCACGATGGCGACGAGTCGCGGCATCTGCTGGTGAGTCGCGAGTGGGCCGATCGCAAAATGGCCTCGTCGTTCCTCGCCGTGAACGCCAACAAGCGCAGCATCACGCTCGATCTGCGCAAGCCGGCCGCGATCGAGGTGATCAAGCGCCTGGTGCCGGCCGCCGACGTCGTGTGGGAGAACTTCCGACCGGGCGTCATGGAGCGGCTCGGACTCGGCTACGACGCGCTGGCGGCGCTCAATCCCCGGCTGATCTATTGCGCGGTCTCGGGCTTCGGGCACAGCGGTCCGGAGCGGACCACCGCGGCTTTCGACGGCAAGCTCCAGGCGATGTCGGGGATCATGTCGATCACCGGCGATCCTGCCGGCGGCCCGATGCGTGCGGGCTTCGCGATCTGCGACACCATCGGCGGGATGACGGCCGCGCTCGCGGTGTCGAGCGCGCTCTACCAGCGCCAGCAGACCGGTCGCGGCCAGTTCGTCGATGTCGCGATGCTCGACGCTGCGCTCGCCTTCATCCCTGGCCCCGTGTGCGAGTACACCGTGGCCGGCATCCCGCAGCGGCAGATCGGCAACGGCTCGGTGAGCCGCAAGCCGACGGCGGGTCGGTTCCGTGCCGGCGACGGCTACCTTGTGCTCGCCGTGCTGACCGATAAACAGTTCGCGAGCCTCATGCGGACGATCGGCCGCGCGGACGCGCTCGACGACCCGCGCTTCAAGGATTGGCGCGCCCGCACCGACAACGAGCCCGCGCTGCGGGAGATCATCGAGACGGCGCTCGCCGCGGACAAGCCGAAGGCCTGGGAGGCGCGGCTCACGGCGGCCGACGTACCGTGCGCGACGGTCTGGAAGATCGAGGAAATCACGCAGCACCCGCAGCTCGGCCACCGCGACGTGATGCAGACGGTCGACTCGCGCTACGGGCCGATGCGTCTGGTCGGCGCGGGGTTTCGACTCGCGCACGGCAGCCCGAGCATCGAGCGCGAGCCGCCGACCCTCGGCGAGCACACCGAGGAGATCCTCGGCGAGGCCGGCTACGGCCCGACGGAGATCGAGGCGCTGCGCCGCGCCAACGTCATCTGATCGATCGCTCCATATCGAAAGGGCTATAGCGCCGCAGTCACGCCCCACGTAACCTTGCCGCGCCTCGCCTGGCGAGGCTTACGACGACGTCACGGGGCACCGGTATGCGGAACTCGTTCTGCCACGGTCAACGACTTGACCGCTCGCCCTCGCTGGAGCAGTGACCATGACGCTGCTCGCGTGGTCCATGACGCTGCTCTTCACCGTCGTCATCGCCGCCGGCTTCGCCGGCGATCTTCTGCACAAGATCGACCGCTGGCGGTTCGGTCGTCGCGATGAGTGACGTTTCCACTCGCCGACAACCGCCGGCGTTGTAAAACACCAGCGCCATCCCTATCGACCGATCTAGCGAGCACATCGACAGATACATTGTCACGCGCTCGTCCTGCCTCTAGCCTGCTCAACGCCGCGCCGACATTCGGCAGCGGACAAGACGATGAACGAATATCGACGAAAGAGCGACGACAAACACGACGTGTCCAAGGGCCTGTGGAGCGCGTATGCCGACGAGCTCGGACTCCCCGAGGCCGGAGTGCCAGGCGGCGATGAACCAGCTCCGCGAGCCAGCCAAGAGCTGATTCGGGCGTCGAGTCGATCGCTCGTCGGCGCTCTCGCCGTCGTTGCGGTCGCGGCCATCGCCGGCGCCGCGGCATGGCTGACGTATTCACCCTTTGCCGAAACGATCGGGCTCTGGCCACGCGTGGCCACGCGTGTGGCGGACTCCGACACGGCCGCCGTCGTTCCGGCCGTGCCGGGACATCAACCCGCGGTCACCGACGTCAATGGCGCGCCGAACGCCCGCGGATCGAGCGCGACGATGAAGCTCGATGACGCCTCTGCCACCGCCGCGCCATCGGCCGCCGCAAAATCACGGCGCGGAGATTCCGTCTACCGGATCCACTTCGCGCTCGGTTCGGCCGTGATCAACGATGCATCGAGGCCGACGCTGGACACGATCGCCGCCGCGATGAAGACGGCGTCCGACGTGCACGTCGCGATCGAGGGGCACACCGACGCGCGCGGCGCGGCCGATTACAATCAGACGCTTTCCGAGCGTCGCGCAGACGCCGTCAAGGCCTATCTCGAAGCGGCGGGGATCGCCCCGGGCCGCCTTCGCCCCGTCGGCTTCGGAGCGTCGCGTCCCATGGTGCCGAACGACGGCGCGGGTGACGATCTCAACCGGCGCGTCGAGTTACGCCTCCGTTAGGGACAGCTCGCTCTTGGCCGCGGACGATCACTTCGCATCGGGTGGTATCGGCCAGCGCCATCCGCTGGCCATCATCCATGCGGTCACGCCACTGACGATCGCGAGCGCGAGCCGAAGCAGCCGTTCGTAGAAGAGAATCCTAGGGCGCGTCGCTGCGATGACGAGGATCACCGCGACGACGACCATCACCACGGCCATCGGCTCCTTCACGAGTGCCATCATCGCCTTCTCGACAGGCTCGGAGGGGGCGGTACTCATCGCGATGTGAGCAATCATCCGCGTCGCGCTGCGTATCATACCGCGGCGCGCCGGATTCCGTCGGCGCGCGATGGCGGACGGCACGTGCCATCAGATGCACTCACGTGACGAACGATCAGTGCCCTCTCATCGATTGCGACCATCGCTCGCCATACGGCATAACGCGTAGAACAACAACATTCTGCTATGGCCGGGCGCTCTGAGAACGGTCCACGCCATGGCGCGGCCGCACACGCGGCGAGGGGGAGCATCGTACATGCGACGGGTATTGGCTCTGGCGATGGTGATAGCATTTGCCTTTGTTCCGGCTCTCGCGGTGGCCAGAGATGGCTGCGGGCCCGGACCGTCGGGCGGAGGCGCTGCGGGCGGCAACTCAGGCGGCGGTGCTGGCGCCGGCGGCGGCGCGACGGGCGGCGACGGCGGCGGGACGGGCGCCGGCGGCGGGATCAGCAGCACCAGCGTCGCGGGTGTGCCGGACCCTCGGGACCCAGTCGTGGCGACGAACGCGCCGCCCAGTGCGCTCGGCCTTCGGCTCGTCCGCTACGCCCGGCGCGGAACAGCTCTCCTTCGTCCCAGTCAGGAGTGGACGTACGATGCGTTCTCCTACTGCGCGGAAGGCAAGGCTTCACTCAGCGTGTTGAGGCCCGATGGCAGTTTCGGCTTCGAGGCGATTGACGCCGCCACCGCACGCGGCGTGATGCGGTGCATGTCGCAGTACGGCTTCTCGTTCGACAGCCCCAGCGGCGAATCCACGAACTTCGCTCAGTAAGGACTCCGCGCGGCCGTTCATCCGGGCTCGACGTGAGTCCCGGATGAACGGCACGCCGGCCTCGGCGTTGTCGCGCCGCAGCTCGAGGTACTTACCGCTTGTCGGCGTTGCCCAACTTCTTTGGCTGCCGTCATCGTATTTGTTGCGAAGAGGGTGTCCGGGGATTTCGAGGACGACGCGCTGCCACCCGCAATCGAGGGCAAGGATTCCGCAACGCAGCCCTAGCACTCGGGCCTACGACCGGATCCAAGATACCGCGTCGCCCGACCGCGGCGTTTCGGCGGTCGCCGAGCGAATGCCCGGATGGAGGTCTCTATGCCGAGGAACATGTTCGCCATCGGAATGCTCGGAATCGTGACTCTCTCCGCCGCGCCCAGCATGCCGGCCTTCGCCGGCGAACAATCGGTTGGCCCGGCGGCAAACGAGTTCCAGGCACTATCGAGCCTGCCCGATGCACGACGTCTCGAGTTGACGGTGATGACCGAGGAGCAGCTTTCGGCCGCCGAGGGCGCTGCGGTCCATTGCGTTGCGTGCATCAACGTCGCCAAGATTCGCCAGACGATCGCCGCCAAGATTCGCCAGACGATCGCCGCCACGACTCACCAGAAGAGCGGCGTTACGATTCACCAGACGAACGTGAGCAAGTCTAGCGTCAACACACATCAGAGCAACTCGGCCGTGGTGGTTCAGCGCCACTAGCGTCTCGGGCCGGCCGCCAGCGAGATCCACGGCCGGCCTCGAGCGGCCGCTCGCTCGGTGACATGAGGGTTGTCGGACGGTTCGTCACTGTGTTATCCCCCTTACTCGGTGCCCGGGCATGCCGCCGTCATCGCGGTCCTGATCTTGGAACGACCGATGTGCCTGGACTGCATTGTGACCAAAAGCGCTCTCTCCACGATCGAAGTGGAGCGTTATCTGAAAGAGATCGGCCGGAGGCTTGAGCTTCGACAAACCGAGGATCGGTGCCGAGTCTGTGGGGAGCCGAGAACCGTATTGTCGCTGAGCCAGATGCTATAAACGGCTCGCGCACCGGGGTTCCGATCGACTCGAGGCGGTTCGAAGTGCGGCGAGATGGAGCCGGGGGCGGGAGTTGAACCCGCGACCTACTGATTACGAAATGGTTCTGGGCTCCCGCAGCGGCGCGAGGTTGCCGATCACCCCACGAAATATCAAGGAATTTGATGGTGCTGTTGGTGCAGTTGACGCGGTAAAGGGCACGATCTCGTTTCTGTCGACCCCACGCTGTGCCCCACGCGCACGAGCGTCGCCGGGCCGTCCCACTTCTCCGGCCAAGCACGGCGCCGCCCGACGTCCTGGGCGGCGTCGTTGCGTTAGGAGACGTCCATCTCTCCTGGCACGGCCTCGAAGGTGATGGCGCTGGCCGCGCCGTCGCAGGCGGGGCACGTACCGAACTCGTGCAGATCGAAGGTCGTGCGGATGGCTGTGGTGAAGTGCTCGGCCAAGACGGTACTGTCCAGGCTCCCGGATATTCCCGGCGTACTGCGCGGCGCCCACGCGTGGCCGGATGGGCAACTGACCTTCGTGGTGAACTGAATCGTCTTCACCTTCATCCCCGCGAAACTCGCACACCTGCGTGCGGTCAGCAACCGTGATCAAGCCGCGCAGTCCTCCTCGTCGATGGTGTCGTCGTAGTCGCCGTAGCCGGGCAGGATGACCAACCGATCACCGTCGTGGCGGACAATGATGAGCTGGCCGTACGCCGCGACGATCTCGGCCCACTTGTACTGCTCTTCCACCAGACGAACCTCACATTCCGCCACTGGGTGGCATCAGCGGAGGGGCGCTTGAAGTACGACGTACAGGAAGCCGTCCTGCGTTCAGCAGCGCCAGGGCCTGATGACGGGATAGGCGTCGGCCATCTGGCTCCTGGTCGACAGGCTTACTTCGCCAATCGCGGCTGCTCGGTCTCGCGCTCCATCATCAGAATCTCGGTCGATCACCTCGCTCGGGAGGCCCTGCTCGTGGAGCATCTTCAGGGCCTCGGCGAGGTCGAGCATTGCGCGAGTCTACCGTGAGGGAATCTTAATGGTCACTGCGGCGCGCGCGCAGATCGACTGATCGTGCCTGCACCTTGCCTCTCTGGCAGATCGACTGATCGTGCCTGCACCTTGCCTCTCTGGTTGACGCACGTGGCGTCCAGACCGGGTGAATCTAGCTGGTAGCTACGTGAAGCTTCCCGGGAGGCCGCCCTAATGGCTCAACTACACCCGGATACGTCGTCGGTCATCGCATCAATGCTGCTCGAACGTCCAATGTGTCTCGACTGCATCTCAGCAAAGACAGGGCTCTCCACGACCGAGGCAGACCGCTTCCTCACGGTGATTGGCACTACCCTTCAACTGCGGCGCATCTTTGGTCGATGCCGACACTGCGGTACGGAAGAAGATCCTGTGTACTCGCTACTTCGCTCGGTCAACTGAACCGACCGCTCGATCCGCGCGCCACACGCGACGCACGTCATCCACACGCGCTCGTCGTCCGTACCGCCGTTGTGGTCGCCGCACAGTCGGTGTTCGAGGAAGAATGCGTCGAAGTCCAGCAGCAGGCCAGTTGCTCATCGCCCTGATGGCGCATTCTACACGCCAGAGGTGTCGTCTTCGCCTTCGCGATCCGAAGAACTCTCCGGCTCTCGGTCGTCACCTCGGATCGTCGGCTCCTCTGGTGGTTCCGGTAGGTTCGCGCTTGGTCCTTCTCGGGCTGGTCACGCGGGATGATGAGGGTAAACGCTCGGCCGCGGAGGAGGCAGGTGCGACGCTGGGCTACGGGTGGCATTCGTGAGCCGACGCAATCGGCGTGGAGTATCGCACAGCGCCTCCCCCAGAGGCGGCGATCGTAGCCGATGCGCTCGGTGTCGGCAACCGGGCGCAGCTCGTTCAGGCGGGCACGTGTAGGGCTCAGACGGACTTTGTAGCGCGGTGCCTAGCGTGTTCCTCGCGCCAACATTCCATGTGGCGCCTGCCGCAGGCGGGACCAAGATGCGTCTCTCGACCATCAGCGACGATCGCGTACATCGGATCGCCGACAGGAATCGCCTTGCCGCAGCCCTCACACCAAGTAGCTTCGCTGGTGCTCAGCGCGACCCAGATGTGCTCGTGCGGGCTCGACGCCGCTCGTTCATCGCGAAGCTGCATTCTCGCCCCTTGATAAGCGAATCGAGCGACAGCGTGCCACAGACAACCTCGCCGGTTCTCTCCGCTCGGGCGCCGCTGACCGAGTCGGGCGAATCAGAAGGTACCACACGCGGACGGGCTGTGAGTGGCGTGTTCGTGACGAAAACGTGAACATCTGGAACGCAACCATCGGGCGCGCCTATTGTCCACATCGCACTTAACGGCATGGCCGTTTGTCGCGTGGTGCCGCCGAGCAGCATCTGATAGATTCCCGGCGTGCTATTCAGCGTCGGCGGAGCTGTCGCGCGCGTCTTCGCAGGCCTTGCCGCCTTTGCGACGTACCCTGGTCGCTGTAATCGGTGCGAGCGCCCGTTCGTTGGCAATACTGCGCGCCGTCGATGCGTAAGCGGACACACACTCCATGAGACTTGCGTGAAGTACGCGATGGAGCGCGAAGTCTGCCCGATCTGCGGCATTTACCTGTAAGACTCAGCAGCCGCTGGCTCATCGCGTGGCCGTGCTGATTCGTCGAGTCCGTCGGTCGTCGCCGATGGTCCAGTCCTTCTGCTTGACCTTCAACCAGCGCCTCGTGCGCCCCGCCTCGTACGTGCTGGCCTGGTCCTTCGCGACATAGCCCTCGAACCCGCGCTTGATCACCTCGTCCCAAGCAGCGAAGCCGTCCGCCGCGAGGCGTCGCACTGGGAAGACCAGCGCGCTGCCCGTGATGACGTCCTCCAGCCGAATGCGCCGCTGGGCCAGCGGCCGCGCGCGCAGGTCGCGGCCATCGCGGTACAGCAGGTCGAACGCCATCAGCACGGGCGGTGACGCGACGGCGGTCGAGTCTGGCTCTCGGAGCCAGTCGAAGCGGGAGCGGAGCTGTTCGTCATAGATGGCCACCTCGCCGTCGAGCACGAGCGTCCGCGCCGACAGCTTCGAGATCGCCCTCGCGATGTCGTGGAAGCGTTTGGTGTGGTCGACGCCGTTGCGGCTGATCAGACGGACGCGCGCGCCGTCCTTGTACGCGAGTATCCTCCACCCGTCGACTTTCTCCTCGTAGATCCAGCCGGCGCGGTGGAAGGGCTCGCGCACCAGCGTGGGAGCCATTGGCGCGTATTGAGCGAGCACGGAAACGCTCAGTGTGTAACCGCGACGCCGAAGGCGGCACGGAGGAAGCGGGCGCGGCTCAGGATTCAGGCCGCCCGTCGGCGGATCGCATGGTAGACCACTAAGAATACGACAGCTCCGACAACGGCTACGACGAGGCTGTAGATGTTCAACCCGGTCACCCCGGTCATGCCGAACAGGTTGAACAGCCAGCCGCCGACTATCGCTCCCACGATGCCCAGCGCGATATCGAGGAAGAACCCTTCTCCAGTTTTATTGATCAGTTTGCTGCCAATGAAACCCGCGATTAGACCGAGCACTATCCACGCGACGATCGACATTGGTTGATCTCCTCTGCGGGTTGGCTCGCCCTCCCATCGGTACTGCTCAGAAAATGACATGAGCATGTACGTCGCGCTCATGCCGCGGGTTCGAGAGTGACGCGGTAGCCCTGGCCTTCCAGCAGACGAATCGCGCGACGGGTGAGGCGCTGGGTGTGCCGACGGTCATAGTAGTCTCCGCCCAGTTCGCGATATGTCGTCCCGTGAGCCAAGACGTGATAGGCGATGCGTAACAGGGCGTGGGCTAAGGCCACGACCGCTTTCTTCGGACCACGATGGCGAAGGACACGGCGAAACCGAGCCTGCAACGCGCTGTCCTTTGCCCGACTCGCCCCCGCCGCCGCTTCGATCAGTGCCGTACGCAACCAGCGGTTGCCCTTCCGGGTCTTGCCAGACTTGTGTTTGCCGGCGCTCTCATTGTTGCCTGGACAGAGCGCCGCCCAACTCGCCAGATGGGCGGCGGTGGGAAACGCGCTCATGTCCACGCCGACCTCCGCGATGATCACTTCGGCCGTCCTCCGATTGATGCCAGGAATGCTATCCAGGCGGTTCAGCTGGTCCGAAAAAGGGCTGAGATGCCTCTCGATTTCCGTGCTGAGAGTGCCGATCGCTTCGTCAAGGTAGTCCAAGTGCGTCAGCAGCTGTCCCACCAGAAACGCGTGGTGCGTGCGAAACCGACCGGCCAGCGCCGCCCGCAGCGCCGGTAACTTGCCCCGCAATCGCCCTCGCGCCAACTCCGCTAAGACTGTCGGATCCGTCGTGCCCTGAGCGAGCGCCTCAAGCATGGCGCGGCCCGACACGCCCAGAATGTCGCTGGCCACCGTGGCGAGTTTAACGCCCGCATCCTCGAGCGCCTTGTGCAGGCGGTTAGCCACGCGCGTCCGCTCTTGGATGAGGGCCTTGCGGTAGCGCGTGAGATCGCGCACCTCCCGGATCGGGACCGGCGGCACGAAGCTGCCCCGCAGCAGCCCATGCTCCAGTAGCTGGGCGATCCACACACAGTCGTGGACGTCCGTCTTCCGCCCGGGCACTTGCTTGATGTGCGCCGCGTTCACGAGCAGGCAGGTGAAGTCGCTCTCGAGCGCATAGAACACCGGCCTCCAGTACACGCCGGTACTCTCCATCGCCACGTGCGTCACGCCGTGGGCCGCCAGCCAGTCGCGTAACACGACAAGGTCGGCCGCCGTGGTCCGAAACGTTTGTACGTGCTGCGCGGCGTCGCCGCGCCGCCCACTAATCCGCACGCACGCGGCAATCGTCTCCTTGTGCACATCGAGCCCACAGCAGCGCTCCAGCTGTCGATCCATTGGCCGCCTCCTCAGTCGCACATGAACCGTCGACCGAAGGAGCCGTGTTAATGACGATTCTGCTCGTCGTGCTCAGGGGCAACAATGCGGGGTTCCGAACGGCTCCCACGTCATACTCGATGCGGACTCCGGGTACCAAGTAGCGGCGACGTTCATCGGTCGACGGCGCGCTGAGGGTACGCCATTTTCATCCTGCGTGGGTGCGCGTCGCGCGCATGACTTACTCGATGACCTGATCCGCGCGCAGCAGCAGCGAGGGCGGGATCGTGAGGCCGAGGGCTTTCGCGGTCTTGAGGCTGATGACCAGCTCGAATTTCGTGGGCTGTGCAATCGGTAGCGTGGCCGGCTTGGCGCCGTTCAGAATCTTATCCACGTAAGAGGCAGCGAGCCGCCACATGTCGGGGAAGTTCGGACCATAGGACACGAGCCCGCCGGCGTCGACGTGCTCGCGATGCGCGAAGCTTGTCGGAAGGCGGTTCCTCAAGGCGAGCTCTGCGACTTTCGCGCGTTCGCGGAAGATGACGGGCGTCGTCAGCACCAGGACAGCCTCGGCTCGAGAGCTTACCGCGGCGCGAAAAGCACCCTCAAAATCGTACGAAGGATTTCGCACCTCCAGCAACTGGAGCGTGAATCCGATCGACCGGTTTGCGATTTCCACGGCGCTGACCTGTTCGGATGCGGTTGGCTCCGAGAGCACCGCGACGCGCTTAACCGCGGGCAACATTTCCTTGAGAAGCTCTAGACGTTTCGCCGTCAACTCGCGGTGAAGGAACACAACCCCCGAGATGTTCGTCCCTGGTTTCGCCAGACTCGAGACGAAGCCAAGGTTGACCGGGTCAAAATTCACTGACACGAGGACGATCGGGGTTTTGGTGCTCACTTCGATGATGGCACGAGTGCCGGCTTCGGTCGCGACGACGACAACATCCACATTAAGACGCACCAGCTCGGCTGCGAGACGCGGAAGCCTCTCTGTTCGTCCCTCCGCGTTGCGGAACTCTATCGAGAGGTTTTGGCCGTCGACGTAGCCGAGGTCGCGCAGTCTTTCCTCGAAAGCCTGGTAGATGTCTGCCGACCGTGGATTGCCGGTCGACAATATACCGACTCTGGCGCCCTTTACCGCTTGCTGCGCCTTATACTCCTGCGCGCTGGCCGTGGCGCCGAGTGGCGTCAACGCGATGACGGAGCCCGTGATGAAACGGCGACGCGATATCACCGTGCGTCCTCCCGGGCGCAGCAGAGAATCGT
>Ga0209382_10000362_pt1 | contig 74482 bp, 68 predicted proteins | sample SoiMetdeltSBSDD5_FD_187599 | JGI IMG/M metagenome (GOLD analysis project Ga0209382, IMG submission 187599) | Bulk soil microbial communities from a Populus tree surrounding site in Tennessee, USA - Soil MetaG P. deltoides SBSDD5 (SPAdes) (version 2) | ecosystem: Environmental > Terrestrial >... | reverse complement strand
ACGAGGATCAGGGCGCTCGCCAGGTGGATCGCGTCGAGCGGACCCGGGTACCTTCCGGAGAGCCTGGCCGCTTCCTCGACGACCGCCGCGCTGAGCTCGACGCGATCGAAGAGCGCCAGTACGCTCGCGGCCCGGCGAGTGGTCACCGCGTCCGCTTCGTCCCGCAGGAGCACCCGGTGCACCTCGACGATGCCGACCGCGCTGGTCGCGAACGTGAGCCTGGGGTCCAGGTCGCCGAGGTAGGCCTCGAGATCATCCGACCACTGCTCCGCCCTGATCAACCTGACGATCGCCGAGGCATCAAAGTATATCAATGCGCGCAGTTCCGCCAGGACAACGGAGAGCGGCCGCTGCCCGGTATGCCGGGACCGGTGACAACCCCGACGGCGGCGAGGGAGTCCCGGGTCTTGCGGTGCAGGCCGGCCGGGTGGATCACGGCGATCACCTTCCCGAACCTGGTGATGTCGATCGTCTCGCCGCGCTCGACCCGTTCCAGCACGGCGCTGGTGTTGTGCGACAGCTCGCGCACGGTCATCACGGTCACTGCGACCGCGTACTACGAAAACGTAGTACGTACGAGGCGGTCGGCACGGCGTTCCACCGTGATGCCGCCGGGCAGGTGCACCGGCCCCTGACCGTGCCACGCGACGACGAGCGCGTCGAGCGCGACCACGTGCCGGTGCGAGACCGCGCCGCCCGGCGCGCCCAGCTCCCGGGCCCAGGCGTGCAGCACCCGGCTCCGCAGCGCGGCCGGCAGGTCGCGCAGCACCGGTACCCGTAACGTGCCGTCCCCGGTGCGGGCGGTGTCGGCGGCCTCGGCGGCCAGCGCGTCGAGCACCTCCGCGTCGGCGGCGAGCAGGTCCGCGGTCCGGGCAAGGTTGTCGATCACGTCCGGGCCGAGGGCCGCGACCAGCGCCGGCAGCGCGTCCCGGCGGACCCTCGCGCGGGCGTACGACAGGTCGGTATTGTGCGGGTCCGTCCACGGTTTCAGACCCCGGGCGAGGCAGGCCTCGGCGGTCTGCGCACGGCCGATGCCCAGCAGGGGGCGGAGCAGGGTAACCCCGCCGACGGTCCGCGCGGCGGGCATGCCGGCGAGCCCCCGCGGCCCCGCGCCGCGGGCCAGCGCGAGCAGGACGGTCTCCGCCTGGTCGTCGCGGGTGTGCCCGAGCAGGACCACGGTCGCCTCGTAACGCTGCGCCGTGGAGATCAGCGCCGCGTAGCGCGCCTCGCGAGCCGCCGCCTCCGGGCCGCCCGGCCGGCCGGTCACGTCGACGGTCACCACCTCGACCGGATCGAACCCGGCAGCACGCGCCCAGGCCGCCACATCCGCCGCCCGCTGCGCCGAACCCGGCTGCAGGTCGTGGTCCACTGTGACCAGTCCGGCCCGGACCCCGAGCCGGGGTGCCACGAATGCGACCGCGTCCGCCAGGGCCAGCGAGTCCGGGCCGCCGGAGCAGGCCACGAGGGCGGGGCCGGGCCGGCTCGTCGCCAGTGCCTCCCGGACCGCGATCCGGATCGCTGCGACCGGCGGCGCCAGGGGGGCCACGGCGGATCAGGCGGCGTTTACCCGGGCCACCCAGGCGTCCGGGTCGGTCAGATCGGTGAGCTTCGGGAGCGTCAGCGGCGACTCCCAGATCTTGTTGAACCCGTCGATGCCGACCCGGTCGACGACGCCCTGGACGAAGGTGCGGCCCTCGGCGTACTGGCGCAGCTTCACGTCGATGCCGAGCAGCCGGCGGATCACCCGCTCGAACGGCGTGGCCGCCTCGCGGCGCCGGTTGAACTTGCTGCGGATCTCCCCGACGCTCGGGATCACCTCGGGGCCCACGCCGTCCATCACGAACTCGGCGTGCCCCTCCAGCAGCGTCATCACCGCGGTGAGCCGGTCGAGCACCGCGCGCTGCGCCGGCGTCTGCACCAGGTCGAGCACGCTGGCCCGGCTCTCGCTGTCGCGGACCGCGTCGGCGAGCGCGGACAGGCCCCGGCGCAGCCGGTCGCTGAGCTGGCCGTCCACGGTGGACGCATCGACGAACGCGGAGACCTCGCTGAGGAAGTGCGAGCGCAGCCACGGTACGGCCGTGAACTGCACCCGGTGGGTCACCTCGTGCAGGCACACCCAGAGCCGGAAGTCTCTCGGCTCGGCCCCGAGCTTGCGCTCGACCTCGACGATATTCGGCGCGACCAGCAGCAACCGGCCCGGGTCGGCGGAGAACACCTCGTACTGGCCGAGGACCTTGCCGGACAGGTAGGCCAGCACGGTACCGGCCTGCACGCCGGTCAACCGCGATCCGATCGCGTCAGTGAACGCGCCCGGCTGCCGGTTGCCGGCGAGCCGGCTCGCCAGCGGGTTGATCACCTGGCGCAGGCCGGCGATGTTGACCGATGCCCAGTCGCGGCGGTCCACGATCCGTACCGGCGGATGCGCGACCTGGGCCCGCAGGTGGGCGAACGCCTGCACGTGCCCCTCGGCCTCGTCGGTCAGCCGGCGCAGGTCCGCGACGACCTCGGCCGCCTCGTCGTAGGTCACCTTGGGGCCGCTCTTGCCGAGCGCTCCCGCCGTCGCCGCCGCCAGATCCCAGTCCACGAACTGCGCCATGCTACGACGGTACCCGCGCTCCGCCCGTCCGCCGCCATTCGCACTAATTGCGGGCACTTTGGGGTTATCACGGCCGTGATAACCCCAAAGTGCCCGCAATTAGTGCCGAGGTTCAGCCGAGGTTCAGCGGCAGCCACAGCCGGCCAGGGCGGCCGCGACGCGGTCCAGCGCGTCCTGCGCCCGGAACTGGTCGATCGCCACCTGATCGGCCATCATCGCGAACGTCAGCAGCCGCCCGTCGGCGTCCAGGACGATCCCGGAGATCGCGTTGACCTGGTAGAGCGTGCCGGTCTTCGCGCGAACGAACCCGGCACCGGCCCGGCTCCTGGCGGCCGGACTGCGGTACCGCTCCGCGAGCGTGCCGCTGTACCCGGCCACCGGCAGCCCGCCGAAGATGCCGTGCAGTTCGGGGTGGTTCGGGGCGGCCGCGAGCCGGAACAGGTCGGTGAAGAAGGACGGCGTGATCTTGTCCTTGCGGGCGAACCCGCTGCCGTCGGCGAGTTGCACCTCGGCCACCGGCAGGCCGAGCTCGGCCACGACCGCGAGGATCGCCTCGGCCGCGCCCGCGTACGTGGCCGGCTTGCCTTCCGCCAACGCCACCTGCCGGGCCAGCGACTCGGCCAGCACGTTGTCGCTCTCGGCCAGCATGATCTCGACCATCCGGCCGATCGGCATCGAATCGACCCGACCCAGCTCGGTGCCGGGTGGGACCTGAGCCGCACCCGACGACGGGGCCGCACCCGACCCGGGCTCTGCGGGGGCCCCGGCGGGCGCCTTGCTCCGGGCCACCGCCGCGACCGCCGCCTGCGGCAGCCCCAGCTGCCGGGCCAGCGCCTGGCCGGCGGCGATGTCCGGCTTGTCGAACCGGACCGCGGGTGGTTTGACCTGTTTGGGGTTGACCCGCGCGCCGTCGGTCATCAGCGCCATGGTCGGGCCGGCGTACCCGTTCCGCGGGATGTCCGCGTCCCAGGGTCCGTAGATCGGGCCGGTGAACAGCGTCGAGTCGACGACCACCCGGGTCGGCGCGGCACCGCCGAGCGCCTTCCGAACCTGACCGGCAAGGTCGTCCAGCCGGGCCGCACCGGGATAGCTGCCGCCCGCGTCGATGGCGAGCGTCGCGTCCCCGGCACCGACCAGCACCACCTCGCCCGGCCGCGCCCCGGCCACCACCCGGGTCGGCATCCGGTACGCCGGGCCCCGCGCCGAGAGCACGGCCGCCGCGGTCACCAGCTTGGTCGTCGACGCGGGCACGGTCAGCGTGTCCGGACCGCGGGCGTACAACGTGTCGCCGGTGAGCACGTCGACCACCGAGACGTGCAGGCGCGGCCCCAGGTTCGCCGCCTTGATGAGCGGGTCGACCGCAGCCCGTACCCCGTCCGCGGTGGGCATCGGCGCGTCCCCGGCGGCGGGGATGAGCGCCGGCCCGGGCGGCGGCCCGCTGGTCTGCCCCGGCCCGGACGGCTGGCCCGCGGACGACGCGCCCAGCCAGCCCTTGACCGGCCCGGGCTGGACGACCGCGACCGCGGCCAGCACGAGACCGAGCAGCACGACGCACGAGAACACGACGATGAGCCGTGCCTGTGAAGCGTGCCTCGCCACCGGCCCCTCCTGTGCTACCCGACCTGGACCTACGGGAGACTATCCGTGCCCGTCCAGCCGGGGCGAACAAGGGAGCAGGTCCGATGCACTTCGACGTCACGGTGGAGATCCCCAAGGGGCAGCGCAACAAGTACGAGATGGATCACGTCAGCGGCCGGATCCGCCTCGACCGGACGCTGTTCACCGCGACCCAGTACCCGGCCGACTACGGCTTCATCGAGGGCACGCTCGGCGAGGACGGCGACCCGCTGGACGCGCTGGTTCTCGTCCAGGAGCCAACGTTCCCCGGCTGCCTGATCCGCTGCCGCGCGATCGGGATGTACCGGATGCGCGACGAGAAGGGCGGCGACGACAAGGTGCTCTGCGTGCCGGCCGAGGATCCCCGGCTGGAGCACCTGCGTGACATTCACCACCTCGGCGAGTTCGACCGGCTGGAGATCCAGCACTTCTTCACCGTCTACAAGGATCTGGAGCCCGGTAAGAGCGTGGAAGGAGCCACCTGGGTCGGCCGGGTCGAGGCCGAGGCCGAGATCCGGGAGTCGATCCGGCGGCTCGCGGCGGCTACGTGAGGTTGTGCACCCGGGCGTAGAGACCGAGGACCGCACAGGCGATCGGCACGACCGACCCGACCAGCACGAGGTCCAGCAGGTCGGCGGCCCGGCCGAGGTAGGGCGAGGGCTGCCGGCCGATCGCGAGGATCACCGCGAGCGCGACCGCCACCGCGGCGAGCAGCGCCGCCGTGGCCGGGGTCCGCGCGAGCAACGCGGCCGCCGCGATCCCCAGCGCGGACAACCCGGCGACGAGTACCGGCAACCGCTGCCGGACGGTGACGAACTGGCGCGACCGCAGCAGCAGCACGCCTGCGCTCACGGCGACCAGCAGCCGGCCGGTCAGGCCGCCGGTCCACACCAGCGGGACGCTGGCGATGACGGTCGCCGCCGCGTGCCCGAGCAGCATCCCGGTGTGCATCTGGTCGGACCGCCGGACGGCCGCCAGCACCTGCCCCGGCTCCGGCGCGGGCCACCGGCCGTCCAGCGGGATCGGCAGCCGGCCGAGCCGGATCGCGAGCAGCGGCACCGCGCCGACCCCGCAGGCGAGTACCGCCAGCACGATCGCGGCCGCGCTGTGCGGCGGCAGCCAGAGCGCGAGCCCGGCGCCGGCGCCACCGACCAGGCCGACCGTGGCACCGGCGGTGAAGACGGGTAGCCCGGCTCCCACACCGGCCGCGGCCACCGCGGAGGCGAGGACGAGCGCGGCGCACCCGGCGAGGACGCTCGCGGTGCCGGCGGTGGCTGCGGCGAACGCGTACGGCAGCGCGTACGCCGCGAGCGCCGCCGCGGTGACCGGATCGGCGCGTCCGCGCGCCACCGTCGTGCCCGCGGCGAGGAGCAGGACCGCCACACCGGCCGCCACCATCCACTGTGGACCCGTCGCGACCAGCCCGGCGCCGAGCACGATGCCGGCCACCGCGATCCCGGTCCACCGGCTCGCGGTCGCGTCCCAGGCCCGACCGAGGTGCCGAGCCCCGGCGGCGATCGCCTCGACGACATCGTCGTACTCGGGCTGCGGCCAGTCGACCCGGGCCGGTACGAGGTGCAGCACCTCGCCGTCGCGTACCCCCTGGGCGTGCAGCCCGTCGCGCGCCTCGACCGGCGCCCCGTCCGTCCGGCGCAGTACCCAGCCCCCGTGCCGTTCGCCCTCGTCGGCCAGCCCGTCGCCGGCCTGGCGCAGCACCTCGGGCAGCAGTTCGGCGACGGGTACGTGCTCCGGGAGCGCCAGGTCGACCCGGCGCCGCGGTGCGTTGATCGTGACCCGGGCGAGGCCGGCGGGTGCGGACACGGGGGATTTCCTACCACCTCGCGGTCGAACGTGGGGTACCCCCCGATCCTCACGATCGCCGTTCCGATCGCCGGCGTGCCCGCGCGGTCGCCGCGGGACGCGGCGGCCGCGCCCCGACCACTAGGCTGCTTCGGGTGAGCGTGCCGACCGTGGCCGGAAGCGATCCGTTGGTCCAGCGGATGCAGCCGTTCGCCACCTCGATCTTCGCCGAGATGTCCGCGTTGGCCGTCCGTACCGGCGCGGTCAACCTGGGGCAGGGCTTCCCCGACACCGACGGGCCGGTCGAGATGCTGGACGCGGCGGTGACGGCCATCCGGTCCGGCCGCAACCAGTACCCGCCCGGACCCGGCATCCCCGAGCTGCGCGCCGCGGTCTCGGCACACCAGCGGCGGTTCTGGGGCCTCGACTACGACCCCGGCGACCAGGTGGTGATCACCGCGGGCGCCACCGAGGCGATCGCCGCCAGCATCCTGGCCCTGTGCGAGCCGGGCGACGAGGTGGTCTGCTTCGAGCCGTTCTACGACTCGTACGCCGCCTCGATCGCGCTCGCGAACGCGGTACGGCGCCCGGTGACCCTGCGCCCGACCGAGGGCGGGCGGTACGGCTTCGACCCGGACGAGCTGGCCCGCGCGTTCGGCCCGCGGACCCGCCTCGTCCTGCTGAACTCCCCGCACAACCCGACCGGCAAGGTGTTCACCCGCGACGAGCTCGGCCTCGTCGCCGCACTGTGCCAGGAGCACGACGCGTACGCGCTCACCGACGAGGTCTACGAGCACCTGGTGTTCACCGACGCGGACTCGCCGCACGTACCGATGGCGACCCTGCCCGGCATGCGCGAGCGCACCCTGCGCATCTCCTCGGCCGGCAAGACGTTCTCCTGCACCGGCTGGAAGATCGGCTGGGCGTCCGGCCCGGCGCCGCTGGTCTCCGCGGTGCTACGGGTGAAGCAGTTCCTCACGTTCGTCAACGCCGGGCCGCTGCAGCCGGCGGTGGCGCTCGCGCTCGGCCTGCCGGACGCGTACTTCACCAGGTTCGCCGCCGACCTTCAGGCCAAGCGCGACCTGCTGGCCGACGGCCTGGCCGAGGTCGGCTTCGACGTCCTGCGGCCGGAGGGCACATACTTCGTGACCGCCGACATCACCCCGGTGGGCGGGACGGACGGCGTGGAGTTCTGCCTGGGCCTGCCGGAACGGTGCGGCGTGGTCGCGGTGCCGACCCAGGTGTTCTATGACGACCCGGAGGCCGGGCGGCGCCTGGTCCGGTTCGCCTTCTGCAAGCGGAACGAGGTGCTCACCGAGGCCATCGTCCGGCTGCACCGGCGGTAGGGGCACCACCGTGGCGAGCGTCGTGGTGCAGCGGCTGCCGCGCCGGCCCGCGCCCGAGATACCGGCCGGCGAGCTGCCGGTGGCGGCACCACCGGAGATTCCACAGTCGACCGTGGGCCGCGCCGCGTTGCTGCTGATGACGCTGCCGCTGCTCACCGGCACGCTGGCCACCGCGCTGATGTTCGCCGGACGGGACGGCGGGCCGTACTCCTACGTCGTCGGCGCCCTGTTCGGCGTCTCCTCGCTCGCGATGCTCGCCACGAGCTGGGGCAGTCATTCCGGTACGCCCCGCCGGGCCGAGCTGTTCCAGCAACGCCGGGAGTACCTGCGACACCTGGCGAACCTGCGCCGCCGGGCCCGCGAGACCGCGCGCCGGCAACGGGACGGCCTGTTCTACCGGCACCCCGATCCCGACCGCTTGTGGTCCACAGTAGACAGCTTCCGGCTCTGGGAGCGCCGCCCGGCCGATCCGGACTTCGGCGTGGTCCGGGTGGCGGTCGGCCCGCAGACGCTGGCCACCCCGCTGCGGCCGGCGGTGACCCGGCCGCCGGAGGACCTGGAGCCGATGACGGCCGGTGCGCTGCGACGGTTCCTCGACGCGTACTCCGTCGTACCCGACCTGCCGGTCGCGGTGAGCCTGCGCGGCTTCGCCCGGGTCCACGTCCACGGCGACGAGCAGCGCCGGTACGGGCTGGTCCGCGCGCTGATCGCGCAGCTCGTCACGTTCCACGCCCCGGACGACCTGCTGATCGCGGTCTGCGCGGGCGCGCGGCAGCAGCCGGCGTGGGAGTGGCTCAAGTGGCTGCCGCACGCGCAGCACCCGACACAGGCCGACGCGCTGGGTCCGCGCCGGCTGGTGGCGGCGACGGCCACGGAGCTGGCTCTGCCGCCCGGTCCGCACGTCGTGCTCGTGCTGGACGGCGGCGACCTCGGCGGCGACCCCGGCGGCGACCTCGGCAGCGACCTCGGCAGCCACGACGTCCGGGACGGCGTGACCCTGATCGACCTCGACGGACCGCCGCCGCGCCTGCTCGACCCGTTCAGCCTGGTGCTCGCGGTCCACGGGTCGCGGCTGCTCACCCGGACCGCGGACCAGGACGCCGACGTGGGTACGCCGGACGCGCTCACCGAGATCGAGGCCGAGGCGCTGGCCCGGCGGCTCGCCCCGCGCCGGCTGGCCACGACCGCCGGCGCGGCAGCCACCGACCTCGGCCTGGCCGACCTGCTCGGCCTCGGTGACCCGTACGGGTACGACCCGTGGCCGCCGCGCGCGGAGAAGGACCGGCTGCGGGTACCGATCGGGGTCGGCCCGGACGGCCAACCGGTCGTGCTGGATCTCAAGGAGTCCGCGCAGGACGGGATGGGCCCGCACGGCCTGCTCATCGGCGCCACCGGCTCGGGCAAGTCCGAGCTGCTGCGCACCCTCGTCCTCGGCCTGGCCGCGACCCACTCCTCCGAAGAGCTGAACCTCGTGCTCGTGGACTTCAAGGGCGGCGCCACGTTCGCGAGCCTCGACCGGTTGCCGCACACCGCGGCGCTCATCACCAACCTCGCCGACGAGCTGCCGCTGGTGGACCGGATGACCCAGGCGCTCTCCGGTGAGCTGACCCGGCGGCAGGAGCTGCTGCGCCGGGCCGGCAACCTGGCGAGCCGGCGCGACTACGAACACGCCCGGGCCGGCGGTGCCGCGCTGGCCCCGCTGCCCGTCCTGCTGGTCGTCGTCGACGAGTTCTCCGAGCTGCTCTCGGCCAAGCCGGACTTCATCGACCTGTTCGTCCAGATTGGACGGTTGGGCCGGTCGCTGGGCGTACACCTCCTGCTCGCCTCGCAGCGGCTGGACGAGGGCCGGCTGCGCGGCCTGGACACCCACCTGTCGTACCGGATCGGGTTGCGCACGTTCTCCGCGCTGGAGTCGCGGGCGGTGCTCGGCGCGCCGGACGCGTACGAGCTGCCCCGCTCACCCGGGCACGGCTACCTGCGGTACGGCACCGAGCCGCTGGTGCGGTTCCGGGCGGCGTACGTCTCGGGCGGGTACCGCCGGCCCGCGCCGGTCACCGCGGACCAGGTGCGGCGCTTCGGGACCACGGCGGTCGCGGCGGCGCCCCGGCCGGTGGCCGGCGGGAGCCTGCTCGACATCCTGGTCGACCGGCTCACCGGGCAGGGCCCGCCGGCGCACCAGGTGTGGCTGCCGCCGCTGTCGAGCCCACCGGCGCTCACCGACCTGCTGGGGCCGCTCACCGTCGACCCCGCCCGCGGCCTCACGGTCGGCAACCCGGAGCTGCGCGGCGCGCTGTCGGTGCCGGTCGCGGTCGTCGACAAGCCGTACGAGCAGCGCCGCGACCCCCTCTGGCTCGACCTTCGCGGCGCGACGGGTCACCTGGCGGTGGTGGGCGGGCCGCGCAGCGGCAAGTCGACCGTGCTCCGGTCGCTGGTCACCGCGCTCGCGCTGACCCACACGCCGGCCGAGGTCCACGTCTACTGCCTGGACTTCGGCGGCGGCACGCTCGGCCGGCTGCGGAGCCTGCCGCACGTCGGCGGCGTGGCCGGCCGGCTCGAACCCGAGGTGGTCCGGCGCACGGTCGGCGAGGTGACGGCCGTGCTCGCCGCGCGTGAACGCGGCGAGCGCACGACGCTGCTCGGCGAGCCCGCGACCAGCCAGGTGTTCCTGTTCGTCGACGGGTGGGCCACGCTGCGCGCCGACTACGAGGACCTGGAGCCCGCCGTCACGGACATCGCCGCCAGGGGTCTGTCCTACGGGATCCACCTCGTCGCGTCGGCGGCCCGCTGGATGGACCTGCGTCCCGCGGTCCGGGACCTGTTCGGCTCCCGGATCGAGCTGCGCCTCGGCGACCCGAGCGACTCGGCGGTCAACCGCCGTGCCGCGCTGGACGTACCCGACCGCAGCCCCGGGCGGGGTATCACGCCGGACGGCGCGCATCTGCTGACCGCCTCGCCGGAACAATCCACGGTGGAGGCGATCGGGGCCGCCTGGACCGGCCCGCGGGCACCGGCCGTGCGGCTGTTACCGGCGGTCGTCCCGTACGCCTATGTGGACGGTGCCGGGCTGGATCTGCCGATCGGCCTGGCCGAGACCGACCTCGGGCCGGTCGCGGTGGACTTCGCCGCCGAGCCGCACCTGCTGTTGTTCGGCGACGCAGGGTGCGGCAAGTCCAGCTTCCTGCGGGCTCTGGCCACCACGATCACCCGCCGGTGCACTCCGGAGGAGGCCCGCATCGTGCTGGTCGACTACCGGCGGGGGCTGCTCGGCGCGGCCGGGGATGACCACCTCATCGGGTACGCGACCGCGAGCGCGCCGGCGCTGGAGCTGATCGGGTCGGTCGCGGCCTACATGCAGCGGCGCCTGCCGGAGCGGACCGGCCCGGACTGCTTCGTGCTGGTCGACGACTACGACCTGGTCGCGGTCGGCCCGGCCAACCCGCTGCTGCCACTGCTCGATCATCTCGCCCACGCCCGCGACACCGGCCTGCACCTCGTGCTCGCCAGGCGGTCCGGTGGCGCCGGCCGGGCGCTCTACGAGCCGGTGATCCAGCGGCTCCGCGAGCTGTCGACAACCGGACTGGTGATGAGCGGCGACCGCGAGGAGGGCGCGCTGGTCGGCACGGTCCGGCCCGGGCCCCTGCCACCGGGCCGCGGCTGGCTGGTCACCCGCAGGGATGGCGTCCAACTTGTCCAATTGGCGTACCTTGCACCCCCACCGTCCGGTGGTTGAGGTCTCACAGCCAGGTCGGGGAGAATGTCAGCCGTCGTGTCCAGACCGCTCGCTCGTGCCGGCACCCTCGCCTCGTTCGTGGCGTCGGTGCTCGTCGCCGTGGCCGCCGGACCTGGCGCGGCGGCGGCCGACGAGATCCGCGAGGACCAGTGGCACCTGGACGCGCTCGGCGCCGCGACCGCCTGGTTGGAGTCGACCGGCGCCGGGGTGACGGTCGCGGTCATCGACTCGGGGGTCGACGCGAGCCATCCGGACCTCGCCGGCCAGGTACTGCCCGGCATCGATCTCGTGGAGCCCGGCGGTGACGGCCGTACCGACCCGGTCGGACACGGCACGACGATCGCCTCCCTGATCGCTGGGCGGCACGACGACGCCGACGGGGTCGCCGGCCTGGCGCCCGAGGCGAAGATCCTGCCGGTACGCGTCCTGGATCACCAGAACCGCTACGACGACCCGGTGATCGTCGCGAAGGGCGTGCAGTGGGCGGTCGACCACGGCGCCCGGGTGGTCAACCTCTCGCTCGGCGGCGCGAACTACAGCCCGGCCCTCGCCGACGCGCTGGACTACGCGTTCGCCCGGGACGTGGTCGTGGTCGCGTGCACCGGTAACGCGCTGCCGAACGAGACGCAGGACGTGTGGTTCCCGGCCCGGGAGCCGGGCGTGATCGCGGTGGCCGGGCTGGACCGCCGGACCAGCCGTGATCCACTGTGGTCGCACTCGCGGACCGGCCGGGCGACGGTGCTGACCGCGCCCGCGACCGACCTGCTCGGCGCGCGGACCGCCGGTGCGTACTGGTCGGTGGAGGGGACCAGCTTCGCGACGCCGCTGGTCAGTGCCACAGCGGCACTGATCCGGGCCAGGTGGCCCCGGATGTCCGCGGCAAACGTGGTGCACCGGCTGACCCAGACCGCCCGGGACCTGGGCGAGTCGGGCCGCGACGACCGGTACGGCTTCGGCGCGGTCGACCCGGTCGTGGCGCTGCGCGCGCCGGTCGCCGAGGTCCGGACGAACCCGCTCGACACGACTCCCGCACCCGGCGTGGCCGGCTTCGGCGCCGCGACGGATCCGCTACCGGCGAAGGTGCGCGAGGACCGCCGGGTGTCGCGGGTCCGGTCGGCCGAGTAGGAGCACCAGCTAGGCGCAGCGGCCGGTCGGCGCCGGCGTGGTCCGGTTGCGCCCGGTCGACGCGATCGGTGCGGCTTCGTCCGCGGTGACCGCGAAACCGGTGTTCGGGTCGTCCGCCGCGGCCGCGAAGATCACACCGAGCACCCGGCCGTTCTCCGCGACCAGCGGCCCACCGGAGTTGCCGCTGCGGACCAGCGCCCGGATCGTGTAGACCTCGCGGCGCACCTCGGTCGAGTCGTAGATGTCCGGGCCGGAGATGTCCCGGACGTCGCGGATCCGGGCCGGCTGCGCGTTGTACGGCCCGTCCAGCGGGAACCCGATCACGATTGCGCTGTCGTTGGGCGCGGCGTCGGCGGTCGCGAACGACAGGGCCGGGGCGTCCAGACCGGGGACGTAGACGACCGCGAGGTCGCGCTCGGGATCGTAGACGACGACCTGGCCCGGGCTGCGCACGCCGGCCAGCTCCACGCTGACCGACCGCGTCCCGGCCACCACGTGGGCGTTGGTCATCACGTGCTCGGGCGCGTAGACGAAGCCCGAGCCCTCGATCCGGCGGGAACAACTGGGCGCGCTGCCGAGCACCTTGACCACGGACTGCCGCGAGCGGCTGACGACCGACGAGCCGACCAGCGCCGGGTCGGGTTCCTCGACCTCGCGGACCCGGGTGGGTACCAGGTCGCCGAAGACATCCGGGAAGCCCCGGGTGTCCACTGTGTCGTGCAGCGCCTCGGAGAGCACCTTCGCCTCGTTCGGCATGGCCCGGTCGATGACGTCCAGGACCGCGCTGTTCCGGATGGACCGGGCGAGCCATGGCAGTGAGGAGTCCGCCAGCGGAGCCGCGACCAGCCAGGCGACGAGGACCACCGCGATCAGCGATACCAGCGCGCCGCCCGCGTCGTCAGCCGCCTGCCCGGCCCGGCTGGTGATCGCGTGGCGCAGGTGTGAGCCCAGCCAGCCCGCGAGCGCCTGCCCCAGCACCGCGAGCCCGAAGATGGTGATCAGCGACACGATGACCCGGAGCTGCTCGTCGGCGAACTGCCGACCCAGGAACGGGCCCAACTGCAGCCCGATGAGAGCCCCGCCGAAGAACCCGACCAGCGACATCGCTCCGATGACGAAACCCTGCCGGTAGCCGTTTACGGCGAAGATCAACATCAGCAGGATCAGGACGACGTCGACCACCACGGGTAAAGAGTAGTGGGGTGCGCACAGAACCACCCGGTACGCCGTGGTGGCCCGCCTTTCTCAGATGTTGGCCTATCCGGTGGATCCTGGATCGGTCAATCGTCCGGCACGCTGTCGTCGCTGGCGACGGGGAGCTCCTCGACCCGGTCCTCGGGCCAGGGTCTGGCCCAGCCGCCCATCTCCAGCAGGGCCGAGAGCACGCCGGCGGTGAAGCCCCAGACGAGCATGCCCCGCAGGCGGAACGCCGGGCCGGTGAAGCCGCTGGGGTGCCGGACCCGCAGCCGGTTGTCCGGATCGACAAGGTCGGCGATCGGCAGCCGGGCCACCCGGGCGATCTCGGCCCGGTCCCGGGGACGGACCGGGTGCGGCGAGCGCCACCAGCCCAGGACGGGCGTCACGACGTACCCGCTGATCGGGATCCACAGGTCGGGCAGCGTCGCCACGACCTCGACGCTGGCCGGATCGAGCCCGACCTCCTCGGTCGCCTCGCGCAGCGCGGTCGCCGCGGCGTCCCGGTCGCCGGGATCCGCCCCGCCGCCGGGAAAGGCGGGCTGGCCGGCGTGGTTCCGCAGGGTCGCGGCGCGCTGCACGATGAGCACGTCCGGCCCGGCGTGGTCGGACTCGCCGAGCAGGACGAGCACCGCGCTGGGCCGGGCGCTCCCGCCGGGTGGCAGGACGAGCCGGGTGAAGTCCTCGGTCCGGGACCCGCGTACCCGCGTCAGCAGCGGCTCCCACCAGCCGGGCAGGGCAGCCATCAGCGGACCGCCACGCCCAGGTGCTCGCTGACCAGCCGGGCCAGCGCGGCGTCGTCGAGTACTTCGGCGTTGTGGAGGTACGCGAGCCGGCCGTCCGCGGCGATGAACAGGGTCGCCGGCAGCGCGGTGCGGCCGACGCCGGCGAGCAGTTGCTTACGCTCGTCGGAGAGCATCGGGAAGGTCAGCCCGAGGTCGTCGATCACGCTCTGGGCCCGGCCACGGTCGTCCGAGGTGTTGACACCGACCACCGGAACCTGGCCGCCGGCCCGCCGGGCGAACCGCTGGAAGGCCGGCAGCTCGGTCCGGCACGGCTCGCACCACGAGGCCCACAGGTTCACCACGGCCGGGCCGGTCAGCGCTCTGATGTGGACGGAACCGGAGCCGTCCAGGCACGGCAACGTGAGGTCCGGTACCGCGCCGGCCACCGCCGGCCCGGCCTCCGCCGCAACGCGCGGACCGAGGCAGGTCCCGGCCGCCACCGTCGCATCGCGACCACCCGGAGCCTGCTGGCCACAACCGGACAACACCACCAGCAGTACGGCGACCGCGACGCCCGTCCACGTGCGGTTCATCGCTCACCCGCTCCGCTCATGGCACCGGCGCCCCCGCGAGCTCGGCCAGCTCGGCCACGCGGGGTCCCTTGAGCAGCTTGGCGGCGGCCACCGGATCGACCGGGCCGGTCCCGTACGCCGGGCACCACGCGGCGAGCGTGCAGGCGCCGCAGGCCGGCTTCCGGGCGTGGCAGACCCGCCGGCCATGGAAGATCACCCGGTGGGACAGCATCGTCCAGTCGCGCTTGTCGATCAGCGCGCCGACCGCGTGCTCGATCTTCACCGGGTCCGTCTGGTTGGTCCACCGCCACCGCTGCACGAGCCGGGAGAAGTGGGTGTCCACGGTGATGCCGGGGATGCCGAACGCGTTGCCGAGGATGACGTTCGCCGTCTTGCGGCCGATGCCCGGCAACCCGACGAGATCCTCGAGCCGGTTCGGCACCTCACCCGCGTACCGGTCGACGAGCGCCTCGCCGAGCTTGATGAGTGAGTCCGTCTTGTTCCGGTAGAAGCCGCTGGACTTGATCATCTCTTCCATCTCGGCCCGGTCGGCCGCCGCGTACCCGGCCGCGGTCGGGTACCGCGTGAACAGCTTCGGCGTGACCTCGTTGACCCGCACGTCCGTGGTCTGCGCGGAGAGGATCGTCGCGACCGCCAGCTCCAGCGGGTTGGTGAAGTCCAGCTCGCAGTGCGCGTCCGGGTGCGTCTCGGCGAGCACCCGGGCCATCCGGCGGGCGCGCCGCTTCCGCCCGAGATCGGTCTCCACCGCAGCGTTCACGCCCGCGAGCCTACGTCGTCGGTACGATGCCGCCTAAGCCTGCGGCGGGTTGAACGCCCCGCTCGCCTCGAACCGTGGCCCGGTGGTCGGGAAGTCGCGCCGGCTCAGGCTCTGCACCGCCGCGAGGCCGCGCTTTCCGGAGTCGAGTCGCGGCAGGCCACCGCCGCCCTGGTGAGTGGTTGAGATGAACTCCCCGCCGGCCCAGGTGCCGTCCCGCCGGAGCGAGACCTTCAGGACCGCACCGAGGCCCAGGTTCCCGTCGGCCCGCAGGGTGCCCGCGCCACCGGCGAAGTTGCCGAGGCTGTACGCGATGAGCCGGCCCTTGTAGAACTCCAGCGCGCGCATCACGTGCGGGCCGTGTCCCACGACGAGGTCGGCGCCCGCATCGATCACCGCGTGCGAGAACCTGATCGGGTCACCCCGGTTCTCGCCGAGGAACATCTCGGTACCCGGCCGGACCCGGGTCGCGCCCGACCCCTCGGCGCCCATGTGCACCTGGACCACGACCAGGTCGGCCTGCGCCGCCGCCCGCTTGACCGCGGTCGTCGCCTGGTCGATGTCGACCAGGCTGTTGGACCAGTGGTACGACGAGAAGCCCAGCACCGCCACCCGTACCCCCTTGACGGTGACGACGGTGATCTGGCCGGGATCGCCGGTGTGCAGCAGGCCCTGCGCCTCCAGCGCCGCCTGGGTGTTCCGGTGGCCCTCGTCACCGAAGTCGTTGCCGTGGTTGTTGGCCAGGTTGAGCAGCTGGAACCCGCCGTCACGCAGGTGCGCGGCGTACGAGGGTGGCGCCCGGAATTGGTGGCAGCCGGTCGAGTTGGCGCCACACTTGCGGAACCCGGTGTCCTCGGTGAGCGGCTCCTCCAGGTTGCCCATCACGAGGTCGGCGGCGAGCGCCGGCTTGACGCCGTTGAAGAAGCCGCGGCCGTTGTTCGGCGGGATCCTGCCCGGGGCCTGGGCCATGATGATGTCCCCGGTCGCGGACATCGAGATGGTGTCGGCCGTGCCCGCGGGCGCGGACGGGCTCGCCTCGACCGGCCCGGTCGGCTCGGGCATCGGCGCGGCCCGCCACACCGGTCGCGGGTCCTCCGCGGAACCGGACAGGGTGACCGCCGTGACGGCGCCAAGGCCCAGCACGAGCGCACCCACCACCCCCAGCAGGAGGGCGGTACGGCGGGGACGGGGACGGGAACCGGGGTTGGACATGCTGGCCGCGACCCTACTGCACCCGGCGCGAGGTGTCGCGCCCGCCTCGCCGTTTTGGGGAGTTCAGCCCGGTCTGCGCAGCTCTGTCGCTCCACCGGCCCGGACGGCCCGGTACACCGCCCGGGCGAGCCGGGCTCCCCAGGCGGAGCGCGGGCCACCGTACGGGGCGGGCTCGCCATCCGGCGGGCAGGCGATGCAGATCGCGTCGCTGGGCGTACCCGTGGCCGGGATGCCCAGTTCGACGAGTGCCTGCACCTTCGCCTCGGTCGCGGTGAGTACGGCGTTGACCAGCGCGGCGTCGGCGAGCCGGACCGGCAGCAACGCGACGATGTTGACGGTGCCGGGCGCGGGCCGCAGGTAGCCGTCCGGGGCGGCGGCCCAGCCCGGGCTGCCGAGACCGACGGTGGCGGTCACCTCGACCCCACCGTCCACGGTGGTCACCCGCTCGCCGACGTCGACGGCGGTCATCAGACCGACGCCCTCGCCGTCGAGGCCCAGTTGGCCGGCGGTGTCGGCCAGGTGCACCTCGGGGTCAGGTCGGTCGTAGCCGGACGGCACGGTCATGTTGAACACCCAGTGGCGGGTTCCGAGCCCGCCGCCGAGCGCGGCGGACGAGATCGCGAGCTTCGGCCAACCGGCAGCCGGATCGGGCCGCCAGAGCAGGATCGCGGGGTCGTTCAGGAGGGTCGGGGGCACCCGGACATCCTGCCGGAGGCGGGCGGTGAAGATCGGGGGGTGTCCGCCCGGTTATCACCCCGCTGCGCCTAGACTGGCCTCGCGCGGCGTACGCGCAGGCGGAGGTGCGCGATGGACGAGGTGCTGGCCCGGAGCGGGATCTTCCAGGGCGTCGACCCGGATGCGGCGGAGGCGCTCGCCAAGGAGATGGAGACGCTCGACATCCGCAAGGGCGAAGTCGTGTTCAGCGAGGGCGAGCCCGGCGACAGCCTCTACATCGTGCTCTCGGGCAAGCTCAAGGTCGGCCGCCGCGCCGCGGACGGGCGGCAGAACCTGATCGCCGTGATGGGACCGTCCGACATGGTCGGTGAGCTGTCCCTGTTCGACCCCGGCCCGCGGACGGCCACGGCCACCGCGGTCACCGACACCCGCCTCGCCCGCCTGCGCAAGACCTCGCTGCGTCCCTGGCTCAGCAACCGCCCCGAGATCGCCGAGCAACTGCTGCGCGTGCTCGCCAGGAGGCTGCGCCGGACGAACGATGCGCTCGCCGATCTGATCTTCACGGACGTACCCGGGCGGGTCGCGAAGAACCTGCTGCAGATGGCCGGACGGTTCGGCACCCGCGAGGGCGGCGTGCTGCGGGTGACGCACGACCTCACCCAGGAGGAGATCGCCCAGCTCGTCGGCGCCTCCCGGGAGACGGTGAACAAGGCGCTCGCCGACTTCGCCGCGCGTGGCTGGCTCCGCCTGGACGGCAAGAGCATCATCATCCTCGATCCCGAGCGGCTGGCCCGGCGGGCCCGGGTGTGACCCGTCACCACTCCTTGTAGCCGAGCCGGAAACAAGCAGGCTTGACTGTTTGTTTCGGCGGCGGCAGGCTGAGGGCGTGCGTACGCCGCAGCAGGAGCGCAGCCGGGCGACCCAGGCCCGCCTGCTCGAGGCGACCGTCGACTGCCTGGTCGAGCGCGGCTGGTCCGGCACCACGACAACCGTGGTCGCCGAGCGGGCCGGCGTGTCCCGCGGCGCCCAGCTGCACCACTACCCCACCAAGGCCGCACTGGTCACCGCGGCGGTCGCGCACCTCGCCGAGCGCCGCGCGGCGGAGCTGCGGGCCGAAGCCGCGGCCCTGCCGACCGACCGGCGCAAGCGCCGCGACCGGGTCGTCGACACGCTCGCCGCCGCCTTCACCGGCCCGCTGTTCGTCGCCGCGCTGGAGCTGTGGGTGGCCGCCCGGACCGATCCCGAGCTGCGGGCGGCCCTGGTCCCGCTGGAGGCCCGCGTGGGCCGCGAGATGCACCGGCTGACCGTGGACCTGCTCGGCGCCGACGAGCGCCGCCCGGGCGTCCGCGAAGTGGTACAGGCAACCCTCGACCTGCTGCGCGGGCTGGGCGTGGCGAACCTGCTCAGCGACGACTCGACCCGCCGGCAGTCCCTCCTGGCGGTGTGGAAACGCCAGCTCGCCGCCGTTCTCGACACCTGAGGAGCCCGATGGTCGACGTCGCGGACCTGCTCACCGACCTCGCCGACGAGTCGGCCGAGGTGGACGCCATGGTGGCCCCGCTCTCCGATGTGGACTGGTCGCGGCCGACGCCCGCCGCGGGCTGGACGATCGCCCACCAGGTCGCCCACCTGGCCTGGACCGACCACGCGACGCTGCTGGCCGCGACCGATCCGGACGCGTTCGCCGCGCACCTGTGGACCGCGGCCGCGAGCTCGGACGGTTTCGTCGACCGCGGTGCCGAGGAGTACCTTGCCCCGCCGGCCGAGCTGTTGGCCCGGTGGCGGGCCGGCCGGGTGGCACTGAGCGAGACGCTCGGCGGGCTGCCGCCCGGCACCCGGCTGCCCTGGTACGCCGGCCCGATGTCGGTCGCCTCCACGGTCACCGCACGGCTGATGGAGACCTGGGCGCACGGGCTCGACATCGCCGAGGCGCTCGGCCACACCCGGCCGCCGACCGCGCGGCTGCGGCACATCGCGCACCTCGGCGCCCGTACCGTCGCCAATGGTTTTCTCGCCCACGGCCACCAGGCGCCGGTGGAGCCGGTCCGGGTGGAGCTGACCGGCCCGGACGGTGACCTGTGGACGTTCGGACCGGAGGACGCCGCGGACCGGGTCACCGGTTCGGCGCTCGACTTCTGCCTGCTCGTCACGCAGCGCCGGCACCGCGCCGACACCGATCTCGTCGCGACCGGCCCGGTCGCCGACGCGTGGCTCGACGTGGCCCAGGTCTTCGCCGGACCGCCCGGGTCCGGTCGCCCGCCGGGACCGCCGGGTGGCGGGCCGTGATCAGGATCGGCAACGCGTCCGGCTTCTACGGCGACCGGTTCGCGGCCTGGCGGGAGATGCTCGCCGGTGGGCAGCTCGACGTGCTCACCGGCGACTACCTGGCCGAGCTGACGATGCTGATCCTGGCCCGGGACCGGGCCCGCGACCCGGCGAAGGGGTACGCGCGGACGTTCCTGCGCCAGATGGAGACCGCGCTCGGGCTGGCCCTCGACCGCGGCGTCAAGCTCGTCACGAACGCGGGCGGGCTCAACCCGCCGGCGCTCGCCGAGGCGCTGCACCGGCTGGGCACATCCGCCCGGATCGCGGTCGTCACCGGGGACGACGTCACCGACCGGTGCGGCGGGCTGGCCGCGAACGCGTACCTCGGCGGGTTCGGCATCGCCGAGTGCCTCAGCGCGGGCGCGGACGTGGTCGTCACCGGCCGGGTCACCGACGCGTCGCTCGTCATCGGTCCCGCGATCGCGCATTTCGGCTGGGGCCGGGAGGAGTACGACGCGCTGGCCGGCGCGACCGTCGCCGGGCACGTCATCGAGTGCGGCGCCCAGGCGACCGGCGGCAACTTCAGCTTCTTCACCGAACTGCCGGACCGGGGCCGGCATCCCGGGTTCCCGATCGCGGAGGTCTCCGCGGACGGCTCGGCGGTGATCACCAAGCATCCCGGTACCGGCGGGGCGGTCACGGTGGAGACGGTCACCGCCCAGCTGCTCTACGAGGTGGGCGGGCCCCGCTACCTCGGTCCGGACGTGGTCACCCACCTCGACACCGCCACCCTGGAGCCGGACGGGCCCGACCGGGTACGGATCAGCGGCGTCCGCGGGTCACCACCTCCGGCCACCGTCAAGGTGGGCGTGAACAACCTGGGTGGGTTCCGCAACGCGATGACGTTCGTGCTCACCGGGCTGGACATCGAGGCCAAGGCGGCGCTCGTCCGGACGCAGCTGACCGAGTCGGTGGGCGAGGACGGGCTGGAGTTCCGGCTGGCCCGGACCGACCATGTCGACAGTGGACTGACCGAGACCGCGAGCGCGCTGCTGCACGTGTTCATCCGGGACCAGGACCTCGAGCGGGCCGGGCGGGCGTTCTCGCAGGCGGCGGTCGAGCTGGCGCTCGCCTCGTACCCGGGCTGCACGCTGACCGCACCGCCCGCGGACGCCACGCCGTACGGCGTCTTCACGCCGGCCTACCTCCCCCAGTTCGCACACAGGGTCGTCCTGCCCGACGGCACGTCCGTCGGGATCCCCCCGCCCAGCCGAGTTGATCATGGAGGTGGCGGGCGTGTCGCACGGAGCGTCGTCCGCCAGTCCCATGATCACACGGGGGTGCGCGAGCAGAGCGGGCCGACGAGGCGGGTGTCGCTGGGGACGATTGTCGGGGCACGGTCCGGGGACAAGGGCGGGGACGCGAACCTGGGCGTGTGGGCGCGCAGCGACGCGGCCTACGCCTGGCTGCGCGGCTTCCTCACCGTCGACCGGCTCAGGGAGCTGCTGGACGAGGCGCGCGACTGCCCGATCGAGCGGTACGAGCTGCCGCGGCTGCGCGCGGTCAACTTCGTCGTCACCGGGCTGCTCGGCGCGGGCGTGGCGGCGTCGACCCGGTTCGACCCGCAGGCCAAGGCACTGGGCGAGCTGCTCCGCGGGCGCCTCGTCGACATCCCCGAGGAGGTGCTGCCGTGACCGCGGAGCTGCGCGACCTCGTCCGGCGGTTCGTCACCAGGGAGGTGCTGCCGTACCTCGACGGCTGGGAGCGGGCCGGCAGGGTGCCGCGCGAACTGCACCGCAAGGCGGCGAAGATCGGGCTGCTCGGTGTCGGATACGCCGAAGAGGTCGGCGGCAGCGGCGGCGACCTGCGGGACACGGTGACGGTCACCGAGGAGATCATCGGATCCGGCGGGTCGTCCGGGCTGTGCGCGGCGCTGTTCACGCACGGGATCGCGCTGCCCCACCTCATCGCGACCGGCGACCCGGCGCTGATCGACCGGTACGCGAGACCCACGCTCGCCGGGGAGAAGATCGGCTCGCTCGCGGTCACCGAGCCGGACGGCGGCTCGGACGTGGCGGCGATCCGGACCCGGGCCCGGCGCGACGGCGACCACTACGTGGTCAACGGCGCCAAGACGTACATCACCTCCGGCGCGCGGGCCGACTTCGTCACCACCGCCGCGCGGCTGGACGACGGCCAGATCGCGCTGCTCGTCGTCGACACCGACGCGCCCGGGTTCTCCGTCACCCGAACGTTGGACAAGCTGGGCTGGCACTGCTCCGACACGGCCGAGCTGTCGTATGTGGACGTACGCGTGCCGGCCACCCACCACGTCGGCGGGTTCGGCGAGATCATGAAGCACTTCGGCAACGAGCGCGTCATGCTGGCCGTCCACGCGTACGCGATCGCCCAGCGCTGCCTCGACCTCACGCTGGACTGGTGCCGGCAGCGTGAGACGTTCGGCCGTCCGTTGAGTACCCGGCAGGTGGTCCGGCACCGGCTCGCCGAGATGGCCCGGGTGACCGACGTCGCGCGCGAGTACGTCCGCGGCGTGGCGACCCGGGTGGCCAACGGGGAGCCGCTGGTCACGGAGGTGGCGATGGCGAAGAACACCGCGGTCGCGGCGTGCGACTGGGTCGTCGACCAGGCTGTGCAACTGCACGGCGGGTACGGCTACCTGCGCGACGCCGAAGTCGAACGGCACTACCGGGATGCCCGGATTCTGGGCATCGGCGGCGGCACCACGGAGATCATGAACGAGATCATCGCGAAACAGTTGGGCGTGTGACGATGACTGTGCTGGAGACCGCGCTCGACCCGCGTTCACCGTCCTATCAGGAGAACCGGAAGGCGATGCTCGAACGCCTCGTCGAGCTGGACGAGGCGCTGGCCGCCGCACGCGCGGGCGGTGGCGAGAAGTACGTCACCCGGCACCACGCCCGCGGCAAGCTGCTGCCACGGGAGCGCATCGAGCTGCTCGTCGACCGGGACGCGCCGTTCCTGGAGCTGTGCCCGGTCGCCGCGTGGGGCTCGGACTACCAGGTGGGCGCCGGCGTGGTCACCGGCATCGGCGTGGTCGAGGGCGTCGAGTGCGTCGTCATCGCGAACGATCCGACGGTACGGGGTGGCGCGGTCAACCCGTACACGTTGAAGAAGACCCAGCGGGCCGGGGAGATCGCGGCGACCAACCGGCTGCCGGTGATCAACCTGGTCGAGTCCGCCGGCGCCGACCTGCCGGCGCAGGCGGAGATCTTCGTTCCCGGCGGGCGGGCGTTCCGCAACCTGACCCGGCTGTCCGCGCAGGGCATCCCGACCGTCTCGGTCGTCTTCGGCAACGCGACCGCCGGTGGCGCGTACGTGCCGGGCATGTCCGACTACACGATCTTCGTACGCGGCCGGGCCAAGGTCTTCCTCGGCGGCCCGCCGCTGGTCAAGATGGCCACCGGCGAGGAGGCGGACGAGGAGGCGCTGGGCGGCGCGCACATGCACGCGACCCGGTCGGGCCTCGCGGACTTCGTCGCCGACGACGAGCGCGACGCGCTGCGCCTGTGCCGGGCGGCGGTGCGCCGGCTGAACTGGCGCAAAGCCGGCTCAGCCCCTCGGCCGGCGGCCGCACCGGCGGGTGGGAGTCCGGCCGACCTCGGCGGACCCGGACCCCGCACTCCGGTTGGTCCGATCGAGCCGAAGTACGACCCCGAGGAGCTGCTCGGCATCCCGTCCGCGGACCTGCGGATCCCGTACGACCCGCGCGAGGTGCTCGCCCGGGTCGTCGACGGCAGCGACGTCGACGAGTTCAAGCCGTGGTACGGCACCGCGCTGGTCACCGGGTGGGCGCAGATCCACGGGTACCCGGTGGGTGTTCTCGCCAACGCCCGCGGGGTGCTGTTCTCGCCGGAGGCGCAGAAGGCGACCCAGTTCATCCAGCTCGCCAACGCCTCCGACACTCCGCTGATCTTCATGCAGAACACCACCGGGTACATGGTCGGGACCGAGTACGAGCAGGCCGGCATCATCAAGCACGGGGCGCTGATGATCAACGCGGTGTCGAACTCGACGGTGCCGCACGTGACGCTCAACATCGGTGCCTCGTACGGCGCCGGGAACTACGGCATGTGCGGTCGCGCCTATGATCCGCGCTTCCTCTTCGCCTGGCCGCACGCGCGCAGCGCGGTGATGGGCCCGGCCCAGCTGGCCGGCGTCATGGAGATCATCTCGCGGCAGGCCGCCGAGGCGAAGGGTCTGCCGTTCGACGAGGGGGCGGCGGCGAGTGCCCGCTCGATGATCGAGTACCAGATCGGCCGGGAGTCGACCGCGCTGGCCATGTCCGGCCGGCTGTACGACGACGGCGTGATCGACCCGCGGGACACCCGTACCGTGTTGGGTTTCTGCCTCTCCGCCATCCACAGTGGACCGATCGCGGGCGCCAAGCACTACGGCGTCTTCCGGATGTGAAGGGGCCCGTGATGATTCGCAGGCTGCTCGTGGCCAACCGCGGAGAGATCGCCCGCCGGGTCTTCGCCACCTGCCGGGCGATCGGCGTGGAGACCGTCGCGGTCTACTCCGACGCCGACGACGCCTCGCCGCACGTGGCCGAGGCGGACTATGCGGTACACCTGCCGGGCAACGCGCCGAGCGCCACGTACCTGCGCGGGGACCTGCTGATCGCGGCCGCCCGCAAGGCCGGTGCGGACGCGGTCCACCCCGGGTACGGGTTCCTGGCCGAGAACGCCGAGTTCGCCCGCGCGGTCGCCGACGCCGGTCTGACCTGGGTCGGCCCGCCGGCCAAGGCGATCGCGGCGATGGGCTCGAAGCTGGAGGCCAAGGCGCTGCTGGCCGACGCCGGGGTACCGATGCTGCCCTCGTACTCCGAACCCGAGGACGTCAGCGAGTTCCCGGTGCTCGTCAAGGCGTCAGCCGGCGGCGGCGGGCGCGGCATGCGGATCGTCCGGGACTCCGACAGCCTGGCCGCGGCGGTCGCGGCGGCCCGGCGCGAGGCGGCGGCGGCGTTCGGGGACGGCACGGTCTTCTGCGAGCGGTACGTCGAGCGCTCCCGCCACATCGAGGTGCAGGTCTTCGCGGACGCGCACGGCGGGATCGTGACGTTCGGTGAGCGCGATTGCTCGATCCAGCGGCGGCACCAGAAGATCATCGAGGAGACACCGTCGCCGATCGTCACGCCGACGCTGCGCGAGAAGCTGTGCCAGGCGGCGGTCGCCGCCGCGCGGGCGGTGGGCTACGTCGGTGCGGGGACCGTCGAGTTCCTGCTCGCGCCGTCCGGGGAGTTCTACTTCCTGGAGATGAACACCCGGCTGCAGGTCGAGCACCCGGTCACCGAGTGCGTCACCGGCTTCGATCTGGTCCGGCTGCAGCTGCTCGTCGCCGAGGGCAGCCCGCTGCCGCTGCCGGACGCGCCGCCGCTGCGCGGGCACGCCATCGAGGTACGGCTGTGCGCGGAGGACCCGGCGTACGCGTGGCGGCCCTCGACCGGCACGCTGCACCGGTTCCACGTGCCGGACGTGAGCGGCGAGTTCCGCCCGCTGCCCCAGCCCGGGCTGCGTCTCGACGCGGGGGTACGGGACGGGTCGGTGGTCAGCGTCCACTACGACTCGATGCTCGCCAAGCTGATCGCGTGGGGCCCGAGTCGCAACGACGCCGCCCGGCTGCTCGCCTCGGCGCTGGCCCGCACCGAGCTGCACGGCGTGGTCACCAACCGGGATCTGCTCGTCCGCGTACTGCGGCACCCGGCGTTCCTGGCCGGTGACATCGACACCGGCTTCCTGGACCGGCACCCGGAGGTGTTCGCGCCGCTGCTGTCCTCGGTGGACGCGGTAAAGCTGTCGTGTCTGGTGGCGGCGCTGGCCTCGGCGGCGGCGCGGCGCCTTTCCGCGCCGGTGCTCGGCTCGCTGCCCTCCGGCTGGCGCAACGTCTCGACGGGCGCGCAGACCACCGTGTACCGCGGCCCGTCCGGCCCGGTCGAGGTCGGTTACCGCTTCGACCGTACCGGTGCGCTCGCCGCCTGGTCGGTCCGCGCGGTCGACCCGGACGAGCTGGACCTGGCCGGGCTCGGCACGCTGCCGACCGCCGACGAGCACCCGCCGGTGACCGTGGTCTCCGCGACACCGTCCCGGGTGGAGCTCGACGTCTCCGGGATCCGGCTCGGCTTCGGCGTGCACCGGGTGGGCGATATCTCCTATGTGGACAGTCCAGAAGGGTCGGTCGCGCTGACCGAGCTGCCGCGCTTCCCGCTGCCGTCGCCCGGCCTGGTCTCGGGGTCGCTCGTCGCGCCGCTGCCCGGCGCGGTCGGCCGGGTACTCGTGGAACCCGGACAGCGCGTCGCGGCCGGCGACCTGATCATGACGCTCGAGGCGATGAAGCTCGAACACCCCGTCCACGCCCCGGCGACGGGCACCGTGGCCTCGATCCCGGTCACCGCCGGGGTCCAGGTCGACACCGGCACCGTGCTGGCGGTCCTCACCCCCGACACCTAGGAGGCTCGCCATGACCCCCACCCCTCTCGGCCTCACCCCGGAGCAGGACCAGTTGCGCGACGCGGTGGCCACCCTCGGCCGCCGTTACGGGCACGCGTACTTCGTCGAGAAGGCGAAGACCAACGGCCACACCACCGAGCTGTGGTCGGAGGCCGGGCGCCTCGGCTACCTCGGCGTGAACATCCCCACCGAGTACGGCGGAGGCGGCGGCGGCATCACCGAGCTGGCCATCGTCTGCGAGGAGCTGGCCGCGGCCGGCTGCCCGCTGCTGCTGCTCGTCGTCTCGCCCGCGATCGCCGGGACGATCCTGTCCAAGCACGGTACCGACGCGCAGCGCAAGCAGTTCCTGCCCGGCATCGCCTCGGGCGCGCTGACGGTGGCGTTCGCGATCACCGAACCCGAGGCCGGCTCGAACTTCCACCGCCTGGCCACCGTGGCGAAGCGTCCCGCGGACGGGTCCGGCGGTTGGGTCCTCAATGGACGCAAGTGCTTCATCTCCGGCGTGGACCAGGCCGACTACGTCCTCGTCGTGGCCCGTGCCGCCGCCGGTGACCGGCTCAGCCCGGCGCTGTTCCTCGTCCCGACGGACACGCCCGGGCTGACCCGCTCCAAGCTGGAGATGGAGATCGTCTCACCGGAGAAGCAGTGGCTGCTCTACCTCGACGACCTCCGGGTACCGGACGGGGCGCTGGTCGGCGGTACCGTCGACGCCGGGCTGCCGGCCCTGTTCAGCGGCCTGAACCCGGAGCGGATCACGGTCGCCGCGATGGGTGCGGGCTCGGCCCGGTACGCGCTCGACCGCGCCTCGACCTACGCCGCGTCCCGGTCGGTGTGGGGCCGGCCGATCGGTACCCACCAGGGCATCGCGCACCCGCTGGCGCACGCGGCGATCCAGGTCGAGCTGGCCCGGCTGGCGATCGCCAAGGCCGCGGCGCTGTACGACGCCGGCCGGGACGTCGAGGCCGGCGTGGCGGCGAACATCGCGAAGTACGCCTCCTCCGAGGCGGCCACCCTCGCGGTCGACACGGCCATCCAGGCGCACGGCGGGAACGGCATGACGACCGAGTACGGTGTGGCGACCCTGCTCGGTGCGGTACGCGCCGGGCGGATCGCGCCGGTCAGCCGGGAGATGATCCTGAACTTCGTCGCGCAGCACCTGCTGGGCCAGGGCAAGTCGTACTAGCTACCGGCCAGCTACCGGCTCACCGGAAGGGTCTGCCGGGTCAGCTTGTCCGGGCCCTTGCCGCCCAGGCAACGGAAGGTACGGTCGCCGCCGGTGAACTGCTCCGGCGTCGGTGGCAGCACCTCGACCTGCCAGGCGAACGGGTCGTCGGTCAGCGACGCCAGGTAGATCGGCAGGCACAGGAGCTGGACGGCGGGGTCGCCGCGCAGCGCCTCCTGGGTGACCCCGGTCGTGCCGGGCGCGAGTGACCCGAGGGCGAACGTCTCCCAGGTGTGCGTACCCCCGCAGGAGCGACGGGCGGCGCGGGGGACGCCCTCGGTGACGGCGAGCCGGTCGAAGCACTCCGGCTGGGTCGGGCAGCGCGCACCCGGGGTCACCGCGGTGAAGACGCATGTCGCGGTGGCGCCGCGGCCGGTCGGGCTGGGCGCGACGCTGGGGCCGGTGGGTGCCGTCGCGGCCGGCGTGGCCGGCGGGCGGCTGGGCTCGGCGCCGGGCGTGCCGCGGGTGACGCCGTACCAGATGCCGGAGCCCACGAGCAGGGCGAGCCCGGTCAGGCCGGCCGCGAGGGCCAGCTTCCAGCTCCGCTTGCGGGTCGGCACGGTCGGGGTGTCTCCCGAGTCCGGTCCCTGGTTGACCGGAGGGGTCGGGGTGGGACTCACCGGTGGAGGCGGGGTGGTGTGCGGGCGCTGGCTCTGCTCGCGCGGGCCCACCGGGCTGGCCACGCCGGTCGCCGGCGGGGCCGGTTCGAGCGGGGTGGCCGCCAGCATGTCGCGGAGCTGTGCCGCGGTCGGGCGCCTGGCCGGATCGTTGGCCAGCCCGGCGCGGAGCACGTCCATGAGCGCGCGGGGGACGCCCGGGATGTCCGGGACCGGCTCGGAGAACAGCTCCATGAGCGTGACCAGGCTCGGATTGCGGTCCTCCCGCCAGCGGGGCGGCCGGCCGCGCATCATCGCGTAGAGCGTGGCGCAGAGCGCGTACACGTCGACCGCGGACGTCGGCGGGCTGTGCCGGAACAGCTCGGGCGGCGCGTACGCGGGGGTGAGCACGTCGAGGGTGACCGAGGCGTCCCGGGTCTCGGCCAGGATCGCGAGGCCGAAGTCGGCCAGTGCCGGCTCACCGAAGCGGGTGATCAGGATGTTCGCCGGCTTCACGTCGCGGTGGCAGACCCCGAGCACGTGCGCGTCGGCCAGCGCGTCGGCGATCTTCACGCCGACGTCGCGCGTCTCGGCGGCACCGAGCGGGTCGGTCTTCATCCGGTCCGCGTACGACCCGTCGCAGAGCTCCATCATCAGGTACGGGTGGCCGTCCGGGGTGACGCCCGCGTCGAACAGGTCGACCACGTGCGGATGGCTGGACATCCGGCCGGCGGCCCGCGCCTCGCGGAGGAACCGCCGCCGGTCGCGTTCGCTCTCCAGTGTCCGGTTCTCGACCTTGACCGCGACCTCGCGGGAGACCGACTCCTGCATCGCGCGGTAGACCGTCGCGTACCCGCCGCGCGCCAGCACGGCCAGCCCGGACAGGCCCGGGATGACGGGTCGAGGTGCGGCCGAGGGGTCGGTCACGGTGACCTACGGTACTTCAGCCCCCCACGGGCGACGTGTCGCGCGCCCGACGTACCGCCTAGCCGGACAGCCGGGCGAGCACGATGTCGGCCGCCGCACGTTCGCTCACCTGCTGGGTGGCGTAGGCCCGCTCGACCGCGAGCGCGGCCGCCGACCGGGCGTCGTCCGGCCGGCCCGCCGCGGCGAGCGTCTCGGCCAGCACCCGATGCGCCACGACGTCGCCCCGCACGTCCTCCCCCGGCAGGTCGACCGCCCGCCGGGCCGCCGCCACGGCCTCGGGTACCCGGCCGGCGGCGACCAGGGCACCCGCGTACTGCGCGACCGCCTGCCGCCGCGGGTACAGCAGCGACGGCCGGTCCGCCGCCTCGGCGACCGGGACCAGCAGCCGGACCGCGGCATCGGCGTCGCCCGCGGCGAGCCGGGCGCAGGCGAGCAGCACCCGCGGCCCGACCTGGGCTCCCTCCAGCACGTCGTGCGGCTCCACCACGGCGAGGACCGCGCGCGCGTCCGCCTCGGCGGCGTCCGGCTCGCCGCGGTCCAGCGACACCAGGCCGCGCAGCGTGCGCGCCATCCCGATGAGCAGCGGGTGCTCGGTCTGCTCGCCGAAGACGAGCGCGTCGGAGAGCAGGTCCAAGGCGTGGTACGGCTCGCCCAACCCGCGCGCCACCACCCCGCGGACCACCAGCGCGAAGCCGCGCCCCCAGTCGTCGGCGGCGGCCACGAAGTCCCGGTACGCGCGCCGCGCCTCCCGGTCTGCCTCGGCGACCTCGCCCAGCTCGGCCGCGGCGAACGCCTCGACCGCCCGCAGTGTGCCGACCGCCCACGCCTCGCCGACCTGCTCGCCGAACGGCAGGAAGGCGCGGGCGAGCCGCTGCGCCTCGCGCAGCCGGCCGGCGAGCAGCCGGGCGAACGCGGTCGTGCCGCGCAGCCAGGACCGGCCGTGTGGATCGCCCAGCTCGGCGAAGAGCCGGGCCGCCCGCCCCAGGGCCGCGTCGGCGCCGGCGAAGTCGGCGCGGGTGGTGGTGACCCAGGCCAGGTTCTGCAGCGACCATGCCTGGCTGCGCCGGTCACCGGCGGCGACCGCCACCTGGTACGCCCCGGTGAACAGGGCACCCGCCTCGGCCAGCCGCCCGCCGAGGAAGTCGGCCATGCCCAGCCGGCGCATCGCCTCGGCCTTCTCGGCCGGCAGGTCCGCCTCGGTGGCGACCTGCAGCGCCTCCTGCCACGCACACTCGGCCCGGGCCGGCTCACCGAGCAGCTTGTGCGAGCGGCCGGCGACGAGCAGCGCGGCGGCCTGGACGGCCGGCTCCTCGGAGTTCACGCTGATCTTCTCCGCGAAGGCCAGTGCCTCGGCCGGCCGGCGTACCTGGACGAGTGCCTTCGCCTGCATCAGCCGGTCCTCGGCGGGCAGTGCCCCGGCCAGCCGCGCGGCCCGCTCCACGTGCTCGATCACCAGCGCCGGCTCGCCGGTGGCGAGCGCCCGCTGGGCGGATCGGCGCAGTGCGTCCACGCCGAGCGGCGCCACCAACCGGGCCGCCGCATCGGTCCGCAGCCCGACCGCGTCCGCCAGCGCGACCGCCCGCTCGGCGTGTACGGCGATGAACGCGTCCAATGCCTCGGGTGCCATCCCGGTGCGGCTGCCGTCGGGCGCTCCGGCCAGCTCCGGCCAGTCCCCGGTCGCCTGTCCCGCGGCCCAGCGGGCCAGGTACGAGTGCCGCTCGGCCAGGTCCGCCTTGCCCACCCCCGCGTACGCGGCCTCCCGCATCAGCGGCGTGGCGAACGCGTACCCGCCCCGGGCCCGGCGCAGCATCCGCCGGTTGAACAGCTCCTCGACGGCCCGTTCCAGCTCGACCGCGATCACCGCGGCCGGCCGGCCGTCGCGCCCGGCCCGCCGCTCCCGCAGCGCCTCGAGCGCGGTACCCGGCACGGTGTCACCGACGACGGCCGCGTCCCGCAGCGTGGACCGCGCGTCCGGTGGCAGCGCGTCGATGCGGGCGGCGAGCACGGCGGCCAGGTCGCGGGAGAGCAGCCGCCCGCCGAGCGAGCCGTCGGCCAGCCGCCACTCCGAGGACGGCGTATCGGCGGTCAGCGCACCCCGCTCCAGCAGCAGGGTCACCAGCTCGGCCAGGTAGTACGGGTTGCCCTGCGCGGTGGCGAGCAGCCGGTCCTCGTCGGCCTGGCGCAGCCGCCCACCGCCCAGGTACGCCGTGAGCAGCCGGGCCGCGTCCGCGCCGCGCAGCGGCGGCAACGAGAGCACCTCCGCGTCCGCCACCCGGGTCAGCATCCCGGCGGTGCGGACCAGCTCCGGTCGGCCGAGCAGCAGCACGAGCACCGGACCGGTGAGCTGGGACAGCGTGACCCCGAGCGCCTCGACGGTCTCCTTGGTGGCGTCGTGCAGGTCGTCCACGATCACGACCAGCGGCGCCTCGCGGGTGAGCGCGCTGAGCAGGTCGCCGACCGCCGACGGGACCGCCTCCGCGCTGGGTGTGGCCCGACCGCCGTCGCCGATGGTCCAGGCGGGCGTACCCGCCGGAACCGCCTCGGCCGGCGGCACCTCGCCGTACCCGAGTGCGGTGCTGAGCAGATCGATGTCGATCCGCGGCGGCTCGGCCGGTGAATCCCCGGCCGCGGCCGCCGCGCGGGCCAGCCGGCCGGCCAGCCGGCGCAGCCGCTCCTCGACGACCGGCCGGGTCACCGGGCCGGACGCCTCGGCGGGCAGGCCGATGGCGGTCCGGACGAGATCGGCGAGCGGGGCCAGGCGGCGGCGTTCGCCGTACGCGGCGCAGTGCACCGAGAGCACCCGTGCCCCCGCGTGGGCCGCGTACCGGCCCGGTCCGGCGTCGTACCCGGCGGCCAGCCGCTCGACCTCCCCGGCGAACCGGGTCTTACCGAGGCCGGCCTCGGCGGTCATCACGAGGACCCGCGGCTCGCCCCGGTCCACGACCTCGGCCAGCCGGCCGACGACCCGGCCCAGCTCGGGCTCGCGGCCGACGAACGGCGCCTCGTCGCCGAGGCCGGACCGGGTGCCGGGCGCGTCGTGCAGGCCGAGCAGCTCGTACGCCTCGACCGGCTCGCGCTTGCCCTTGAGCCGCAACGGGCGCAGCTGCCGCCAGGAGGCGACCCGCCGGGTGGCGGCCGCGGTGGCCGCGCCGGCGTACACCCCGCCGATCGCGGCGGCGTCGGCCAGCCGCGCGGCGGTGTTGACCGTGTCGCCGATGACCGTGTACTCGAGGGCCGCCTGGATCCCGGCGACCACCTCACCGGTGTTGAGGCCGGCGCGCAGCCCGAGCGGCGCGCCTCCGCCGCGCTCGTCGTCGAGCACCCGGCGCACCGCACGCTGCATGGCCAGCGCGGCGCGGACGGCCCGCTCGGCGTCGTCCTCGTGGGCCACCGGCGCGCCGAAGACCGCCATGATCCCGTCGCCGGTCAGCTTGTCGACATGCCCGCCGAAGGTCTTGACCGCACCGGCGAGGGCGGCCAGGACTCGGTCGGTCACCGCGCCCACCCGTTCCGGGTCGAGATCCTCCGCCCACGCGGTGAAGTCGGACAGGTCCCCGAAGAGCACGGTGACGACCCGGCGCTCGGTCGCCGGCAGCGTCGCGGCGGCCGGTACGGGCGCACCTGGAAGCGCGGCTCCGCAGCTGTGGCAGAACCGCGCACCGGGCACCGCAACCGTGCCGCACACCGGACAGGTCACGGAGGGTCCAACTCTGTGACCGCGGTCTCAGATTCCCTCTCGTCGAGGTATGCCAGTTGAGCTCGGACGGAGAGTTCGGCGGCCGGCCACAGGACCCGGTCGACGTCGGCGTACACGGTCGCCACGACCTCGGTCGCGGTGGTGGCGCCGGCGGCCCGCGCGGCCCGGACCTGATCGAGGCGGGCGTGCCGGTGGGCCAGGTAGAACCGGGCCGCGACCTCGCAGTCCGCGAGGGCGGGCCCGTGTCCCGGCAGCACCGGGATCGCCCCCAGCCCCTCCAGCACCACCAGGCTCGCCAGGTATTCGGCCAGGTTCCCGTCCGGCCACGCGACCACGGTCGTACCGCGTCCGAGGATCGTGTCGCCGGTCAGCACGGCCGGCCGGTCGCCACCCACCAGGAACGAGAGCGAGTCCGCGGTGTGTCCCCGGGTGCCGAGCGCGGTGATCTCCAGGCCGGCCGCGCGGATGTGCTGCCCGTCCCGCATCGGCCGGACCTCGGCGCCGGTGAGCCGGCTGAACGCGGGTACGCCGCCGACGTGGTCCGGGTGGCCGTGGGTCAGCAGGATCGCCTCGACCGGACCGTGCGAGGCGACCGCCTCCAGGTGCCTCTCGTCGTCCGGGCCGGGGTCGACCACCACGCAGTAGTCCTCGCCCGGGGCACGCAGCACCCAGGTGTTGGTTCCATCGAGCGTCATCGGTCCCGGGTTGGGCGCCCGGACCAGGACCGCCCACGGCGGCAGTTGATCCGCGAGAGCCGCGGCGGGTTCGACCACGTGCGCCATGGCTGCGATGGTACGGAGGTACCCCGACAGTCCCCCGGCTCAACGCGGAACCGTTGATCAGCGGGCGCTGATCTCCACCACCGCTTCGACCTCGACCGGTACGCCGCGCGGCAGCTCCGCGACCCCGACCGCGCTGCGGGCGTGCCGGCCGGCTTCACCGAGCACGTTGCCCAGCAGCTCGGAGGCGCCGTTGACGACCTCCGGCTGGCCGGTGAACCCCTCGGCCGAGGCGACGAACCCGACCACCTTGACCACCCGGACCAGCCGCGACAAGCCGACCAGCGACTCGACCGCGGCGAGGATGTTCAGCGCGCAGATGGCGGCCAGCTCCTTCGCCTGCTCCGGCGAGACCTCCGCGCCGACCTTCCCGAACGCCAGGATCTTGCCGTCGGCGATCGGGACCTGGCCGGAGACGTACACGTGGTTGCCGGTCTGCACGGCGGGGACGTACGCGGCCTGCGGTGGCGCCACGTCCGGTAGCGTCAGGCCCAGCTCGGCGAGCCGGGCGTACGGGTCGCTCACGAACCCTCCTTCGGCCGCTTCAGGTACGCGACGAGCTGCTCCGGGTTGGGTCCGGGGATCACCGCGACCAGCTCCCACCCGTCCTCGCCCCAGTTGTCCAGGATCTGCTTGGTCGCGTGGACCAACAGCGGAACCGTGGCGTACTCCCATTTGCGCATGCACGGACCCTAGCGTGCCGCCCGCCGCGAGCGGCGTAGCGCTACCCTGGCCGCGGTACCCACCCCAGGGGGAGACGATGAGCCAGCCGCCCTACGGCGACCCGTACCAGCCGGGCACCCCACCTCCGGGCCAGCCGTACGGATACCCGCCACCGGTCGACCCGTTCGCCACGACCCCGCCGCCCACGACCCCGCCGCCTACGACCCCGCCGCCCCCGGGTGGCGGCCAGTGGCCCGAGCCGACCTCCGGCGGAGGCGTGGGCTACCCACCGCCCCCGCCCGGCTACCCGCCGTCGGGCTACCCGCCGCCGGGCTCGCCGGCCGGCCCGCCGCCCTCGCCGTACCAGCCGGTGTACCAGCAGCCCTACCCGCCGTCCGATCCGAGCCAGGCGTACCTGCAGTTCCCCGGCCCGCCGCCCGCCCCGAAAAAGCGGCGCGGCCTGCTGATCACCGCGATCGTGCTGGGCGCCGCGCTGCTGCTGTGCGGCGGTGGCGGTACCGCCGCGTACCTGTTCCTCCGGGACGCGGACGGCCAGGGCGCGCAGAGCCCGCAGGTGGCGGTCAACGACTTCCTCGTCGCGGTCTACACCGATCAGGACGCGACCAAGGCCGCGAAGCTGGTCTGCTCCGCCGCTCGGGACCGGGCCGAGCTGAGCAAGAAGATCAACGAAGTCAAATCGTACGCCGGGAAGTACAAGAACCCCAAGTTCAGCTGGCCCGAGCCGACCGTCGCCGATGCGCAGGACACCACTGCCAAGGTCAACGTCAAGGTACGGATCACGACCGGCGACGAGAAGGTCGCCGAGCAGCAGCTGAACTTCACCGTGATCAAGAAGACCGGCTGGTTCGTCTGCGAGGTGCAGTCCGGCTGACGTGCGTGGCCAACCGGCGGTTGGTTAGCCTGCTCAGTGTGCAAGCGGGCAGCAAACCGGGTTGGCCGGCGCGCCTGCACGTCGTCACCGGCAAGGGCGGTACCGGCAAGACGACCGTGGCCGCGGCGCTGGCGCTCGCCCTGGCCTCGGATGGCCGCCGCACCCTGCTGACCGAGGTGGAGGGTCGGCAGGGCATCGCGCAGGTCTTCGACACCGCCCCGTTGCCGTACCAGGAGCTGCGCATCGCCTCCGCGCCCGGCGGCGGTGAGGTCCGCGCGCTGGCCGTGGACGCCGAGGAGGCCCTGCTCGAGTACCTCGACCTGTTCTACAAGCTCGGCCGGGCCGGCCGGGCGCTGCGCCGGTTCGGCGCGATCGACTTCGCCACGACGATCGCGCCCGGCCTGCGCGACGTGCTGCTCACGGGCAAGGTCAAGGAGGCCACCACCCGGACCGCGGACGGCCGACGGTTGTACCACGCGGTCGTGCTCGACGCGCCGCCGACCGGACGCATCGCCCGGTTCCTCAACGTCACCGCCGAGACCGCCCGGCTGGCGAAGATGGGCCCGATCAAGACGCAGAGCGAGGGCGTGGCCGCGATCCTCCGCTCGCCGATGACCGCGGTCCACGTGGTGACGCTGCTCGAGGAGATGCCGGTCCAGGAGACCGCGGACGCGGTCGCCGAGCTGACCGCCCTGGGCATCCCGATCGGAAAGATCATCGTCAACGGCACCCGCCCGCCGGTACTGGCCGCCGGCCGGATCAGCCAGGCCGAGCTGCGCCGGGGGCTCGCCGCGGCCGGCCTGCCGACCGACCGGGACACGGTCGCGGGCCTGCACGGCGAGGCCAAGGCGTACCTGGTCCGGCGCCGTATCGAGGAGACTCTCCGCGGGGAACTCGCCGAGCTGGGCCGGCCGGTCGTCGAGCTGCCCCTGCTGCCCGAGGGCGTGGACCGCGCCGGCCTCGCCACGCTGGCCGCCGCTCTGCTCGCCGCCGGCTGAGGCCCGGATACGCTCGGCTGGTGCTCCCCGATGAGGCCGCCTACCGGCTGGACGTCGACGCGATCCTCGCCGATCCCGGCGTACGGACCGTGGTCTGCTGCGGCTCGGGTGGCGTCGGAAAGACGACGACGGCGGCCGCGCTCGCGCTGCGGGCGGCCGAGCAGCACGGCCGCCGGACGGTCGTCCTGACGATCGACCCGGCCCGCCGGCTCGCGCAGTCCCTCGGCCTGGTCGAGCTGGACAACTCCCCGCGCCAGGTCAAGGGCATCAACGGCGACCTGCACGCCATGATGCTCGACATGAAGCGGACCTTCGACGAGGTCGTGCTCGCCCACACCGACCCCCGACGGGCCGAGGAGATCTTCGCCAACCCCTTCTACCAGGCGATGAGCTCGACGTTTTCGGGCACGCAGGAGTACATGGCGATGGAGAAGCTCGGCCAGCTCCGGTCCCGGGACGAGTGGAGCCTGATCGTGGTGGACACACCGCCGTCCCGGTCGGCGCTGGACTTCCTGGACGCACCGGCCCGGCTGGCCCGGTTCCTCGACGGCCGGATGCTGCGGCTGCTGCTCGCCCCGGCAAGGGCCGGCGGCCGGAGCATGGTCAACCTGGTGACCGCCTCGTTCGGGATGTTCTCCAAGGTCGTGCAGCGGGTCATCGGCGCTCAACTGCTCAGTGACCTGTCCGGTTTCGTCGCGGCCCTCGACTCGATGTTCGGCGGGTTCCGGGAGCGCGCCGAACAGACGTACCGCATCCTGCAGGACCGGGAGACGGCGTTCCTGGTGGTCGCGGCGCCGGAGACCGACGCGGTCCGGGAGGCCGCCTACTTCGCCCGCCGGCTCGGCGAGGAGCGCATGCCGCTGGCCGGGCTGGTGCTCAACAAGGTGATCGAGATCGAGGCGCCGCTCTCCGCCGAGGAGAGCCTGGCCGGCGCGGCGGCGCTGGCGGAGCGGGGCGGTCACGCGGCCACCGTCGACGTGCTGCGGGTCCACGCCGCCCTGGTCCAGCAGGTGGTACGCCAGGCCGCGGTGATCGCCGAGTTCCGTACCGCGCATCCGGGCGTACCGATGACCTCGGTGGCCGCCCAGCCCTCCGACATCCACGATCTGGACGGGCTGCGCACGATCGGCGCCGCGCTCGCGCTCCCGGCATGACGAGGGCGCCCCGTGGCGGGGGCGCCCCGACCATGAACGCGCGTCACACGTGAGCGAGTTCCTTCTGGTTGACGGCGGCCTCGAACATCCGCCGCCAGCTCGACACCTGTGGGTGACGCCGTAGCAGAGCGCGCCGTTCCCGCTCGGTCATGCCGCCCCACACCCCGAATTCGATGCGGTTGTCGAGTGCGTCCGCGAGGCACTCGTACCGCACCGGGCAGCCCCGGCAGATGCGCTTCGCCACGTTCTGTTCGGCCCCCTGCACGAACAGCGCGTCCGGATCTCCGTTCCGGCAAGCCGCGAGGCTCGGCCAGTCCGCGATCATGCTCATGTGCTCACGTCCCCCCTTGCGTTCCCCCGGGTCGCCCGGCGACCGGTGCGTTGGCCCTCCGCCCCCGTTCTCCACCGCCATGTCCTGCGGTTCGCCAGAAACCGCCGCGGCGAGCCGAGCACGGGCGCGCACCGACCGAGCGGGCGGCGGCGCCCTCGATATGAGGACGCCGTGCGTTACCTCGCGGGATCATCATGCTCCGTAGTCATACGATTACGCAACGTTGTCGAAGAAATTAGTCTAACCAGGGGTTAACCGGGGCAATCTGGCATCCGGCCAGGAGTACGCTCAGGGAACAGCGCAACCGCACGCCAGGGGTCGTGCGTCTAGCACAACGAGGACGCGTCCGCCAGGACGCGGGCTTTGTGCTGGCTCACGTACCCTGAGGCGGTGATGAGGATGCGCAGGCACGACCACAACCCGATCACGAACGCGGCCTCGCTGATCGTGTGTGGTGTGCTCGCCGGAGTTGTCGTCGCCGCTGCCGCGTTCCCCGCGGTTGCGATGTCCGGCCTGGCCGCCAAAGCCGGCGCCGAGGCGTTCGACCAGCTGCCGTCCGAGCTGACGGTGCGCCGGTCCCCCCAGATCACATCGTTGTACGCGAGCGACGGAAAGACGCTGATCACTACGTTGTACGACGAGAACCGCCGCGACGTCACGCTGGCGGAGGTCGGCCCGATCATGCAGAAGGCCATCATCGCGGCCGAGGATCAGCGCTTCTACCAGCACAACGGCGTCGATGTACAAGGCGTCGCCCGCGCCTTTGTCGCCAATCAGTCAAAGGGTCAGGTCAACCAGGGTGCGTCCACCATCACCATGCAGTACGTCCGGCTGGCCATCTCGTACTCGGCCGACAGTCCACAAGAGGTAGTTGACGCCACTGTGGACACGAACGCCCGGAAGCTCCGTGAGATGCGCTACGCGCTCGCCGTCGAGCAGCAGCTCACCAAGGAGCAGATCCTCGAGCGCTATCTCAACATCGCGTACTTCGGTAACCGGGCGTACGGCATCTACGCGGCCAGCCAGGTTTACTTCGGCAAGCCGCCGAAGGACCTCAAGGTCGAGGAGGCCGCGCTGCTCGCCGGCCTGGTGAAGTTCCCCGGCGACTACGACACCGGGACCGGTGAGGGCAAGGAGCAGGCCGTCGAGCGCCGCAACTATGTGCTCGACCAGATGGTGAAGACCACCGCGATCAGCGCGACCGAGGGCGAGCGGGCCAAGAAGACCGAGCTGAAGGTCACCGGCCGGCCCGCGCCGAACGGCTGCGTCTCCACGATCCAGAACCACTGGGGCTTCCTCTGCGACTTCCTTGTCCGTTGGTGGCTGGAGCAGGAGGCGTTCGGCGCGACCCCGTACGAGCGGGAGAGCCGGCTGAAGACCGGCGGGTACACCATCATCACCTCGCTCGACGTCGCCACGCAGGCCGCGGCGAAGAACAACGTCGAGCAGTACATGCCGACGTTCACCAAGGCGAACAAGGCCGTACCGGACTGGCGCGCGCTCATGCTGGCCGCCATCGAGCCGGGCACCGGCAAGGTCCGCGGGCTGGCGGTGAACCGGAACTACAAGATCGACGATCCGAAGAAACCCCAGAACGGTACGCACACCGACCCGGCCAAGAAGCGGCTGGGCATCCGCGGGAACTACCCGAACACGGTGAACCCGCTGCTGTCCGGCGGTGCCGACATCCACGGCTACCAGGCCGGCTCGACGTTCAAGGTCTTCACGATGGTGGCCGCGCTGGAGAAGGGCTTCCCGCTCGACTACACGATCAACACGACGTCGCCGTACGTGTCGAAGTTCATCATCGAGTCGACCAGCGACGCCGCGTGCAACGGGAACCACTACTGCCCGGTGAACGCGAACCCGCCGTACATGAACGGCCCGCGCAACATGTGGACCGGCTTCGGTCGATCGGTCAACACGTACTTCGTACCGCTGGAGGAACGGGCCGGCGCGGAGAACGCGGTCGACGTCTCCAAGCGCCTGGGCATCCAGTACCGGTCCCCCATCGACGCCCGGTTCGCGGCGCCCGACGCGGCCCGCCAGTGGGGCGCGTTCACCCTCGGCGTCTCGCAGACCACACCGCTGGAGCTGGCGAACGCGTACGCGACGCTCGCCGCCGACGGCAAATACTGCGAGCCGATCCCGGTCGAGGAGATCCGCGACCACAACGGCAACAAGCTCGACGTGGGCAACCCGCGCTGCCGGCAGGCTGTGCGTACCGAGGTCGCCCGCGCCGCGGTGGACGCGGCCCGCTGCCCGATCGGCGACCAGTCGGCCGAGCGGAAGTGCGACGGGACGACGTTCGGCGAGGGCAAGCGGAGGTACGTCAAGGACTACCCCCTCGCGGGCAAGACCGGGACGACCGACGGCGAGAAGACCGCGTCGCTGGTCATGATGACCAAGCAGTTGGCGGTCGCCGGGATCGTCGCGGACCCGGACACGCCGCAGGCGCCGCCGAAGATCTTCAAGCACACCGAGGTCAACCCGGCCGTCGCCAAGACGCTGGCCGATGCGATGAAGGGCAAGCCAAAGATCGGCTTCGCGCCGCCGAACCGCCAGCTCGCCATGGGTACGCAGGTCACCGTCCCGAACGTGACCTGCCGTACGGTCCAGGACGCGCGGGCGGTGCTGCGGTCGGCCGGCTTCGACACCGAGATGGACCTCGGCAAGCCGATCGACTCGCCGTGCCCGGCCGGCACCGTGGCGAAGACCGCCCCCGACGGCCGGACCGTCAAGGGCACGGTCATCACGATCTTCATCAGCAACGGCAAGGGCGTTCCCCCGCCGCCGAGCGGTCCCGGAGGTCCGCCCGGACGGGGCGGTGGCGGAGGCCCGGGTACCGGTGGCGGCAACAACCCGGGGCTGATCGACTGCACCGTCCTGCCCTGGCTGTGCCGGGAGATCAGCTGAGCTGACTGGCTCGCTCCGCGGCTCGCCTTGTGCGCTGCGCTCACCGGGTCAGCTGCCGGCGGACCTCGGCGGCGACCCGGCCGCCTTCGGCGCGGCCGGCGACCGCGGCCTGGACGGCCTTCATGGCCGGGCCCATCTGCTTCATGCCGGTGAAACCGCCCCCGGCCAGCGCCTCCGCGACCAGCGTGGCCAGCTCGTCGTCGCCCATCTGCGCCGGGAGGTAGTGCGCCAGGATCTCCTCCTCCGCCCGCTCCTTCGCGGCCAGCTCGTCGCGCCCGGCGTCGGCGAACGCGGTCGCCGCCTCCCGCCGCTTCTTCGCCTCCTTCGTCAGCACCGCCAGCACCTCGTCGTCGGAGAGCGCGCGCTTCTCCGGTCCGGCCACCTCGGCGTTGCCGACCGCGGTGAGCGCCATCCGTAACGTGGAGGTCCTCAGCTCGTCGCGGGCCTTCATGGCGGCCCGCATGTCGGTAGTGAGGAGGTCCTTGAGCGTGCCCATGGCCACCGAAACTACCCTCTTCGGCATGCGTACGCGGACGGTAGTCAGCTGGGGGGCGGGTGTCACGGCGGCCGGGCTGGCCACGCTGACCTACGCCTCGCTCGTGGAGCGGAACCTGTTCACGCTGCGCCGGTACGACGTGCCGGTGCTGGCGCCGGACGCCGAGCCGCTGCGGGTTCTGCACCTGTCGGACATGCACATGACCGCCGGCCGCCGCCGGCTGCAGGACTGGGTCGGCACGCTCGCCGGCCTCGACCCCGACCTGGTCGTGGTGACCGGGGACAACCTGGGCGCGCCGGACGCGGTACCGGCGGCGGTCCGCGCGCTGCAGCCGCTCTTCGACTACCCGGGCGCGTTCGTCTTCGGCTCGAACGACTACCGCGGCCCGGTGTGGAAGAACCCGTTCTCCTACTTCGACAGCGAACGCCCGTACGTCCAGGGACCCGAGCTGCCCTGGGAGGACCTGCGCGACGTGCTGGTCGGCATCGGCTGGCGGGACCTCAACAACGCCCGGACCACGCTCACCGCCGGCGGCCGGCGCGTCGAGCTGGTCGGCGTCGACGACCCGCACATCTCGCAGGACGACTACCCCTCGGTGGCCGGGCCGGTATCGCCGGCCGCGGACGCGTCGATCGGCCTGACCCACTCGCCCGAGCCGCACGTGCTGGACGCGATGGCCGCCGATGGCTTCGCCCTCCTGCTGGCCGGCCACACCCACGGCGGGCAGGTGCGCGTGCCGGGAGTCGGCGCGCTCGTGACCAACTGCGGCCTGGACCGCCGGATGGCCCGCGGCCTGCACCGCTGGCCGGCCGGGCAGGCGCGGTCGACCGCATGGCTGCACGTCTCGGCCGGCCTCGGCACCCACCCGACCGCCCCGATCCGGTTCGCCTGCCCGCCGGAGGCGTCGATCCTCACGCTGACCCCCGCGCCGGGGTGAGGCGGGGGTACCCCCAGCCGGGCACCGCGGCCGCGGGTCAGCTACGATGGCTCGGCGTGCCTCGGGGTGTGGCGCAGCTTGGTAGCGCGCTTCGTTCGGGACGAAGAGGCCGTGGGTTCAAATCCCGCCACCCCGACAGCGAGAAAGTGCAGCTCAGGAGCCCTCGGTCGAGGGCTCCTGACTCGTCTTCGAGCCGGTGGTGGAGATCAGGGCGGGTCGACGGGCAGACGGGATGGCCAAGGGAAAGTATTGGCTCCTCACACGTCAAGCCAGGGTTGACACGTACGTGTCAGTTGTCGGCGGTCGACAGGGCTAACGGAACATCCGAGATCCGACGTACGAGATGACCGCCTCATCGCCATCCTGGTTCCACAACAGAACCCAGTCATCGTCTTCCAGGTGGCAGTGAATCGGTACCTGCCACACCGTCGCGCCGCTGTCGAGTCGGAGGGCCTCCCGGTGAGCCTCTGCGCTTTCGGGCTTATCACACACAAGATCAATAGCGTCACAGATGGCGTTCCACAGTGCTCGCCGGCTCGGATCATTCTCGATCTTGTCCAGCACCGGAACAACGTGTTCACCGTAGGCCGGTTCGAGCACAGGTCAGTCCTTACGCTTCGGCCGGCCGCGTCGGACCCGGGTTGACGGGTCGGCAACCGTGCGTTCGATCTGCTCAACTAGGTCGCGGTTGGCCAACAGGCGAGCCTGTGACTCCGGAATGACCACAGCGGGCACGAACACCAGCGTCCCGTCTGGTTCCTCGTGGGCCAGGTAACGACGGTGCTCGGGCCGGCCGAGCCGTCCCAGTGACGCGCGGCGGCGCTCGTCTAGTTCGATCAAAACATCCGTCACGACGCTACCCTCTTTCCCAGTTTGGGTCAAACCCCAGTCTGGCATGGTGGTGCAGGGTGGCGCAAGATGACGCAGGACGGTGCAGGATCGCGGAGGATGGGTCCTTGGAGCACCGGCCCTGATCTCGGCGGCGTACCGGTTCAGCCTCCGAGGACGACGCGTACCCCGTTGGTCCACCCCAGGCTGATCGGTGTGGCGCTCCCATCCGTGCAGGCGCCCTTGTTCGCGCTGGCGTAGGTCGACCCGTACTCGTACAAGCCGCCACCCAGGCTGTTGGCCGCCGGCTGGGTCCAGACGGCCTGCGACCGCGGTACCGACGTGCACGGCACGGCTGTCCCGAAGTACTCCACAAAGTTGCGTACCCCGGTGAGCAGAGTGTTCGCCGACGGTACCCGGATCGAGCCGATATAGCTTTCTACGCCGGTGGCCGTGTTCAGGATCCACGCGCCCCACCACTGCCCCCCGGCGTCGGCGTTGAGGCGCCAGACCCGGTAGCGGTAGTACGTGTTGAGGCTGAACGGGTACGCCAGCCGGCAGCTGTATCCCACGCCCTCCCCACCGAAGGTGAGGCACCGCGGCCCGGACGCCGCGTTGGCGTTCCACAGCGAGAAGATGGCCGTCTCACCGGTGGTGCCGTCGCCCCGGGAGCCGTTGGTCTGCAGCCCCATGTACCCGCCATAGCTGGCACCGCGGAACGTCCACAGCTTGGCCCAGTAGGTGGACGCCGCCTTCTGCTCGACCCGCATGAGCTGGTCGACGTTCCAGTAGCCGATGGTGCTCCCGCTGAAGTTCCAGTTGCTGTAGAGGTACGCGTTCTGGTGTTGCGCCGCGTGCGCGGGAGATGCGGTCGTCAACAGGATGATCACACTCGCCAGGACGGTGACCGCACGCCGGATCATGACGCACCCCTCTCATCGATGCGAGTCATCGTATACGGCCCGCACGGGTGGCCGGCCGCCGCTCGAGCGGTTACCTAGCACAGGCTGGAGCGGTTGCCCAGCACAGGATCGAAGCCACCCGGACCGGGGGCGGCCAGGCTGACCGCCACGACCGCGACCGTCACGACCTCCACCACGAACCGAGCCTAGGCCAGCCCGAGCTCGCCGGACAGCCAGGCCATCCGCTCGTCCTTGGCCTGCTGGGTCAGGCTGTGCCCGGCCCTGGTGTACACAGTGGACCGGGCGGCCGGGCAGGCCGCGGCGAACCTGTCCCGGGTTGCCTCGGGCACGAACCGGTCCTGGTCCCCCCACTGCAGGAACGCGTGCGTGCCGAGCCGGCCGCAGTTCTCCACCGGGTCCAGTCCGGCGAACAGCGCCCGGTACGCCGGCCAGGCGTCCTCGGACAGCCCTAGCCAGAACGTACCGAACCAGTTGGCCCAGGTCGCGTCGACGGCGAGGAACGCGCCGGCGCGCAGGCGCGGTTCGGCCTGGGCGAGCAGGGCGGCGTACATCCCGCCGTAGTCGTGCCCCACCACCGCGGTCCGGTCCTGGTCCACGCCCGGCTGGGCGACCAGGGAGTGGTACGCCCGCCGGACGGCCGCGTACTGCGCCGCCACGCTGGCCCGGTCGCGCGCGTCGCCGACCGGGTCGCCGGCCCACGGGAAGGTCAGCTGCGGCAGCATCGCGACGACCCCCCGGCCGGCCAGCGTGACGGCCTCGGCGAGGAACTCGCCGCGATCCTGGGTGGGGTGGCCCACCTCGAACCAGTGCAGGTACAGCACACCAGCCATCGAGCGGGGCCGGTACCCGCCGGTCTGCGGCCGTACCACGTAGGCCTGGATTGGCGCCTGGCCCGGACCGGTGATCGTGACGTCCTGGACGACCACGGCCGGCGCGGCGACGAGCGTGCCCACGGCGCCTCCATCAGCTCTTTAATCTAGTTAGCAACTGACGACAGTAGGCTGTTCACCGCCGCCGGTCCAGCGCGAGAAGGGAACGTGATGAGTCCGGTACCCGCGGACGATCCCGCGCTGCGGCTGGCCGTCGCGTTCGTGAACACGTACGACCTGCTGGACGACCCGCAGGACCGGCTGACCGTCCCGGTCGCGCGGACGCTCGCCGACCGGCACGGCTTCCGGGCCCTCGGCGCGGCGCTGCGCACCCGGGACCTGCCCGCGCTGCGCGACCTGCGGCAGCAGCTCTACCAGGTGTTCGCCGAGCCGGACGCGGCCGCGAAGACCGACGCGCTCAATGCGGTGCTGGCCGGCGCGGATGCCCGGGCCAGGCTCGTCGCCGACGGCGCCGCGGTGCGGCTCGGCGCGGTCGGTGGTCCCGGTCCGATCGAGTCGTACGGCGTGACGCTCGCCGACGCGCTGGCCCGGGTCCTCGCCACCGGCGGTGCCGACCGGCTCGGCACGTGCGTCGCCGACCCGTGCCGGTGCGGGTACGTCGACCGCACCCGGGCGGGCCGGCAGCGTTACTGCTGCGACCTGTGCAACGACCGGATGGCCGCGGCCGCCTACCGGCGCCGGAGCTGAGTTGGCTGGCGCTCGCTCCGCTCGCGCGGGCCCCGGGCCTCAACGGCACCGACGTCCCTCGTCGCTACGCTCCTCACTCCAGACGGCCCGAGGTTCGCCAGACGGCCCGAGGTTCGCCGTCGTCGGTGAGGTGGTCCCGCCACGACCGCGACGGCCGCCAGCCCAGGACCTCGTACGCCTTGCGGCTGGAGATGCCGCTGGCGTCGGGCCGGTCGAGCGGTCGCAATTCGGTCGGCGCGTCCGGAAACACCTCCCGCCAGGCCTTGTGCAGATCCCGGTCGCCGATCGTCTCCGGGTTCGCGAGCGCGAACACCTCGTGGCCGGGCAGGTCGCTGTCGACCGCGAGCCGGATCGCGTCGGCCAGGTCGTCCGCGTCGATGTACGCCCACCCGTTGATCGCCGGCCGCGACCGGTCGCGCAGGAACGGCCCGAGGTTGCGCGGGTACGACGCGGCATCCTGGACCCAGCCCGGGCGCAGCGAGATGCAGCGCAGGTCGGACCGGCGTACCGCGGCGTCGCACAACTGCTCGCCGAAGAGCTTCGCCAGCGCGTACGGGTCCTGCGGCTCGACCGGGTGCTCCTCGTCCACGGGCAGGTACGCGGGGAAGAACGGCCGCTCGGCGAAGATGAACCCCGGCACGGTCTCGCTGGAGATGTTCACCAGACGGCGCACGCCCGACCGGACGCACGCCTCGACCACGTTGAACGTGGCCATGAGGTTGTTCGAAAAGATCACGTGCGGGGCGTGCCGGCCCACCGCCGGGATGGCGGCCGCGTGCACCACCGCCTCGAACGGTCCCGGCCGTGGACCCTCACCGACCGAGAACCCGCCGACCAGAGCGTACGTTTCGCCGGCGTCCGTCAGATCCGCCTTCACGTAGTGCGGTGTCCCTGGTGGCGGCATGTCCCACTCGGGGTTCTGCAGGTCGGTCGCGACCACGTCGTGCCCGGCCGCGACCAGCGCCGTCGTCGTGGCCCGCCCGACCTTGCCCCGCGCTCCGGTCACCAACACCCGCATGGCGCCCATCCTGTACGTCATCAGAGGTGTCAGACAAGTTCGGCCGCGCGAGGGCTGTTGCGATCCGGACGGCGCGCGCGATGTACATGCTGTGATCCGCGTGATGATCGTCGGTGCGAGCGGGCTGTTGCGCGGCGGACTCGTCGCCGTTCTCTCCGCCGAGAACGATATCCAGGTCGTCGCGGAAGTGGCGAGCGCCAACGGTCGGCCGGTGGCGCTGTCGGAACCGCCAGATGTCGTTCTTATTGACGTCGATGTATTCGATACGGATGCGCCGACGATGGTACGCAGGTTCACCGCGGACTTTCCGGGCTGCAGCGTCATCATCCTGACCTGGCAGGGCACGGCGAGCGCGTTGCGGGAGGCGCTGGCCGCCGACGCCCGGGGATACATCAGCAAGGACCACGCACCGGCGGAGCTGATCGAGATGGTCCGCCAGGTCTACGCGGGCGACCGGGTGATCGACCCGGTCACGGCTCTCGCCGCGCTGCGGACCGCCACCAACCCGTTGAGCGCCCGGGAGCGCGAGGTGCTGCGCGCCGTCAGCGAGGGCCTGTCCGCCAAGGAGATCGCCGAGCGGCTCTTCCTCACCCACGGCACGGTGCGCAACCATTTGTCCGCGATCCTGCGCAAGACCGGAACGCGCACCCGGCTGGACGCGCTGCGCCTCGCACAGGAGGCCGGCTGGATTTAGATCCGAGCTAATTGCGCACCTTATCGAGCAGCGTTTACGATCATATGCTTCAATGCCATTGGATCTAGCCGAACCCGGGTCACGCATAGGGGAGAGATGATCAGGACGCTTCTGGTCCTCGACGGCAGGCTGATGAGGGGAGCGCTCGCCTTCGTCCTCTCGACACAGAGCGACATCGAGGTCGTCGGCGAATTCGACGACCTCGGCGGGGCGGCGACGACCATGGCGGCCGAGCGGCCGGACGTCACCGTCGTCGACCTGAACGTACGCGACGTGTCTCACCTGCTGCGGGCCGGAGACGGGCAGCACCGGATTCTGGCTCTCGCCGATCCGGTGAAGGCGGCCCAACTGGCCACCGTGATGGTCCGGCACAGCGAAAAGATCGGCTTTATCGGAATCGGTTCACCACCACTGAAAGTCATCCAGAGTATCCGCAAGCTGGCCCGCGGCGAGACGGTACTCGACGGCGCACTCGTCGCCTCCGCGCTCCGGTCCACCGATCCGCTGACGGTCCGCGAAAGAGAAATTCTCACGATCGCTGCCGAGGGTTGGCCGGTACGGGAGATCGCCACGAAATTCGGCGTGGCTCCCGGCACCATCCGCAACCACCTTTCGCGCATAGTGGCCAAATGTGGGGCTCGTAATCGCATCCAGGCGGTCAAACGGGCTCAGGAATCCGGCTGGATCTGACAGGGCGCTTGTCGGCTATCTGTCACGTCCCGCGCGACGGGTGATGCCGTCCTTGTTTACTGCGGTACGTCCACCGATCTCGTAGGCGATGTCACGAACGACATCGCGCACCGGCGGAGGTACCGGTGATCCGAGTTCTGCTGGCGCAGGGCGGCACCCTGTTGCGGGGCGCCCTCGCCGCCGTGCTGTCCACAGAGGATGACCTCGAGGTCGTCGCCGAGGTTGCGCGCGTCGCCGACGTCCTCGTCGCGGTGTCGCGGGACCGGCCCGATGTCGTGGTGCTCGACCACGCGCTGCCCGGGTCGACCTCGACCGCCGGCCTGTGCCAGAGCCTGGTCGCCGCGGTGCCCGGCTGCGCCGTACTCGTCACCCTCGACCGCCGGGCCATCGCCGCGATGGGCAGCGAGCTTGCCAAGCTCGTCCCGCGGGTCGGCCTGATCGCGACCGAGGCCTCCCTGGCCACGCTCGTCGACGGGGTACGCCGCCTCGCCCACGGCGACACCGTGCTCGACGTCGAGCTGGCGGTCGCGGCCCTGACCGCGCAGAACAACCCGCTCACCGATCGCGAGCGGGAGGTGCTGCGCCTGGCCCGCGACGGGGTACCGGCCAAGGAGATCGCGAAGCACCTCTACCTCAGCGCCGGTACCGTCCGCAACTACCTGGCCCGGACCGTGGTGAAGACCGGCGCGCGAACCCGGCTCGAAGCGATCCGCATCGCTCAGGAGGCGGGTTGGATCTGAGCCGCGTCCGGGACCGGCCAGTGCCCGACCAGCTCGGTGTAGAGCGGCGAGCGGGCCAGCAGGTAGGTGTGGTCGCCGACCACCGCCTCGGCGCCGTCCAGCACCAGGACGCGGCGGGCGCGCAGGGCCGAGCTGATCCGGTGGGCGATGACGATCAGGGTCCCACCCCGTGCCGCGAAGGCCTCCTCGGCCCGGCGCTCGGCCGCCGGGTCGAGGTGGCAGGTCGCCTCGTCGAGTACCGCGAGCGGAGCCGGGGACAGGTAGGCCCGGGCGAGCGAGAGCAGTTGGCGCTCCCCCGCGGAGAGCTCGCCAGGCCGGACCCGCGCGTCCGGCCGGAACACCAGGTCGGCGCCGACCGCCCGCAGCGCCGCCTCGACCTCCCAATCGGTGGCCGCCGGCCGCAGGTAGGCCACGTTCTCGCGGACGGTACCGGAGAAGACGTACGCCTCCTGCGGGATCAGCACCCGCAGCCGGGCCAGCACCTCGGGCGGGAGCTCGTCGACCGGCACGCCACCGAGCCGGACACTGCCCGCACCGGGCCGCAACAGTCCACAGAGGAGTCCGGCGAGGGTGGACTTGCCGATGCCGCTCGGCCCGACGACGGCCAGGTGGTCCCCGGCCGGCACGGTCAGGTCCAGATGCCGCAGCACCGGCTCGGCGTGCGGACCGTACCCGAACGTCAAGCCCCGGACCGCCAGGTCATGACCGGCGGTGGCGGGCGCCCGGCCCGCACGGGTGCGAGGTGCCGGGCTGCCCGGCCCGGCCGCGGCATCGAGGATCCGGCCCAGCGTCACGACGAACCGCAGCCCGCTGCTGCCGACCCCGCCGATCAGCCGGCCGAACGCCGGCTGGAGTCCGAAGAGGACATACGTGAGCCCGCCCAGCACCGCGCCGGGGGTCAACCCGCGCCGGACCAGCCAGGGACCGGCGGCCAGCAGGATCACCAGGGGCGCCCAGCCGCCGAGCGCGAAGCAGAGGGTACGCAGGGCAGCCACCCCCGCCAGGGCGCGCTCGGCCGCGGCCTGCGCGTCGATCGGCCCCGCCACGAGCCGGGCCGCGTACTGCTCGGCGCCCCGGGCCACGATGTCCCGCGTACCGGCGAGCACCGCGCCGGCCGTGGTGGCCAGCCGCTCGTCCGCCCGTACCGAGGCGCGCTGCCGTGCCGCGGCCAGACCGAGCGTGCCGGCGAACGCGGCCAGACCGAGCAGGAACGGCGGGACGATCAGGAGCGTGATCACCGGCGCGAGCGCGAGCAGACCCGCCACCGCCCCCACCACGGCGACCAGGAACCCGCGGACCGCCACGATCAGGCCGGCGTACGCGTCCCGCACGATCTCCACCTGCCGGGTCAGCCGCGCGACCGCGCCGTCGTCCGGCCGGCCCGCCACGCCGGCCCGGAGTGCTCCGGTCACCACCCGCCGGACGAGGTCGTCGCGGACCGGCTCGACCAGCTCGCCCAGGTGCCGGAAGACCTGACGGCTGCCGAGCGCGCCGAACACGGAGACCGCGAGCAGCCCGCCCAACCAGGCGAGCCCGTGCAGCGGCCGCCCGGTCAGGAACCCGGTGTCCACCGCGCGGGCCACCGCGAGGCCGAGCAGCGCGGCCGGCAGCGCCTCCGGTACCGACCACGCCGCCAACGCCAGCGCGGGCCGCCGCCGCAGCCCGTCGAGCCCGTACCGCAGCTCGCGCCTCACGCCGCCCCCCTCACGCGAACACGTCCCGGTACGCCGGGTCCGTCCACAGCAGACTGTGCGGGCCGCAGTCGCGAACCCGGCCCCCGTCGAGCCAGACGACGAGATCGGCGCGGGCCGCGGTACCGAGCCGGTGGGTGACGATCAGCCGGGTACGGCCGGCGCGGTCCCCGGTCAGCGTGCGGCTGATCTGCAGCTCCGTCGCCACGTCGAGGCTGGCGGTCGCGTCGTCCAGCACCAGCAACCGGCCGGCGGCGTGCCAGGCCCGGGCCAGGCCGAGCCGCTGCGCCTCGCCGCCGGACATGGGTGCGTCGGCCAGCGGCGTGTCGTACCCCTGCGGCAGCCGGCTGACGAAGTCGTGGGCGTGCGTGTCGCGGGCCGCCACCCGGATCAGGTGGTGGTTGAGACCCAGACCGATCGCCTCCCCCACGGTCGCGCCGACCAGCACCGGCCGCTCGAAGGCGCAGCCGACGGCGGTGCGCAACGCCTCGTGGCGGAGGTTGCCCAGCGGTACGCCGTCGAGCAGCACCTCCCCCTCGTCCGGGTCCCGCAGCCGGGCCGCGAGCGCGGCGAGGATCGACTTACCCGAGCCGGACCGGCCCACGATCGCCACCGCCGAGCCGCCCGGCACGGCGAGGTTGATCCGGTCCAGCAGCGGTGCCTGTCCTCCGTGGACGGTCACGTCCCGGAACTCGAGCTGGCCGGATCCGGCCGGCAGCACCCGGCGGCCGTAGCTCATCGGCGGCAGGCTCAGTACCTCGTCGGCGCGGCGGGCCGCGGCGCGGGCGCGGGCCAGCCGGGCGAGCACGCCGGTCAGGCTGCCGAGGCCGGCGCCGAGGACGGCGTACCGGCTGGCGGCGAACAGGTCGCCCGCGGTGATCCGGCCGTCGACGAGCGCGAGCCCACCGGCGGCCAGCACGGCCACGAGCACCAGCGGCCCGACGATGGCCGCTTCCGCACTGGTACGGGACAGCGCCCGCCAGGTCCGTTCCCCGTGGGTCCGCAGTTCGGGCAGGTCGCCGAGGATGCGCCGTTCCTCCACCGCGACGGTGCCGGCGGCGGCGATCGTCCGGGCGCCGTCCAGCGACTCCGCGAGCCCGGCCGCGATCCGCCCCTGCGTCCGCTGGTAGTCGCCGACGATCGCGGTGGTCCGCCGGCTGAACGCCCGCAGGACGAGCCCGACCAGCGCCAGCCCGGCGAGGAATGCGACGGCGACCGCCGGGTCGATGAGCGCGAGCAGGACGAGACTGCCCAGCGGCGGCAGCATGGCCACGGCGATCGTCACCACGCTGATGCCCACCTGGGCGGCGTCGGCCGCGTTCCCGGACACCCGGCTCACCAGGTCGCCGGTGTCGAACGGGCGGACACCCTGCGGGCCGATCGCGAGCAGGTGCCCGACGAGCCGCTTGCGGAGCCACGCGGTGGTGTTCGCGACGCACGCGGTGCCGGCGTAGACGTCGACCAGGTCGCCCACGATGCCCACCGCGATCAGCCCCGCGGTGACGGCCAGCCAGCGGCCGGCGCCCTGCCCGGCGACGATCGCATCGACCGCCCGGCCCAGCACGAACGGCAGGCTCAAGGTGACCGCCGCATCGACCAGCGCGAGTACGCCGATCAGCGGCAACCATCCGCTGTTCCGCCGAACGACCGCGGCCGATGTCGTCACCTAGACTCCCAGACGGAGGGCACCGCGGCCCCGGGCGATCGACACTCGTCCGGGACCGCGGCTCGCGGGATGATGCGGATGCCTCAGTGGCCGCAGCCCAGAACGCTCAGGTCGCTGGTTTCGCCGCAGAGGGCCAGGCTCAGTTCGCTGCCGTTGCAGCTGTGGCCGCTGTTGCTGCTGCCGCCCGCCATGTCCACCACGGGGGTGTCCATCGCCTGCAGGTCGAGAAGTGCCATTGCGGACCTCCTTCAGAGGTTCTTGAGGGATAGCTGACCCGCACCGGTCGGCGCGGGGGACTGTGGGGCCGGGATGGGTGCCCGGCCGGGGACGAGCAGCGGTGCGTGGACCGGCTCGTCGTGGAGGGCGGCGCCGAGCGCGAGCAGGACGCCCGCGGTGCCCGTACCGAGGTCCATCGACAGGCGCATCAGGGCGACGCCGGGGTAGGCCAGCCCGCCCTCGTGGGGCACGGCGTGCCAGGCCAGCCCGCGCACCTGCTTCGCCACCAGCGGATCGGTCGCGGGCGCGGCGGATCGGCCAGCGAGGTAGAGCAGGATGCCGGCCCGGCCGGAGAACAGCCCGGGCAGGATGTACATGGTGGACCGGGCGGCGAGTTCGATCGCCCGGTTGGCCTCGGCGAACCGCGCGTCGTCGCAGCGGGCCAGGTACTCGTCCAGCACCAGCCCGATGCCGACGCTGCCGACCTCCAGGTACGGCATGGTCCGCCAGCCCTCGTTGACCTCCATCACACCGTTGTCCCGGATCACGCTGCGCCGCAGGTCCTGCCGCAACGCGACGGCCGCACGGTCGAGCCAGGCCGGGTCACCGGTCTCGTCGTACATGCGCAGCAGCAGCAGCGCGGCGCCGGAGGAGCCACGCATCAACCCGGCGTACGGGTTGTCCCGGCCACTGATCTCGGGTACCGACTCCTCGCCGCCGAGCCGCTCGGCGACCAGCTCGCCGGCCCGGTGCGCGGCCACGCGCAACGCCGGCTCACCGGTACGGTCGGCGAGGTGCAACAGGTTCAGGCCGACTCCGGCCAGCCCGCCGGCCAGATCGATACCCAGCGACTCCCAGTTCTCCCTCAGGCAGATGTCGAGTACGTCGAGCGCCTCCTGCCGGTACCCGAGGTGGTCGAGCGTGAACGCGACGCCGTGCAGCCCGTCGTACAAGCCGGGCCGGGTGCCGTGCGGGGGGCGGTGCACCCGGTCCAGCAGCCACTGTTCGTACTGCGGGTACCGGCCGGCACCGGTGGCGGACAGCGCGTAGAGCACCCCGGCGGCACCGTACGCGAGACCGAGCCCGCCGACCGAGAACTGCTGGATGTCGCCCGGGAACAGGCGGTCGTCGCGCTCGGGGGTAGCGCTGGCGACGATGGCCCTGGCGAGGCTGTCCCGCAGGTCCGGCCATCCGGCCGGCTCAGGCTCGATCCGCGGGCTCGGTCCCGCTGGTGCGTCGGGCGGCACGATGCCCTCGACGGCCTTGGCGAGGAACTCCGACGGCACCGGGAAGTGCTCCGATATGATCTCTGCGTAGTGCCTGGCCTTGGGTCGGTGCAGCCAGACCAGGTTCATCATCGGCAGGAAGAGCGCCAGCCGGAGGCAGGCGAGCCCGTACCGGTCGACGCCGATGCCGGTGGTACCGCGCGGCGGGGCGAAACCCTGGTTGCCCAACCCCGGCCGGGTCGCCTCCTCGACCGGGGCGGCCACCTCGAAGTCCAGCAGGGCGATGGTGTCGTCGTCGCGGACCATCACGTTGAACAGGTGCATGTCACCGTAGACGACACCGCGCTCGTGCATGGCCGTCACCGTGGTCTCGACCTGGCGGTAGATGTTCAGCGCCCACTCGGTGTACGCGGCCGGCTCGTCCGGCCCGGCGGTGATGTCGGTGAGCGGGTACCGGCGCACGATCGCCCGGCTCAACGGCCGGCCGTCGATGTACTCCATCACCAGGAAGCGGTGCTCGCCGACCCAGAGCAGGTCGTACACCTCGGGGATGCCGGGGATGCCGGACAGCCGCCGCAGCATGTCGTGCTCGTGCTCCACGCGGCGTACCGCGTCGACGCCATGGAAGTCGATGCCCGCGTGCGGGCGGCCCTCCTTGAGCACGACCTGCTTGTCGGTGCGGGTGTCGCGCCCGACGTAGATGCCGCCGCCGTTCGAGAAGTGCAGGACCCGGTCGATCGTGTACGGCAGGTCGGTGACCGTCACCGCGTTGCGTGCGGCCAGGTGCGGGGCGAGGAAGTCCGGCAGCGTCACCCACGGCGGCACGTAGAACACCGGACCGCGGCGGTCGGGCACCAGGGTGCCGTCCCCGTCGGCGATGGCCGGGACCACCTGTCCGTTCGGCGCGACGCAGAACCGGCTGGCGAACGCGCCGTACCGCACGAATAGTGGTCCGCTGCCCCAGCGCAGGTCGCTGAGGATGTACGGGTTCGGCTCGCCGTCGAGCCGCTCGCCGAGCTCGGTCAGGATCGCCTCGCATGCGGCGTCGTCGACGGGGTAGATGGTGACCAGCTTCCCGCTGTACCCGCGCGGGGCGTACTTGGAGACCCGCCCCAGCAGGGCTGCCTGCGAGCAGAGGAACTTGAACGAGATACCGCGCGGAACGCAGTAGTCCCACACTGTGTCGAGGACGCGCTCGGCGTTGTCGAGGCACGCCGACACGTGGATCTTCCAGCCCTGCGCGGGCAGTGGGCCGGCGCCATTCTGGCCCGGCGAGAACACCAACCAGTCGTCCTGGTCGCGTCGCTCCCATCCGTCGGGCAGCGGCCGGTCGGCCGTGGGGAATGCGGTACGTTGCCTGCTGCGCGAGTGCGACACGTCGTAGAAGACGGGACTCGCCATACAGAACGCTTCGTACCTGTCGTCCATCGCTGGCCGCCCGCCTCTTCGCCGAGTGAGGTTCTGGCACACATCCTGGCGACGTCGCGGGAACCCCCCAAGTGCCCGACGTCACGAGTACGCGAGGAGGAAGCCACCATTCAGGTATGTGAATGTCATGCCAAAATAGTGCGCGCGGCGAGGTTTAACGATCTTGTTGTTTCGATCGCCGGTACCACAGCCGGTATCCAGCGCCCACCGCGAACACCAACACTCCACTGAGGACGGAGGCCAAGGGCAGGCTCGCGGCGAGCACCACACAACCCACCGCGCCGGCCACCTGGAGTACGCGCGGCCACCGCCGTTGCTCGACCGGCTGGGTGTACGCGGAGACGTTCGCGATCAGGTAGTACCCGAGCACGCCGAACGAGGAGAACCCGATCGCGCCGCGCAAATCGACGAGGAGGACGAGGCCGACGACCAGTGCCGCCACCATCAGCTCGGCGTGGTGCGGTACCCGGAACCGCGGGTGTACCGCCGCCAGCCAGCCGGGCAGGTCCCCCTCGCGGGCCATGGCCAGCGTCGTCCGGCCCACACCGGCGATGAGGGCCAGCAGCGCGCCGAGGCTCGCGGCCGCCGCGCCGATGCGGACCACCGGTACGGCCGCGTCCGCCCCACCGGCCCGCACCGCGTCGACGAGCGGCGCGGTCGAGGCGGCGAGCCGGTCCGGCCCGAGGACCATCAGCAGGGAGACCCCGACCGCGGCGTAGACCACGACCGTGATGCCCAGCGCGAGCGGGATCGCCCGCGGGATCGTCCGTGCCGGGTCGCGGACCTCCTCGCCCAGCGTGGCGATGCGGGCATACCCGGCGAAGGCGAAGAAGAGCAGGCCGGCCGCCTGGAGTACGCCGGGACCGGCGGTCGGCTCCAGCCGGGCCGGCTCCGCCGCGCTCCCGGTCAGGCACGCCGCCACCGCGATCGCGAGTGCGACCAGCACGACCGCGACGAGCATCCTGGTGAGGCCCGCGGTCCGGGTGATGCCGCGGTAGTTCACCGCCGCCAGCGCGACCACGGCGGCGACGGCGGCCGGCCGTTCCCAGCCGGGTGCGGCGTACGCGGCGAACGTCAACGCCATCGCCGCACAGCTCGCCGTCTTGCCCACCACGAAGCCCCAGCCGGCGAGGAAGCCCCACCAGTCGCCGAGCCGCTCCCGGCCGTACACGTAGGTACCACCGGACGTCGGGTAGACCGCGGCGAGCTGGGCGGAGGAGGTCGCGTTGCAGTACGCCACCCCGGCGGCCAGCACGAGGCCCAGCAGCAGGCCGGTGCCGGCGGCCCGGGCGGCCGGCGCGAACGCGGCGAAGACCCCGGCACCGATCATCGAGCCGAGACCGATCACCACCGCGTCGAACGTGCCGAGTCGCCGGGCGAGACGGATCACATCGCGGACTATATGCGACGGTACCCCCGGGGGGTATCATGCGGCATGAACACCTGGCGTACGGCCGCCTCGGCGACCCTGCACTGCCTCACCGGCTGCGCCATCGGCGAGGTCCTCGGCCTGGTCATCGGCACCGCCCTCGGGTGGGCCACGGCCCCCACGATCGTCCTCGCGGTGGCGCTCGCGTTCGTGTTCGGCTACGCGTTCACGATGCGCGGGCTGCTCGCGGCCGGCGTCGCGTTCGCGGCCGCGTTGAAGGTCGCGCTCGCCGCCGACACGCTCTCGATCGCGGTGATGGAGCTGGTGGACAACGCGGTCGTGCTGGTCGTCCCGGGGGCGATGGAGGCCGGCCTGGGCTCGGGGCTCTTCTGGGCCTCGCTGGCGTTCGCGCTCGGGGTCGCGTTCCTCGTCGCCTGGCCGGTGAACAAGTGGCTCCTCTCGCGTGGCCGCGGTCACGCCCTGGTCGGAGCGGCGGGCGGTCACGGGCACGGTCACGCGCACCATGAGCATCACGCATAACACTCTTGGTATATGTCCAGCTACGCCGAGTAGGCTCTCGTGGTCATGGCGAAGGCGCCGCCTGGTGCCTTCGCTTGATCGGAGAGTGGGCACCCGAATGCAGGTACCGCGGGTCACCGCGCCGCCACCACCGGCTGAGCACGTCCTGACAGACCTCGACCAGGCGCTTCGTCGTGCCAGCGGGTCTGTCGCGGCGTGTTCGGCGGCCGTACACGCGCTCGGTCCCCACATGCCCGGTGCGCTCGTGGCGGTGCTGCTGCACGTCCGCAACCATCTCCGCTGCGTGGCCGCGACCGGCTCGTGGCACGTCTACTCCTCCGTACGTACCGACGAGGGCGTGGTCGGCCGCGTCTTCCAGACCGGCCGTACCGAGACTGTGACCGACGTCTCCCACGACCCCGACTACATCCCGCTCGGACCGGACGTCGCCGTGGAGATCTGCGCGCCGCTGGCCGGCACCTGCACCCCGATCGGCGCGCTGAACGTGGAGTTCACCTCGCCGGTTGACATCGACGCATGGCGGCCGATCATCGAGGAGGCCGCGAATCGCCTGGTGAACCGCATCGAGATGTTGGGCGGCACGCCGGCCGAGACGCAGAGCGAGCAGTTGCTTCGCCACGCCGTCGCGATCACCGCGGCGGCCGACGAGGCGCAGCTGCTCGAGCGGTCCATGGAGGCCGCTCGAGACGTCTCCGGCCTGCCGGGTGCGGTGCTGTTGCTGCCGACCGCGGCGGGAGTCCGGGCGTACCGGGGCGCCACCGTGCCGGGCTCTTTCGGCGAACACGTGGCGATGCACCTCGCCGCCGCCGGTCAGGACGTGCTGGCCCGGCTGCTGTCCCGGGCCCGGGGGCACGGCGCCTCGTACACGTTGGGTGACCCGGCGCACCACGACGCGGACGGGTTCGAGGACCTGACCTCGATCGGGGTACGGACGATGATCGCCGTACCGGCCGGCCCGCCGGAGTCCGGCGGGGTCCTGCTGGTCGTCGACGACCGGGCGCAGGTGCCAAGCTCCTCGACGGTGAACCTGCTGGAGCTGCTCGGCTCGCACGCCTGGACCGCGCTGGAGCGGATCCGGACGCTGCGCCGCCTCTACAAGCGGGCCAGCTCCGACCCGCTGACCGGGCTGCGCCACCACGGGCCGTTCGGCGAGCGGCTGACCGCCGCGACCCCGGGCAAGACCGCCCTGCTCGCGATCGACGTCGACGCGTTCAAGAGCGTCAACGACATGTACGGGCACCAGGTCGGCGACCGCGTCCTCATCGACCTCGCCCGGGAGCTGCAGGGCGCGCTGCGCGACGCGGACGACCTCTACCGGATAGGTGGCGACGAGTTCGTCGCCGTTCTCGAGATACACAGCCCGAAGGAGGCCGCGGTGATCGGCGAGCGGCTGTGCGAGGCGGCCCGGCGGACCGGCCGGACGATAAGCATCGGCATCGCGGTGCAGGACGACACCGAGACCCCGGAGGTCACGCTCCGACGCGCCGACACCGCGCTCTACGAGGCCAAACGCGGCGGCCGCGACTGCATCCGCCTCGCCGTCGCGGCCTAGACCCCCGCCTTCTGCACAAACTGCGGGGAGTTTGTTGTTATGGGCCGGCCCATAACAACAAAGTGCCCGCAGTTTGTGCGGAAGACCTGTGGATGGTGGTTCGCGTGAACCGGGGTCCTACGGCAGGGTGGGCCGGTGCCCCGACTGCCGCGCCGGCCGCCGGCGCTCGCGATGCAGGTGTTCCGCGCGTCGGATGCGATCGCCGACGGCCTGGCCACCCGGAACAGCCTGCGCTCCCGGGCCTGGCAACGCGTCCTGACCGGCATCTACGCCGACAGCCGGCTTGACGTGGATCACACCGTGAAGTGTCACGCCGCCGCCCTGGTCATCCCGCCACGTGCCGCCTTCTGCGGGCTGTCCGCGGCGTGGCTGCACGGCATCGAGTACGCGCCGCGCGCCGCACCGGTCGAGGTGGTGGTGTCACCTCGCGAGAAGTTCGGACCGGTGGGTGGACTGCGGATCCACCTCGAACCCCTACCGGCGGGCGAGGTCGTCGAACTCGCCGGCCGGCGGGTGACCAGCCCGTTGCGTACCGCCTGGGACGTGGCAACCCAGAAGGATCTCGTCACCGCGGTCGTCGTCCTGGACGCCATGGTGCGAGCGAAGCTCGTCGACCGGGCCGGACTCGATGCGCTCGTGGCGGAGCGCCGTGGCACGCGCGGGTGGCGGATGGCCAGCCGGGTTTTCGAGCTGTCGGACGGTCGCTCGGAGTCGTTTCCGGAATCGCGTACCCGCATCCAGCTCGTCATCGAGGGCGTTCCGCAACCGGTGCCCCAGTTCAACGTCTTCGACCAGAACGGCATCTTCATCGCACGACTTGACATGGCCTGGCCCGAGGCAATGGTGGGCCTGGAGTACGACGGACACTGGCACGGCACACCCGACCAGCTACACCTCGACCGGCGCCGGCTGAACCGTCTGGCTTCAGCCGGCTGGACGGTCCTTCACGTCACGAGCGAGCGGCTACGGACCGATCTGCCCGGCCTGGCCCGCGAGATCCAGGCAGCGCTCGCCGCGGCGAGGCATCGCCGCCCCTGACGCGCCGACTCCCTTGCGCGCACAAACTGCGGGGAGTTTGTTGTTATGGGCCGGCCCATAACAACAAACTCCCCGCAGTTTGTGCGCAAGGACGACGAGGGCCGGTCAGAACTCGGCGGCCAGCAGTTCGGCGATCTGGGCGGTGTTCAGCGCGGCACCCTTGCGCAGGTTGTCGCCGGTGACGAAGAAGTCGAGCGCCCGCGGGTCGTCCAGCGACCGGCGGATCCGGCCGACCCAGGACGGGTCGGTGCCGACCGCGTCGATCGGCATCGGGAACTCGCCGGCCACCGGGTCGTCCACGACGATCACACCGGGGGCGTGCCGCAGCACCTCCCGGGCACCGTCGGCCTCGACCTCGGTACCGAAGACCGCGTGGACCGCGACCGAGTGCCCGGTCACCACCGGTACCCGGACGCAGGTCGCGGAGACCTTCAGGTCGGGCAGCCCGAGGATCTTGCGCGACTCGTTGCGCATCTTCATCTCCTCGGACGACCAACCGCCGGCGCGCAGCGAGCCGGCCCAGGGCACCACGTTCAGCGCGAGCGGTGCCGGGAACGGACCCAGCTCGTCGCCGACCGCCTGCCGCACGTTGCCCGAACGCGAGCCGAGCACCCGGTCACCGGCGATCTTCGCGAGCTGGTCGTGCAGGACGTCCACGCCGATCTGTCCGGCACCCGAGACCGCCTGGTACGACGCGAGCACCAGCTCGCGCAGCCCGTACTCGCGGTGCAGCGGCGCGACCGCCACGATCATCGAGAGCGTCGTGCAGTTCGCGTTCGCGATGATCCTCTTCGGGCGGTTGCGCACCTGCTCCGGGTTGATCTCCGGCACCACCAGCGGGACGTCCGGGTCCATCCGGAACGCGGCCGAGTTGTCCACCGCCACCGCACCCCGCGACGCCGCTACCGGCGCCCACGCCAGGGAGATCTCGTCGGGTACGTCGAACATCGCGACGTCGACCCCGTCGAAGACCTCGGGTGCCAGCGCCTGGACCGTGAGCTCCTCGCCCCGCACGACGATCGTCTTGCCGGCCGAGCGCGCCGAGGCGACCAGCCTGATGTCGCCCCACACGTTCTTGCGCGACGACAGCAGCTCGCACATCACGGTTCCGACCGCGCCGGTGGCCCCGACGACGGCGAGGGTGGGCAGCTCGGACATGTGTTACCTCCCGGTCCCGGCGTAGACCACGGCCTCTTCGGTGCCCCCCAGGTCGAACGCGTCGTGCACGGCGCGTACCGCGGCGTCGAGGTCGGTGTCCCGGCAGACCACCGATACCCTGATCTCCGACGTCGAGATCATCTCGATGTTCACCCCCGCCTCCGCGAGCGCGGCGAAGAACTTCGCCGCCACTCCCGGGTGCGAGCGCATGCCGGCACCGATCAACGAGACCTTGCCGATGTGGTCGTCGTAGAGCAGGCCGGTGAAGCCCACCGTACCCTGGATCTTGCTCAACGCAGCCATCGCGGTGGGCCCGTCGGCCTTCGGCAGCGTGAACGAGATGTCCGTACGCCCGCCACCCTGCGGCTCGGCGGCGGTCGACACGTTCTGCACGATCATGTCGATGTTGATCTCGGCATCCGCGACGGTGGAGAAGATGCGGGCCGCCTCGCCGGGCTCGTCGGGTACCGCGACGATCGTGATCTTCGCCTCGCTGCGGTCGTGCGCCACGCCGGTGATCAGTGCCTGCTCCACCGAAAGCTCCTCCATGTGCCCGGTGACCATCGTCCCGGATTCGGCCGAATACGACGAACGTACGTGTATCGGCAGCCCGGCCCGCCGTGCGTACTCCACGCTGCGCAGGTGCAGCACCTTCGCGCCACACGCCGCCAGCTCGAGCATCTCCTCGTAGGTGATCTGCTTGATGTGCCGGGCGTTCGACACGATACGCGGATCGGCCGTAAACACGCCGTCAACGTCGGTATAGATCTCGCAGACATCGGCCCGCAGCGCCGCGGCCAGCGCGACCGCGGTGGTATCCGAGCCGCCCCGGCCCAGCGTCGTGATGTCCTTCGTATCCTGCGCGACGCCCTGGAACCCGGCGACGATCGCGATCGCGCCCTCGTCGACCGCGCCGCGCAACCGGCCCGGAGTGACGTCGATGATGCGCGCCCGCCCGTGCGCACCCGTGGTGATCACGCCGGCCTGGGATCCGGTGTACGAGCGGGCCTCGTACCCGAGGTTGTGGATCGCCATCGCGAGCAGCGCCATCGAGATGCGCTCGCCCGCGGTCAGCAGCATGTCCAGCTCGCGCCCGGGCGGCAGCGGGCTGACCTGGTGCGCCAGGTCGAGAAGTTCGTCGGTTGTGTCGCCCATGGCCGATACCACGACGACCACGTCGTTGCCCGACTTGCGCGCGGCGACGATCCGCTCGGCCACCCGCTTGATCCGCTCGGCGGAGGCGACCGAGGACCCGCCGTACTTCTGCACGATGAGCGCCACGGCGACCTCTGCCCTTCCCCACATGAACATGCCGCCGGTCACGCCGGCGGCGCCGCTCGAGCCCCCACAGCCTACCGGCGACCGCTGATCCAGGGCGAGCGCCTTCCGCGGGTCTACCCGGATGTCGTACCAGGACAGGCGAGAATCGGCGGGTGCGGGTGCTCGGCGTGGTCTGCAGGGCCGCTGCGGTCGCCGGAGTCGCCGCGATCGGTACGGTCGCGGGCTGCGGTGGCGATGCCACCGGCCCGACCGTGACCGCTCCCAGCGACCCCGCCCCGGTCGCCACCTCGCTGACCGGGGCACGCGTCCAGCTTGCCGCGCTCGCCGCGGCCGCCAAGGACCGGAGGATGGTCGCCTTCTACACGCTGCGGACCGGGGGTGGGCCCGATCGGACCGTGGCCGTGACACTCGCCGCGGACGGGACCTGGCGGGTGGACGTCCCGGGCGGCGCGCTCGGCGGGACCGCGGATGTCACGATCGCGGCCACGCCCAACGGGCTCTACCAGTGCGCCCTGCCGTCGACCGAACGACCCGGCGGGTGTGTCCGCGTCGCCGCGCGCGACGGAACGCTCGCCGCGGCGATCGATCCGCGCGTCTGGCGGGTGTTCACCGACTGGCGCGACGTATTCACCGACCGCCGCGCCGCGCTGTCGGTCGCCGCGGCGCACGGACCGCCAGGCGTCTCCGGCGCCTGCTTCTCGGTCGAGCCGACGTCCGCATCCCTTGCGGCGCCCATGGATCCGGGCGTCTACTGCTACGCCCCCGACGGCACGCTGACCGGCGCGGTGACGGACTTCGGCACGTTGTCGCTGGCCTCGCCGCCGAGCGCCGCCCCACCGACGGTCTCGCTGCCGGCCCCGGTGATCGCCGGCCAACCGCTGCGTACCGCGGCGCCGCCACCGCCGAGTCCGTCGCCGACTCCGGCCGGAGCCTGATACGGTTCGTAGCGCCATTGACAACCGACCGTATCTATAGATAGATGTAGATCCCATGCTCGAGCTGCATCCTCTGCTCGCCACGCGCTGGAGTCCGCGGGCGTTCGACCCCCACGGTGAGGTCTCGGACGTCGAGCTCGCGGCCCTGCTGGAGGCCGCCCGCTGGGCCCCTTCGAGGGGCAACAGCCAGCCGTGGCGGTTCGCCATCGGGCGCCGCGGCTCCGAGCAGCACAAACGGATCTTCGCGAACCTCAACCACCACAACCAGCGCTGGGCGGGCGACGCGGCGGTACTCCTCGTCGCCTCCCACCTCACCGGTGCGGGCTTCGGGCACGCCGCGTACGACCTCGGTCAGGCGGTCGCCCACCTCACCGTCCAGGCCGGTGCGCTGGGTCTGCACGTACACCAGATGGCCGGGTTCGCGCCCGACTCGCTCGCCGTCGATCTGGACCTCCCGGACGGCGTGACCCCGAAGGTGGTCGTGGCCGTCGGCCGGCTCGGCCACCCCGACCGGCTCCCGGACGACCTACGGGTACGGGAGACCGCGCTGCGCGACCGCCGACCGCTCGCCGACCTGGTGCTGTGAGCCCGCTATCCGTTTGCTTTCCGCGGAAATGCACGGAGTGCCTGCTGTGGTAGCGTGAGCCCATCATGTGGCAGGCGCTCCTTCTTGGCTGCCGCGGCGAGGCCCCTCGGGCCGGCACCTCGCTGCGGTGTTTCAGCGCGATCCTGCCTCGCTGAGCCGCCGGTCGATCCCCGCAACGGACACCACGCCGGACGACAACGTGGTCGCCGGGATCTGCTGACCTGCCGCAAACACACGTTGCCCACCTTTGGGAGCGCCGTTCCATGCCCGAACATGCCTTTGCCGACCCGATTGCCCGCCAGCGGCCCAGCCGCATGCCGTACCAGCGCTACCACGCGTACCAGGACGAGTTCGCCATCGACCTGCCGGACCGCCGGTGGCCGGCGCGGCACGTCGAGCGTGCCCCCCGCTGGTGCGCCGTCGACCTGCGCGACGGCAACCAGGCCCTGATCGACCCGATGTCCCCCGACCGCAAGCGCCGCATGTTCAACCTGCTGGTCCGCATGGGGTACAAGGAGATCGAGGTCGGCTTCCCGGCCGCCAGCCAGAGCGACTTCGACTTCGTCCGGCAGCTCGTCGAGCAGGACCTGATACCCGACGACGTGACGATCCAGGTTCTCGTGCAGTGCCGCGAGCACCTGATCGACCGGACCTTCGAGTCGCTGCGCGGCGCCCGCCGGGCGATCGTCCACTTCTACAACTCGACCTCGACGCTGCAGCGCCGGGTGGTGTTCGGGCTGGACCGCGACGGGATCACCGACATCGCGACGACCGGAGCCCGGCTGTGCCAGAAGTACGCCGAGATCCACACCCCGGACGCGGACATCTTCTACGAGTACTCCCCCGAGTCGTACACCGGCACCGAGCTGGACTACGCGCTGGAGGTCTGCTCGGCGGTGATCGACGTGGTCGACCCGACGCCGCAACGGCCGCTGATCGTCAATCTGCCGGCGACCGTCGAGATGGCCACCCCCAACGTCTACGCCGACTCGATCGAGTGGATGCACCGGAACCTGCCCCGGCGCGCGTCCGTGGTGCTCTCGCTGCACCCGCACAACGACCGCGGTACCGCCGTCGCCGCCACCGAACTGGGCCTGCTGGCCGGCGCCGACCGGGTCGAGGGGTGCCTGTTCGGCAACGGCGAACGCACCGGCAACGTCGACCTCGTCACGCTGGGGCTGAACCTGTTCTCGCAGGGCATCGACCCGCAGATCGACTTCACCGGCATCGACGAGATCAAACGGACCGTGGAGTACTGCAACCAGCTGCCGGTACCCGAGCGGCACCCGTACGCCGGTGACCTGGTCTACACCGCGTTCTCCGGATCGCACCAGGACGCCATCAACAAGGGCCTGGACGCGCTCGCCCGGGACGCGCACGCCGCGGGCACGCCGGTCGACGCGTACGCCTGGGGAGTGCCGTACCTGCCGATCGACCCGAAGGACGTCGGGCGCACGTACGAGGCCGTGATCCGGGTGAACTCGCAGTCCGGCAAGGGCGGCGTCGCGTACATCATGAAGTCCGAGCACCACCTCGACCTCCCGCGGCGGCTCCAGATCGAGTTCTCCGGGGTGGTCCAGCGGTACACGGACGACGAGGGCGGCGAGGTCACCCCGGATCAGATGTGGGAGATCTTCTCGGCCGAGTACCTCACCGACCGGCGGCTGGCGCTGCACGACTACGCGACCACCACGATCGACGGCAAGGTGGAGATCACCGCGTCGGTCACCGTCGACGGGCAGGACCGCGTCCTGACCGGCATCGGCATCGGCCCGATCGACGCGTTCATCCACGCACTCTCCGATGTGGACATCCAGGTGCGGGTGCTGGACTACGCCGAGCACGCGCTCTCCGCCGGCGGTGACGCGCAGGCGGCCGCGTACGTCGAGTGCGACGTCAACGGCGAGACCCGCTGGGGCGTCGGCGTGGACGCGAACATCGTGACGGCTTCGCTGCGCGCCGTCGCCAGCGTGATCAACCGCGTCTGACGGCGCTCAGCGGTACGGCGTCGGGGCGGGCGGGCCGGTACCCGGCACGCTCGCCCGACCCATGACCGTCGACGCGCCGTTGCCCGCGTCCTCGACGACCGGTTCACCGGTCAGCATGGCGACCGTCTGCTCCACGGTCTCCATGAACGGCGTGAGGTCCTGCACGAACGCGTTCCGGTCGGCCACCGCGTTGACCGCGGTGAGGACCGCGTCGGCGAGGGTCAGGATGGAGTCGGGCCGGCCCTCGATGACGACCAGCTCGCCGTTGTACTTGGAGATCTTCAGCCGTACGGTCACCCGCCCGGTCGACCGGTCCACGCTGATCTCCCGGTTGATCAGCCGCCAGTCGTGCTCGCTGCGCGTGACGAACAGGTACGACGCCCGTTCCAGCCGGTCCCCGAGCCGCACCAGCAGGTCGGTCAGGAAGGCGACCGCCGGCGGATCCAGCATCGGGCGTACCACCGCCAGCCGCGAGGCGAACGAGGCGTCGAGCACCAGCCAGTTCACCAGCCGGGCCGGGTTCGCCCCGAGGGCCAGCTCGAACCCGCGGTTCACGTCGTCCCAGAGCTGGTCGGTGACCGGTTGGTCGGCGACCGCGCCCAGCGCGTCCAGCAGGCCGCGGCAGTCGCCGCCCCGGTCGGCGACGACGCGGTTCAGCTCGGCCGCGGCCGTCGTGAGCAACTCCTGCCGGTCGGCATCGTCGAGTGCCCCGTCGAGCAGCTGAGTCCAGCGCTCGTCAGAATCGGCGCCCATCGGCTGCATAGGACCTCCAGATCACGCGCCGCAGTAGTCAACCGCTTACGCCCTACCGGCGTCAATCCCGGGGGTGCAAACCAGACAGCGCGCGTCACCCTGGTGAACAGGGACGGCAGGGCGCAAGCTGTCAGCGTGCGCCCCCTCCGTACTCCACAAAGGACCATCGCGCCCGTGCTCGCCGCGGTGGTCGCCCTCGGCGCCGGCGGCTGCCGGCCCGCCTCGTCGGACGCCGCACCGGCGGTACCCGCAACCGTTGCGCTGCAGCAGCTCAACGAGCTGACCGTGGCGGGCTCGGCGTCGATGCGCGGGTACAGCCGCAACCGGTTCCCGCACTGGCGCGATGCCGGCGCCAACTGCGACGTGCGCGACGCCGTGCTCAAGCGCGACGGCCTGAACGTCCAGCTGGACGGCTGCAACGTCACCGGTGGGCGCTGGCACAGCCCGTACGAGGACCGCTGGCTCGACTCGCCCAGCCTGGTGGACATCGACCACGTCGTACCGCTCGCCAACGCCTGGCGCTCCGGCGCGGCGCAGTGGACGGACCAGGTCCGCGGGGACTTCGCCAACGACACGGTACGGCCCGAGCTGCTCCCGGTTTCGGCGAGCGTGAACCGGGCAAAAGGCGACCAGGATCCCTCCCTGTGGCGGCCGAAGAACCGGGACTATTGGTGCAGGTACGCGCAGAACTGGATCGCGGTGAAGCACCACTGGAAGCTGACGGTGACCGTTCCGGAGAAGACCGCCCTTCGAGACATGCTGGAGACGTGCCCATGGCAGAGCAGCGGACCGCCGACATCGTCGCGGGCCCCGGCGGGGTGATGACCGACGAGGTGGGCGTGGTCACCGGTGAGCTGACGGTGCGGACCGAACTGGACGGCGACACGGTGACGCTCTGGGTGCAGTACCGCGAGGCGGACGAGTGGTACCGGGTCACCGGTGCGTCCGCCCCGCTGAAGAGCGAGGCCGACCTCGACGCCGTCCACGCGATCGCCGTCGCCCTGCTGAACCGCCCATCCGGCTGACCTCCGCACAGCCTGCGGGCACGTTGTCGCCGCGGACCTACGGCAGCGCGACGTTGTCCAGCGGCATCGCGGGGACCTCGATGTCGCCCTCGGGGCGGACCAGCTCGACGCTGACCTCGTGCGGGCGCAGCTTCCCGGACGCGATGTCCTCGGCCCAGTGGCAGGCCACCCGGTGCGTCGCGCCGTTGGCGAGCGAGCGCAGCTCGGGCCGCTCGTCCCGGCACCGGGTCGGCTGCGCCCACGGGCACCGGGTGTGGAACCGGCAGCCGGCCGGCGGGTTCGCGGGCGAGGGCAGGTCACCGGCGAGCAGGATCCGCTCGCGGCGGTCCTCGACGTCCGGATCCGGGACCGGCACCGCGGACATCAACGCCCGCGTGTACGGGTGCAGCGGCGTCCGGTAGATGTCGTCGCTCGGCGCCTCCTCGACCAGCGCGCCGAGGTACATCACGCCGACCGTGTCCGAGATGTGCCGTACCACCGCGAGGTCGTGCGCGATCACCAGGTAGGTCAGCCCGAGGTTGTCCTGCAGCTCTTCCAGCAGGTTGAGCACCTGCGCCTGGATCGACACGTCCAGCGCCGAGACCGGCTCGTCGGCCACGATCAGGTCGGGGTCGAGGACCAGCGCCCGGGCGATGCCGATCCGCTGCCGCTGGCCACCGGAGAACTCGTGCGGGTAGCGGGACAGGGCCCACTGCGGCAGCCCGACCGCGTCCAGCGTCTTGCCGACGATCGCGCGCTGCTCCTTGCGACCGCCGCCCATGCGGTGCGCGGACAGCCCTTCGACCAGGATCGACTCGACGTTCTGCCGGGGGTCCAGACTGGACAGCGGGTCCTGGAAGATCATCTGCATCCGGCGGCGCATCACGCGCAGCCGCTCGCCCTGAAGCGCGGTGATGTCGGTACCGTCGAAGACGATCGTCCCGTCGGTGATCGGGGTCAGCCGCAGCAGCGCCCGGCCCAGCGTCGTCTTGCCGCAGCCGGACTCGCCGACGAGACCGTACGTCTTGCCGCGCGGCACCGCGAGGTCCACGCCGTCGACCGCCTTGACATGCCCGATCACCCGGTCGAACAGGATCCCGCTGGTGATCGGGAAGTGCACCTTGAGGTCCCGGACCTCGACAAGAGACTCGGTCACGGGGAGACCTCCGTGACCAGCGTGGGAGCGCCCTGGTCGAGCTGGTCCTTCGGGACCGGGTTCACGCAGCGGAACCGGTGCGGCGGCCCGGTCGCTGCATCCACCAGCTCCGGCGGCCCTTGCAGGCACTGGTCGATCCGCCGGTCGCACCGCGGCGCGAACGCGCACCCGTCCGACCAGGCCAGCACGTCACGCACCGACCCCCGGATCGGCGTGAGCTTCTCGCCGCGCACGGCGTCCAGGCGCGGGATCGAACCCAACAACCCCACCGTGTACGGGTGCCGCGGTGCGGCGAACGTCTGCCGCCGGTCGGTGGCCTCGACAACCCGGCCGGCGTACAACACGTTGATCGTCTCGCAGATCCCCGCGACCACGCCGAGATCGTGGGTGATCAGGATGAGCGCGGTATCCGAGCCGCTGACCAGATCCTTGAGTAGTTCCAGAATCTGCGCCTGGATCGTCACGTCCAGCGCGGTCGTCGGCTCGTCCGCGATCAGCAGCCGCGGCCGGCAGGCGACCGCCATCGCGATCAGCGCCCGCTGCCGCATGCCGCCGGAGAGCTGGTGCGGGTAGTCCTTCAACCGCCGCACCGGGTCCGGGATGCCCACCCGGTCGAGCAGGTTCGCCGCCTCCTTGCGGGCCGCCTCGCCCTTCAGCCCGCGGTGCCGCAGCAGTACCTCGGTCACCTGGGTGCCGATCGAGACCACCGGGTTCAGTGAGGAGAGCGGATCCTGGAAGATCATCGCAATGTCGCGGCCACGCAGGTCCCGCATCGACCGCTCGTCCATGGTCAGCAGCGGCATGCCGTCGAACATGACCGAGCCGGTCACCTTCACCGCACGCTTGGGCAGCAGGCCCATCAGCGCCAGCGAGGTCACGCTCTTGCCGCAGCCGGACTCGCCGACCAGGCCGACGACCTGGCCCGAGTCGACACTGAACGACACCCCGTCCACGGCCCGGACCGGCCGCTGCCCACGCCGGCCGAAGACCACCGTGAGATCGCGTACGTCAAGCAGAGCCATGGGTCACTTCCGCAGTTTCGGGTCGAGTGCCTCGCGCAGCGCCTCGCCGAAGAGCGTGAAGCCGAGCGCCGTGATGATGATGCCAGCGGCGGGGTAGAACGCCCAGTCCGGTCGTACGCCGAGGAACTGCTGGGCGTCGGCGAGCATGACGCCCCACTCGGGTGTGGACGGGTCCGGGTTGCCGAGGCCCAGGAACGACAGCGCGGCCGCCTCGATGATCGCCGTCGCCAGGGTGAGCGTCGCCTGGACGATGACCGGGCCGAGCGAGTTCGGCACGATGTGGCCGAGCACGAGCTTCGGTTTCCGGACGCCCAGCGCGGTACCCGCCAGTACGTAGTCGGAGTGGGCCTGCGCGATCATCGACCCGCGCAGCAGCCGGGCGAAGACCGGAATCTGCACCACCCCGACCGCGATCATCAGCGTGGTCAGGCTGCGCCCGAGGACGGCCGCGATGCTCAGCGCCAGCAGCAGGCTGGGCAGCGCCAGCAGCACGTCGGTGAAGCGCATGAGAATGTTGTCGATCCACGCTCCCCGCCGGCCGCCGAGCCCGGCCGCACCGCCGGCGACGGCGCCGAGGAGCGCGCCGACGGCGAACCCGAGCAGCGTGGCCACCACGCCGACGAGCAGGGTCTGCCGGGCACCGATGACCAGCCGGCTGAAGAAGTCGCGGCCCAGCGCGTCCACGCCGAGCAGGTTCTCCGCCCGCGGCCCGGGGAACGCCTCGCGGGCGATGCTGACCTCGTCCCGCCAGGTCTGCGCGGTCGGGCTGTAGGGCACGAGGAACGGACCCACGATGGCCAGGATCACGAAGAGCAGGATGATGACCGCACCGATGATCGCCATCGGGTTGCGCCGCAACCGCGCGAACGCCTCCTGCCAGAGGCTGCCACCGCGCTCTTCGCTCAGCGCGGCCAGCTCGGCGAGCCGGTCGATCTTCTCCGCGGCGCGCGGGCCGGGAACGATAACGCTCATACCCTGGGCTCCCTTCGGTCGCCCGGCGCACTCGCGGATGCACTGAGCCAGCCGCGCTCGCTCATCGCACCCTCACCCTCGGGTCAATGAGGCTGTACGAGACGTCACAGGCGAGGTTCACCAGGACGTAGATCAGACCGAAGATCAGGATGAAGCCCATCAGCCCCGGGTAGTCGCTGTAGAAGATCGCGTCCTTGACGAACGAGCCGACCCCGTTGAGCGCGAAGACGCTCTCGGTCAGCACGGCACCGGAGAGCAGGCCACCGGTGAGCAGCCCGATGATGGTGACGACCGGGAGCATCGCGTTGCGCAGCACATGCCGGCGCCGGACGATCCGCTCGGTCAGGCCCTTGGCTTCGGCGGTACGTACGTAGTCCTCACCGAGCACCTCCAGCACGCTGGCCCGGGTGATCCGCACGATGATCGCGAGCGGGATCGATGCCAGCGCCACGGCCGGCAGGATCAGGTGGAGCAGGGCGTCCGACAACACATCCCATTCGCGGGTCATGAACCCGTCCAGGAGGTAGAAGCCGGTGACCCGGGTGTGGTCGAGTCCGGCGGTGAGCCGGCCCTGCGTGGGCAGCAGGTGCAGGTTGAGCGCGAAGACCACCTTGAGCAGGACGGCCAGGAAGAACACCGGGATGCAGATGCCGAACAGGGACGCGCCCACCGCCGCGGTGTCCAGGAAGCGACCGTGGTGCTTCGCCGCGATGTAGCCGAGCGGGATGCCCAGCCCGATCGCCAGGATCATCGCGGCGAGGGTGAGCTCGATCGTTGCCGGGAACCGCTCGATGAACTCGTCCGTGACCGGCCGGCCGGTCTGGATGGAGTTACCGAAGTCCAACTGGAGCACCTGGCGCATGAAGCGCCCGTACTGGATGTGCAACGGCTGGTCCAGGCCGAGCATGGAACGGATCTGCGCCACCTTCTCGGGGGTGGCCCGCTCACCGAGAAGGGCGGTCTCGGGACCGCCCGGAAGGCTGTGCAGCCACGCGAACAGCAGCACCGAGAGCCCGAACAGGGTCGGGATCAGCTGCAGCAGCCGTCGCACGATGAACCGGAACATGGGATCTCCTCGCCGGAGGGTGGCGCCCCGCCGCCACCAGGCGGCGGGGCGCCGATGTACTAACTATCAGCTCCGACGGTCAGGAAGTGAACTCCGCGTTGTTGAAGACCTCGGCCGTCAGCGGGCTCGGCTTGATCCCGGTGAGGTTCTTCGAGAACGCGATGGACGGCGGCGAGTGCGAGATCGGCAGGCCGGGGAGGAACTCCATGATCTGCTTGTTGAGCTCCTTGTACATCTCGACCCGCTTGGCCCGGTCCGGCTCCGCGTCCACCGCCTGCAGCGCGGCGTACAGCGTCGGGTTCTGGAACAGCCAGCCCTCGGGCTTCGGCTTGCCGAAGAAGGTCCCGAGGAAGTTGTACGCCTCGTTGAAGTCGCCGGTCCACCCGATGATCCACATGTCCGGGGTGGGCTGGTCGATCGTGTCGAGGTAGGTCGCCCAGACCTGCGCCACGACCTCGATCTTCAGGCCGACCGCCTCGAGGTCCGCCTTGATGGACTCGAAGATGGACTTCGGGTCCGGCATGTACGGCCGGGACACCTCGGTCGGGTAGTAGAACTTCAGCGACGCACCCGCGGCGCCGGCGGCCTGGAGCAGGGTCTTCGCCTTGTCCGGGTTGTACTCGTACTTGGGCACGTCCGGCGACCAGCCCTCGAGCGACTCCGGCATGAACTGGGTCGCGACCTCGGCACCCTCGGGCAGCTTCGACTTGACGATCGACTCCCGGTTGATCGCGTGCGCGATCGCCTGCCGGACCTCCTTCTTGGCCAGCAGCGGGTTGTCGTGGCCGAGGGCCAGGTAGAGGACGTTGAACGCCTCGCGGGTCGGCACGTTGAAGCCGGCCTGCTTCAGCCGCGGCACGTCGGCCGGCGCGACCAGGTCGTACCCGTTGATCTCACCGTTCTCCAGCGCCTGGCGCCGGGCGGTGTTGTCGGCGACGGTCTTGAAGATCAAGGTCTTGACCTTCGCCTTGCTGCCCCAGTAACCGTCGTACCGCTCGAGGACCGTCTCCTTGTTCGTACGGTCCCAGTTCATGAGCTTGAACGGTCCGGTACCCACGCCCTTGGTCAGCGCGTATTCGGGGTACGTGACCTTGTCGCCGCTGATGCTGACGTTGTCGGCGTTGTTCGCCTTCAGCGCGGTCGGGCTGCTGATCGAGAACGCGGTCAGCGTGAACGCGCCCGGCAGCAGGCTGGAGACGTTGTTGAACTCGAGCACCGCGGTGCTCGGGTCCTTGACCGTGCACTTGTTGTAGTTCGACTTCGGCAGGTCTGCGTTCTCGTTGGTGGCGAACCCGCCGAACGTGTCCTGCCAGTAGCCGGAGACGGCCGGGTTCTGCAGCGCGCCCTTCCAGTTGTACCAGCGGTCGAAGTTGTAGCAGACCGCCTCGGCGTTGAAGTCGGTGCCGTCGTGGAACTTCACGTTCTTGCGGAGTGTGAACGTCCACGCCTTGCCGTCGGTCGAGTTCTCCCACTTCTCGGCCAGACCACCGACGATCGCGGTCCCGCCCTCTTCGTGGGTCAGCAGGGTCTCGTACACCTGCCGCGCGATGCGGAACGACTCGCCGTCGGTGGCGAAGGCGGGGTCGGTGACCTTCGGCTCGCCGGCCGTACCGAAGACCAACTTGTCGTTTTTAGCCTTTGCGGGCTCGTCCCGCTTACTCTCCGCACAGCCGGCGATGCCGGCTGCTACCGCAATAACAGCGCCTATCGCGAGGACTGCGCGGAACCTTGTGGCACGCATGGGGTTTCACCTCGGTCCAATGGGTACGGACACAGCGGCGACGTCGGTCGCCGTTGCCGCGACCTTAGTAGGCGTTCCGTGCTCCGGAGAACGGGTCGATTACCCGTCGATGCGGATTTGTTACGGGCCGCGCCGACTTCATGGCGACCAGTGTCAGACCATTCGCCTACCCTCGAATGCCCGCCCGAGCGTGATCTCGTCGGCGTACTCCAGATCTCCGCCGACCGGAAGTCCGCTGGCGAGCCGGGTGACCGTAATGCCCATCGGCTTGACCATCAGCGCGATGTAGGTGGCCGTCGCCTCGCCCTCGGTGTTCGGGTCCGTGGCGAGGATCAGCTCCTTGACCTCGCCTCGGCCGAGCCGGGCCATGAGTTCACGGATACGCAGATTGTCCGGGCCGATGCCTTCCAGCGGGTTGATCGCTCCACCGAGGACGTGGTACCGCCCCCGGAACTCGCCGGTCTTCTCGATCGCGACGACGTCCTTGGGCTCCTCGACGACGCAGAGCACCTCGTCGGTCCGGCGCGGGTCGCGGCAGAATCGGCACAAGTCCGACTCGGACACGTTGAAGCACGTTGTACAGAAGCGCACGAGTTCCTTCACCCGGATCATCGCGGTGGAGAGCCGTCTGACGTCCACCACGTCGGCCGAGAGCAGGTAGAAGGCGATGCGCTGCGCGCTCTTCGGCCCGATGCCGGGCAGCCGGCCCAGCTCGTCGATCAGATCCTGGATCGCACCTTCGTACATCTACATGCCTGGGATGCCGAGCGCGCCGGCGAGCGGGCCCATCTTCTCCTCGGTGAGCTTGCGTACCTCTTCGGCCGCGTTGTGGATCGCGGCGAGCACCAGATCCTCGAGCGACTCGACGTCGTCCGGGTCGACCGCCTGGGGATCGATGCGCACCGACTTGTACTCGCCCGAACCGGACACCGTCACCGTGACGAGGCCACCGCCGGCCGTACCGGTCACCTCTGCCGCCGCCAGCTCGGCCTGCATGGCCGCCATCTGCTGCTGCAGCTTCATCATCTGCTTGAAGTTCGGCTGTCCACCGGGGCGCACGGGTGTCTCCTCGTTCATGTCGGCTCTGCCCAGCGTAGCGGTGGCGTAGCGGGCGGCGGTCCTAGCGGTGCTCGACCTCGCCGATCTTTTCCGCGCCGAACGTGCTCTGCAGGAGTTGCAGCGCCTGCTGCTCGCTGGTCTGCCGGACACCCGCGGCTGTGGCGCCGTCGTCGAGCGGCTCGTCGCCGGGGTCGAACCCCTCGTACACCGGCCGGTCGAACTCCGGGTCGTAGGGAGGCTCGCCGGCGAACGCGCTGTCCGCGGTGGCTCTCCTGGCGGTGGTACGCCGGGAGCCGGCCTTGGTCGCCCCGGCCGGCGCGGCCGGTGCGGGCGGCATGGCCGGCGTGGCCGGCTTCCCGGTCGGTGGCGGCGGTGACCCGGCCGGCTCTGCCGTCGCCGGGCCGGATGCCCCGCCCGGACGCGCCGTCGTCGGCCAGTCCCCGTCATCCGCGGCCTGGGTCGGTGCCGGTGACTGCTTCGGCGCCCGCGCCGCCGGCACCACCGCGGCGGGACGCGCGGGAGGGCGTTGTTCACCGCCCAGCTCGCAGCGGATCTGCCAGTGGCCGCCCAGCACCTCGTAGACCGCCTCGACCAGCAGCTCGGGGGACGCGGACAGCATGTCGGCGTGCACGCTGTGCCGGAACACCAGCACGATCGTGTCGCCCTCGACGTCGCGTACCACCGCCTCGCGCACGACCGCCGCGGCCCGCTTGCTCCTGCGGGCGACCATCGCGAGGATCTCGTCCCAGACCCGGCGGACGGCGGCCGCGTCGATCGCGCCGGCGGTGGTAGTCGCCGTGGTGGTCGCCGTGGTGGTCGCCGGCTGCGGCGCCACCG
>Ga0209382_10000361_pt1 | contig 74494 bp, 65 predicted proteins | sample SoiMetdeltSBSDD5_FD_187599 | JGI IMG/M metagenome (GOLD analysis project Ga0209382, IMG submission 187599) | Bulk soil microbial communities from a Populus tree surrounding site in Tennessee, USA - Soil MetaG P. deltoides SBSDD5 (SPAdes) (version 2) | ecosystem: Environmental > Terrestrial >... | reverse complement strand
GCCAGCGGCCGGGCGATGGACTCCAGCGGTCGGCGCTCCGCGGCGACGGCCCAGCGGGCGGCGACGACGGCGGCGCCGATCATCAGGGCGGCGCCGAGGAGATAGCCGGCGAAGACGCTCGTGCGCGAGCCGGTGCCGATCAGCGCGCCGAACAGCACCGGGCCGCTGATGCCACCGATGCCGGTGCCGATGGCGTAGAAGAACGCGATGGCCAGCGCACGGATCTCCAGGGGAAAGGTCTCGCTCACGGTGAGATAGGCGGCGCTGGCGGCGGCGGAGGCGAAGAAGAAAATGATGGTCCAGCACAGCGTGAGCGTCGCCGCCGACACCAGGTCCAGCGCGAACAGGTACCCGGTCGCCGCCAGCAGCACGCCGGAGATGGCATAGGTGAAGGTGAGCATGGGACGGCGGCCTATCGTGTCGAACAGGCGCCCCAGAAAGACCGGCCCGAGGAAGTTGCCCGCGGCAAACGGCAGGATGTACCAGCCGACGTGGTCGGCCCGGACGCCATAGAAGTCCTGGAGGATGAGCGCATAGGTGAAGAAGATGGCGTTGTAGAAGAACGCCTGCGACGCCATCAGGGCCAGGCCCACCAGCGTGCGCTGGCGGTGGGCGTGGAGCAGCGTCGTGGCGACCTCGGCGAGCGGCGTGTGGGTGCGGGCACGCAGCCGCATTCTGGGGAACGGCCCCGGCGCCAGGGCGTGGCCGTCGCGCCTAAAGCGCGCCTCGATGCCGGCGACGATCGCCTCGGCCTCCTCCGGGCGGCCGTGGGTGATGAGCCAGCGGGGGCTCTCCGGCAGCCAGGTGCGCATCAGGAGGATGACGAGGGCGAGCGCCGCGCCGATGGCGAACGCGGCGCGCCAGCCGATGTCGGCGGGCAGCAGGGCGGGGTCGAGGAGCACGATGGAGCCGGCCGCGCCCGCGGCGGCGCCGACCCAGAAGCTGCCGTTGATGACGAGGTCGGTCCAGCCCCGCACCCGCGCCGGGATCAGCTCCTGGATGGTGGAGTTGATCGCGGCATACTCGCCCCCGATGCCCGCGCCCGTGAGAAAGCGGAACAGCGCAAAGCTCCAGAAGTCCCAGGAGAACGCCGTCGCCGCCGTCGCAACCAGGTAGACGCCCAGCGTGATGAAGAAGAGCCGCTTCCGCCCCAGCCTGTCGGTGAGCCAGCCGAAGAAGAGGGCGCCGCCCACCGCGCCGGCCAGATAGGCGCTGGCCGCAAGGCCTACATCGGTGCTGGTGAACTGCAGGACCGGGCTTTCCCTCAAGGCCCCGGCGACCGCGCCGGCCAGGGTCACCTCCAGGCCGTCGAGGATCCAGGTGATGCCGAGTGCGGCGACCACGAGGGTATGGAACCGCCCCCACGGCAGCCGGTCGAGGCGCGCCGGGATGTCGGTCTCGGCGATGGTGCCGGTGCGGGCCGAACCGCCTCCGCCCTGCAAGTCCACATGAGACATGCGCAGCTCACCGCAGCCCGAGCCAATACAAGAAACGCCGGCGGAGCACCGAGGGTTCCGCCGGCACAGCGACCGCCAGCGCGGGTGGCGCCGACCGTCCCTGCACGACGCAGCGATCAGTCTGCGATCAGCCCGTCTTGGAGCGGAACGCCCCCTGCATCATCGCCGGATCGAAGGCGCCTGGCGCCGTCCCCGTCGTGGCGTAGATGTAGAGGCCGGTGCGGAAGATGGCGCCGAGCGCCCCGAACACCACCGACAGGGTCACGATATAGAGGATGGCGACCAGCGCAAGCACCACGGCCACGGTTCCCTGGTTCCCGATCGCGACCATCGGGACCGCCAGGACGAGCACCAGGACCGCAGGCAACAGCAGAAGGAAGGCGATGATGCCGAGCCCGCCGTTGCCTGCAACCGCTTCGCCCCAGGTGCGCTTGAGAAGGGCGTAGGACCGCTTGACCGCCTCCACGGGCCCGACGCCATCGACGACGAGTACAGGAACTACAAAACAGGTCACCACCGCCCAGGCGAACTCCAGGAGGCCGCCGAGGAGCGAGCCGAGGAAGCCCAGCCGCTCCCGCAGTGTGTCCTGCACGAGGGCGAGCAGCATGCCCACGGTCGCGGAAACCAGGGTCCATCCCAGGATCTGCGGCAGCCGCCCGAAGGCCGTTGCAATCCCTCCGCGCAGCGACGGCGTCCGGCCCGCGAACGCCTCCAGCGCGCAGAACACGAGAGCCGCGTTGAAGAAGATCGCGATGAACATGCAGGCAAAGTAGAACGCAAACAGGAGCACGTAGAGGAGGGGCTGGTCGAACTTCACGTTCTGCAGCCCAACCAGGGCTTGCAGCGTGCTCTGGTTGCCTGCCGCGGCATAGAGCGACAAGACGATCGCCCCGATCAACAGCAAGAATGCGGCGCCGGAAACAATGGGCAGCAGAAGCAACTTGGGATGCAGCTTGAGGACGGACCAGCTCGCCCCCGCGATGCCCCATCCACGACGTAAGCGCTCGAACATGAAAAGTCTCCCCTTTGAAGGCCATCGCAGGCGCCCCACCCTCCGGGATGGGCGCAGCCCCAGTTGGTCGCCGGCCGACCCGATCGGGTTCAATCGTCATGCCGGGCGCCAGACGCTCGACCGCTTGAGCTCCGCGTCCTCCAGATCGCGCGTCACGGGCACCGAGTACTGCGCGACCTCGACGAAGCGGTCCTTGGGGAAATGGCTCCGCCGCGGGTCGCCGACCAGCACCGCCACGCCCTCTGCATGTGCCGCCTCGACGAAGGCCAGCACCCGCTCGGCGAGCGGCCGCTCGTAGAAGAGGTCGCCGACCAGCACCACCTCGAAGCCGGCGGGCCAGGCAGAGAGGAGATCGCGATCCGTCGTCTCCAGCGCCACGCCGTTGGCGCCGGCGTTGAGGGCAACGGCCGCCAGCGCGAACGGATCGATGTCGGAGGCAAGCACGTCCGCCGCCCCTGCCTTCACGGCGGCGATGCCGGCAAGCCCGGAGCCCGCGCCCAGGTCCAGCACCCTGCGGCCCGCGACGAGGCCAGGATGGTCCAGGAGATGGCGCGCCAGGACCTGGCCGCCGGCCCAGGCGAACGCCCACCACGGCGGCGGCACGTCGATCCGGCCGAGCTCCTCCTCAGACTTCCGCCAGATCGGCAGCGATTCCTCCGCGAGGTGGAGGCGGATCTCCGGGGCCAGCGGCACCGCCAGCAGCCTGGTGTTGGATTGGACGAAATGCGCCTCTTTCATCCTCGCGTCACAGCCAGCGAGCCTTGCACTGCCCAATTGCCGAGCATTGTGCCGCCGGGAACGCCATATTAACCCTCGCGCCTCCGAGGCAGCGTCGAATCTTTCATCCTCTTGCGACAGTTGCCCAGAATTTGCACCCTTCGTTCCAGGAATTGCGGATTGTTGAGGGACGTCAATGAAAATTTCACGCCCTCGTCCGCCTTCTTGTGATGTCCGCACCGTTGGGGACGCGATTGGCAGCCGCCTTTGACGAGATGCACGGCAATACGGGCGAGGTGCGAGAGCCCTACCGATCCGTGCACGACTGGCTCGAAAGCCAGGAGATCGATGACCTCGTGCGCAAGCGCAGCGAGGCCGAGGCGTTGTTCCGCCGCACCGGGATCACGTTTGCAGTCTACGGCGAGGACGCCTCCTGCGAGCGACTGATCCCCTTCGACATCATCCCGCGCATCCTGAGTGCCGCCGAGTGGCGCCGGCTCGCCGCCGGCATCGAGCAGCGCGTGCGCGCGCTCAACGCCTTCATCTACGATGTCTATCACCGCCAGGAGATCATCCGGGCGGGGCGGGTGCCCGAGGACCTCGTCATCCAGAACGCGGCGTTTCTGCCCGAGATGATGGGCGTGGAGCCCGCCCGCGGGGTCTACGCCCACGTCATCGGCATCGACATCGTGCGCACCTCGGAGTGCGAGTTCGTCGTGCTCGAGGACAACACGCGCACGCCCTCCGGCGTCTCCTACATGCTGGAGAACCGCGAGACCATGATGCACATGTTCCCGGAGTTGTTCGCCCGCAACAGGGTGGCGGCGGTGGAGGATTATCCCGACGACCTGCGCCTCACGCTCGAGAGCGTGGCGCCGGCCAACCTCGACCGCGAGCCCACGGTGGTGGTGCTGACACCCGGCATCCACAACAGCGCCTACTTCGAGCACTCCTTCCTCGCCGATCAGATGGGAGTGGAGCTGGTGGAGGGGCAGGACCTCCTCGTCGCCGACGGCGGCCTGCAGATGAAGACGACGCAGGGCCTCAAGCAGGTGGATGTCGTCTACCGTCGCGTCGACGATGCGTTCCTCGATCCCCTGGTGTTCCGGCGCGATTCGCTGCTCGGCGTCGCCGGCATCTTCGACGTGTTTCGCGCCGGACGGCTCACCATCGTCAACGCGCCCGGCGCCGGGATCGCCGACGACAAGTCGATCTACACCTACATGCCCGACATCGTGGAGTTCTACACCGGGCGCGCACCGATCCTGAGCAATGTGCCGACCTGGACCTGCCGCAAGCCCGAGGATCTCGCCTATGTGCTCGAGCATCTCCCCGAGCTGGTGGTGAAGCAGGTGCACGGCTCGGGCGGCTACGGCATGCTGGTGGGCCCGGCGGCGACGCGCGAGGAGATCGAGGCGTTCCGCCTGCTCATCGAGGCGCGGCCCGAGCGCTACATCGCCCAGCCGACGCTGGCGCTCTCCACCTGCCCCACCCTGGTCGAGAAGGGCTTCGCGCCGCGCCACCTCGACCTGCGCCCCTTCGTGCTGGTCGGCGACCGCGTGCGCCTGACACCGGGCGGCTTGACGCGGGTCGCCCTGCGCGCCGGCTCGCTGGTGGTGAACTCCAGTCAGGGTGGCGGAACCAAGGACACCTGGGTCTTGCAAGAGTAGCGCGATGGGCAAGAAGCGTCGCATTCCCTTGTCATCCCGGCATTTGTTGCCGGGATCCAGCGCGCCTCGGCCGCCGGAGCAAGCAGTCGGGTGGATCCCGGTGACAAGCACCGGGATGACAGTTGGTGACTGCGGCTCTGTCGGCGCCCTCCAGAGGGGGCGCGGATGCTAGGACGGACAGCCAACGACCTGTTCTGGATGTCGCGCTATATCGAGCGCGCCGAGAACATCGCGCGGCTCCTCGAAGTCGGCTATCGCATCGCGCTCCTGCCGCGCGAGGGCCACGGCCGGGACGAGGAGTGGCGCTCGACGCTGCACAGCATCGGCTGTGAGCGCGGCTATCTCGCCAAGTACGGCAAGTACGACACGGCCAACGTCGTCAACTTCGTGCTGTTCGACGGCGACAATCCCTCGAGCGTCTACTCCTGCCTCTCCACCGCGCGCCGCAATGCGAGGGCGCAGCGCACCGCACTCACGCGCGAGATGTGGGAGAGCCTCAATTCCGCGTGGCTCGAGCTCTCCGGCATCGACCCGGGCATGATGGCGTCCGACGCCCTGCCGCCCCTGCTCGACTGGATCAAGGAGCGCTCCGCGCTCTTCCGCGGCACGCTGCTCAACACCATCCTGCGCAACGACACCTTCTTCTTCGGCCAGCTCGGCACCTTCCTGGAGCGCGCCGACAACACCGCCCGCATCCTCGACGTCAAGTATTACGTGCTTCTGCCGCACAACGAGCTGGTGGGCGGCGAGATCGACAGCGTGCAGTGGGCGGCGATCCTGCGCTCGGTCTCGGCCCACCGCAGCTACCGCTGGGTGTACAAGGACAGCTACAAGCCGTGGCGCATCGCCGACTACCTGATCCTCAACCGGCAGATGCCGCGCTCGCTGCGCGCCTGCTACGAGGAGATCACCCAGGCACTCGTCGATCTCGACAACTTCTACGGCACCCCCGAGGCACCCCAGGCGCTCGCGAGCGAGATGCTGCGCGAGATCGCCGAGGGCAACATGGACGCCATCTTCCAGTCGGGCCTGCACGAGTTCCTTGCCGACTTCCTCGCCCGCAACAACCGGCTCGCCTGCGAGATCTCCGCCGCCTACCACTTCACCGACAGTGCCATGCCATGCTGATACGGGTCCGTCACGTCACCCGTTACATCTACGCCGAGCGTGCCAGATACACGGTGCAGAGCCTGCGGCTCACGCCCGCGCCGTTCAAGGGCCAGCGCATCGCCGACTGGCAGGTGCGCGTGCCGGGCTGCGCAAAGTCGCTGGAATTCCGCGACGGGTTCGGCAACATCATGCAGCTCGTCACCATGACCCGGGCACACACCGAGCTCGCCATCGAGGCCGCCGGCACGGTGGAGACCGAGGACCGCAGCGGCATCGTCGACGGCCTGCCCAAGGTCGTGCCCACGCGCATCTTCCTGAGAGAGACGGCGCAGACGCGCCCCGATGCCGCGATCCGGGCGCTGGCGCAGGCGATTGCCCCCGGCGACGCAGTTGCGCGGCTGCACGCTCTCTCCAACGCGGTGCGGGACCGGGTCGACTACGTCCCGGGCACCACCGGTGTCCGCACCGGCGCCGCCGAGGCGCTGGCGGACGGCAAGGGCGTATGCGCCGACCACGTTCACATCTTCATTGCCGCCGCCCGCTCGCTCGGCATCCCGGCGCGCTACGTCACGGGCTACCTCATGCTGGAGGACGCGACATCGGCGAACGCCCACCATGCCTGGGCAGAGGCCTACGTCGAGACGCTGGGCTGGGTCGGCTTCGATGTCGCCAACCGCATCTGTCCCACCGACCGCTACGTGCGCCTCGCCTGCGGGCTCGACGCTGCCTATACCGCGCCGGTCACGGGCTCGCGCCTGGGCGGCGGCGACGAGAAGCTCAACGTCTGCGTCGCGGTCCAGCAGAAGTGCGCGCAGCAATGAGGGTCAGGGGTCAGACCCCTCGCCTCGATGCGCGGTGTTGAACTCCATGGCAGGCGCGAGGGGTCTGACCCCGTCTGGACGAGGTGTCGGATGACCTACTGCGTTGGCTTGCGGCTCGACCGCGGCCTGGTGTTCGCGGCCGACACGCGCACCAGCGCCGGCAGCGACAACGTCGCCACCTTCCGCAAGCTCTACTATTGGCGCAAGGCGGGGGAGCGGGTGATCGTGCTGTGCTCGGCCGGCAATCTCTCCGTCACCCAGTCGGTGATCAGCATCCTCAACGAGCAGCTGGTGCGTGAGCTTTCGCCGGGGGTGGAGAACCTGTTCACCGTGGCGTCCCTTTACCGCGCCGCCCGTCTCGTGGGCGACGCGCTGCGCGAGGTGCGCAAGATCGACGGCGACGAGCTGGAGGCCGGCGGGTCCACCTTCAACGCCAACTTCCTGCTCGGCGGGCAGATCGGGGACGAGGTGCCGCGCCTGTTCCACATTTACCCCGAGGGCAACTTCATCGAGGCCGCCGACGACACGCCGTTCCTGCAGATCGGCGAGCACAAGTACGGCAAGCCGATCATCGACCGCGTGGCGGAGCCCCACATGCGGCTGGGCGAGGCCGCCAAGCTCGCCCTGCTGTCGTTCGATTCCACCCTGCGCTCGAACCTTTCGGTGGGCCTGCCGATCGACCTCCTGATCTACGAGCGCGACAGCCTGGACGTGCGCCGCGAGAAGCGCATCGAAGCCGAAGACGAGTACTTCCGCAAGCTCTCCACCGCCTGGTCGGAGGCCCTGCGCGCGGCCTTCGCCAGCATCGAGGAGTTCAAGGTGTAGTGCGCCACCCGTCATCCCGGACGGAGCCCGGATCAAGTCCGGGGGAGCGCTTGCGCGAGCGGCGCTCCGATCCGGGACCTCGTGAAGTGGGGCTCGACTCGTTACCCGAGGTCCCGGATAGCCTCGCCCCGGATCAAGTCCGGGGCTCGGCTTCCGGGATGACGGGTCAGCGCTTTCCTTCGTACCTGGCCCACAGGTCGGGGCGGCGCTCGCGGGTGAGGCGCTCGGCCTCGGCGCGGCGCCACTCCGCGATCCGCTTGTGGTCGCCGGAGAGGAGGACATCCGGGATGGAGCGGCCTTCCCACTCGCGCGGGCGGGTGTAGTGGGGATACTCGAGCAGGCCCGCCTCGAAGCTCTCCTCGGCGAGCGAGGCGGCGGCGCCGACGACGCCGGGCAGGAGCCGCACCACCGCGTCGATCAGCACCATGGCCGCCAGCTCGCCGCCCGACAGCACGTAGTCGCCGATGGATACCTCGCGCAAGGCGCGAGCCTCGATGACGCGCTGGTCGATACCCTCGAAGCGGCCCGCAAGGAGAAGGAGGCCGGACGCCGCCGAGAGGTCACGCGCCAGTGCCTGCGTCAGGGGCTCTCCTCGCGGCGAGAGATAGATGGCCGGCGCTTCGGGAGCCTTGGCCCTGGCGGCGCCGAGGGCCGCCGCCACCACGTCGGCACGCAGCACCATGCCGGCCCCGCCGCCGGCCGGTGTGTCGTCCACCGACCGGTGCCGGCCGATGCCAAAGTCGCGCAGCGCCACCGTCTCCAGGCTCCACAGCCCCTGCTTCAGGGCCTCGCCCGCAAGCGAGGCTCCCAGAGGCCCCGGAAACAGCTCGGGGAACAGCGTCACCACAGTGGCGCGCCAGGGTGAGGAAGCCATCTGCTCTGCCACGGCTCAGGGCCCTCCTGTCGGCCCCCGTGCCTCTCTTTACCCGGTCAGTCCGACGCTTGTCGCCGGACTTCATCATGCCCATTGCTGGCGCAGGTCAGGTTTGCTGGCGCCCGTCGAGTCCGCGCGCCAGGGCATGGACCGCGCGGCTCGCCGGCACCGGCTCGCCCAGCTTCTCGGCCAGCTCGACGATGACGCCCAGGAGGCCCTCCACCTCGAGGGCGCGGCCGGCCTCGGCGTCGTTCAGCATGGAGGTGCGGAAGTCGCCGAGGCGCCGCGTCACCGCCAGGCGCTCGTCCACGGTCATGGGCAGCCGCAGGCCCAGGCGCTCGCCGACACGGACGTGCTCGCCCATCATCTCGCGCACCAGCTCGACGAGGCGCGGCTCCCCGAAGATGCCGTTGGCGGTGAGCCGCGTCAGGGCGCTGACCGGGTTCATGTTCATGTTGCCCCACAGCTTTGCCCAGATCTCGAGGCGGATGTCGGGCGTTACCACGCAGTTAACGCCACCGGCCCCGGCCAGGGCGGCCAGCTCCTGTGTTTCACGTGAAACGGCGCCGTCGGGCTGTCCCAGAATGAGGCGGTCCACCGCGGCGACCCGGATCTCGCCAGGCGCCTCGGCCCTTACCGAGGCATGCACGACGGCCCCCACCGGGCACGCGCCGCCGAGCAGGGCCGCGGCCGCGCCGCCGGGGTCGACGCTCTCCAGGCGCTGGCCGGCGAGGGGGCCCTTAAGGCCGTGGAGAAACCACCAGGGCAGCCCGTTCATGGCCGTCACCACCAGGGGGCCGCCCAGACCCTCGGAGACGCCCCCGGAGAGCGCCGGCGCGCCCCAGGCCACCGCCTCGGCGAAGGCGTGCGTCTTGACGGCGAGGATGACGGCGTCGGGCTTCGGCAGGTCCTCGGCGCGGTCGGAGGCCGGCAGGTCGAACCGCTCCGTGCGTTCGCCCTCCGACAGAGCGAGCCCGCGCTCCCGCAGCGCCAGCAGCGTGGCCCCGCGCGCCAGCACGGCCACCTCCGCACCGCCCCTCGAGAGCGCGCCCGCCAGCCAGCCTCCCACCGCGCCGGCGCCAATCACCAGTACGCGCATCGTCATTGGGCAGAGTCCCACATGTTCGGCACCATGTCTCCCACTGCGCCGGTCACCGGCATCGATGTTGTGTCCATGTCACGAGTCAAGAGCGAACCATCTCCGGTGGATATCTTTTTCCCTGTTCCCTCCGACCACTGTTTGATATCCGCAGCTGGACAACCGCTGTCGACTCGGCTGCCAGATCGCGGCGGGCCCCGCCTTTGCGGGACATTGCCAAGGGAGAGAATGACATGGGCGACACGGTGAACAAGGGCGGAAGCCGCTTCGTGGCCATGGGCTTTACGACGGTGCTTTGCTTCGGTCTGCTCGCCTGTGCGGGCGGCGAGCTCGGCCAGAAGGAGGAGCAGGGGGCGGAGATCGGCTCGATCATCGGCGGCATCGTCGGCGCTGTCGTCCCCGGCAGCTCGGTCGGCGCCCAGATCGTGCGCAACCACGGCGACCTCATCGGCGGCATCGTCGGCGGCGCCATCGGTGCCTCGCTCGACGAGGAGGACCGCAAGATGCTGGAAAAGTCCACCCACGCCGCCTTCTCGACCGGCAAACCCCAGACCTTCGCGAACCAGAAGACCGGCGTGCGCGGCAGCGCCAAGGTGACGGCCACGCGCACCAACGCCGAGGGCCGCCAGTGCCGCACCGTCAAGCAGGAGGTCAAGCTGAAGGACGGCAAGGGCACCTCGGACAGCGTCACCGCCTGCAAGGGCTCCGACGGCGAGTGGGCGAAGTTGTCTTAGGACTCGGCCAGCGGGGCGGGAGAGGGAAGCGACCTGCTCCCACAACCGCCAACCGGCCCCCTCTCCCCGCTTGCGGGGAGAGGGTTGGGGTGAGGGGCAGCCCCAAGCGAAATCTCATCCACGGGTGCCCTCTTCGAGGCCCAGGGCGGCGCCCTTGGCTGCCCCTCACCCCAGCCCTCTCCCCATCGCCCTCGGGACATTGTGGCGAGTGCGCTCGGGTCGATGGCCCGAGGGCGACGGGGAGAGGGAGTCGCGCGCTGCCACCTTTGACCCCGGCTCAACTCTTGTACGACTGACCGACGCGGTCGATCTGGCGCACCAGCGCGTTGAACACGTCGACGCCGGCGCCGTACCTCGGGTCGAACTGCAGCGACACGCGCGTCGCCTGCTCCAGCACCGGCCGCGGAATCTCGATCAGCTCGTCCCTCAGCCCCTGGGCCGCCACCTGGATCTCGCAGGCGCGCTGCACCGTCCACAGGTGGGCGAAGGCCTGCGGCAGGGTCTCGCCCCAGGCGAGCAGGCCGTGGTTGCGCAGGATCAGGATCGGCTTGCCGTCGAGCGATCTCAACATGCGCGGCCCCTCCTCGGGGTTCACCGTGATGCCCTCGAAGTCGTGGTAGGCGACCTTGCCCCAGAGCTGGGCGGAGTAGAAATTGGTCATCGACAGCCCGCCCCTGGTGCAGGCGACCGCCAGCCCCGCCGTGGTGTGGGTGTGCATCACGCAGTGGGCGGTCTCGATGTGGCGATGAACGGTCGCGTGGGGCGCCAGGCCGGCCGGATTGATGGGCCAGCGGCTGTCGGAGAGGATGTTGCCCTCGAGGTCGATCTTGACGAGGCTGGAGGCCGTCACCTCGCTGTAGTGCAGCCCGAACGGGTTGATCAGCAGATGCCGCTCGGGGCCGGGCAGCCGCAGCGTGATGTGGTTGTAGATCAGCTCGGTCCAGCCGAGGTGGTCGAACACGCGATAGCAGGCGGCGAGCAGCACGCGCACCTCCCACTCCTCGCGCGTCACGCCCTCGAGCGGGCAGGGCCCACAGTCGATGGCGATCCTGGGCACACCCATGCCGCGTCCTCCGCAATTGCCCCTTCACCCATCCTAGCCAAGGTGCGAGGAATGAGCCACCTGTGGGCGCCGCCGGCCGTCCTGCCGGTGTGTCATGCCGCCATTGCACTCCGCCTTTAGGACGGCGGTACAGCCGAGCAGGGAGGGCCCCGGTCATGCAGGAGGATCGCTTCTCTAACAAGGCGGAGGCGTTCGACGCCTACGACGACATCCCGCTCTCGCCGCCCACCGGCGACACCATCGGCGCCGTCATCGCGCGCCGCTACAGCCGCCGCGACATTCTCGAGGGGTCGCTGGGGGTGGCTGCCGCCACTGCTCTGTTCGGGACAGCCGCGCTCAGCGCGGCGCCCGGTCCGGCCAAGGCCGGCTCGGCCGCCTTTGCCTTCCGCGAGCTCGCCAACGGCATCGACGGGAACCACCACGTCGCCGAGGGCTACGACGCCGACATCGTGCTGCGCTGGGGCGACCCGCTCGCCGACGGCCTTGCGGCCTTCGACCCGCGCACGCTGACGGGGGCCGATCAGACCAGGCGCTTCGGCTACAACAACGACTTCGTCGCCTTCTTTCCCCTCGACGACACGGGCACCCGCGGCCTTCTGTGCGTCAACCACGAGTTTACCAGCCCCGAGGTGATGTTCCCCGGCCTCAAGGGCCGCCCCGACCGCAACGACTTCGCCGACATCACTCGGGCCCATGTCGACGTCGAGATGGCGGCGCACGGCGTCAGCGTAGTGGAGATCGCGCTCGTCGACGGCAAGTGGCGCCCCGTCACCGGCAGCCGCCTCAACCGGCGCATCACGGCTGCGACCGAGATGACCGTGGACGGTCCGGCGGCGGGCCACGACCGGCTCGAGACCAAGGCCGATCCCACCGGACGCAAGGTCCTCGGCACCCTCAACAACTGTGCCGGCGGCCAGACGCCCTGGGGCACCTATCTCACCGCCGAGGAGAACTTCAACAACTACTTCTGGACCGATCAGAAGGGGGCGGACGGCAGGCGGCTCATGCGCGGGGTCGGCGGCCCACAGGAGAGGAGCTACCGGCGCTACGGCGTCCCGACCAACGCCTACAGCTGGGGCCGCTACCACGACCGCTTCAACGTCGACAAGGAGCCCAACGAGCCCAACCGCTTCGGCTGGATCGTGGAGATCGACCCCGCCGATCCCGCCTCGACGCCGGTCAAGCACACGGCACTCGGCCGCTTCCGGCACGAGGGCGCCGAGGCGATCGTCAACAATGACGGCAGGGTCGCCGTCTACTCGGGTGACGACGCCCGGCTCGACTACGTCTACCGCTTCGTGTCCAGGGACCGGGTCAGGCCCGGCGACAAGGCGCACAACATGCGCCTGCTGTCGGAGGGCACGCTGTCGGTCGCCCGCTTCAACGAGGACGGGACGGCAGCCTGGCTGCCGCTGGTGTACGGCCAGGGGCCCCTGACGCCCGCCAACGGCTTCCACTCGCAGGCCGATGTCCTCATCGACGTGCGCCTCGCCGCCGACCTGCTCGAGGCCACCCCGATGGACCGGCCCGAGGACGTGCAGCCGCATCCAACCTCCGGCAGGGTGTTCGTCCTGCTGACCAACAACGCCGCGCGCAAGCCGGAAGAGGTCGACAGGGCCAACCCGCGGCCCGAGAACCACTTCGGCCATGTCATCGAGATGACGGCGCCCGGCGGCGACCATGCCGCCGAGACCTACCGCTGGGACATCCTGCTGAAGTGCGGCGACCCGCACGTCGCCGCGGTAGGTGCCCTGTGGCACCCCGGAACGAGCGCCGAAGGCTGGTTCAGCTCGCCCGACAACTGCGCCATCGATGCCGACGGGCGGCTGTGGATCGCCACCGACCAGGGTTCGGGCTGGACGCGCACGCAGCACGCCGACGGGCTCTACGCCGTCGAGACCGAGGGCGAGCTGCGCGGCCTCTCCATGCTGTTCTACCGCGTCCCGGTCGGCGCGGAGCTGTGCGGGCCCTGCTTCACGCCCGACGGCAGCACGCTCTTTCTCGCGGTGCAGCATCCCGCCACCGACGGCGTCAGGAACTGGAAGCCGTTCGGCAGGGACTCCACCTTCGACGACCCCGCCACTCGCTGGCCCGACTTCAACCCCGACATGCCGCCGCGGCCCTCTGTGGTGGCGGTCCGCAAGCGCGGCGGCGGGAAGATCGCCCGCTAGAGCGGGGCAGGCATTCCGGGCGCATGCGGCGCACGGAGGTTGCCAATGCCGCACGGCTCGGCGACAAGACGCGAGGTCGCGCGTTCGGCGCGACCCCGCAGCTGTTGCACGGGGCCAGCACGTGACGGGACAAGGCCGGGCCGAAGCGCCTGGAGCGGAGGTGCCGACCATCGCCGGCGCGGTGGTGGCGCGGGTGCTGGCGCCGTTCGCGGCCGGCTATTTCCTCACCTACATGCTGCGCGCGGTGAACGCGGTGGTGGCCCCGGACCTGGTCGGCGAGCTCGACCTCAGCCCCGCCGAGCTAGGCCTGCTCACCGCCTCCTACCTCGGCGCCTTCGCCCTGTTCCAGCTGCCGCTTGGGCTGCTGCTCGACCGTTACGGCCCGCGCCGCGTGCAGGCAGCCCTGTTCGCGGTCGCGGCCGCCGGCTGCGCGCTGTTCGCCGTCGGCGCCGACGCGCCGACCCTGACGCTGGCGCGGGCGATGATCGGGCTCGGCTTCGCCGGCGGCCTCATGAGCGGCTTCAAGGCCAACGTGGTGTGGGTGCCGGCGCCGCGCCGGGCGCTGGCCAATGCCACCGTGATGTCGGCCGGCGCGCTCGGCCTCCTGATGGCGACAGCGCCGACCGAGTACGCCGTCGGGCTGATCGGCTGGCGCGCGGTGTTCGCCCTGCTCGCGGCCGTCACCGTCGTGGTGGCGCTGCTGATCCTCGTCGTGGTGCCCGAGGGCAAAGCCCAGCCGGCGGCGGAGCGGCTGAGCCAGCAGGTGCGCCAGCTTGCCGGCATCTACAAGGACCGCGCATTCCTGGCGCTGGCCCCGCTGCTCGCCAGCACGGCCGGCACCCACATCGCCATCCAGACCCTGTGGGCCGGGCCCTGGTTCCGCGACGTGGCGCAGCTCGACCGCGCCGGCGTCGCCAACTACCTGTTCATCACCGGTGGCGCCTTTTTCGCCGGCATCCTCTCGAGCGGGGCGATTGCCGACTGGTTCGTGCGCCGCGGCGTCAGCGAGCTCACCGTGATGGTCGGGTTCCTGGTGGCGTTCTTCCTCGCCCAGGCCGGGATCGTCCTCGAGGTGCACGAGCTGCGCCTCGTCGTGTGGTTCGTGTTCGGCATGAGCGGGCAGGTCGCGGTCCTGGCCTATCCCTGGCTGGCGAGCCGGTTCGGCGCGGCGCAGGCGGGCCGCGCCAACACGGCCATGAACCTGCTTCTGTTCCTCGCCGCTTTTGCCATTCAGTACGCCATCGGCGCCGTCATCGGGCTGTTCCCGCAGGGAAGCGCCGGCGGATACGATCCGCGGTCCTACCAGTTGGCGTTCGGCATCTTCCTCGCCGTTCAGCTCGCGTGCTTCTGCATCTACCTGGCCAACCGTGGGCTGTTCCGCAGAGCGTGATCGCGTGCCGCTTCAGCCAGCAAACCTCAGCTTGACAATGCGCCGGAAGGAAGCGTGGTATACCACGCGATCACCCGTCATCCCGGACGGAGCGATGCGCGCCGAAGGCGAGCAGCGCTGCCCCGGACGTGATCCGGGGTCCGGGACCTCGTGAGGCGGGCTTCCGACCTGCTTCGCGAGATCCCGGACAGCTTCGGGCTTCGCCCTCGGCTTCCGGGATGACGGGGGTGCTGAATTAGAAAACAAGGGGAGGCTTGCGCATGAACGCGATCGCCAGAGGGATCATTGCCGCGGCTGCTTTCGCAGCCACTGTGGGCCTCGCCGCCCCCGGTGCCGACGCACAGGGCGCCAAAGTGCGCGTCGCACTCGGCGATACCATCTCCGTCGAGACGCTGTCCTACATCATCGCGCTGGAGCGCGCCAAGGAGAGGGGCGTCGACTACGCCGTGACCTCGTTCGCCAAGGAGGACCTGGCGCTGCAGGCCGTCGTCAACAACCAGGCCGACCTGGGCATCGCCACGCCATACGCCATCATCCAGAAGTCCAAGGCGCCGCTGCGCGGCCTCTTCCAGGTGAGCCGGCTCCTGTTCTTCCCCGTCGCCGACAAGCAGTACAAGACCTGGAAGGACCTCGACGGCCAGCCGTTCACCTTCCACGCGCGCGGCAGCGGCACCGAGGCCATCGGCAACATCATCGCCAAGCGCCAGGGCATCGCGTTCGGCCAGCGCAGCTACGTGCCCGGGTCCGAGAACCGCGTGGTCGCCATGCTCAACGGCCAGATCAAGGCCACCATCGTCGACCTCGCCAATTACAAGCTCCTGATGTCCAAGGGCGGCGACAAGTTCCACACGCTGCCGAGCGTCGACACGCCGGCGAGCGACGAGGTGCTGTTCGGCAACGTCGCCTGGATCGAGAAGAATGCCGCCGCGGTGGACGTCATCGTCGAGGAGTTCGCGCGGCTGTGGGCCGAGACCGCCAAGAATCCCGGCGTCATCGAGGCCGAGCGCGTCAAGCGCAACCTGCTGAAGGACCTGCCGAAGGAGGTCCTCGCCACCGTAACGGGCTACTACGCCGACGCGGTCAAGAACGGCCTGTTCGACCCGAAGGGCGGCGGCGCCGCGGCCGTGAAGAACGACTTCGAGTTCTACACCGAGGCCGGCCAGCTCACCGGCAAGGCCGGCGACCTCAAGGTCGAGGACTTCTGGACCCTGGCGCCCCTCGAGAAGGCGCTGAAGAAGCTCGGCGGCTGACGCCGGCATGTCGAAGGTATCACCCGTCATCCCGGAAGCCGAGCCCCGGCCCGCAGGGCCGAGGGCGAGGCTATCCGGGACCTCGTCGAACGAGTCGAGCCTACCTCACGAGGTCCCGGATCGGAGTGCTGCTCGCGCAAGCGCTCGCATCACTTCGTCCGGGATGACGGGTGAATCCAAGGCCCCGCGGCCGTCGCGCCGGGTGCGCCGGCAGGCCGTCCTCCAGATCGCGTCGATCCTGCTGGTGGCCGCAGGATGGGAGATCGCCGGGCGCATCCCGATCAGCCCGACGTTCCCCACCTTCCTCGACACCGCCAGGGCCATCGTCGCGATGCTGGCCGACGGCTCGTTGCCCCTGGCGCTCGCCATCACGCTCGTGCCGTTGGGCATCGGGATCGTGGTGTCGGCGCTCCTCGGCGTCGCCGCCGGCGTCGCCATGGGGCTCGAGCGCCGGGTCGAGTGGCTCGGGCTGCCGCTCTTCATCGTGCTGCAGGCGGCGCCGCTCGCCGCCCTCATCCCGCTCGTCATCCTGGCCTACGGCATCGGCATCACCACCAAGGTGATCATCGTCTGCATCATGGCGATGCCGGTGATCGTCCTCAACTCGTTCAAGGCCGTGCGCCATGCGCCGGCGTCGCTGATCGAGATGGGCTGCGCGTTTCTCGGCACCCAGCGGCAGCTGATCCTCAAGGTGATCCTGCCCGCCGCGGCGCCAGTCATTTTTGCCGGCCTGCGCCTCGGCGTGGCGTCGGGCTTCATCGGGGCGGTGCTGGCCGAGATCCTGATCACGCCGACCGGCATCGGCGACATCATCACCTACAATCAGTCGATCGCCGAGTACCCGGCCATGTACGGGGCGATCGCATCGATCATCGCCGTGTCGGTCGCGTTCATCAAGGTGCTGGAGTGGGGCGAGGTGCGCTTCTTCCGGCCCGAGAAGAAAGGCACGTGATGGCAGCAGTCGAGAGCGCCGCGCTGGCGCCGGCAACGGGGGCGCCGCAGCCGGTCGTCGAGGTGCGGTCGGTATCGAAATTCTACGGCGGCGGCGTGCATGCGCTCGACGCGGTGAGCCTGGAGTTCCGCGAGGGCCAGCTCACCTCGCTCCTGGGCCCCTCCGGCTGCGGCAAGACCACGCTGCTGAAGATCGTCGCCGGCCTCATTCCCGCGGACGGCGGCGAGGTCAGGGTCAAGGGCCGCAGCGTCGCCGGGCCCGGCCCCGAGCGCTCGTTCGTATTCCAGGACTTCGCGCTGCTGCCGTGGGCGACGGTGCTGCGCAACGCGGCCTTCGGCCTGGAGCTGCGCGGGGTGCCGCGGACACGGCGCGAGGCCGTCGCCGCGGCGCAGATCGCCAAGGTCGGCCTCGGCGGCTTCGAGCACAAGTACCCGCATGAGCTGTCCGGCGGCATGCGCCAGCGCGTGGGGCTGGCGCGCGCACTCGCCATCGAGGCCGACATCATCCTGATGGACGAGCCCTTCTCTGCGGTCGACGAGCAGACCCGGCGCAAGTTCCAGGAGGACCTGCTCGAGCTGATCGCCCGCGAGCGCAAGACCTTCATCTTCGTCACCCACAGCATCGAGGAGGCGGTGTACGTCTCCGACCGCATCGCCCTGCTCACGCCGCGGCCGGGGCGCGTCTCGCAGGTCATCGATGTCGCGGTACCGCGCGGAGCCGACCGCGACGCCATCCGCCGCCACCCGGTGTACCTCGACATGGTGGAGAGCATCTGGGGCGGGCTCAAGCAGTACGTGGAGTAGGTCCCATGCAGCTCTTCGGCAAACGGGTACCCGCGGCGGCGTCGCTGCTGGTCTGGGCGCTGGCCTGGGAGATCGTGGGGCAGGCCGGGCTGACGGCGCTGTTTCCCCCGCTGTCGAGCGTGATGGTCAAGCTCGCCGAGATCGTCGCCGTGCCGGCGTTCTGGGACGCGCTTGCGCTGACCGCGCGCACCTACGTGACCGGCACCGCCATTGCCATCGCGGCCGGGACGCCGATCGGCCTCCTCATGGGCCGCTCGCAGGTCGCCGACGGGCTGCTCCTGCCGTGGGTCAACACCTTCACCAGCGCGCCGCTGTCGGCAATGGTTCCGGTCATCATGGCGTTGTTCGGCTTCGGCGAGACCACCATCGTGCTCACCGTGATCCTGTTCGCGATCTGGATCATCATCCTCGACGCCCGGGCCGGCGCCCGGTCGATATCGCCCTCGCTCGTCGAGATGGCCGCCGCGTTCGGCGCCACGCGCTGGCAGGCCTTCTCCAAGATCTACCTGTGGGCGGCGCTGCCCGAGATCCTGACCGGCATCCGCCTCGGCCTGATCCGCGCGGTGAAGGGCGTCATCATCGGCCAGCTCCTGGTCTCGGTGGTGGGCTTCGGCCACATGTTCGAGATCTACTCGTCCAACTTCCTCATGGAGCACATGTGGGCCCTTCTCCTCGTCCTGTTCGCCCTGGCCTTCCTGATCGACGCGCTCCTAGCCCGGATCGAGCGCCGCATCGAGTACTTCGCGGCCTCGCGGAGCCCATAGGGCGCAATTGCACGTAGGGTGCAATAAGGCGCTAGCCGCATTGCACCGGTCTTCACCGCCAAACGTGCACGACGGTTGCATCGGTGCAATGCGCCTTCGCCTTATTGCACCCTACGACTGCGCCATCGCCGGCATCACCTGCCGGGCGAAGCGGCGCAGGCTCTCGATCGGCTTGGCACCGCCGCCGTTGACCAGCACCTGCGCAACGCCCGCCGCGCGCAGCTCGCCGAGGCGCGCGACGATCTCCTCCGCCGGGCCGTAGAGCAGGTTCTCCTCCGTGCTGCCGGGCGCAGTGTCGTACTGCAGGATATGCGAGCCGCTCGACGCACCGGCGCGCTGCGACAGTGCCACCATGCGCCGGTGCACCGCAATCTGCCGGGCGAGCGCCGCCTCCCGGTCGGCCGCCCCCTCCGCCACATACACATTGCGCGCCACCGCCACCGTCAGGGGATCGAACGGGCGGCCGCTGGCCTCCACCGCCGAGCGATAGAGCGCGATGCGCTCCTCGATCTGTGCCGGTGACTGGAACTGGTCGAGCAGCAGGTTGCAGCCGAGCTCGGCGGCCTTGCGGATCGAGCGGGGCGTGCCGGCCGCCATCCAGAGCGGAGGATGCGGGCGCTGCACCGGCTGCGGCTCGACGAGCACGTTGTCGAGCCGCCAGTAGGTGCCGTGGTGCGAGAAGCGCTCGTTCGACGTGAAAGCCCGCTTCAGCACCGCGAACCCCTCGTCGAAGCGCCCGTCCGCCTCCTCCATCGGCATGGCAAAGCCGGAGAACTCCGAGGCTCGGTATCCCCTGCCGATGCCGAGCTCGAGCCGGCCGTCGGAGACGACGTCGAGCGTCGCCGCCTGCTCGGCCAGCATCGCCGGGTTGTGCCACGCCAGCACCATGACCGCGGTGCCGAGCCTCAGCCGCGTCGTGCGCATCGCGATCGCGGTCAGCACCTGGAACGGGGCCGAGATCTGGCCGGCGCCGGTGAAGTGGTGCTCGGTCAGGAACGTCGCCCAGAAACCCAGCGTCTCGGCCTCGACGTGGGCGTCGATGTACTCGGCCAACCTCCGGGCGCTCGCCTCGGGCGGCTCTCCGCGCGGCACCACCGCACCACCGAACAGGCCAAACCGCATGTCCCGTCCTACGCTGCGCCCAGCTCGCGCCGCACGATGGCGGCGCCGTCGACCATGGCCTTCATCTTGGCGAACGCCACCGCGCGCGGCAGGTACTTGAGGCCGCAATCGGGCGCCACCACGATGCGCTCGGCCGGCACATGCGGCAGCGCGCGCCGGATGCGCCGGGCCACCGTCTCCGGCGTCTCCACGGCCATGTCGGAGAGGTCGAGGACGCCGAGCACGATGGTCTTGCCGGGCAGCTTCTCGAGCACGGCGCAGTCGAGGCTCGATTGCGCCGTCTCGATGGAGATCTGCTGCACCTTGGAGCCCGCGAGCTCGGGCAGGAAGGAGTAGCCCGACGGCCGCACATGGATGACGGCGGCATAGCCGAAGCAGATGTGCAGCGCCGTCGTGCCCGCCACGCCTTCGAGCGCCCGGTCGAGCACCTGGACGCCGAACTGCCTGGCCTTCTCGGGGCGGGCCTGCATGTAGGGCTCGTCCACCTGCACGACGTCGGCGCCGGCGGCGAACAGGTCCTTGATCTCGGCGTTGACGGCGGCGGCGTAATCCATGGCGAGCGCCGCCTCGTCCTTGTAGTAGTCGTCCTGGGCCTGCTGCGACATGGTGAAGGGGCCCGGCACCGTGATCTTGATCTTGCGGGAGGTATTGGCTCGCAGGAACTCCACATCGCGCACCTCGACGGGATGCCGGCGCCGCACCGGCCCCACCACGCGAGGCACGGGATTGGGATGGCCGCTGCGGTCGAGCGCCGTACCGGGGTTGTCGATGTCGACGCCGTCGAGCGCGGTGGCGAAGCGGTTGGAGTAGCTTTCGCGCCGCATCTCGCCGTCGGTGACGATGTCGAGGCCGGCCCGCTCCTGGTCGCGGATGGCGAGGAGCGTGGCGTCGTCCTGCGCCTCCTCCAGCCACGCCGGGGCCACGCGCCACAGCTCGCGCGCCCGCACGCGCGGCGGGAAGCGGCCGGCGAGCTTCGCCCGGTCAATCAGCCAATCGGGCTGGGCGTAGCTTCCGACGAGCGTCGTGGGCAGGATGGGCAGCATGCTCTCTCTCCCTCCCGGGGCTGCAGACGTGCCTCGCCATGCCGGGGTTGCCGCCTCCGGCCTGACCCGACCTGGAGGATCGTGAAGTCGTGAAATCGCCAAATCGCGAAATCGACGCTGCCGCACAATTTCACGACTTCACGACCGCATCAAACCTTCATCTTGGGGTCGAGCCAGTCGCGCAGGGCATCGCCGAACAGATTGAAGCCGAACACGGCCAGCGAGATGGCGACGCCGGGGTACACGGCCACCCACGGCGCGCCCTCGGCATCCGCCGCGCCACCCCTCAGCATCAGCCCCCAGGCCGGCACCGGCTCCTGCACGCCGAGCCCCAGGAAGGACAGCGAGGCCTCGATCAGGATCGCCTGACCCACAAAGGCGGTGATCATGATGAGGTACGGGGCCATGACGTTCGGCACCATGTGGCGCAGCACGATCCGGGTATGGCTGAAGCCGCACGCGCGCGCGGCATCGATGTAGGGCATCTCGCGCACGGCGAGCGCACTGGAGCGCACGACGCGCGCGCAGCGCGGGATGAACGGGATTGTGATCGCCAGGATGACGTTGAACGTGCCGGTGCCGAAGATGGAGACCACGGCCAGCGCCAGGATGACGAGCGGAAACGCCATCAGCACATCCATCACGCGCTGGAACAGCAGGTCGAAGCGGCCGCCGAAATAGGCGCTGACGACGCCCAGGATCAGCCCGATGGTGGCCCCCACGAAGGCCGAGAGGAAGCCCACCAGCAGCGCCGTGCGTGCGCCATAGACGATGCGGGTGTAGACGTCGCGGCCGAACTGGTCGGTGCCGAGCCAGTACTCGGCCCCGGGCGGCTCGACCATGGCGCCGAAATTGTTGCGCGTGGGGTCGTGGACCGTCACCACGTCGGCGAAAGCCGCCATCAGGATCATGACAATGACGACGAAGCCGCCGGCGGCACCCAGCGGGTTCTGCCGGCAGAAACGCCACAGCGTTGCCAGCCGCGAGACCCTGGGCGGCAGCTGGTCGGCGGATGCGGAGGGCTGGGTCATGGTCGCCATGGGGGGCCTCAGCGGCTGTAGCGGATGCGCGGGTCGAGCCACGCGTAGACGATGTCGACGACGAGGTTGGTAAGGGCGAAGATCCCCACCACCAGCATCACCAGGGCCTGCGTCATGTTGAAGTCGTGGTTGGCGACCGACTCCACGAACAGCTTGCCCAGCCCGTTGAGGTTGAACACCTGCTCGGTGACGACCAGGCCTCCCATCAGGAACGCGAACTCGATGCCGATGATCGTCACGACCGGCAGGAGCGCATTGCGCAGGGCATGCCGGCGCACGATCAGCTTCCGGAACAGGCCCTTGGCGCGCGCCGTGCGCACGTAGTCCTCACGCAGCACCTCGAGCATGGACGAGCGGGTCATGCGCGTGGCCACCGCCGAGTAGCGGTAGCCGGTGGCGAGCGCCGGCCAGATCAGCATGCTCAGGTTGGTCCACGGATCGACCCAGAGCGGCACGTAGGTGATGGGCGGCATCCATGGGCTGCCCCACCACCACTTGGTGAAGTTGAGAATGCCGAGAATGATGACGATGCCGAGCCAGAAGGACGGCACGGCGACACCGGCGATGGAGAACGCGCGGACGATGTAGTCGATCCAGGTGTTATGCTTGACCGCCGAGATGGTGCCGAGCGGGATCGCGATCAGGATCGCCGTCAGGGTGGCCATGATGGCCACCTGCAGCGACAGCTGGAAGCGCAGGCCGATCTCCTCGATGATCGGCTGCCCGCTCCACATCGACTTGCCGAAGTCCAACGTCACCAGCCCCTTGAGGTAGGCGAGGAACTGCACCCACATCGGCTGGTCGGTGCCGATCTCGGCGCGGCAGGCCTGCAGGATCTGCGGGTCGATGCCGCCGCCGCCGGTCGCCATGCGCAGCGTGCACACGTCGCCGGGGATGGCGCGCATCAGCAGGAACACGAGCACCGCAGCTCCGAACAGGGTCGGGATCATCAGCAGGATGCGCTTGGCGATGTAGTACAGCATGGCGTCACGCCGAGAGGTAGGTTGGGTCAACCGCGGCGCAAGCCGGGGGCAGACCCAACCCACAGTGAGTTTCAGCAGTATTGGTCTGCGCCCCGGCCTTCGCCGGGGCTTTGACCCGACCTACTTGTCGATCCAGACGCCCGAGAGGTCCTGGTTCAGGTAGTGGCTGGGCGTGACCTTCCAACCCTTCATGTACGAGCGGTGGGCGATGATGCGGTACCACCACAGCGCCACGAAGTTGTTGGCCTGCTCGTCCACGATCAGCTTCTCGTAGGCCCGCATCAGCTTGCGCTGCTCGGCGACGTCGCCCGTCTTGTTCATGGCGTCGTGCAGCTTGATGAGGTCCTTGCCCTCGATCCGGCTGTACTGATCGCCGGCGTCGGGCCTGAACTTGGCCACATCGGCGAGCGGATTGACGACCGACTGGCAGTTGAACTCGACGGCCACGTCGAAGTCGCCGGCCTTCATGCCCTCGTAGAAGGGACCATCCGCCAGAACCTTCTGGTCGGCTTCGATCCCGATCTCCTTCCACTGGTCGATCAGCCACGTACCGACGTAGGTATAGGGCTGGTCGACGGCGCGGTTGTGCAGGCTGAACTTGAGCTTGGACACGCCGGCCTCCTTCAGGAGCCGCGTGGCCTCGGCGCGCGCCTTGTTGATGTCCGTCCCATACCCGGCGATCCCCTCGAGCTCCTGCTTGGTGGCCGCCAGCGGGTGGCCGGGGAACGCGACGCCGCCCACGGCCTTCACGATCGCGATCTTGGAGAGGTCCTTGGCGCCCTGCCAGCGGTCCAGCGCCAGCGTGAGGGCCCGGCGCACGCGCACGTCATCGAACGGCTTCCTCGCGTGGTTGGGGCTGACGATCGTCACGCAGTTCCAGTCGCTCTCCTGGATGGTGATGTCCTTGCCCAGCGCGGAAACCAGCTGATCGCGGGCCTTGGGAGGAATGCCGCGGAATTCTGCAGCCGCCTGGTCGCCGCGGATCGCCTGGATGCGCAGGGTCTCGGTCTTGGCGATGATCGACTGGAAGCCGTCGAGATAGGGCTTACCCGGGTGGTAATAGTCGGGGTTGCGCTTGCCCTTGACGAACGCGCCTGCCTGCCGCTCTTCGAAGATGAACGGGCCGGAGCCCATCACGTTCTTCTCGTACCAGTGCTGGTCGGCGTCGAGCTTCGCCTTGGAGTAGATGAAGTGGAAAGGGGTCGCCAGCGCCGGGATGAAGGCACCCGACGGGTACTTGAGCTTAAACACCATCGTCTCGTCGTCCGGCGCGCTCACGCTCTCGACCATGGTGAACTGGGCCACGCGCGAGGACAGCACGCCTTTGGGCGGGAAGATGATGCGCGAGAAGCTGGCATGCACGTCCTTGGCGGTGAGCGCCGTGCCGTCGTGGAACTTGACGCCCTTGCGGATCTTGAAGGTGTAGGTCTTGCCGCCGTCGGCCGGCTCCGGCATCTCCGTGCACAAGTCGCATACGAAGTCGTTCTTGGCCGGGTCGTCCGGGTTGACCCGGATGAGCACGCTGTAGAACGGCGCCAGGGGATGGATCAGCGCGAAGGTGTTCTCGCGGTGCCCGTCCATGGTGGGAAACTCGCCGGGCACCACGAATTTGAGGATGCCACCCTTCTTCGGCGTCTGGGCCTCCGCGGCGGACATCGCGAGGGGTGCTGCCAAGAGCCCCGCGAGCAACGGAAGCGCGAGCTTCCAATGTCGGGTGTCCATTTAGTCCTCCCTGTGGCTGAGTAGGCTTGTTCTGACGACAGCCCCGCCGGCTGTCGCCCGCGAGCCGCAGCATTACCCAATTCGAGTTTCATTTCAAACGCGATCGCGCTCGCCCGTTTCGCGCCGGTCGCACCACCGAAGGAAGCCGCGTGCGCGGCTGCAGAGCTGGGACTACGATTGGACGATTGCCGGCGGTCCCGGGCGCGGGACGGCGGGAAGCATCTGCACGACGTGCAAGCGGAAAGGTTGTCGAGCCATGCATCCGGGTACGAGGCTGCGGACGGCATTGGGGGGCAACGAGCTCGTCGTTGCGCCCGGCGTCTACGACGTTCTCTCCGCCAAAATCGCCGATGGAATGGGCTTCGAGGCGCTCTACATGACCGGCTACGGCGTGTCCGCCTCGCTCGGTCTGCCCGATGCCGGGCTCGTCAGCTACAGCGAGATGGTCGGGCGGGTGGCCCAGATCTGCCAGTGCACGGCGACGCCCCTGGTCTGCGACGCCGACACCGGGTTCGGCGGGCTGGTCAATCTCGAGCGCACCGTCAAGGGCTACGAGAGGGCGGGCGCGGCCGCCATCCAGATCGAGGATCAGGTGTTCCCGAAGCGGTGCGGTCACACCCCCGGCCGGCGCGTGGTGCCGGTCGCCGACATGGTGCGCAAGATCGAGGTGGCCGCTGCCAGCCGCACCTCGCGCGATTTTCTGATCGTCGCACGGACCGACGCGCGCACCAGCCTCGGGCTCGACGAGGCGCTGCGCCGCGCCGAGGCCTACGCCAAGGCGGGCGCCGACATCCTGTTCATCGAGAGCCCCGAGAGCGAGGAGGAGATGGCGCGCATCGGCCGGCACTTCGACGTGCCCCTGCTCGCCAACATGGCCGACGGCGGGCGCACCCCGATCCTGCCCAGGGCGCGGCTCGCCGAGCTGGGCTACCGGCTCGCCATCTTCCCGGTGACCGGCCTCCTGGCCGCCGTCAAGGCGCTGGAGCGCGTGTACGGCGTGCTCCGGGAGAAGGGCTCGAGCGATACGCTGGCGCCCGACCTCTATCCCTTCGACCGGTTCTGCCGCCTGATCGGCTTCGAGCACATCTGGGAGTTCGAGAAGCGCTGGCCCGAGACTTGATGCCGCTCGGCACCCGTCATATCACTCCCGCAACCCGTCATCCCGGAAGTTGAGGCGCAGCCGCAACTATCCGGGACCTCCTCGAGCGAGCCGAACCCTGCTCCCGAGGTCCCGGCTCTTGGCGCGGCTCGCGTCCCGCTCCCCCGGACTTGATCCGGGTCCGATCGGGATGACAGGTGGCTATCCAGATTCGCCGGTCGTGAATCCGCCATCGTCGCCCCCGCCCCCGCCTGCGGATTCGCCGGCAGACCAGTCCCCTCGCGTGTCGGGCTCGCGCCAGTCGCCGCCGAGGGGACCGGAGCTGCCGCCGCCGGGAACCGGGAATGGAAACGGCGACGTCGGGTAGCCGAAGTCCGGCCGGCCGCGCGGGCCGCGGTTGTTGTAGCCGCCCTGCAGAATGTCCCAGAGCACGCCGCTGGTCGCAGTCCCGACCAGGATTTTACCGAGCACGTCGGTGATGCTGCCGTTGTTGCCGAACACGATGTGGGGATGATCGTAGCCGGCACCGCGGAAGCGATTGCGCACCTCCTCCACCTCGAGCCGGCGGCGCGCCAGGTCCTGGGCGGTGCGCCTGAGGTTCACGACCTCGCCATCCGCCTTGGTGACGGCCGCGTCGATGGTCTCGATCTCGCGCACAATGGCGTCGTCGCTGCCGGTCGGGGTGCGGCGCGCCTCGAGATAGAGGGCGGCCAGCTGGTCCTTGCTGTCGGCCAGGGCGATGGTCGTCAGCGCTTCCTCGTAGGCCGGATTGAGGCCCTCCGAGACCAGCGTGCCGCGCTCCTCGTCGAGCTTGCGCAGCTGGCCATGCTTCTCCTCGAGCGCCTTGTCGGCGGCCGCAAGCTGCTCGCGCGCCGCCGCCAGAACCCGCTCCTTGGGCTCGATGCCGGCCTCCACCATCGCCCGCCGCTCGACTTGCGACAGGGCGGTGAGGCGTTCGTTGGCCGCCGCCCGCCTGGTGGCGGCGTGCTCTCTGAGGCGCAGCGGGATGTCGATCAGGGCCGCATAGTTGGCGCGCACCTGCCCGAAGCCGACGAAATCGGCGACAATGCGGTCAACTATGCGGGTGACGTTCCCAGCATTGTAGCGTCCAGTCCCGAAGCCGCGCTGCCACAGGTAGATGAACAGCGGATCGTCGTCGTAGGGCTTCCTCTTGGCGCCGAGATCGGCCTCGGAGAGGGACGCTTTCTTCTCCGCCTCGGTGGCGATGGCGTCGGCTGCGTCGTTGGCGGCCTTGGCCTCCTGCCAGGCAGGCTGAGCCTTCACCCTCCCCTCCACGTCGTCGCGCACCGCCTCCACAACGTCGAGGGCCTCCTCGACCTTCTTGGCGGCGGTATCGCGCTGCGCCTGCCCCTTCTCGACCTCCGTGAGGAACGTCTCGCGGCGCTCGGCAATGGAGGCGATGCGCTGTCGATAGTCCTCGAGGAGCTGCGCGGCCCGGCGCTCGCCGGCATCGAGGTTCTCGACCAGCCGGCCGGCCGCCATCTCGTCGAGCTTCACGCGCGCAAGCTCGCGCAGCGCCTCGCCCCTTTCCTTGCGCAAGCGCTCGCTCTCGCCGACCGCAGAGCGGAGCGCCGCGTCGAGCTGGCTTTCCTCACGGTGCAACTTGGCAATCGCGCTCTCGATCGAGCCTAGCGTTTGGCGCCCGGTCCACATCGTTATCCCGGAGGGGTAGGGCCCCTCGCCTCCAACAAAGGGGTCAGACCCCTCGCATCCAACAGATGTAGTAAATCGCCGGCTCATGCGCGAGGGGTCTGACCCCGCCCCTCGGCGCCCTCACCACTGGGTAATGAAACCGCCCTCGAACGGCATCTGATACTCGATCGCCTGCGATCCCCGCTTCCTTATTCCGAAGACGTTCTTCTGCACGATGCCGTCATCCGCCTTGTCGCGACGCACGGCCTCGAAGACGGCCTCTGGCACGCGCACGCCGAACATCGTCACCGTCTCGATCTTGCCGGTCTCCTCGTTGCGGATCGGCAAGGCGAGTTTGCGCCCGTCGGGCGCGATCGCCTCCACGATGACGTAGTAGTTCTTCGCGTTGCTCCGGCCGGGAGGCCTGCGCCAGACCCAGGTGGTCTCGCGCGGACGCGACACGATGGTGAGCTTGTACTCGGTGGTCAGGTCGTCCCTGAGTGCCACCAGCTCGCCCCGGATCTTGGCTACGCCCGCGCGATTTCCCGCGCGCAGCTCACGCTCCCCGTCCGCCAGCAGCGCGTCGGCCTTGTCCTTCGGCGCCTGGTCGGCGGCGATGCGCTGAACCTCCGCATGGGCCCCGCGCAGCGCCTTGGGCAGGGTGTCGGTCAGCTCGAGACGCGCCTGCTCCTGTGCGACCCGGGCCGGGCGGACGACCATGAAGTAGTAGGCCCAGGCAACGGCCCCGAGCGCCAGGACAAGCCCGCCCGCACGCCTGCCGTAGGTCCTCCGTCGCACCCAGGCCGTGAGCATTGTGCGCTTCCACCCCGCGGGAGGCGGGGTGTAGACGAAGCGGCTCTCCTTCAGGGCCTTGACGCCGTCGAGGAGAACCCGGTCCGTGACCTCGATGCCCTGCTCGCGGTAGATCTTGCGCAGGCGCTCGATCAGCTCGGCTTCCCGCCCCTCCTCGTCGAGCTCCCGTCGCACGAGATCCTCGCGGTGGCGCAAGGTGTCCACCACGTCCATGGCGATCATGAGCTCGTCGAGTGTCTGCGGCTTCTCGGCGGGAGCCGCGGTCTCGGCCATCTGAAGCACCTCGCAACGGCCCGATCTGGGGAGAGCCTGGTCAGGCGGCGGCCTTCAGGTCCTTCAGCTCCTTGCCCCCGGCGACCAGGCGTGCCAGCCGCTTCTTGCCCTGCTCCACTGCGTCGCGGATCTCGGCCGAGTTCTGGGTCGACAGCTTGCGCATCTCGTCGATGATCTCGGTGGACCGCTCCTGGAAGGTGACCACGCTCTCGACGAGCTTCTTCACCGCGTCGGCCCTGATGGTGGGTCCATAGCCGGAGCGGATCGCCGCCTCCTGCACCTTGTCGCCGATCTCCGACAGGGTCTCGAGGCTCTGCGACATGCCCTCCTTCATGGCGTCGAGGGTCTTGGTCGACTCGTGCAGGCCGAACATGCCGGTGAAGGACGCCTTCAGAGCGGTGAGCACGCTGTCGTTGGTGGAGAAGAACATGACCGCCTGGCCGTAGACCCGCTCCTTGGCCGAGGTGGTCTGCATCAGCCGCGCCATCACCACCTCGGTGGTGTTGTAGGAGATGGTCATGTTGTCGGAGAGGTCCTTGGCGACCTGGTAGCGCTTCTCCTCCTCCTGGGTGTGGCGCAGCTGCTCGTCGCGCGCCAGCTCGAGCTTCGCGCGCTCCGCCGGCTCGGTGCCGGAGAAGCTGGCGACCTTGTCGGTGGCCGCCTTGAGATCTGCGCGGGCGGCCTCGAGCTTCGCCTCGGCCTGCTTGAGGATCTCGAGCGCCATCACCTCGGCATGCTTCAAGGCACCGCGATAGTCGCGGTAGGCATCGAGGATCTTCGCCTCCCGCTCGATCTGGTTCTTGGTCTCCCTGGTGACCGCGAGGTAGGTCTTGCGGATCTTGTCGAAGCGGTCGGAGATGTCGCCGCGCACGATCTTCATCCACATGTTGGTCCCGCGCTCGAAGATGTCGATCTTGCCGTCCGAGACCTGGTCCACCAACCGCTTGGAGTCGTCGCGGATGGAGTTGAAGCCTTCGGTGATCTCCTGGTAGCGCTGGCCGATCTCCATCTTCGAGGTCTGCTCGCGCACCACCTCGTTGAACACCTCGGCCTGGCCGAGGGTGCGCGCGATGAGCGCGATCTTGTCCTTGTCGAGGTCGGATATCTGCTCCAGGAGGGCGTTGATCGGGGCCGGCTCCGACTTCTCGGGCATGAGGCCCAGCTCTCTGAGCGCGCTCGATGCCTTGTCCAGGTATTGAAGGGGTGATCTTGCCGCGACTTCGGCCATGATATCCTCCTTTACGATCTCGTCTCGAATGCTGCTGGGCGTAGTATGCGCGTGGCGCGGTTTTCAGCCAATCGGGAAGACTTCGCAATCAACGTACGCGCAAGACCGCAGTCTTTAGCAGGATCATAGATGACCGCAACCTGAACGTTTTCAAGGCAAGGGCCTGAAAAAGCCCGGCGCGAGGGCTCCGGCGCGGGGGACCCGCCGGAGCCCCTGGAGAGCCCCGAACCGGCAACGCCGGCCTCGTGCGAAACCGGCATTGCTCGGGGAGGCGCCCGCGGCCGACCTGCGGTGTGCCCCCTTGGATGCGGGCGATCCAAGGGGGCGAAGCCCAGGGCAGGTCCTAGCGGCAGCAGCTGCCGAAGGTCGCGCCGTGATTGATGTGAACGGTCCGGCTCGTCGTCAGCGTCCGCATCGGCAGCGAGGTCGTCTGCGCAACCCTGTGAGTCTGACGCAGAATCACCGTGCGATGGTGTACCCGGGTGACCATGTGCACCCGCGTGATGGGCTGCACCCGCGTGACGTTCACCACGCGCGTGACGTGCCGCTGGAAGCGCGTGCGATTGACGTCCCTGAAGCGCGTCACATCCCGCACTCTGCGCACGGTCCTGTAGCGGTGGACCGTATTGGTCTTCGTGATTGGGGCCCGGCTGCAGTTCACGCACGCCGCTTCAGCCGGGGCCGACATGGTCATTGTCGCCGCGACGGCCAGAGCCGCCGCGCCACACAGTCCATACGCAAGTTTCATCATCTTCCGATCTCCGAGCTAGGTCGAACGCTGTCCTGGCTTCCACCGGGATCACGGTTTTTCAGCAGAGGCTTGTTTCGGGCAATCAGATGATCCCCTCAGCTAAACGGTGGAAGATGCTGGTATGTTTTGAAAAAATGCCGCAGCAACTTGTTCGATTTGCCCCTTTTTGGTCGCAACATGGCCGTCTTTTGACCGGCACGTGACAGCCAAAGGCCCACGCTGCGGGCCCGACACGAACGCATCGCAGAGCTGGGGGAGTCCAGGATGCTCAGAGCCTCGAGAGCGGCCGTAGCCGCCATGTGCGTTGTTGCATGGTCGACAGGCGCGATGGCGGCGCGGACGGATTGCCAGCCGCAAGCGCTGCGCGACCTGCAGCGCCTGTCGCCGGAAGGGCATGCCATCTACCAGGCCATGGCGGACAAACGGCACTTCCTGCGGTTCTTGACCTGCGACGATGTGGTGCTCGGGCTGTCCACCGCCGTCCACGAGTCGGTGCATCTCCTGACCGCGGACAGGGATGCCTATCCGCTCATCGACGGCACCTCCATCCGCCGCCCGCCCGAGGGGCTGCGCTTCTTCGCGCCGCGCGAGATCGGCAGGCGGTTCGATGCGCGCGACATCTACGTTCAGAGCTACCTGAAGCGCGGCTCGGCCAGCTCGTCGGACGACTTCCGCTACCTGCTGGACGAGCTCAACGCCTACAGCCACGACCTGCACTCGGCGGTGAAGCTCGCGTCGCTGCGGCCCGTCGACCGCCAGGTCGGCCACCGCGACGGCCTGGCGGCGCTGATGACGTTCGTCATGGCCTACGCCGACGCGGCGCGGCAGTCGTCTCCGGCCACCTGGGAGGGCCTGCAGCGGCCCGAGATCAAGAAGGTGGTGCAGACGCTGTGGGGGCAGGCCGAGGGGGCGCTCGCGCCCTCGTGCAGGGTTCCGGCCTTCGGGCAGGAGGACCGCAAGCACATCGCCTATCTCTGCAACGCGCGCAACGGCGAGGCGCTGGGTCATCTTCTGGGCCGCGCGCCGGCCTGCCCCTGCATGGACGGAGGGACGGCGTCTGCCGGCGGCGGCGTACCGCGCTGACGGTCGGGGCCGGTCGGGCGTCAGCTGGCTAGGAGCAGCGCCAACCAGAGGAACAGGATGTGGCCGGCCAGGAAAATGAGCCCTGCTTTGGCGAGCATGGAAAGCATGACCTGCTCCGCATCTTGAAGCGACCCGGCGCGAAGGGGCCGGCCCGCCGCCCCGGGCGGCGCTGCGAGCTTCTCTTCGGGGCTTCCTTCCCTCCGGAGCGCTCGCCCCCTCGGGGGTCCGCGCTCCGGCGCATTTCGTTTGCCGTGCTCACGGGCGCCGGCTGGCAGATCTGATCTACTGCCGCAGCCTGATGCGGTCGCCGTAGTCGAAGGCAGGCGCCGTCTGCAGCGTGTCCTTGCCCACATCGACAGTGAAGCGGGTGCCGTCGTCGCGGCGCTCCATCTGCAGCGCCGTGAGCGGGATGGCGATGTCCTTCTCGCCGATGCCGAGGAAGCGGCCGACGCCGACGACGGCAGCGTGGATGCGCCCGTCGGGCCCGACCAGCAGGTCCTTGACGGTACCGATCTTCTCGCCGGAGCGGTTGTAGATGTCCCGGTTCTGGTAGGCGCCGATGGGCACCCACTCCGGCAGGGCCTTCGTCAGGTAGGTCAGCTTGGTCGGCGCGACCTGACCCGTGGACCTGGTATCGGTCTGCCCCGGGGCGGTGGCCGTTTTCTCCGTCGTTGGCCTGTCGGCAGTCTTGTCGGTCTGCATGCCGGGCAGCAGGTACCAGAGGAGGCCGCCCAGTGCGAGCAGCGGAATGAGCCAGTAGGGCCAGTTAGGACCCGACGCAGCCACCCGCGTCTCCCGCTCCCTCTCCCTCGGCTCCGTCACCATGCGCGGCGTACCCTGGTAGGTCGAGCGGGTATGGGAAGGCTGCTCGTAGGTGCGCGTGTCGGTCCTGGAGGTGTCGACGCCTTCTTGCATGCGCACCCTGGAGCTGAGAAGGTCTGCGAGCCCTCCGGGCATGGCGGCGGCAATCTGGTCCCTTTGTCCCATGAGCATGCGCGCGAGCCCGCTCGCCTCGAGCCCCTGGGCGCGCTGCTCGCGGCCGAGGACTCCCAGGATCGCCGGAGCGAGGAGGCCCATGAGCGTGCGCGTGGACCCTTCGCCGATGCCCACGAACCGGCTGAGCGTCGAGATCAGCGTGTTGAGCACGCCGCTGCCGAGCAGGGACGAGAGAAGGCCGCTGCCTTTGTCGGCGGCCTGCGGCCCGCTCAAGGTGGCGGCGAGATTCGAGAGCATCCCGGCCGGCTGCTCGGCGATCGCGTCTGCGATCTGCCGCGCGCCACCAGGCTTGGCAGCGAGGTCCGAGATTCCGCTCAGGATGGCAGGGACGAAGGCGCTCACGGCGCTTTGTGTCGTGCCTCGGTCAAGCCCCGAGGAGGAGGCCATCTTGCCAACGAGTTCCGGGGTCAGAACGCGGGAAATGGCCGATACGAGGTTGTCAGACATCAACAGGTTCCTTTCTGGAGCTCGAAGCGCGAGGGATCGGGTGGTGGTGAGACCGGCCCTCTCCCTTTCCGACGTCGTGGGAACCGACGGCGACGGGTCTCGCGCGACTGCGGGGGCGTGAGCCCCTCGGCTCGCCGCCCTCGTACTCGGCCCAGCGTCTCCGCGAAAACCGCAAGCCAACGTCGCTCATGGCGGGTTGGTCGGAAATTGGGGAGGTCACCTAAATTCGACTGCCGAGACTCCCGAACTGCGCGAACTGCAGGCCGCGGGCCTTCCGGCGGGAGGCAAGAAGTGGTGAAGTTCCGCGCACAGGAGCCCGCCGGCACGGTTCGCCTGCGGCGCTCTTTCACACAGCTGTAGGGTTAACGGGAATTGGCGCACCCTTCCGCGGGAGTGCGCGCAATCCACTGTCGTGCCGCACCAATTCGGCCATTTGCTCCAGTCCGGCTCAGGCCGGTGGGAACGGTCAACCGGCTGCATTGTCCCATATCGGAATAGTAGGAAGGCCGCCGTGGTTCAGCAGTCCGCCCGATCAATACTGGTAATTTTGCCGATATGAGCTTTGCCAGTTTTCGACCATTTTCATCGGCGCAGGGTGCCTCCTCCTTCCCTCGAGGGGCTAAAAGGGCGTCCTCCCCCGTGCCCTTCCCTGCTAACTGACCGCGCCCCGAGACGTCATTGCCGTTCGGGGCGCGGTATTGTTTTCGGGTCGCCCGAGCCCGTACGCGCCTATGGTGCAGCCCAAGCCCATTAAACCTCTTCTTCCGAACCCTTTGGAGCCTGGCGCCCCGACCCGTAGGTTGGAACCTGGTCGCAACCGAGCCAGGACCCCCGATGAGCTTGCCTGCTGCCCGCTTTGCCTGGGAAGGCACGACCGGACCCGCGCCTGCCGTGCGGCCGACCCTGCGAAGGTTCGGACAATCTCGTGGTTCACCGGTTCGGGGAACTGCCGATTTGAGCGCGAGGGCAAGTCTGTAGGCTGAGGCAGTGGTGGAACTCGAGCGCCGGGGGGAGCCGGCGGACGTGCAGGGCGGTCCATGACACGCATCTTGATTGCGGACGATCACGAGGTGGTTCGGTCTGGGCTCAGGTCCATCCTCGAGGCACAGCCGAGATGGGAGGTCGTGGCCGAGGCCGCCGACGGCAAGGAGGCGATCCGCAAGGCCATCGAGCTCAAGCCCGACGTCGCCGTGCTCGACTACGCCCTGCCGCTCGTCAACGGCGTGGAGGCGACGCGCCAGATCCGTGCCCGCATCCCCACGGTGGAGATCCTGATCTTCACCATGCACGACAACGAGAAGCTGATATACGATCTCCTGAAGGCCGGAGCGCGCGGCTACCTCCTGAAGTCGGACGCCAAGCATTCCTTGATCGCCGCCATCGAGTCGCTGTCGGTGCACCGCCCGTTCTTCACGGCGAAGGTCTCGGAGACCCTGCTCGAATCCTATCTAACCAAGGCGGGCACGGCCGAGAACGTCTTGAGCTCGCGCGAGCGCGGCGTCATCCAGCTGATCGCCGAGGGCAACAGCAACAAACAGATCGCCAATATCCTGAACATCAGCGTCAAGACCGTGGAGACGCATCGTGCGGCAGCCATGCGCAAGCTCAATCTGACCTCGGCTGCCGCCCTCGTCCGCTACGCCATCCGCAACAAGATCATCGAGGCTTGAGCTTGCACCCGTCATCCCGGACGGAACGATGCGAGCCGAAGGCGAGCAGCGCTCCGATCCGGGACCTCGTGAGGTCGGCTCCAATCCGCTTCACGAGGTCCCGGATAGCCTCGCCTGCGGCTCGGCTTCCGGGATGACGGGTGGATAAGCTCGCTCTGCTCGGTCCAGCCTACTTCGGAATCTGGATCAGCTCATCGAGCTGCGCGTCGCTCAGCTTCACGGTCGTGTACTTGAACGTCACCGCGTTCTCGACCAGCTCGGCCCGGCCCTTGAAGTTGAACGGGTCGATCATCTCCTTGGCGAAGAAGTCCTCGCGTACCCGCCGGGCGTTGGCGAGGGAGGTCTTGGCGAAGTCGGCGTAGTCGGTGAGGGCCTTGTCGCTCGTGTACATGTGCTCGATGGTCTCGCGGTAGGCGGCGATGAAGCGCTTGAACACCTGCGGACGCGCCTTCAGCTCCTCGGCATTGGCGATGATCGTGCGCACCGTCTGATTGCGCACCTGATCGAGGTCGTTGCCGCGCCAGATGAGGCGCACCTTGCCCTGAGCGATGGCGTCGAGCCCGAAGGGCGGAGCAGCCCATCCGGCATCGACCTGGCCCGACATGACGCTGGTGAAGGTGCCGGACGGGTCGCCGGTGGCCGTCGGCTTGGCGGCGACCTTGTACTTTTCGATGAAGCCCAGCACCATCGAATGGGTCGAGGAGCCGCTGGTCGAATAGGCCATGGTCTTGCCTGCCATGTCGGCCCGCCCCTTGATGGGCGAGTCGGCCCGTACGTACCAGAAGTCGGCCGCGCCGGTGGCCTGCGCCCCGATGATGCGCACCGGCGCACCCTTCGAGAAGGCACCCATGACACCCAGCGTGCCCGCCGCGAGCCCGACGTCGGCGCTGCGCGCGATCACCGCCTGCTGGGTCTCGCCGCCGCCCTTGGTGTAGAGCAACTCGAGCTCGAGCCCGTGCTTCTTGAAGATGCCCGCGCGCGTTCCGAGCTCGGGGATCGCCGTATCCCAGTTCCCCTTCTGCCCGATCGCGAGCTTGAGCTTGTCGACCTGCTCCTGGGCGAGTGCGCCGCCCATGCTGAGCACCACGGCCAGGGCCACGCACACTGCTCGCAATGCTGGTGTTGCACACATCTTTTGTCCCCCCTCCGAAGCGCGGCAGCCGGATGCGGCCGCGCCCGTTCCATATCACATCGGTGGTTTGAGGGCCCCGCAATCAGAGCCCGGGAATGTATCCTTGATCAGTTGCGCGCACAATTTCTCCGCCGCGTTGTTCGACTCAGACAGCAGGTCCGGCAAATCCTTTGCCAAGCCAGACAACTCTCTCGCTTGCTCGCGTATCTCCCTCTGAGTCTTTTCGATGCGGGCGAATGCCTCGCGCGCCTGTTGCAACGACTGCTGCAGGACCTCACGCAGCTCGGGCGGAGCGTGCTGAACACAGGCCTCGACTTTCTTCAGGAACTGCTGACAGGGGGAGAGTTCCGGGGCCTGGGCGTCGAGCCCGGTGCCCGCCGCCAGAAACGTGCAGCTTGCCAAGATCACTCGTGCGCGGCCAGACATCGGGTGTCTCCCTGTGGGTGAGTGCTCTGATGGCGCCGTTCTGGTGGCTGCCCGTGGCAGGCCCGAGGCCGGCCCCGGGCCACCCGGGGATTGCTGACGCGTGCTGACAGCACATAGCGAGCATGCGCCGATGCGCTTCCACTCGGCAGGCACGCCCGTCAGCCCATCGCACCCGGCGTCGACGGCCCGCCGCGCTCGCGTGCAAGGCGGCTGAGACCGGTGTTCATCGCCACCGCCAGCACGAAGACGACGATGATGAGGGCATACATCATTGGCATGTCGAAGCGGGCATAGGCATCGATCACCATGAAGCCGAGCCCGCGGTTGGAGAGCTTGGTCTCCGCCAGCAGCACGCCGATGATGGCGACGCCGAGGCCGAGACGGAAGCTCGTTACCACCGGCGCCCGGATCGCCGGGAGATAGATCTTGAGGGCCATCTGCAGGGCGTCGGCGCGGAAGCTGCGTCCCACCTTGATCAGCACCGCATCGATCCGGCGCATACCTGCCGCCACGCCCAACGCCACGGGGAAGAAGCACGACACCGCCCCCATCGCCACCTTCGAGCCGGGCCCCGTGCCGAACCACATGATCATGACCGGGAAGAGGATGATCTTCGGGGTGGGTCCCAGATAGTACAGATAGGGCTCGAAGGCGCGCCCCAGGAACCGGCTGGCGCCCAGCACGAGGCCGGCGAGCAGGCCGGCTCCACCACCGATCGCAAGCGCCAGCGCCACCTCCCCGCCGGTCGCTTGCAGGTTGGCATAGAACGGGGGCGCCGCCACCAGCTCGGCGAGCCCACGCCCGATCACCGCGAGCTGCGGCACGACGCCCTCGTACAGGACGCCGGAGCGGGCGAGCGACTCCCACAGCGTCAGCAGCCCGCCGGCGATGACGAGGCGCGCTGCCACCACGTGGCGCCGCTTCAGGGCCTTCACGCCACCGGTCGCAGCCATCGCTCGATCCGCTCCAGGCCCATGAAGAAGAGAACGCTGACGAGGACGACGCACCCGATGGTGGCATACATGGCGGGGAGGTCGTAGCGCTCCGCCAGGTCGTTGATGAGCTGGCCGAGCCCGCCGAAGTTGATCAGGAACTCCACCCCGACCACGTTGATGAGGGCGAAGATCAGGCCAAGCCGCAGCCCCGTGAAGATGCTGGGCAGGGCCGAGGGCAGCTCGATCTTCCAGAACCGCTGGGCATGCGAGAGCTTGAATGAGCGCCCCATGTCGATGAGCACCTTCCGCGTCGCGCGCAGGCCCTCCAGCGTGTTGAGGATCACCGGGGCCAGACCTGCGACAAAGCCGATGGCGACGATGGTGAGCGCAGTGCGGCCGAAGATCACCAGGAACAGCGGGTAGACGAGGACCAGCGGTGCGGCGGCCATCGCCCCGACCCAGCTCTCCACAGCGACGCAGACAATGCGCCAGCGGTAGAGCAGCACCCCCAGGGGGATGCCCACCGCCGCCAGCAGGAGGCTCGCAGCCGCCGCCTCGCCGGCGGTCGTCAGGAAGCGGCCCACCACATCCTCCTCGGCGACGATCCTGGGCAAGGCCGCCCCCACCTCGCTCGGCAGCGGCACGACGTACCGGTTGATGGCGCCCACGCGGATCAGGGCCTCGACGGCCAGGATAAACCCGGCCAGGCTCGCAAGGCCCACCAGGCCCGGGGCGGCGCGCAGCGTCCTGGCCAGCGCGCGCATCATCGCCGGGCCTCCTCGCGCGCGTGGCGCTCGTCCTGGCGCATGCCGCGGCTCGCCTCCTCGCGCAGGTCGCCCCACACCTCTGCGACGTAGCGGCCGAAGGCATCGCTGGAGACGATCTCGGAGGTGCGCGGGCGCGGCAGGGCGATCTCCACCGTGCGCTTGATGCGGCCGGGGCGATAGCTCATGACCAGGATGCGGTCGGACAGTTGCACCGCCTCGGTGATGTTGTGGGTGATGAGCAGGATGGTCTGCGCGAGATCCTGCTGGATCTCCAGCACCTTGTCGCCGAGCAGCAGCCGGGTCTGCTCGTCGAGCGAGGCGAACGGCTCGTCCATCAGCAGGATCTTCGGCCGGAACGCCAGCGCGCGGGCAATCGACACGCGCTGGCGCATGCCGCCGGAAAGCTCGGCCGGATAGCGCCGCTCGAAGCCGGCGAGGCCGACGAGCCGCACGAACTCCATCGCTGTCTCGAGGCGCTCGCCGCGACGCATGCCCGCGATCTCCAGGGGGAAGGCGATGTTCTCGACCACCGTGCGCCAGGGCAGCGTGGATTCCTCCTGGAATACCATGCCGATGGCGGCATGCGGACCCGCCACGCTCTCGCCGTCGATGACGACGCGGCCCTCGGAGGCCGGGGTGAGCCCGCCGATGATGTTGAACACGGTGGACTTGCCGCACCCCGACGGCCCGATGAGGGAGACGATCTCGCCCTTGGCGACGGCGAACGACACGCCGTCGACCGCCGTCACCACCCCTTCGGCTGTCTCGAAGGCCTTGCCGAGCGCCTCGACCAGCAGAAGCGGGCACGCCGCAGCGCCGGCGATGGCGGCTGTCGCGACGGTTGCGTCATTGGGCGGGCGAGGCGGGCCCATGGTTCCCCCGGTCGAGCACGCGGCAGATGCCACTCTAGGGCCGCTCTGCCCTGCGTGGAAGGTGGCAACGGCCGAGCTTCGCCGCGGGCTCCCGTCACCCCCGCGACTTCATCATGCTGCGCCAGCGGTCCAGCGAGTCGATATAGGCCTCGAGCGTCCGGGTGATGGAGCCCTGCACGTTGAGATCGCGAAACTTGGTCCAGCTGCTGACGCGCTCTCCCGTCGCCTCGTCGAACTTGGGGAAAATCGACAGCCATATGAACGACAGAGCGTCGCGCAGATACCCGTAGCAGGCAAAGAGCAGCATCGCGAAGAACACATAGAAGCTGTTCTGCCGGTAGAGATCGGCATCGAGAGAAAGCATGTTGAGCTGATCGATGCGGAAATAGCCGGCGATGCCGACGATCGCGGCGGCGAAGATAAGCGGAACGAAAATAATGAAATAGCTGCTGTTGCGATGGATCTGGAAGAGCATGTTGCGCAGATAGCACTCGATGAAGAAGACCCGGAACGCCATCCACTGCAGGCTGCTCATCCACAGCACGGCGTCGTGCTTCATCTCGTGGCCTTCCCGCTCCTGGGCCACCGTGTCCGACAGGTTCCTCGAGATGTCTTTGAAGGCGGCGTTGATGCCGTCCATGTAGTGCTGGAGAAAGTTGCTCATCTGCTGGCCGTTGTTGCGCTGGAATTGCGCGTACTCCGTGTGATAGAACAGCCACATTATGGCGTATGCGACCAGACACGACAGCGCGCCGAATACGAGCTTGTTGAAGACCTCGTTCGTCGCCGTTCCGAACAGGTCGGGCGGCAGATAGGGACTGCCCTCCATGCCAAGCATCCTGTGGAACGGGATCCACGTCGACATGAACATGTTCGCCAGGAAGACGACGGACACCACAATCGAGAACAGAATCGACAGCCAGAGCACGTTGCGATTGATGGTCTTGCGGAACTCCGAGAGCACGTGAAAGACTCGCCGGTCGCTGTTTCCGAACAGCCCCACGATGAAGGCGCCGTCGGCGTCCTCGTACAGATTGAACGGGTTGAGGTAGACCGGGACGGGGGCGCTGAAGAAGTGTCTGACCTTCTCCCGATCGGCCTCCGCCGCGCTGGCGTCGTAGGCGATGCGCGGGGCCGGCATCGGAGCGAGCCAGGTGCACAGGAGCTGGCTGTTGCGAAACACCATGCCGTCCAGCTCGCTCTTGTCCACCCCCCTGGCAATCGCCTGCTCGGTCTCGGTGCTGCCGGCGAGGGCGCTGCCGATGGTCCCCGTCGTGATCGTCCCGATCGCGGGCACGGCAAGGCGTCTAGGCTCCCTCGGCATGAGGCGGAGAACGCGCAGCAGCCTGGCCAGCGGCTTGCCCACGGCCCCGACGACGCGCCCGATCGGCCGCGCGAGCGCCCTGAGGCCGCGGCCGATCGCGCGCAAGGCGATTCTCCACAGCACCAGGAGCAAGACCAGGAGCAGGAGGCCCAGCAGCAGAGTGAGGCCCGGATGCAGACCGCTCACCTCTGCGGCCGTGGGGGGCGGGGTGGGTGTCGATTGTGCGAGAGCCGGCCCAGCCCACGCGCCGGCCGCGAGCAGCGCCGTGGTGCCGACACGGGCCAGCGCCCGAAGCCGCAATGTCCTGTGCAGGGAGGAAAACAACCCGACGGCAAGCATTGCGACCTCCTGGACATGACCAAACCATGGGGTATCGGCGATTGGCGGACCCGCAGGCGCCCTCTGAGGCGTGCTTGCCGTCGCCGCCGCCTGGCGTCGTCGAGCGCCGGAGCAGTGCTCCCCCAGCCCCCGACCGTTCGCATCGCGTTCTTGCCCCCTTCTCTCCGCATCGTCGTCGTACCGCCCAAGTCGGCATCGGGCGGCAGGTCTCAGGCGTCAGGGGCGGCTTTGCACGCCACCTGGAAACGCGAAACCTGGCTCCGAATGCATCCGACCCCTTCGGACGTTACACCGATCTGTGCAACACTATACTGAGCTATGCAATGCTGAGCTACGCAATGCTGCGGGCACCGGTTCATGGGCCGCGGTCGACAGGTGACGCCGTCCGGCGAGCAAATCGCCGTCGGCGCAAGAAGGCTGGCTCCCGGTCGCCCGCAGCCCGGGCGTCCACTCACTCCGCCCGGCCGACGGCGGCTGACATGGCGGGCGTGTAACCCGCCGTCACCCGCACGTCGACGACGGCAACGCCGCCGCCATCGACGGCGGCGATGGCCGCCTGGAGGGCGGCCGGCAGGTCCCCGGCCTCGATGACGGGGCCGAAGCCCTGCGCGCCCTGCGCCCGCGCCAGGCCGGCGATGTCGATGTCGGGGTCGGCGATGCGCTGGCCGATCCACTTGTTCTCCACCGGCCGCCCGCGCTGGCGCGCCATGCGCTCCTGATGCACCTCGTCGTTGTAGAAGGAACGGTTGTTGGCGACCACGATCAGCAAGGGCAAGCGATAGTGCGCGGCGGTCCACAGCGCAGTGGCGCCCATCAGGAAATCGCCGTCTCCGCAGATGCCGACGGCGAGCCGCCCGCCGCCTTTCAGGGCCAGCGCGGCCCCTACCGTGAGGCCGGGGCCCGAGCCGATGCCGGCGCCGCCCTCCGCGCCCAGGTAGTCCAGCGGATGCCGGAACGGCCAGAAGGCGCCGTCCCAGGACAGCGGCAGATGGGTGAGCGATACTTGGCGTCCTTCGCTTGCCCGCCGCAACGCGTGGGCGAGTTGTGCCACGTCCAGGGGGCCCGCAGCGTCGAAGGCGGGAGACGGGCGAGGCTCCGAGGCGTCGGCAGGGCCGCCGGGACGGGGTGCCTCGGCCTGCTGCCCACCAAGCGCCTCCAGGAGCGCCGCCACGGCGGCGTCGGGCGCCACGGGCAGCAGGATGTCGACCGGCGCGAGCGCACGGCTCTCCATGCTCCAGCCGCTCGCCGGCAGGTGATCGGGGCTTGCCTGGATCACGGTCGCCGAGGGGCCACCGGGGCCGAACGCGGCGCGCAGGGTGCCCGCGAGGTCGACCCAGTCGAGGCTGAGGAGCACATCGGCCTCCTGCAGCGCCGCGGCGGCGCGGGCGTCGGGCCAGATGGCCGGGGAACCGGCGTGGAGGGGGTGGTCGGTCGGAAAGGCGGCGGCCACCTTGAGGCTGCTGATCACGCGTGCGCCCAGCGCCTCCGCCAGCGCGACACGCTGCTGCCAGGCCTCCGGCGAGCGCGACACCCGGCCCGCCAGAACGACGGGCCGCCGGGCAGCAGCGAGGGCCGCGCCGGCGCGGCGCACGAGCCCGGGGTCGGGCCCTGGCCGCAACGCCGGAGCCAGGCGGGCGAGGTCGAGCGGGGGCAGGGGCACCGCCAGCGGCGCCTCCTGCAGCCCGGCGTCGAGGTTGACATAGACAGGGCCCTGCGGCGCTGCCTCGGCGATCCAATGCCCCCGCACGACGGCCTCACGCGCCGCCGCCGGCGAGGCCGGCTGGTCGTCCCACTTGACATAGCCGCGCACCAGCGCGCCCTGGTCGCGCGCGGTGTGGACCCAGTCGATCCACGGCCGCCGCTTCTCCGGATCTACGGGCCCGGTGGCGCCGATCAGCAGCACCGGCGCGCAGTCGCAGCACGCGTTGAAGACGGCCATGGCGGCGTGCATCAGCCCGACGTTGGCATGCACGGCCGCCGCCATCGCGCGTCCCGTCACCTTGGCCCAGCCGTGCGCGATGGCCACCGCGTGCTCCTCGTGCAGGCAGATCATGAGCGCCGGCCGCCGGCTGCCGAGATGATTGACGAGGCTGTCGTGCAGGCCACGGAAGCTCGAGCCGGGGGTGAGGGCGATCCAGGGGATGTCGAGTGCGGCGAGCGCCTCGGCCACCGCGTCGCTGCCGAAGCGCGCCGCGCCGCCGGCGGGGCCTGCCGGCAGCTCCATCGGAGTTGCATCGTCTCCTGGCATCTTTCCCCCGAGGCAGGTTTCAGGTTTCAGGTTCCAGATGTCAGGAAGGAACAGAAGAGGTGTCTCTGAAACCTGACACCTGACACCTGGAACCTGACACCTGACACCTGACACCTGACACCTGACACCTGAAACCTTCCCTTTACAATCGAGCCGGAGCACCCGCCGGCGCAGCTGGCCCGGCGGCGCGCGACGACTGGATCATGATCAGCTCGCCCAGATTGTCGGCGGTGACGTAGCCCACCAGACGCCCCTGAGGATCGACCACGCCCACGACCCGCGTCCCCGACCTCTGGAGGCGCTGGAACACGTGGTCGAGGCAGGCGTTCTCCGGCACCGTCGGCACCTCCCGGTCCATGACGTCGAGCACCGGCGTGGCGCCGCCCGTCTTCTGCAGAGCGGAGATCAGGGCATCGTGGGTCAGGAAGCCGCGCAGGGTACCGGCGCCGTCGACCACAGGGAACTCCTTCTGGGTGGTGCGCAGCAAAAGGCCGGCGGCCTGGTCCACGACCGAGGCCGGCGAGAGCGTTTCGAACGTCGTGATCATGGCATGCGAGGCCAGATATCCGCGAGTGTACTCGCGCGCCTGCACGTAGCCCGCCTCCCCGCTGGCGGCGAGGAAGATGAACACCGCGACCAGGATCAGGAGCGGATTGCCGATGAGCAGCCCCCACAGGCCGAACAGGACGGCCAGCCCCTGGCCGATGCTCGCCGCCACCCGCGTCGCCCGCGTATAGCCGAGCCGGATCGCCAGCAGCGCGCGCAGCACCCGGCCGCCGTCCATCGGGAAGGCCGGAATCAGGTTGAAGACACAGAGCGCGACGTTGGCGGCGGCGACCCGGCGCACCATGGTCGAGGACGCCTGCTCGAGCTCGGTCATCTGGCCAAGGTCGAACCCCGCCCCGAGCGCACCGATCAGCACCGCCGCAATGACCAGATTGACGGCTGGACCCGCGAGGGCGACGACGATCTCCTGGGCGGGCTTCTCCGGCATCCGCTCCAGGGAGGCTATGCCGCCGATCGGCAGCAGCGTCACATCGGACGTCCCGATGCCGTAGGCGCGCGCAGCGAACACGTGGCCGAACTCGTGCAGAACGACGCAAACGAACAGGAGCACGATGAAAACGAGCTGATCGATGGCCACCGGCGCGCCCCCGCGCATCCACCCGGCAGCTGCCACGAAGGCCAGGAGCAGGAAGAACGTCAGATGGATGCGCACGGCCGTGCCGCCGACGCTGAACAGCCTGATCGACCAGCCCATTGACTTGCCCTCCTCTGCGAGACGCGCTCATCCTAGCACTTTGCCGGATCGGGTTTCAGGTTTCAGGGATGCGCTGCGCCACACTTTCCCTCCTGAAAGCCGAATCCGGAGGCTCGAGCGCCGTTCCGGCTTGACGTTGGTCGATCCGGTCACCGAGGATGCGCAGGTCGTGCGATCTGCCCGCCTCCGGAGACCATGGCGCTGGAGGCAGACGGGTGCAGGCGTGATCTCGCTGCCGCGCACAGACCAGATAATGGACCATGGGGGGAGGTCAAACCATGCTGTCCGTTCGTTCCCGCCGCTACACATCGGTGCTTCCTGTCCTTGTCGGGACCATGCTGGCGATGGCCGGCATGGCGCCGGCGCAGGAGCTGACCATGGGCAACGTCAATCCGCCCAAGCACGGCACCTCGCAGACCGCGCAGCAGTTCGCCGACAAGCTGGCCGAGCTCAGCGGCGGCAAGATCAAGGTCGCCCATCATCACTCGGGTGCGCTGGGCGGCGAGCGCGAGGTGGCCCAGCAGATCCAGCTCGGCGCAGTGGACCTCGGCCCCATCACCACCGCTCCCCTGTCGACGCTGATCCCGGAGATGTCGGTGTTCCAGCTGCCCTACATCTTCCGCGACTACGACCACCTCTTCAAGGCGCTCGACGGCAGCGACGCCATCGCCAGCTACTACGACGCCGTGCTCGACAAGCGCGGCCTCAAGCTGGTGGGCTTCATCGCCGCCGGCTATCGCGGCATCTACGGCCACGGCGCCATCAACTCGATTGCCGACGTCAAGGGCAGGAAGGTGCGGGTGCAGGAGGACAAGATCCTCGTCGCTACCTTCAAGGCGCTCGGCATGATCTCGACGCCGATCGCTTTCCCCGAGGTGGCGACCGCTCTGCAGACCAGGGTCATCGATTTCGCCGAGGGCGGAGTAAATACCTTCTACCACAACAAGTTCTACGACATCGTCAAGCACGTCGCCGATGTGCGCCACACCCATCAGGCCGTGGCGCTCATCATGTCCAAGGCCAGCTGGAGCAAACAGGACGCGGCGGGCCAGAAGGCCATCGCCGGCGCCTGGCAGCACGCCCGCGCCTTCAACCGCAAGTTCATCCTCGACGAGGACCAGACGATCCAGGACCAGGTGCGAGCCAAGGGCGTCGCCATCACCAAGCCGGATGCCGCCCCGTTCCGCGAGGCCACGCAGAGCGTCTACCAGGAGTTCTACGCCACGCCGGCCGGCAAGGACGCGCGCAAGATCGTCGACCTGATCCTCAGCATCAAGTAAGCCCCATGCCCGACGATCGCGAGACGGCGGCGGACGCCGGAAGCGCCGCCGACTGGCTGAAACGGCCCTACGACGTGCTGGGTCATCTCGGTGGGCTGATCCTCGCCGTCATGGCCGGCGCGGTGTTCCTGCAGGTGGTGCTGCGCTTCCTCGGGCAGGCCGGCATGGACGGCCTGGACGAGGTGCCGCGCTTCCTGTTCGTCTGGCTGGTGATGATCGGCGCCGCGGCGGCGATGCAGCGGAGCGAGCACACCGTCCTCGATTATTTCATCAACCGCCTCGGCACCCGCGCGCGTGCCCTGGTTCTGGTCCTGACCAACGCCACCGGCATCGCGCTCTTTCTCTACCTGATCAAGCTGAGTCTCGTGCTGGTGCCGAACTCGCAGCTCCAGACCAGCGCCGGGCTCGGCCTGCCGCTCGGGTACGTCTACGCCGCCATCCCGGTCGGCTCGGCCCTGATCCTGCTGCCGATGGTCCGCAACCTCGTCCGCGCCCTGGGGAGCCTATGGCAGAGACCCTCCTGATCGTCTTCATCGTCTTCATTCTGCTGGGCATGCCGATCAGCCTTGCGCTCGGCGTCGGTGCGCTCGGCGCTGCCATCTTCTATCCCGTTCTCAATCCGATCATCATCCCGACACGCTTCGTCGGCCTCCTGTCGGACTCCTACCTGCTGCTGTCGGCGCCGCTGTTCATCCTCGCCGGCAACATCGCCGCCCGCGGCGGCGTGGCCCGCGTCATCATCGACCTCGCCACCGCGCTGGTCGGCCGCTTCCGCGGCGGCCTCGCCTACGTCAACGTGGTCGACAGCATGTTCTTCGGCGGCATCTCCGGCTCGGCCGTCGCCGACGTCTCCGCTCTCGGCACGTTCCTCATTCCGCAGATGGTGCGCAAGGGCTACGACCTCGACTTTGCCACCGCGCTCACCGTCTCCACCGCGGTGGTGGCGCCGATCATCCCGCCCTCCATCATCGCCGTCATCTACGCGTGGATGGCCGAGGAATCCGTGGCGGCGATGTTCGCCGCCGGCGTGATTCCGGGCCTGCTCGTCGGTCTCGGCATGGCGGTGCCGGTGTTCGTGATCGCCCGCAAGCGCAACTATCCCAAGGAGCCGCCGCCGACGCTCCCTCAGTTCCTGGCGGTGCTCTGGCAGGCCCTGCCCGCGCTCATGATCCCGGTCATCATCATGGGCGGCATCCTGTTCGGCTGGTTCACGCCCACGGAGGCCGCGGCGGTGGCGGTGGTCTACGCGCTGGCGGTGCCGCCGATCTTCTACCGTGAGCCGGCGCTGCGCGAGCTGCCCAAGATCTTCGCCGATTCGGCGCGGCTCTCCGGCGTCATCGGCCTCATCATCGGCTTCGTCGGCGCCTTCGGCTGGGTGCTCACCTACTCCAAGTTTCCGTTCAAGGTGGCCGAGGCCATTGCCGCCATCTCGCCCGAGTGGTGGCTCTTCGTCGCGCTCGTCATCGTGCTCTATCTGGTCCTCGGCACCTTCCTCACGCCCTCCGAGATCATCCTGGTCACCGTGCCCGTTCTGCTGCCGGTGGCCCAGGCCGCCGACGTGCACCCGATCCACTTCGGCATCGTCGTGGTCGTCGCCTCGGCGGTCGGCCACATCACCCCGCCCGTGGGGCTGTGCCTGTTCGTCGGAATGGCGATCAGCGGCCTGCCGATGGACAAGCTGATGCGGCCGCTGCTGCCGTTTCTCGGCGCGATCGTTGCCATGCTGCTCCTGGTTGCCTTCATCCCGGAATTGGCGCTGGTGCTCCCGCGCGCGCTCGGCCTTATCCGGTAGCAGGTTTCGGGTTCCAGGTTTCAGGGTCTAGAGTGCAGCCTGCGAGAGCGATCCCGATCCCCGACCGCTGAAATCCGAAGCCCGGCACCGGCAACCGATACCTGACCCTGGAGGAAACACATGGGCCACTCCCTCACCCGCGCACTCGGCGCCTTCGCCTCCGGCCTCCGCCTTCCCGCCATCCCGCCCGAGGCGCTCGGCGTCGTCCACACGGGATTTGCCGACTGCGTGGGCACCCTGGTCGCGGGCAGCATCGAGGATCCGCCCAGGCTCCTGCACGCGGCGCTGTCGCCCCCGCCGGGCGATGCCAGCCTCTACCTGACCGGCACGCGCATCCCGGCCCCCGAGGCGGCCTTCATCAACGCCACCGCGGCCCACGCACTGGACTTCGACGACGTGGCCCTGCGCGGCCATCCGAGCACCGTGCTGGTGCCGGCCATTCTCGCCGAGGCAGAGTCGCTCGGCTCGAGCGGCGCAGCCATGGCAGCGGCCTATGTGGCGGGCTACGAGGTGTGGGCGGACCTCGCCGGCCGCGACCAGGACCAGCACCACGAGAAGGGCTGGCATCCGACCGGCACCTTCGGCCCGATCGGCGCCGCCGCCGCCTGCGCCTCGCTGCGCGGCCTCGACCCCGAGCAGGCCGCCCACGCCATCGCGCTGGGCGCCTCGCACAGCGCGGGCCTGGTGGCCAACTTCGGCACCATGACCAAGCCCTATCACGCCGGCCGTGCCGCCTGGGCCGGCGTCATGGCCGCCCGTCTCGCCGCCTCCGGCTTCACCGCCTCGCTCGATGCCCTGGAGCACCCGCAGGGCTTCCTCGCCGCCACCTCGCCCAAGGGCAACGTCGACCGCACGACGCCCACCCGCGCCGGCCGCGACTGGCAGATCCTGACCCAGGGCCTCAGCGTCAAGAAGTACCCGCTGTGCTTCTGCACGCACCGCGCGCTCGACGGCATGCTCGACCTTCTCCGCGCGCAGAAGATTGGGCCCCAGGACGTGGACTCCGTGTCCGTCTCCACCTCCCGACGCTACGCCACGATCCTGCGCAATACCCGGCCGCAGACCGGCCTGGAGGCCAAGTTCAGCATGCAGTTCGCCATGGCCTCGGCCCTGGTCGCCGGGCGCGCCGGTCTCGCCGAGCTCACCGACACCTTCGTCCAGCGCCCGGACGTCCAGGCGCTGCTGCCCAAGGTGCTCGTCGCGCCGGTCGAGGAGGAGCACCCCAAGCGTCCCGGCAGCGCGCCCTGGGACCAGGTGACGATCGCCACCAGGGACGGCCGCCGGCTGGAAAGCGCCCGCGTCTCCGACGAGCGCGGCTCGCCCCAGCTGCCGCTCTCCACCGACGAGCTGTGGACCAAGTTCCTGGGCTGCCTCACGGTCGGCAACCCGGAGCTCGCCGCCCGCCCCCTGTTCGACGCCCTCCTGTCCCTCGAGCGGCAACCGGGCGTGCGCCGGCTCGCGTCCCAGCTCGACTAGCAGCTGACGGCTGACGGGACACGCAGGCCCCTCGCCCGAAGGTGAGGGGCCTCCGTTGGGAGCCTAACCCTTGATCATGCGCACATACTCGTCGTGCGCGCCGATCCAGAACCACAGCAAGCCGTCCTCTACCTCGACTGCCAGGGCTCTATGCCGCGCGGTCACTCGTACCGACCAGTAGTCGCCCACCTTCTTCAACTGCAGCGAGGGATGGGTCGGATCGCTCTTCAGCAGGGCGAAGCTCTTGTCCGCAGCTTCACGAGTGCTGGCCGGCAGGGCCTCATAGGCCTTCCAAAATGCCGGGCTGGCATGATGGGTCACAGCCTGCGGCTGCGGCCGGACTTGTGATCAGCCAGGGCCTCAGCCGCCAGACCAGCGAGCTTGCCGCGCCTGCCGCGCTTTGCGTCCCGCTCGATCATGTCGTCGAGCAGGCGGCCTTCGAACTCGTCGAGCCAGGCACGCAGTCTTGCCACGTCCTCGACCGACAGTCGGGCAATCGCCTTCTCTATGTCCTCGAGCTTGGTCATGTCGACCTCTTATCACAACGTGCTCCAGGTATGTAACAGGATTGCCCTCCTCCTATGGGTGGTCGATGCCGGAATGGGGCAGCGGCGGACCCGGCAAAGGCTCGGCGTCCCCCAGGGGCGCCTGCGAAGCGTCGGGCGGCTCGCCCGGGGCAATGGCACGGCGCGCGATCCGGTCCCAGAGCCCGAGGCGGTGCAGCTCGGCCTCGATGGCGGCCTGGCTGCGGTTGTGGACGCGGGCGAGCTGCGCCGGCGTGCGGCCCGCCTTGAAGCCTGCCGCCAGCTCGCCGGCCTCGCCGTCGTACCAGCGCGCGCCGGAGCGCGCCGGGAAGCCGCGCTCGTTGCGGGTGCGCGCCTTGCGCACGCCATTGAGCGCGTCGAGCAGGCCCTCCCAGGCCACCATGGGCAGCGTGAGCGAGGCGCCGTGCGGCGAGCTGAGCGTGCCCATCAGCCCGCTCCGCTCGATCTCGAAGAGGTAGCGGCCGTCGCCCTGCCGCCACGTCACCCGCTCCCACACCAGCGGCTCGGGCGCCTCGCCGAACTGCTGGCGGCCGCGCCGGTATCCCTGGGACATCGCAACGCCTCCATACCGTAGGTGCGCGGAGTGTTGCAGATCGGACGAAGCCCGTCAAGAACAAACAGAGAACGATACAATCGGCCACGTTCGATCCGTAATCCGTTGTCAGACTGGCCACGGATGCCCAAGGCCGGTCCCCAAAGCTTGCTCAGGCCGAGCGCCGGTGCCAGCATCGCCAGCAATCGGCCGGAAGCAGCGGCCAAATCGTGGAGGAACCCCAATGAGCAGCACTGCGCGTCACACGCTTGCCCGCGGCACGGTGAGCAGGCGCACCTTCATCGCCTCCGCAGCGGCGACCGGCGTCGTCGCCGCGAGCGTGCCATGGCGGTGGCAGGGTGCCCTGGCCCAGAGCGCACCGCATCGCATAGACGTGCATCATCACCTCTCCCCGCCGACCCACATCGAGGCCCTGCGCAAGGCCAAGCTGGGCACGCCGCCGACGTACAACTGGTCGGTGCAGAAGTCGCTGGAGGATATGGACAAGGCCGGGGTGGCGACCTCGATCACGTCGGTGACGACACCGGCCGTGTCGTTCCTGGACAACGACAACGCCAGGCGCGTCGCGCGCGAGTGCAACGAGTATGCAGCCAAGCTCATGGCGGACCACCCGGGCCGCTTCGGGGTCTTCGCCACGCTGCCGCTGCCGCATGTGGATGCAAGCCTGCAGGAGATCGGCTTTGCGCTGGACACGCTGAAGGCCGACGGCATCTGCCTGATGACCAACTACGGCGACCGCTGGCTGGGCACGCCCGAGTTCGCACCCGTGATGGAGGAGCTGAACCGGCGCAAGGCCGTCGTCTACACCCATCCCGGTGCCGCCAACTGCTGCCGCAACCTGGTGCCCGACATTCCCGATCAGATCATCGAGTTCGGCACCGACACCACGCGCACCATCGCCAACCTGGTGTTCTCGGGCACCACGGTGCGCTTCCCCGACATCCGTTTCATCTTCTCGCACGCCGGAGGCACCATGCCGTTCCTGGTGGAGCGGCTGCAGCTGCTGCCCTCGATCAGCCCCAAGCTCAAGCAGAATTGGGACTTCCAGAGGGTGACGGCGCAGCTCATCCGCTACCACTACGACACCGCGCAAGCCGCGCATCCCGGCGCGCTGACCTCCCTGATGCGCCTCGTGTCCGTGTCCCAGGTCGTATTCGGCACGGACTACCCGTTCCGCACCAGCATCGATCACGTGACGGGACTTGCCGCCTACTTCTCCGGCGCCGATCTGCGCGCCATCGAGAAGGACAACGCGGTGCGGCTCATCCCGCGGCTGGCTTAGCGCTACGCACCGGAGCCATGGTGTCAAACCCGCAGGCAGGGTTCGACACCGCCCCCTTCAGCCATCCTCCTCCTCGATGTCCAGGCTCACCGAGTAGGCGTGCAGGGAGAGGACGATGTCGGGCAGCATGTCGATGGCCGTGCGGCGCAGATGCTGGCGCTGACCGCTGGGCATGTCGCGGAACGGCGAATCGGCCTTGGCCTGGTCCGGCAGCTCCTCGTCGCGCTCGAGCGAGAGGATGGCGGCGAGTAGGGAGCGGGCGTCGTCGTTCTCGATGAACGGCTCCCAGGCCTCGGGCTGCAGGCGGATGCCGAAGCGGAAGCCTGCCGCCCATTGCGCCGCCGCCTCCATGCGGTCGCCGCAGCCGGCGAGATAGGGCCGATGCCGCTCGGGGTGCTCGAACAGCATCTCGCTGACGTGGCAGTACTGGTCCACGACCGCGGAGAGCAGGTCGTTGGACTGGGCCAGCGTCAGCTTCTCGATCGCGTCCTCGTTCTCACCGTTCCAGACGTACTCGATCCAGTCCTCCGGCTCCTCCTCGGGCGACAGGATGGCCGCGGTGATCAGACCGTCGATCCAGGCCAGCGGGCGCAGCACGGCCGTCAGGCGCCGGCGCTCGGCCTCGTCGAGGAGCGCAAAGCTGCGCCCGGTGGGCTCGGGCAGCGGCGGCAGGGCGGCAGCGGCCAGCATGGCCATGGGGCGTCCTCCTCGGCTCGTCCAGGTGCGTCGAGTCTTAGATCGGGACGCACGCCGGTGCCGAGATGCACCGCGGCCATATCAACAGGTGCGTGCGGGACAGCGCGGGCGGCGCAGCAGAGCCGCTTCATCGGCCGCGATCCACCCGAACGGCTCGACGCTACAACCACGCCGGCCCGCGCCGGTGCAACTCGGCCGCATCCCCAGCGCCGGCCCAGCGCCGGCCCAGCGCCGGCCCAGCGCCGGCCCAGCGCCGGCATGACGCGAGCACGGCGGCCGGCAGGGGCAATGGCCCTGGCGAGCCCGCAGAAGGCCGTAGAGCCGCTTCGCGGCCGTTCCCGCCCCGGACACAGGGGCCGGCGTACCTGCCTTGGAAACGCGTCTGCGGCGTTCCTACGCGTTGAGCCGTGCAACTCGACAGAAGGCCCCCAGGGACACGCCACGTTGACGTGACAACCCTCGGCCAGCCCCCAGCATTTCAACGCTGGCTTCGGAGCCCGGCAACCGTGGCCCATTGCCGGCCATCGAGCCAAAGGGCTGCACGCGCAACCGCGGCGGGGATGCCGCACTCCGGCCTGGGCGCATAGCTTGCATGACCACCGTTAACTGGAGCTGGGCGTCGCGAGGGCTAGTGCCCCGGGCGGCCGGTCTTCCTGGGGCGGCCGTGGCGACGCTTTTTCTTCTCGCGCTCGTCGGGGATGTCGATGGTCCTGGTGGGCGGCTTCGGGGGCAGGGGCTTGCCGGCGGCAGGGAGGCCGCGCTCGGCGTGCGGGCCCATCTCGGCCAGGGTGGGCTTGTGCGGCCCGCTCACCTTCTCGCCGAAGGCACCGGCCTTGGCGCGCGGATCGACCCCTGGAGAGCGCGACGCCCGTGGCTGCCCCTCACCCCGGCCCTCTCCCCGCAGGCGGGGAGAGGGAGTCTCGCGGGCGGGCACCGGCAGGTCGGTCCCGGGACCCATCTCGTCGAGCGTGGGCTTGCGCGCCCGGGTGCCGGGGCCAGAGCCAGGAATTGTGGTGCTCTGGGCGTAGGTCGGCTGCACCGGCTGGTACTCGCGCTGGATGCGGCTTCCGGGGTCAGACCCTGCGGGTCTGACCCCATGCTCCGAACGCCGGCTGTGCCCTGGGGTCAGACCCGCTGGGTCTGATCCCTTCGGCGCCTTCCCATACCTCCGCTCGCCGGCATAGCTGCCCGCCCGCTCCTCCACCTCGACCTGGCGCGCCAGCGGATCGTCGGCGATGGCGAGCTCGGTCTCGCGCAGGCGCCGGATCTCGTCGCGCAGGCGGGCCGCGGTCTCGAAATCCAGGTCGGCCGCGGCCTCGAGCATCCTCTTCTCCAGGCTCGCGATCACGGTCTCGATGTTGTGGCCGATCAGCGCCGCGCCCTCCTCGGCGAGGCCGGTGTCGACGGTGACGTGGTCCTGCTCGTAGACGCTGGAGAGCACGTCGGCGATGGACTTGCGCACGGACTCGGGCGTGATGCCGTTGGCCTCGTTCCAGGCCTGCTGCTTCTCGCGCCGGCGGTCGGTCTCGGCGATGGCGCGCTCCAGCGAGCCGGTCATGCCGTCGGCATAGAGCAGCACGCGGCCGTCGACGTTGCGGGCGGCGCGGCCGATGGTCTGGATGAGAGACGTCTCGCTGCGCAGGAAGCCCTCCTTGTCGGCGTCGAGGATGGCAACCAGCGCACACTCGGGGATGTCGAGGCCCTCGCGCAGCAGGTTGATGCCGATCAGCACGTCGAAGGCGCCCAGCCGCAGGTCGCGGATGATCTCGATGCGCTCCAGGGTCTCGATGTCGGAGTGCATGTAGCGTACGCGGATGCCCTGCTCGTGCATGTACTCGGTGAGGTCCTCGGCCATGCGCTTGGTGAGCACGGTGACCAGCGTGCGATAGCCCTTGTGCGCGACCTGGCGCACCTCGTCGATCAGGTCGTCGACCTGGGTGCGGGCCGGGCGCACCTCCACCACCGGGTCGATGAGCCCGGTGGGGCGGATCACCTGCTCGGCGAACACGCCGCCGGTCTGCTCCATTTCCCAGGAGCCCGGGGTGGCCGAGACGTACACCGTCTGCGGCCGCATGGCGTTCCACTCCTCGAAGCGGAGCGGGCGGTTGTCCATGCACGAGGGCAGGCGGAAGCCGTATTCCGCCAGGGTGGCCTTGCGGCGGTAGTCGCCGCGGAACATGCCGCCAATCTGGGGCACGGTGACGTGGCTCTCGTCGACGAACACCAGGGCGTTGTCGGGGAGGTACTCGAACAGGGTGGGCGGCGGCTCGCCGGGGTTGCGTCCCGTGAGATAGCGCGAGTAGTTCTCGATGCCGGCGCAGGAGCCGGTGGCCTCCATCATCTCCATGTCGAATATGGTGCGCTGCTCCAGGCGCTGCGCCTCCAGGAGACGGCCCCCGTCGTGGAGCTCGACGAGGCGCTGCTTCAGCTCCTCCTTGATGGACTTCAAGGCCTGCTGCAGCGTCGGCTTGGGCGTCACGTAGTGCGAGTTGGAGTAGACCTTGACCAGCTTCAGCTCGTCCGTCCTCTGGCCGGTCAAAGGGTCGAACTCGGTGATCGACTCGATCTCGTCGCCGAACAGCGAGAAACGCCAGGCGCGGTCCTCGAGGTGGGCCGGGAACAGCTCCACCGTGTCGCCGCGCACGCGGAAGGTGCCGCGGGTGAAGCTCTGGTCGCTGCGGCGGTAGTGCAGCGCCACCAGGTCGGCCAGCAGCTGGCGCTGCGGGATGGTCTCGCCCACCTGCACGGTGAAGGTCATGGCCGTGTAGGTCTCGACCGAGCCGATGCCGTAGATGCACGACACGCTGGCCACGATGATCACGTCGTCGCGCTCCAGCAGCGAGCGCGTGGCGGCGTGGCGCATGCGGTCGATCTGCTCGTTGATCGACGATTCCTTCTCGATGTAGGTGTCGGTGCGCGGAACGTAGGCCTCGGGCTGATAGTAGTCGTAGTAGGAGACGAAGTACTCGACCGCGTTGTCGGGGAAGAAGCCCCTGAACTCGCCGTAGAGCTGCGCCGCCAGGGTCTTGTTGGGTGCAAGGACGAGCGCCGGCCGCTGGGTGCGCTCGATCACCTGGGCCATGGTGAAGGTCTTGCCGGAGCCGGTGACGCCGAGCAGCACCTGGTTGCGCTCCCGGGCGCCGACACCGGCCACCAGCTCGTCGATCGCCGTCGGCTGGTCCCCCCTGGGCGCGTACTCCGAGACGATCTGGAACGAGATGCCGCCCTCGGACTTCTCGGGACGCGGAGGCCGGTGCGGCGTGAAGGCGGGCAGGCTGCCCGAGACCAGCGGATGCTCCGCCAGCATCGGCTGCTCCTGCAGCACCCGCCACGCCCGCTCCGACCTCTGGTCCGGCCGCGCCAGCAGCGCGTTGAGCGACGCCGTCATGTCGTCGATGCCCCGCGAGGGCGGCCCGGACTGGCGCAGCGCCGGCAGCGTGGATCGCCGCCCTAGCGGCAAGCTCTGCGCGGATTCCCCTCCCCCTTGCGGGGAGGGGTTAGGGGTGGGGGGAACCCCTCCCTTCGAAGTCTGGGATTCCCCCCCACCCTGTCCCTCCCCCACAAGGGGGGAGGGGACCCCTGCATCGGTGCCGGCGATGGCCGGTAGGAACGGCGCCTGCGATTCGGCGAAGCCCTGGGCCGAGCGCCTCGTCTCGGGCGTGCCGCCCGAGCCTTCGCGCGGCGGGGCCGGCGGCTTGCCCGACTTGCCACGCGAGGGACGCGGCCGGGGCGTGCTGTCACGGGGAGGGCGGGGCATGCCCGATATATGGCCCGCGCGGAGGCCTCGGGCAACCGCGAAGCAAGCCGCGGCGGCCTGTTGCTGACAGAGCAATTCGCGTGGGCCGACCCTCACGCACGGCTGGCGTTGATGAGGAAGGCGTCGAAGGCGTGCTCCGAGATCTGCAGCCACTGCAGGTGATCGCGGCGGTAGGCGTTCACGGACTCCATCGCCTTCTTGAATTGCGCGTCCTTGGCGGCGACCTCGGCGAAGTGCTCGTTGGTCGCCCGGTAGAACGCCTCCATCATGGGCTGCGGGAACGGGCGCATCGACACCCCGCTCGCAATCAGCCGTTTCAAGGCGGGTGGGTTCACCGAATCGTATTTGGCGAGCAAGTGGACATGCGCGGCGTCGCAGGCCCTCGCCACGATGGCCTGGTAATGACTGGGCAGCATGCCCCACTTCTGCAGATTGACGACGAGGTGCACCACCCCGGCGCTCTCCCACCAGCATGGCCAGTAGTTGTAGCGCGCCGCCCTGGCGAGCCCGATCTTCTCGTCGTCGTGCGGGCACAGGAACTCGGCACCGTCGATGGCATTCTGCTCGAGGGCGCCGATGACGTTGGCGTGCGGCAGGTCGAAGGGCACCGCGCCGAGCCTGGCAAAGATCGGACCGCCGATACCGTTGATGCGAAAACGCAGCGACTTGAGATCGTCGATGGAGTTGATCTCGCGCTTGAACCATCCGCCCATCTGCGCGCCGATGCTCCCGGCAGGAATGGCGTAGGTGCCGAGCTTCTGCAGCGCAGCGTTGACGAGCCTGCTGCCGCCGCCGAACGCCCACCACGACTGCTGGTGCCGGGCATTGAGGCCGAAGGGCAGGCCCGCGCCGACCCCCAGCGTCGGGTCCTTGGCGACGTGCAGGCTGAGCGGCGTGTGGGCGCATTCGACGGCGCCGCTGGCGACGACATCGAGGGCCTGCCGGCTGGTCGCCAGCTCCCCGGCGGAGTAGGCTTGAATCTGGAACTTGTTGTCGGTGGCCTCGGCCACGTAGCGGCAGAGCAGCTGGCAGGTGCCGAACAGGATCTCATGCGATTTCGTGAAGCTGGAGGTCATCCGCCATCGGATCTCGGGTGCGGACTGGGCGATCGCGGGAGCGGCAACCGGAACCGGAGCTGCGACAGCGGCGGCGGCGGCGCCCGCGCGCAGGAACGCTCTACGGTCCACGAATCTTTCCTCCCCACACATCAAACCTTTGCAGCTTAGCTTATCCTAGGTGTCACGAACATGATATTTGCAAGCTTGAGCGACGGCAGCCGGGACGGTCGGCTGGCCGTGGTCTCGCGCGACCTGACCAGGGCCGTCGTCGCGGGCACGGTGATGCCAGAGCTTGGGACGCTGCAGCGGCTCCTGGACGAATGGCCCTCCGCGCAAGGGGTGGTTGCGCGCCTCTATGCACACCTGAACGACGCCGTCGATGGCGAGGGACCCCCGCCGTTCGAGGTCCTGCCGTTCAGCGAAGCCGATTGCGCGGCGCCGCTGCCGCGCGCCTACCAGTGGGCCGACGGATCGGCATACGTCAACCACGTGGAGCTGGTGCGCCGCACGCGTGGCGCCGAGATGCCGGCGAGCTTCTGGAGCGATCCGCTGATGTACCAGGGCGGCTCGGACGCCTTTCTGGGCCCGCGCGATCCCATCGAGATGGCCGACGAAGGCTGGGGCATCGATCTCGAAGGGGAGATCGCCGTCATCACCGGCGACGTGCCGATGGGGGCCGGCGCACAGGAGGCGGCAGAGCAGATCCGCCTCATCGTGCTGGTCAACGACGTGTCGCTTCGCAACCTGATCCCGGCGGAGCTGGCCAAGGGCTTCGGCTTCTTCCACGGCAAGCCCTCCACCGCATTCTCCGCCGTTGCAGTGACGCCGGACGAGCTCGGCGGTGCCTGGCGCGGCGGCAAGGTGCATCTGCCCCTGCTGGCCTGGGTCAACGGGCGGCTCCTCGGGCGACCGAATGCCGGAATCGACATGACCTTCTCCTTCCCGCAGCTGATCGCGCACGCGGCGAAGACACGGCGGCTCGGCGCCGGCACCATCATTGGCTCCGGCACCGTCTCCAACAGGGGTGAGAGCGGGCCGGGCCGGCCGGTGGAGGAGGGCGGGGCGGGCTATACCTGCCTCGCCGAGTTGCGTACGGTGGAGACGATACTGCAGGGCAAGCCGATGACCCCGTTTCTGAAGTTCGGCGACGTGGTGCGCCTGGAGATGCTCGACGAGGCGGGCTGCTCGATCTTCGGAGCGATCGAGCAGCGCGTAGTGAAGTATAGGGATTAGGGATCAGGGATTGGGGATCAGGTTTCAGCTCGATTTCTCAGAGATCCCAATCCCTGACCCCTAATCCCCAATCCCTAGCCAGCGGGGAGTGCAGACGCCCGATGACGACAGCGACCTTCGCATCGACAGGCGACCTGGCCGACAAGGCGATCACCTTCAAGGAGATCGGGCGCGACCTCTACGCCTTCACCGCCGAGGGCGATCCCAACAGCGGCATCATCGTCGGCGACGACGGCGTCATCGTGATCGATGCACAGGCGACGCCGGCGCTCGCGGGCGAGGTGATCGCGCGGGTGCGCAAGATCACCGACAAGCCCATCAGGTACGTGGTGCTCTCGCATTACCATGCCGTTCGGGTGCTCGGTGCCTCCGCCTACGCGGCGCAGGAGATCATCGCGTCCGAGACCTGCCGCGCCATGATCGCCGAGCGCGGCAAGGAGGACTGGGATTCCGAGTACGGCCGCTTCCCGCGCCTGTTCCGCGCCGCCGAGACCATCCCGGGGCTCACCTGGCCGACCCTCACCTTCGAGCGGCGCATGGCGCTCCATCTGGGCCGGCGGCGGGTCGAGATCATGCAGATCGGCCGCGCGCATACCGCGGGCGACATCGTCGCCTGGGTGCCCGACGCCAACGTTGTGTTCTCCGGCGACATCGTCGAGTACAAGTCCGCCTGCTACTGCGGCGACGCGCACTTCACCGACTGGCCGGCCACGCTGGCGCGCCTCGACGCCTTCAAGGCCGATGCCCTGGTTCCGGGCCGCGGCGAGGCGCTGGTCGGGCAAGGGGTGGTGGGCGAGGGCATCGAGCTCACCCGGCAGTTCCTGCGCGACCTCTACGAGCCGGTGCGGCGCGCAGTGGCGCGCGGTGCCTCGCTCAAGGAGTGCTTCGACGTGGCCAACGCTGCGATGCGTCCCAAGTACGGGAGCTGGCCGATCTTCGAGCATTGCCAGCCGTTCAACGTGTCGCGCGCCTACGACGAGGCGCAGGGCATCGACACCCCGCGCGTCTGGACGGCCGAGCGCGACCGCGCCATGTGGGCGTCGCTGCAGGGGTGAGGCGGTTCGGGCACATGTCTGTTCGGCTGGCGCTCGTATGGCTGCTGTGGGTGTGTCTTCTGGCCACCGCCGGCTCACAAAGCGCGGCGAGCGAGGCGCCCAAGTTTCCGTTCGCCCTGACCAAGCCCGCCGGGGCCGGGCCGTTTCCAGCGGTCGTCATCCTGCACGACTGCTCCGGTCTGGGGCCGAAATCGAGCGGCGCGCCATGGCGGTGGTCGACCGTGCTCACCGCCCGCGGCTACGTCACCATCTGGCCCGACAGCTTCTCGCCGCGCGGGCGGCCGCAGGGCGTGTGCCGTGACGCGACGCCGCCGCGGATCACGCCCGGCGAACGCGCGGACGACGCGTACGCTGCTCTCGCTTATCTGCGGTCGCTGCCGTTCGTCGATGCCAAGCGTGTTGCGGTGATGGGTGGCTCGCATGGCGGGACGTCCACGCTTGCATCGATCGTCGATACGCCTCGAAACGCGCAGCGCGGGCCGGTCGGCTTCGCCGCGGCAATCGCCCTCTACCCCAGCTGCGACCGCAGCTTCGGCGCCTGGTCGGTTTCCCGCACCAAGGAGTCCGGGAAGGTGAGCTTCACCTACGATGGGGCGTTCAAGCCGCGGGCACCTTTGCTCATCCTGATCGGCGAGTTGGACGACTGGACACCAGCGGAGCCCTGCCGCCGGCTGGCCGCGGCCGCGCAGGCCGCCGGATACCCGGTCGAAATCAAGATCTATCCGGGTGCACATCACTCCTTCGACAGCAGCGCGCCCACGCGCTACCTGCCCGAGCGGATCAATGCCAACTCTCCAACCGGCCGGGGCGCGACGACCGGCGGCAACGCGGAGGCTTGGGACGACGCCATCGGGCGCGTGGAACGCTTCCTCTCGGAACACCTGGCGAAGCCGGGGTGAGGCTCGCCGCAAGGCGCAGCTCACCCCTTGCGCGAGCGGACCGACCGAGCCTCGTCCCCCGGCGTGCCACGATGCCGCTTGGCAAGGGCCCTGCGAACGATCTCCGGCTCGCTGGCGATGACGTGCAGGTAGGCCTTGGCCGCGGCGTCCGGCTCCTTGCGCCCCTGCTCCCAGTCCCGCAGCGTGCCGAGCGGGATGTGATAGCGCGCGGCGAAGTCCTCCTGGCTGAGCTTCAGGGCACGCCGCAGGGTGCGGACCCGGGGAACCAGCCGCGCACGGCCCGTTGCGATGTCCTCCTCGGTAAGGGGCCTCGCATCGGGGTCGGCCATCGCCGCGGCATGCCGCTCTTCCTCCGTCATGGCATCGAGCGCGCTCCAGTCGATCTTCGTCCTGTTCTCGATCTTCGTCTTGGTCATGTCAGCCTCGGCTTTGGCGGCCGTTTTCGTGGTAGAGCCGTCGCTCGAATGGCTCGGCGGGGCGAGCCGAAATGATACGCGTGCGTTCGCCACGCAGCGTATAGCTCACGGCGAGCAAGCGGTCTTGGACCATACCAAGTAGGACGTAGCGATCTTCGCCATAGGCTTGGCGCCGATCGTCGATCTCTACAGAGTAGAGATCGTCGAAGGCGAGCCGTGCGGTCTCGAAGCTCGCGCTGTGCGAGGCGAGATTCGCCGCCGCCTTCTCGTCATCCCACTCGATTCGTTGTCGCGCATCTTACTACTGCTTAGCCGTATAGAGCAAGCCTGCCCTGCCCAACGGCGGCTGTTGCGGTGCCGCGCGACGCGCTACGCTGGGGCGGGAAGGCTCGAGGAGGACCCATGGGGAAGAAGATCGCAATCGTGGGCGCGGGCGCCGTCGGCGGCTATGCCGGCGCCCACATGGTGCAGGCGGGCGAGGACGTGACCTTTATAGATCCGTGGCCAGAGCACGTCGAGCACATGCGCCGCCACGGGCTCAAGGTGACGCACGCCATGGACGTGGCGGAGTTCACCGTGCCGGCGAGGGCGCTGCACATCACCGATGTCCAGCAGCTTGCCAAGGAAGAGCCGGTCGACATCGCCTTCGTGTGCACGAAGTCCTACGACACGGCCTGGGCGACCATGATGATCTCCCAGTATCTGGCACCTGGCGCCTTTGTCGTATCGCTGCAGAACTGCATGAACGAGGCGACCATTGCCGGCGTCGTGGGCTGGGGCAAGACCTTGGGCTGCATCGCCAGCTCCATCACCGTGAACCTGCCGGAGCCCGGGCACATCCATCGCGGCGCCGGCAAGGGCGGCACGAGGCATACCGTGTTCCGCACCGGCGAGGTGCACGGCCTCATCACCGAGCGTGCCGAGGAGGTGCGCCGGCTCGTGGGCTATGCGGACAGCGCCAAGGTGACCTCCAACCTGTGGGGCGAGCGCTGGTCGAAGCTCGTCGCCAACGTCATGCAGAACGGCCTCTCGGCCTCGACCGGGCTGCCGGGCACCAGGATCGTGGAAAGCGAGCCGTTGCGGCGCTTCTCCACGCGGCTCGGCGCCGAGGCGATCCGTGTCGGTCAGGCGCTCGGCTACAGTCTGGAGGAGATCCTGCATCTGCCGCCCGAGACCGTCGCCAGGGCCGGCGAGGGCGATCCGGCCGCCATCGAGGTGGCCGACGCCCAGCGCCTCAAGGACCGGGGGAGGATCGCGGGCGAGCAGCGGCCCTCCATGGGCCAGGACATGCTGAAGGGCCGGCGCACCGAGATCGAGTTCCTCAACGGCTTCGTGGTGCGCGAGGGCGAGAAGCTGGGGCGAGCATGCCCGGCGAACGCCGCCCTCACCGACATCGTCAAGCGCGTGGAGCAGGGCGAGCTGGCCCCCGACCCGCGCCACATTACGGATCTGAGGATCAACTGAGGCGAGGGGGTCAGACCCCTCGCAACGCCCGTTTGATGAGCAACCAAAGGTAGGTAGCGAGGGGTCTGACCCCAGACTGCCGACCCGATTGAGCAGGGAGGAGCACGGTGAAGCGCGGCATCGTCCTGGTCTTCGCTCTGGCGGCCGTTCTCGGCGTGCCGGCGGCGGCGGCAGCCCTGCCCGGACCCACGTCGGCAGGTGCCCTCCCCCTTGAAGGGCACGCGCTTTGGGTCCCGGTCCAGCGCCGCTGCTATCCAAGCCGCTGCACCTGCCGGGGCTCGCGGGCCATCGCCTGCACCAGGGACTGCCGCCGCGACCGGGCCTGCGCATGCGTGCGCGGCAAGTATGTCTGCTCGCTCTACGTGAGCGGGTGAAAGCTCGGGCCCGGCGAAGGGAGGGGCAGCGTGCTCGACCTCGTTGTCCGCAATGCGATCCTGGCCGATCGGCCGGCCGACGGGGCCATGGATATCGGGGTCGGTGGCGGGCGCATCCTGGCGATAGCGCGCGGGCTCGCGGACGCTGGCGCGGGCACCGTCTACGATGCCCGCGGGAGGCTCGTATGCGCGGGCCTCGTCGAGACCCACATCCACCTCGACAAGTCGCGCATCATCGACAGGTGCGCGCCGCAGAGCCGGCGCGATCTCAGTCCGGTAACGGGCGTGGCACCGCTGAAGCCGGCCATGACCGTGGAGGACGTCTACGCACGCGCGGCACGTACGGTGGAGCAGGCGATCTGCCACGGCACGACCCGCATGCGCACCCAGGTGGAGGTCGATCCGGGCATCGGCCTGCGCGGGCTCGAGGCGATAGAGGCGCTCCGCGCCGACTACCGGTGGGCGGTCGACATCGAGATCTGCGTGTTCCCGCAGGAAGGACTCATCAACTATCCCGGCACCGACGCGCTGCTCGTCCAGGCATTGCGGCGGGGCGGCGGCGCCATCAAGGTGATCGGCGGCGCGCCCCGGTACGATACCGATCCGGCGGGCCAGATCGAGCGCATCTTCCAGCTCGCGCGCGAGTTCGACCTCGACATCGACATGCACCTCGACGTAGGCAACACGCCCGACGCCATGAATATCCACCTGGTGCGCGAGCTGACCGGGAAATACCGGCGCGGCGGCCGCGTGGTGGCCGGGCATATGGCCAAGCTGTCGCTCCTGCCACCGGCCGAGGTGGCGGCGCTGGCGCGCAGCCTGGCCGATGCCGGCATCGCCGTCACCGTGCTGCCGGCGACCGACCTGTTCCTCATGGGCCGCGACCAGGACCACAGCGTGCGCCGCGGCGTGGCGGACGCCAATCTGCTCCTCGCAGAGGGTGTCAACTGCTCTCTCTCCTCTAACAACATCCTCAACCCGGCCACGCCCTACGGCGACTGCTCGCTGCTGCGCATCGCCAACCTCTACGCCAACGTCATCCAGCTCGACCGCCCCGAGGCGCTGCGCGAGTGCTTCCGCATGCTCACGGACCGCTCGGCGCGGCTTTTGAATCTCGCCGACTACGGGCTCCAGGTCGGCAAGCCGGCCGACATCGTCGTCATCGCTGCGCACTCGCCCGAGCAGGCGATCGCCGAGATTTCACAGCCGGTGGCCGCCTTCAAGAGCGGGAAGCAGACGGTTGCCTGGCCGTTGCCGGAGCTGATACGCAACGGCCGATAACGGGAGGACCACATGCGCAAGACACTGGCTATGGTGGCGTTCGTCTGTGCAAGCCTGCTCGGCATCGCCGGAGCCTCGGCACAGGCCGCGTACCCGGAGCGCGCGATCACGTTCATCGTGCCCTATGGCGCCGGCGGCCCGCTCGATACGGTTGCGCGGATCATTGCCGACCGCATGAAGGCGAGCCTCGGACAGTCGATCGTCATCGAGAACGTGTCGGGTGCGTCGGGGTCCATCGGCGTTCAGCGGGCTGTGCGCTCAGCGCCCGACGGCTACACGGTGTGCGTCGGCAACTGGCCCACGCACGTCGTCAACGGCGCGATGTTCAACCTTGCCTACGACCTCCACGGCGACTTCGAGCACGTCGCCTTGCTGACGAGCAACCCTTACATCCTGATGGTGCGCAAGAACCTGCCCGCCAACGACCTGCGCGAGCTGATCGCCTACCTCAAGGCGAACCCCGGCGGCCTGACGCTCGGCACCGCCGGCCCCGGCTCCGGGCAGCACATCGGCGGCCTCTACTTCCAGAAGATCACCGGCACGACCCTGCGGTTCGTGCCCTATCGCGCCGGCGCCATCGAGATCGTCAAGGACCTGGCCGGCGGGCACATCGATCTGACCTTCGAGCAGGCGATCTCGGGGCTGGGCTCGGTGCGCGGCGGCATTGTCAAGGCCTATGCCGTGACGGCCGACAAGCGGCTGACGGCGGCACCGGACATCCCGGCCATCGACGAGGCCGGTGCGCCGGGCGTCCACATCTCCGCCTGGTCGGGCCTGTTCGTGCCCAAGGGCACGCCCAAGGAGGTGATCGCGGCACTGAGCAAGGCGGCCATGGCGGCGGTGGCCGATCCCGCCGTCGCCGGCCGGCTGGCCGACCTGGGCCAGGCAATCCCGCCACCCGCCGAGCAGACGTCGCAGGCGTTCCGCGCCTTCCACAAGGCCGAGATCGAAAAGTGGTGGCCCATCATCAAGGCCGGCAACATCAAGACCGAGCCGGCGAAGTAGGTGCGGTTCGGTGCTGCGAGGCCGCGGTGAAGACCCCGGCTCTGCGCGCCCTGACTTGATCTTCGATCAAGTCCGCGCGCTCCGGCCGGGGACGCAAGAGGAGAGGCTTTTGCGTTCCCGGAAACCGAGGTCCCGGCCTTCAGGACGGGGCCGAGGTTATCCGGGATCTTCCCCCGCCGTGTCGGTGCGTATCAATTGAACGGAGCAAGGACTGGGACGGCAGCCAGGAATGTGGTATGCGCATTGTCCATGTCCAACACTCTAAGCTTCGCGCCGCTCTCGGATGATGGGCTGGCGAGGCATGCGATCCGTCGTCTGCGGGCGACACAGATTCAATATCGGAACGAGCTCGAGGTTCGCCTCGAAGACCTGCTTGGCGCCTATCAGGACGACTACGAGGGACGTTCTCTGTCGCCGGGCTCAATCGACGTCCTGGTGACGTTTCTGAATGCGAGCCTCCATTTTCGGCGACCTCGCGTGTCCGCCACACCATCCGGCGACCTGTATGCGGAGTGGACAGGCCCGGGCAGCATGATGCTGGGTGCGCGGTTCATGGAATCGGGAGTCCAGTACGTAATCTTTGGCCTCTGAGCGCCTTGACGCCGCGCCAGGATTGCGCCTCGCTTGGGCCATGACCGACATCCGCTCGATCCGGTTTCCTTGGCGCCGCTCCGCCGATCAGGCCGCGGTCCGGCCTGCGCATCATCCGGTGGTCGTTGTCGGTGCGGGGCCGGTGGGGCTGGTGGCGGCGCTCGACCTCGCGGGCAAGGGCCACAGGGTCGTCGCGGTCGACAGGAAGCGGGGCCTCGCCGACGGCAGCCGGGCGATCTGCTGGTCGAAGCGCACGCTCGAGATCATGGACCGGCTGGGCCTCGGCCAGGTGCTGGTGGGCAGGGGCGTCACCTGGAGAACCGGCAAGGTGTTCTTCGGCGAGCGCCAGGTCTACGCGTTCGACCTGTTGCCCGAGCAGGGCCACCGCCGTCCGGCGTTCATCAATCTGCAGCAGTACTACTTCGAGCACCACTGCATCGAGGCCGCAGCAGCCAAAGAGCTCATCGACCTGCGCTGGGGCGAGGAGGTGACGGGCCTGGAAGCGACCGCCGACGGCGTGCTCATCACCGTGGCCACCCCGGAGGGGAGCTATCGGCTGCTGGCCGACTGGGTGATCGCCGCCGACGGTGCCCGCTCCACCGTGCGCTCTCTGATGGGGCTCGCCTTCGAGGGGCGCACCTTCCAGGACCAGTTCCTCATCTGCGACATCCGGATGACGACGGAGCGCCCGGTGGAGCGCTGGTTCTGGTTCGACCCGCCGTTCAACCCGGGCTTCTCCGCGCTGCTGCACCGGCAGGCCGACGACGTGTGGCGCCTCGACTTCCAGGTGGGCGATGCGGCCGACCGCGAGGAGGAGGTGAGACCCGAGAACGCGGCGAGGCGCGTGCGCGCGATGCTGGGCCAGGAGGTGGAGTTCTCCTTCGAGTGGATCAGCCTCTACCGCTTCCAGTCGCGCAGGCTCGACCGGTTCCGGCACGGCCGCGTGCTGTTCGCCGGCGATGCCGCGCACCAGATGTCGCCGTTCGGCGCACGCGGCGGCAACAGCGGCATTGCGGACGCCGACAACCTCGTCTGGAAGCTCGACCTCGTGCTGCGCGGACTGGCGCCCGAGGGGCTCATCGAGACCTACGATGGCGAGCGTGTGCCGGCGGCGGAGGAGAACCTCGCCATCACCTCGCGCACGGCCGATTTCATCTCGCCCAAGAGCCGGGCGAGCCGCGCCCTGCGCGACGCCACCCTGGCGCTGGCCGAGACGGAACCCTTCGCGCGGCGCCTGATCGACTCGGGGCGCCTGTCGACACCGACGCGCTATGCGGCCTCGCCAATCAACAGCCCGGACGGCCTCGCCCTCGGCGAGGCACCGGAGGTGTGCCCCGGCGCCGCGGCGGTCGATGCACCGCTCGGCGACGGCTGGCTGCTCGGCGCCATCGGGGGCGGCTTCACGGGGGTCTGGTTCAGCCGCGACGGGACCATGCCGGAGGGGGTGGCGCAGCTCGGGAAGAGAGGGATACTGCCAATCACCGTCGCCTCGGGAGAAGCGGCCTGCGCGCGCTACGGCGCCGAGCGCGCCCCGGCCTTCTACCTCTTCCGCCCGGACCAGCACGTCGCGGCACGCTGGCGCAGCCTCGTTGTGGGGGACGTGGAGGCGGCGCTGGCGCGCGCTCACGGCCGAAGCGAATAGCAGCGAATAGCGAAGCGGTGCGCGCCTGCCCGTCTCCGACGCTCGATCGCCTTATATGATAGGCCGGGGCTTGTCCCCGGCATCCAGCCCACAACGAGCGCCGGAGCAACCTGATAGGTGTCATTCCGGCGACACCGGCCTTCGCCGGTGCAGGCAAGCGCCGGAATGACACCTGTATGCTCCGTCGGAGTGACGACACCGGTCCATCTACTGCCTGTTCGCCATTTCACGAGGAGGCGTGCCCCATGTCCCTGAAGCGCGACCCCAACCTGGCCGATCCGGACGGGCTTTACGCCGCCCTCATCGAAGCCCACGGCGATCTCGACGAGGCCGAAAGCCTGGCGCTTTCCTCGCGGCTCGTGCTCCTGCTTGCCAACCACATCGGCGACCCCGCCGTGGTGCGGGAGGCCATCGCCGTGGCGCGCAGATCCATGGGCCGGGCGGCCTCCTGACGCGCCGACACGCCGAAATCGGTGTCGCAGGGGCTTTTTGGGTGTTGCAGAATGCGCGGTTTTGTGGCTCCTGACGCCTCTGAAAGAGGGGTCAGACCCCTCGCCTCCTACGTGGAAGTTTCATCGGTAGCGTCCTTGCGAGGGGTCTGACCCCCGCAGAGCGGGCGCAACCGCAAGGCGTCGGGCCATGAAAGTCAGAAACTCGCTGAAATCCCTGCGCTCGCGCCACCGCAACAACCGCCTGGTGCGCCGCAAGGGTCGCGTCTACATCATCAACAAGACGAACCGCCGCTTCAAGGCTCGGCAAGGCTGAGCGCAGCACGCCGCTTCCCGGTTTTGACGGCTTGGCCCCTCGCCGGGTATGCTGGCGCATGTCCAAATCCCCGACTGCCAGGCTTCTCACCGCTCTCGCCGTAGCGGGCTTCGCCCTCGTCTCGCTCGGGCGCGCCGGGCCCGCCTGGACCCAGGAGGACCCGCCGCCGGCGAAGGAGAAGCTCGCGCCGACGGCGCCGAGCCTGCCGAAAACGCCGGCCGAGCGCGACAGGACCCTGTCGGACCTCTACGCCCAGCTCGCCACGGCCGACGACGAGGCCGGCGCCAAGGCGATCGCGGACAGCATCGAGCGCGTCTGGCTGCACTCCGGCAGTCCCACCGTCGATGTGCTGTTGGCGCGGGCCATGCAGGCGATCTCCCAGAAGAACTACGATCTGGCGCTCACCTTCATCGACCATGTGCTCGAGCAGGCGCCCGATTTCACGGAAGGCTGGAGCCGGCGCGCCTTCGTGCATTTCCAGCGCAGCCAGGTGACGCTGGCGCTGGGCGATCTGCGCCGCGCCCTGGCGCTCGATCCCAACCACTTCAAGGCGCTCGACGGCCTCTCCCAGGTCCTGCGCGACATCGGCGAGAACAAGGCCGCGCTCGAGGTCCTGAAGCGGCTCCAGGACGTGCACCCCTATTGGGCAGGGGTCGGCCAGGCGATCGAGGAGCTCAGACGCGAGGTGGAGGGGCAGGGCATCTGAGCCCCGCCCCGTCGCCTTACAGGCAGCGGCTGACGCAGCTCCCCCTCCGCAGCAGCCAGTCGTAGCAGCACCTATCGCTGGCCTTGCAGATCCAGGTCGCCTTCACTGCGCCCATACTTGCGGGGGCGATGCACCTCTTGCGCCCGTAGGCGGCCTCGGCCTCGCTTCCCAACGGCGCAGCGAGCGCGAAGGCAAGCGTACATGCAACGGCGGCAATCCAGCGCGGCATCCCTTGTTTCTCCTTGTCGCGATGCAAATCGACGGCATTCCGTCTTCGACCGCGCAGAATATTGCAGAGGCGCCACGCCAACGCTCGCGCCGCATGAATAGCTCGTTAAAATGCGCGCCGCTGCGGCTACAACCGAATGGTCAATAGCGGGCTGTTTTCCGATTTCGAGCGGATCGCCGCCTTGCCGCCTGGCGAGGCCAGGGAGGGCCGGTCCGGTCACCCGCACCTTGGGGTGCGTCCGCCGCCGCGAGGCCCTGGAATCGCCTCCCAGGGCTCGGGAAGGGCATTCCCGGGGCGGACGCGCCGACCGGCGCGGTCGGCGCCCGTCGCGGCGGTTTCCCCCAGGGCCATTCAATGCGTTTCGAGAGCCGGCTGCAGGCACAACCGTGAACATTCATAAATTGCAGCAGTTTCGAGCTGCAACTCGCAAAAGCCGACTAAAAGGTGCCGTAGATCTTTTGATGGGACACATATTTACTCTTGATTAACTATTGCGGGTCACCTTTGCGAAAAGGGGGAATTGGGAACCAGGAACTGGGAGTTCGCGATGCGGGGGAAATTTGCCTGGAGCTGCTCCGCCAGGGCCTTCGAGGCCTCGCGCCAGGAGCATCTGCCACAGCCTCTCCGGCACATCTGGGTCCGGCTCGGCGTGATCTGCTTCTGGACCGCCCTTGCGCTCGAGCGCCGGGCCCTCGAGGTATGGCGCGACCAGCGTGCGCAGACGGCGCTCCTGCGCGCCGAGCGGCCGGCGCCGGCGTGGACGCAATGGGGGTTGCGCATCAGGGAGGCGCTGGACCGGAAGCGGGGCGCGCAATGCCATCTGGTGCTGGCCTGGTCGCTTCCCGACAGCCCGAAGATGCGCGGCCTGGGCCTCGGGCGCATGTGGACGGTGCTGTGCCCCTATTGCGACGAGTTCCACACCCACTCGCCCGGCGAAGGCCGACGCACGCCGCACTGCTGCTCGGAGCGCGACCGCCGGCACTACCTCCTGGAGTTCGCCGGTGCGCTGCCGGTGGAGTACCGCACGCGCTTCTACCGCTCGTCCAAGTCCGGCCTGCCGCGCCTGCTGCACCGCTGGCCGGAGCCCGACCTTGCGCAGGCCGAGCCCGCCAAGCTGCTGGCGGCGTAGGGTGACAATGCGGCGACAGCCGCATTGCACCGATGCTGCCTTCGTCCAGGCACAGCCCTATTCGCAGGTTGGCTCGGTGCACCCGCCTGTACGCACGAGTGCACCTGCGCCGCTACGCCGCCCGCTGCAGGGCCTTTACGGCGACCTCGCGCAGCTCGCGCCTCAGCACCTTGCCGACGTTGGTCTTGGGCAGCTCCTGCTGGAACAGGATGTACTTGGGCCGCTTGTAGTTGGTGAGCTGCGCGGCGCAGAACTCCGCCAGCGCCTTCTCGGTGAGCGAGGGGTCCTTCTTGGACACGATCAGCACCACGGCCTCCCCGGACGCGGGGTCGGGAACGCCGACCACCGCGCATTCCAGCACGCCGGGATGGCTCGCCACCACGTCCTCCACCTCGTTGGGATAGACGTTGAACCCGGAGACGAGGACCATGTCCTTCTTGCGGTCGACGATCTTCACCTGGCCCGCGGCGTCCATGACGCCGATGTCGCCGGTGCGGAAGAAGCCGTCGGCGGTCATGACCTTGGCGGTCTCGTCGGGGCGCCGCCAGTAACCCGCCATCACCTGAGGGCCGCGGGCGCAAATTTCGCCGGGCTCACCCAGCGGGACCTCCCGGCCCTCGTCGTCGCGGATGGAGATCTCGGTCGAGGGCATGGGCAAGCCGATGGTGCCCGTGTACTCGTTGTTGTCGGCGCGGTTGCAGGTGAGCGCAGGCGCGGTCTCGGACAGGCCGTAGCCCTCGATGATGGGGCAGCCCGTGAGCTTGAAGAAGCGCTCGGCCACCGCGCGCTGCACCGCCATGCCGCCGCCGTTCGCCACCTTCAGACCGCTGAAGTCGAGCTTGCCGAACTCCGGGTGGTTGAGGAGCGCATTGTAGAGCGTGTTCACCGCCGGCAGGACGTGGAACTCGTGCTTGGAGAGCTCCTTGATGAACGCTGGGATGTCGCGCGGGTTGGTGATGAGCAGGCACTTGCCGCCGGTGCGCAAGCCCCCGAAGAAGCACACGGTGAGCGCGAAGATATGATAGAGCGGCAGCGCGGTGACGATGGTGAGCTGCTCGACCTGCTTGCCCTTGTCGAGCGCCGGCTGCAACCAGGCGTGGTTCTGCACCACATTGGCCACGACATTGCGGTGTAGGAGCGTTGCGCCCTTCGAAATCCCGGTGGTGCCGCCAGTGTACTGCAGGAAGGCGATGTCGTCGGGCCCGATGTCGGGCCGGTTGAACGGCAGGCGCCGGCCGGCGGCGATGGCATCGTTGAACTTGATCGCGCCCGGCAGGGAGTATGCCGGCACCATCTTCTTCACCCTGCGCACGACCAGGTTGACGATCGGGCCCTTCGGGAAGCCCAGGAGATCGCCGATGCTGGCGACCACCACCTGCTCGACCGCCGTCTTGGCGCGCACCTGCTCCAGCGTCCTGGCGAAGTTCTCCAGCACGATGATGGCCTTGGCGCCGGAGTCGACCAGCTGGTGCTCCAGCTCGCGCGGCGTGTAGAGGGGGTTGACGTTCACCACCGCGAGGCCCGCGCGCAGGATGCCGGCGATGGCGACCGGGTACTGCAGGACGTTCGGCATCATGACGGCGACGCGGTCGCCGCGCACCAGGCCCCGGCTCTGCAGCCAGGCGGCCATGGCCCTGGACATCTCGTCGGTCTGGCCGAAGGTCAGCCGCTTGTCCATGCAGATGTAGGCTTCGGCCGTGCGGTACTTGGCGAAGCTCTCGTCGAACAGGGCAACGAGGGACGAATACTGCGACGGGTCGATATCGGCCGGCACTTCGGGCGGGTAGCTCGCGAGCCAGATGCGGTCCATGGGGGCGCCTCCCTGCGTAGACTTATCGTTGCGCGCCAGCATAGGCGGTCGCTCTCCACCCGTCATCCCGGAAGTCGAGGCGCAGCCGAGACTATCCGGGACCTCCCGGAACGAGTGGAGCCTGCCTCACGAGGTCCCGGTTCGGAGCGCCGCTCGCGCAAGCGCTCGCATCGCACCGACCGGGATGACGTGCGGGACGCTCACTCCTGGCGCCGGCTGCGGCCGAAGCCCAGGCGCTCGAAGAAGCCCGGCTTGCGCGGTGTGAGCAGCTCGGGCTCGCGCCGCGGGACGATCGGCGCCGTCAGCTCCTCGGCGGGGTAGATCGCCTCGCCATTCGCCGGAGGCAGGTCGCGCGTGGGGGAGGGAAGATCGCGCCAGTCGCCGGCCACGGGCTCCTCGGACAGAACGCGCCGGGCCCGGCGCCTCGGCTCGGCACCTTCCGCGGCGCCGTTGAGCGGCGGCGGGGTCCTGCGCTGCGGGCCCTCCAGCGTCCGCTGGACGCCCTCCAAGGTGCGCTTCGGCCCGGCGCCCTTGCGGCTGCGCGCCGCCGGGGCCTTGGGAAGTCTGCTCTCGCCATCCATCGCCATGTCGGCCGCGCCCGCGGCCATGCGCTCGCGGATGTCGACGGCGTGCGGCGGGCGCCGCTCGCGTGCGCGAGGCCGCGGCGGCGGCCGGGGCGGCGGCAGGGGCTCCGGCGGCTCCTCCTCCGCGCTCAAGGCGGCGCCCAGGCGCCGGCCCAGGTCGGAGATGCGATCGCGATCGAGGTCGCGCCGGGCGCGCGGCACCCAGACCGGCAGGTCGGCGTCGCGAGGAGACTCGGCGGGCGCCGCCCTGGGCATCCCCGAGGCGACGATCGACACCCGGATCCGGTCTCCCAGGCCGTCGTCGAAGGTGGCGCCCACGATGATGTTGGCGTCGTGGTCCACCTCCTGGCACACGCGGCTCGCGGCCTCCTCCACCTCCCACAGCGTCATGTCGCTGCCGCCGGTGATGCAGAGCAGGAGGCTCTTGGCGCCCTTGAGGGTCACTTCGTCCAGCAGCGGGTTCACCATCGCCTCCTCGGCGGCGGCGATTGCGCGCTGCTCGCCGGAGGCCTCGCCCATGCCCATCATGGCGCGGCCCATCCCGCCCAGCACCGCCTTCACGTCGGCGAGGTCGAGGTTGATGAGGCCTTCCTTGACGATCAGGTCGGTGATGGTGACGATGCCCGAGTACATCACTTGGTCCGCCATCACGAAGGCGTCGGCGAAGGTGGTCTTGTCCGTGGCGACCCGGAACAGGTTCTCGTTGGGGATGACCAGGAGGGTGTCGGCGTACTTGCGCAGCTCGGCGATGCCGGCCTCCGCATTGCGCAGGCGCTTGGCGCCCTCGAACTGGAACGGCTTGGTCACCACTGCCACGGTGAGGATGTCGAACTCCCGCGCCTCGCGCGCGATCACGTAGGCCGCGCCGGTGCCGGTGCCGCCGCCCATCCCCGCCGCGATGAAGAGCATGTGCGAGCCGGCCAGCGTGGCGCGAACCTCCTCGGCCGCCTCCTCCGCCGCCGCCTCGCCGATCTCGGGGTCCGAGCCGGCGCCGAGCCCCTCGGTCAGGTGGGAGCCGAGCTGGATGCGCTGCTCCGCCTTCGAGGCGACCAGCGCCTGCATGTCGGTGTTGGCGACGACGAATTTGACGTGGTCCAGGCCGGCCGCGATCATGTTGTTGACGACGTTGCAGCCGGCGCCGCCGACCCCGATGACGGTGATCTTCGGGTTTGTCTTCATGGAATCGGGCATCTGACGCTCCACGGCCTCATGGCTGCGCCCGGCGCGCCATCAGCGCACCGCATCTGCAGGTAAACTCCTCCACCAGGCGCTCGATCATCGGGGACGAAGCACCGTAACGGTTGGCAAAGCTGATCCGGCCCTCGTCGTCGCGCCAGGTGGCGCCTTCCAGCTCCCGGCAATAGGGCAGATAGGGCTTCAGCAGCTGGAACTGGGGCGCGACGCGGTCCAGCAGGCGCTCGATGGATTCTGTGTGCGATCGATGGCCGCTGCCCCCGTTCCTGTGGCGCACCTTGGAGACCACGGTCCCGACCAGCAGATCCTCGAACGAGCGGTCGTGCCGCGCGCGCACGATCTCCGCGCGCAGATGATCGATGGCGGCAAACGAGATCTCGTTGGGCAGCGTCGGAATGACGAGGCCGTCGGCGGCCCTGATCGCCGCCTCCGAGAACAGGGTCAGCCCGGGCGGGCAATCGATCAGGATGAAGTCGAATTCGTCGAGCAGCGAGCGGAACAGCTCCCCCATCCTGCCCGCCGCCTTCTCGTACGCCGCATCGAGGTCCGACCGGGGGAGAAAGGACGCCACGATCTGCCGCTCGCGCCTCGGCATGTCGGGGCTGCCCGGGAGCAGGTGCATCAGGCCGGCCGCCTCCTTGATGGAGAAGTGCGTCTTCACCGCGCTGGACCCCAAGTGCGCGCTGTCCCCCTCGGTCAGCTTGCGCTGCACCAGGCTGTCCATGGTGGCGTTCTTGGCGATCAGGTCGTTCAGCGCGCGCCTGCCGAGCAGGGCGATCGACGCGCTGCATTGGAAGTCGCAGTCGATGACGGCGACGCGCTTTTTCAGGAGCCGGCAAATGCCCTCCGCTATGGCGAGTGCGACGGTCGTCTTTCCGGTGCCACCCTTGAAGTTGATCGCTGCCATGACCCATTTCGGCAAATCGTGCTTGGCCATCGAGCCATTCCCGTCGTCCGCGCACCCGCGCGACATCGAGCCGAGGGCGGATACCTCCGGCGCGCCTTTCAACAACGCGACGCTTACGCGATGGACCGGGAAGGGAACGGCAAGCGACCTCGCGACTGGCGGCCGAGACCCCTTTTTCGGCTGCCGCGACCCAAATCGCCCGATCGACGCAGGCCGGCGTGCCCTGCGATTGCCCCCTTTGGCCAACCAACCGACTGGGGAAAACAGTGGGTCGTTGCATTTCCCCTTGCTTAACTCGGCAGCCCGCAGCCCCGCCGAATCACCAGAAGCCTACAGAGATAACCGAATTGAGGCAACGCATGCAGGCTGCCTGTTATCAGATAACGCGATCCTTGCGCCTCGATGGCCGAATCAGGTTTCAGGGTGTCAGACCCGGAGGGTCTGACACCAGCGAGCCAAACCCTTCACCCGTCATCCCGGAAGCCGAGCCGCAGGCGAGGCTATCCGGGACCTCGTCAAGCGAGTCGTACGTCAGATCGCCGAGGTCCCGGACCCCGGATCAAGTCCGGGGCAGCGCTGCTCGCCTGCGGCTCCCCCGGATCAAGTCCGGGGGCCGTCCGGGATGACGGGTGGAAGGATGCGCTCGACGGTATGACCCCATCCGATCCGCAGGATCTGCCCCGCTCAGCGCCAGCCGAGGGGAGGGGCGACGTGCGTCAGGATCGCCTCGATGACGTGCGCGTTGTAGTCGACGCCGAGCTGATTGGGCACAGTGAGCAGGAGCGTGTCGGCCTCGGCGATGGCCTCGTCCCCGGCCAGTTGCTCGAGCAGC
>Ga0209382_10000359_pt1 | contig 74530 bp, 72 predicted proteins | sample SoiMetdeltSBSDD5_FD_187599 | JGI IMG/M metagenome (GOLD analysis project Ga0209382, IMG submission 187599) | Bulk soil microbial communities from a Populus tree surrounding site in Tennessee, USA - Soil MetaG P. deltoides SBSDD5 (SPAdes) (version 2) | ecosystem: Environmental > Terrestrial >... | reverse complement strand
CCCTCCACGCCGTCGATCTCGGCCAGCAGCTGCGGCACGATGGTCGTCTCGACGTCGGAGGAGATGCCGGTGCCGCGCGTGCGGAACAGCGCGTCCATCTCGTCGAAGAAGACCACCACCGGCACGTCCTCGTTGGCCTTCTCCTTGGCCTTCACGAAGATCTCCCGGATCTTGCGCTCGGTCTCGCCGACGTACTTGTTCAGCAGCTCCGGCCCCTTGATGTTCAGGAAGAAGCCCTTGATCTTCTCGCCGCGCTTCTCGGAGATCTTCTCGGCCAGGTTATTGGCCACCGCCTTGGCGATCATGGTCTTGCCGCAGCCGGGCGGGCCGTAGAGCAGCACGCCCTTGGGGGGCGTCAGCCGGTGCTCCTTGTAGTAGTCGGCGTACAGGTACGGCAGCTCCACGGCGTCCTTGATCGCCTCGATCTGGTCGCCGAGCCCGCCGATATCGTCGTACCCGATATCCGGCACTTCCTCGAGCGAAAGGTCCTCCACTTCACTCTTCGGAAGCTTCTCCAGAAGGTAGCCGCTCTTCGCGTCCATCAGCAGATGGTCGCCGGTCTTCAGCCGCAGCTGACGCAGCGGATCGGCGATGATGCCGACCTTCTCCTCGTCGGCCCGCAGCGTGACGACCGCCCGCTCGGGATCGAGCTGCTCCTTGAGGATGACGACGTCGCCCTGCACCTCGTAGCCGGCGGCCTCGACGACGTTGAGCCCCTCGTTGAGGATGAGCTCCTGGCCGGGCTTCAGCGTCTCCACCTTGATGGCGGGGTGGATGTTCACCTTCACCTTGCGCCCCTGCGACAGGATGTTCACCGTCGCGTCGTCATTGGGCGAGAGGTACACGCCGTACGTGGACGGCGGCGCGCAGAGCTTGTCGACCTCTTCCTTCAGCGCGGTGATCTGCTCGCGCGCCTCGTACAGCGCGTTGACGAGCTTCTCGTTCTGGTTGAAGGCCTGCACCAGCTGCCGGTTGGCCTCGCGGAGCTTGTTCTCGAGGACCATGAAGTCCTTCGGCGTGTCCTCGAGCTTCTTGCGGAGATGCACCGTTTCGGCCTCCAGGGACCGCACGTACGCCTGCAGGTCTTGCAGTTGAATTTCGTACTCCGTCAGTCGGCGGCGCGTGCTGGAGTCCGACATCGACGCCGGAAGGAACTTCGAGAAGCCCTCACGGCCCGGGCTACTCTTTTTCTCGAACTCCTTCATGGCCCATCCCTTCTCTCTTGGCCCCTCGTGCACCGCTCGTGCCCGAGCGCTTCCATCGTTGCCCGAGTATAGGCGGCAGTGAAAAAGAAAGTCAAGGTTGTCAGGTCCTTCGGAGGCGCTCGGCGCCACCGTGCTCGCTCGGTTTCCGCCACCGATCACCCGGCTTCTGCGTCGACGTCGACGCTCGCCACTCCGCATCTCCGTCGGGGGCCCACCGCCGATGCCAGGAGCAAGTTCCATACCGGACCCCGGATGACCTCGCTGCGCCCTCGAAACGGTTGGCGCGCGCGGTGGGTTCCACGTATAACGATGTCGATGCGCGTGTCAGCGGTGCTGTTCGCTTCCGTTCTCGCGCTCGCCTGCCTCGGATGCCCCGAAGGATCTTCGGCTCAGGGTAGGAAGGAGCTGCGTGTCGGCGTCCCCGGCATTCCCGCCGTCGTGGACCCGGCGTCCGCGCTCGAGGGCGCGGTGCCTCTCATCGCGCGCCAGGTCTTCGACACCCTCGTGAGCTATCGCGAAGGCTCCACCGAGATCGAGCCGGCTCTCGCCCTCCGATGGGCCGTGTCGCGCGACGGATTGGTCTGGACATTCGGGCTACGCGAGGGCGTCCGTTTCCACGACGGAGCGCCCCTCACGGCCGCGGAGGTCGCCGCAAGCTTTCAGCGGCAGATCGCGGGGCCCACGCCGGGCTCGGCGTGGTCGGCGCTGCTGGGCGGCAAGCCGGGATTGATCAAGAGCGTACAGGCGTCGGACGCGCGGACCGTGCAATTCGTGCTGACCCAGCCGTATGCCGCCCTGCTGACGGTGCTCGCCCATCCGGCTCTCGCCGTCGCTCGCGCCGTCAGCGGGTCGGACGGCGCGAGCCGACTGGTCGGCAGCGGTCCCTATCGGATCGTCGACGTCGCTGCGGGGCGCATCGCGGTCGAGGCGGTGCCTGGACACTGGGCGGGCGCGCCCCGGATGGAGCGCATCGTCTTTCTCGAGGTCGCCACCGACGAGAACGCCGAGGCCGAGCTCGACGCCAGAGGCCTCGACGTCTGGTTCCCGGCCGGACCGCCACGACGAACGGCGGGGGCGCTGTCGAGCCATGGCCTGCGCGTCGGCTACCTGGCCTTTCAGACGGAGAAGGAGCCGTTCTCCCGCAAGAAGATCCGCCACGCCGTGGCGGCGGCGCTCGACCCGGCGGTGATCGGCGTCGCGGTCGACGACGCGGCGGTCCCGCTGCCGTCGTTCCTGCCGGCCGGGGTCTGGGCCCGCCGGGAAGGCAGCCCCGTGCTGGGGGGGACGAGACAGGCCGTCAAGACGCTCCTCGCCGACGGCTGGCCCAAGGGGCACAAGGCGACGATGCTGGCGTCCGACGAGACGGCGCCGGTGAACATCCCACGGCTCGCGGCGGCGCTTGGCACCGCGCTGGGGGCGGCCGACATCCCGATCCAGGTTCAGGTGGAGTCAGCCGACAAGGTCCGCGCGGCGCTGCAGTCCGGAGAGCACGAGATGGCCCTGGTCGAGGCCATGGTCGTGGGCGGCGACCCCCACCTTCTGCTCTTTCCCCTCTCGACCAGCGAAGGCGCGTCCAAGGGCCCCCGGGCGCTGAACTACTCCTTCTACCGCAACCCGCGCCTCGACGACGTCCTTCTCAGGGCCAGTCAGCTCTCGTTCCGGCCCGAGCGAGCGCGGCTTTACCACCGGGCTCAAGCGTTGCTCGCCGAGGATCTGCCCTGGCTACCGATCTACGTACGGCTCGTCTGGGGAGTCGCCCGGCCGGAAGTGCGCAATCTCAGGCTGCACCCTACCGGAATTCACCGTCTCGGCGTCGTGAGCCTGGACGGCATACCCGGCGTGACGCCATAGCGGGCACCGAGCCCGATTCCCGGGCGTTTCGCCCGGTCGAACGTCCGGATGCGCTCGCAAGGCCGCGACATCGCTGGCGAGCTGGTCTGGCGTCGTCATTGCTATTCAGGTGGTTATGGCAAGAGCCGAGACGGTTTCCCAGGAGCGGAGAGAGCGAACGGTCGCCTGGGCGGGATCCGGCATCGTCGTCGCGATCCTGCTCGGCGTCATGGTCGTGGCGGGCGTGGCCGGGATGCTCGCGGGCCGCTCGGTGACGGCCCCCGACAGGCCGAAGGTCTCGGGCTGGGAGCGGGCGCTGCAGATCGGCGACGAGGCCCGCGCGCGCGGCGACGCCTCCTCGGCGCGCCGCGCCTACCTCTCCGCACTGTTCCGGGCCCGCGGCGAGCGCTCGCTCCCCGGCGTGCTCGGTGCGGCCGAGCGCTTCACAGCGCTGGGCGACCGCGAGGTGCTGGGCCAGGTGCTGTCGATGGCGTCCTCCCTGGGGATCGCCGACGCCGACGCCGAGACGCAGCGTCGCCTGGAGGCCCTGCGCGACCAGCTCCGCGCCTCCCACACCCCGCCCCTCACCGTCCGCGCCCCCCGCTAGCTAGCGCGACGAGACGGCCGCGCGACGTTGCGCGCGGCGTATCGTCGTGCTAGAAAAGCCGCAGCGCCACCTCTCCATCCCTGGGGCGCGCGTCGTTCAGCGCGGATGCCGTCGATCGCCGAGACCGCTACGGAGATGATCCAGTGGGTGTTCCCCGAGCACGCGGGCGCGCCCGGGCAGATCCACGGCGGGCGCATGATGCAATGGATCACGCAGGCGGGCACAATGGCCGCGTCCCGGGTGGCCCACGGCACCGTCGTGCTCGGCGCGATGGACGACATCGATTTCCTCCACCCCGTCAAGGTGGGACAGATCGCGATCCTCCGGGCCCAGGTCGAGTACGTCGGCACCTCGTCGCTCGAGGTCGGGGTCCGCGTGTGGGGCGAGCACGTCGCCACCGGTGAGCGCACGGTCACGCTGAACTCCCACCTGGTGTTCGTCAGCGTCGACGACGACGCCAAGCCCCGGCCGGTGGGGGCTCGCATCACGCCGCGCGACGACGCCGAGGCCGCGCTGGCGGAGGCGGCCCGCACCCGGCGGCAGCAGCGCCTGGCCCGTCACGCCGACCGCGCCCGGCGTGGCGCCGAGACGGACGACGGTGACGAGGACGTCTCGTGGCGGTTCGAGTCGTCCCGCTCGGTGCTGCCGGAGGACGCGCTGTTCGGCAGCATGATGTTCCCCGGCAAGATGCTGATGGAGCTCGACGAGGCGGGCGGCATCCTGTCGATGCGGTACTGCAGGGGGTTCGTCATGACGGCCTGCCTGGACGCGATGGACTTCTACGCGCCGATCTGGTCCCACGAGGTCGTGACGTTCAAGGCGGGGCTGAACCACGTGGGCACCTCGTCGCTGGAGATCGGCATCAAGGTGCTGGCCGAGAAGCCGTGGACGGGCGAGGTGCGTCACGCCTGCACGGCCTACCTCACCTACGTGCACCTGGGAGCGGACCTCCGCCCGCAGCCGTGCCGCCCGTTCACACCGGGCACCGACGCCGAGCGGCGGCGCTGGCACGCCGCGCTGGCGCGGCGCGAGCGGCGTCTGTCCCGCGTGAAGCACCTCAAGGCAACCCTCGCCAACGAATAGGGGACGACGATGTCAGGGCATTCCCGCTGGTCGCAGATCAAGCGCAAGAAGGGCAAGGCCGACGTGCAGCGCGGCAAGCTCTTCTCCAAGATCCTCCGTGAGATCACCGTCGCCGCCCGCGCCGGCGGGGGCGACCCCAAGGGCAACATGCGGCTCAAGGCCGCCGTGGAGTCGGCCAAGGAAGTCAACATGCCGCAGGACAACATCAAGCGGGCGATCCAGAAGGGGACCGGCGAGCTGCCCGGCGAGTCCTACGAGGAGATCATCTACGAGGGCTACGCCGCCGGCGGCGTCGCCGTGATGGTGCAGGTGCTCACCGACAACCGCAACCGCACCGCCCCCGAGATCCGCCACACGTTCGAGAAGAGCGGGGGCAACATGGGCGCCGCCGGCGCCGTGGCCTGGATGTTCGAGCGCAAGGGCATCGTCCACGTCGAGGGCGACAAGATCGGCGAGGACGACCTGATGGGCAAGGCGCTCGACGCCGGCGCCACCGACATGCGCCGCACCGAAAAAGTTTTCGAGATCACGACGGCGCCTGCTGAAATGGACGCGGTGCGCGACGCGCTGGCCAGGGCGGGGGTGCCGATCCTCGAGGCCCAGGTGACGTACGTGCCGCAGTCGACGGTCCGGGTCGAGGGCCCGACGGCCACGTCGGTGGTGCGCCTGATCGAGGCGCTGGAGGACTTGGACGACGTCCAGCACGTGTACGCCAACTACGACATCCCCGACGAGGTCCTCGAGGCCATCTCGGCTGCCTAGCGTCAGGGTCCTGGGCGTCGATCCCGGACTCGTCGGCACCGGCTGGGCGCTCGTCGAGCCGGACGGCGGGCGCGTCGGCGTCGTCGAGACGGGCGTGATCACCACCGGCGCCGAGCTCCCGCTCGAATCGCGCGTCCAGCTCATCTACGACGGTGTCGACGGCGTGCTGCGGGCGCACTCGCCGGGGCTGCTGGTGCTCGAGGATCTCTACACGGAGTACCGGTTTCCGCGAACGGCCCTGCTGATGGCGCACGCGCGCGGCGTGATCTGCCTGGCCGCGCGCCAGCGCGACGTGACCGTGCTGGCGCTGGCGCCGGCCGAGGTCAAGCGCGCCATCACGGCCAACGGGGCCGCCTCCAAGGGACAGATCCAGACGGGCGTGCAGCGGCTGCTGGGGCTGGCGGCGGCCCCGCGCCCGTCGCACGTCGCCGACGCGCTGGCGCTGGCCCTCACCGGGCTGTCGCGCCGCGGCGCGGGGCTGGCGTGATCGCCACGCTCACCGGCCGGCTACGCCGCCGGGCCGAGGACCGGATCGTGCTGGAGTGCGGCGGTATCGGCTACGAGGTGTTCCTGCCTCCCATCGCGCTGCGGGCGCTCGAGGGCGCCACCGCCGAGGCCGGGGACAAGGCCAGCGAGCTGCGCCTGGTGATCTACTACCACGCCACCCGCGACCAGCCGCGCCCGGTCCTCATCGGGTTCACCTCGGATCTCGACAAGGAGTTCTTCGAGAAGCTCATCACGGTGAAGGACATCGGTCCGATGGTCGCGGCCCGCGCGCTGGCCGCCCCGGTGGCCGAGCTGGCCGCCGCCATCGCGCGGCAGGACGAGAAGTACCTGCGCGCGCTCCCGGGGGTCGGGCCCCAGAAGGCCAAGAACATCGTGGCGCAGCTGCAGGCCAAGGTCGCGAAGTTCGCGCTGGCCCGCGAGGGCGCGCCGGTGGAGGCGGTGGCGGCGCCGGTCGCCGTCGACGCCGATGGGCTGCGCGAGATGGTCTGGGAGATCCTCGTCAAGCAGCTCGGCCACCGCCCCTCGGAGGCCTCGCAGCTCATCAGCGACGCGCTCCGGCGGCGGCCGGAGGTGACCTCGCCGGAGGACCTGTTCGACGAGATCTATCGCGGGCAGGCGACGGCCAGGGCGAGGTCGTGAGCGTGGCGGCCGAGGACAACCGGATGCTGAGCCGCGCGGCGGCGCCCGAGGAGGTCCAGTTCGAGCGCGCGCTGCGGCCGCGCACCTTCGCCGAGTACGTCGGGCAGGAGCAGGCGGTGGCCAGCCTACGCGTCTCGGTGGAGGCGGCGCGTCGCCGCCGCGAGTGCGTCGATCACGTGCTGCTGTACGGGCCGCCCGGTCTCGGCAAGACCACCCTGGCCGGGATCATCGCCAACGAGATGGGGACCAACCTCGTCACCACGGCGGGGCCCGCCATCGAGCGCGGCGCCGACCTCATGGGGATCCTGACCAACCTGGGCGCCAACGACGTGCTGTTCATCGACGAGGTCCACCGGCTGCCGCGGGCGGTCGAGGAGCTGCTCTACCCGGCGATGGAGGACTTCGCCGTCAACTTCGTCATCGACAAGGGCATGCACGCGCGCACGCTGAAGTACGCGCTGCGGCCCTTCACGCTGGTCGCCGCCACGACCCGGCCCGGCATGCTGTCGGCGCCGCTGCGCGAGCGGTTCGGCATCTTCCACCACCTCGACTTCTACTCGGAGGCCGAGCTGAGCCGCATCGTGACCCGGTCGGCCGCGATCCTCGAGACACGCATCGACGGCGGCGGCGCCGCCGAGATCGCGCGCCGGGCCCGGGGGACGCCGCGCATCGTCAACCGGCTGCTGCGGCGGGTCCGCGACTACGCCCAGGTCAGCGGCGACGGCGCCGTCACCGAGCCGATCGCCCGCGACGCGCTCGACCGCGAGGGCGTCGACGCGCGCGGGCTGGACCGGCTCGACCGTCGCTTCCTGGGCGCGATCGTGGACGTCTACGGTGGGGGCCCGGTCGGCATCGAGGCGGTGGCGGCGACCATCAACGACGACGCCGAGACGCTGGCGGAGATCGTCGAGCCCTACCTGCTGAAGATCGGCTTCATCGTGCGGGAGCCGCGCGGCCGACGGGTCACGCGCGAGGGGTACACGCACCTCGGCAAGCAGCCGCCGGCCACCGCCGCCGGGCAGGGCGCCCTGTTCGAATGAGCGGCCCCGTGTCCGACCTCGGCCGCGTGCTCATTCTCCTCGGGCTCGTGATCACGCTAGCCGGGGTCGTCCTGGTGTTCGCCGGCCGGGTGCCGGGGCTCGGGCGGCTGCCCGGCGATGTGCAGGTGCAGCGCGGCAGCTGGACGTTCTACCTCCCGCTCGGGACGTCGCTCGCCCTCAGCCTCCTGCTCACCCTGATCCTCTGGCTCATCGGTCGACGGTGAGGCGACAGGCGACGGCCGCGCTCGGTGTCAGCGTCGGCATCGTGCTGGCCATGGTCGGCCCGGCCGCCGGCTCCGGTTCGATCCGGGTGGCGCTCGTGGAGAGCGCGCGGGCAGTGGAGGTGTCGGGGATCGACATCGAGGTCAACGATCTTGGCGGCTGCGTGCGCTGCCCGTCCGGCCCGCGACGCGTGGCGACGGTCCGGGCGACCGCGGCCGCGGAGGGGGTGGAGGTCGACGGCGCCCGCGCGAACGGGTTCCGGCTGCGCAGCGAGCGGCCGCTGCTGCTGAACGGGCGCGAGTACCCGGGCCCGCTGGACCTGGTGAAGAACGGCGAGGGCCTGGCGGTCGTGAACGAGCTACCGCTGGAGGACTACCTGGTTGGGGTGCTGCGGGCGGAGGTCGGCGACAAGTGGCCGCCGGAGGCCCTGCGGGCGCAGGCGATCGTGGCCCGCACCTATGCCGCGTACCATCGCATCCTGGGGGCCGGCAAGTCGTACCACATCGTGGCCTCGACGGCGCACCAGCAATACGCCGGGCGGGTGCCGCCGACGTCGCCGTCGTGGGCGGCCGTGCGCGAGACCGCCGGCCAGGTCCTGCTGTGGGAGGGCGAGCTGTTCCCGGCCTTCTACCACACCGAGAGCGGCGGCTACACGGAAGACCCGCGCACGGTCTTCGCGGCTCCCAACATGCCCGCCCTCCGGCCGGTGCGCTGCCAGTTCTCGGCGGGGTCGCCCCACTTCTACTGGTCGCTCGACCTGAAGCTCGCCGACCTGGCCGAGATCCTGCGCCGCAACGACGTGAACGTCGGGAGCGTCTCCGCCATCGACGTCACCGAGCGGACGCCGTCGCTGCGGGCCGCCACCGTGACCGTGCACGGCGCGCGCGGCAGCATCCGCCTGCGGGGCAACGACTTCCGCCGGATGATCGGGTACGACACGTTCAAGTCGACGTTGTTCGCGGTCGCGATCGACGCGCCGTGGGCCCGGTTCTCAGGCCGCGGATACGGCCACGGCGTGGGCATGTGCCAGTGGGGCGCCAAGGGTATGGCCGAGCTGGGCCGCACCGCGCGCCAGATCCTCGAGTTCTACTACCCGGGCGCCGTGCTCACCACGCTCGACCGCGCCGCCCGTTGATCAGCTGGGCCGACTTCGAGAAGGTCGACATGCGGGTCGGCGTGGTCGTGGACGCGCAAGCGTTTCCCGAGGCCCGCCGTCCGGCCTACAAGCTGTGGATCGACCTCGGCCCGCTCGGCGTGAAGCGCTCCAGCGCGCAGGTCACCCGCCATTACCAGCTCGCCGAGCTGGTCGGCCGGCCCGTCGTGGCGGTGGTGAACTTCCCCTCCAAGCAGATCGGTCCGTTCGTGTCCGAGGTGTTGGTGCTGGGCGCCTACGACGCAGCGGGGGAGGTGGTGCTGCTGCAGCCGGCCCATCCCGTCGAGCCCGGCTCGAAGATCGGCTGAGTCAGTCCGCCCGGCCGGAGAGCCGTCGCCGGCGGCGGGCTCGCCGGCGCGGGGTCAGTCGCCGTCACGGATCTGCTGGGCCAGGTAGTTGCCCTCGCCGACCTGGGCGATGAGGCTGAGCTGGGCCTCCAGCCAGTTCGCGTGATCCTCCTCCCCGCGCAGCATCTGCTCGAGCAGCTCGCGGCTGCCGTTGTCGCCGAGGCTGCGGCACAGCTCGATGGCCGTGTTGAGGGCCTTGATCGCGACCTTCTCGACCTCCAGGTCCAGCGCGAGCTGCTCGGACACGGTCTGGCCGACGTTGACCTTGCCCAGGCGCTGGAGGTTCGGAACGCCCTCCAGGTAGAGGATCCGCTGGATGAGGGCGTCGGCGTGCTTCATCTCGCCGATGGACTCGGCTCGGATCTTCGTCCACAGCCGCTGGTAGCCCCAGTTCTCGCACATGCGGGCGTGGACGAAGTACTGGTTCACCGCGGTCAGCTCGGCGGTGAGCACGTCGTTCAGGGCGGTGATGATCTGCTCGTGGCCTCTCACCTGCGGGCTCCGCTGGCCAGGCCGGACACGTTCGCTTCGATGAGGTCGATGAGCGCCATCGTACACGCTCCGCAGTCGCCGCCGACGCCGCACACGGCCTGCACGGAGTCCACCGTCGCCGCCCCGGCGGCGACCAGGGAGCGAACCTCGTGCTCCGACACGCCGCGGCAGAGACAGAGGATCATGCGCCCACGTCCGCGCCTGAGCGCACCGGCGCGGGGACCGTCACCCGCGACCGCGGCCCGAACAGCAGCCAGCCGGCCACGACGAGATACGCGACGTAGCCGAGGACCTCCAGCGCGCCCGGCCGGGCGCGATATCCGACGAGGCCGGACAGGAAGCCCCCCACCAGCGAATCGTCCCCGAGCACCCAGGACGTGTCCCACAGCGGCGCGGATGCCGGCAGCATCCCAAGGCCGATCAGCCGGCCGATCCCGCTGCTGAACAGTCCGGCGGCGACGACGAGGAGGAGCACCGAGGTCGTGGTGAAGAACCCGCGCGAGCTGAGCTGGCGCCCGCCACGGAACATCGCCCAGCCGAGACCGGCCGCGACGAGGATGCCGAGGACGCCGCCGGCCACCCCGCTCGCACCCGTGACGTTCGTCTGGCTCATCAAGCCCCACAGGAACAGCACGGTCTCGGCCCCCTCGCGGAAGACCCCCGTGAAGGCGACCAGCCCGACGATCCACAGACGCTGCGTGGCCCGGGCGTCGTCGATCCGGCGCTGCAGGTCGCTCTGGAGGGCCCGCGCGTGCTGGCGCATCCACCAGCCGTGCCAGGTGAGGAGGGCGACCGCGACGAACATGACGGCGGCGGCGACGAGGTCGGGCCCGAGGTCCAGCAAGGGCCCCGACGCGAAGCTCACGCCGACGCCGGCGATCAGGCTCGCCACCAGGCCCAGGGCGCCGCCGGCCGTGACCCAGCCGTAGTGGGCCCGCGCGCCGACCCGATCGAGGTAGGCGTACATCAGGCCCAGCAGCAGCGCGGCCTCGAAGGCCTCGCGCAGGGTGACGACGAACGTGGCGCCCACGGCTACTCGGCGACGATGCGGCCCTTGGCCGTCGCTTCGTGGTACTCGCCGACGAACGGGTACGTCCCGGGCTTGAGGGCCCGGACCCGGATCTTCAGGGTCTTGCCGGCCGGCACGACCTTCTCGATGCGTAGCTCCTTGCTCTCGAACTCCTCGGGTCCCTTGTCCTTGTTGGTGACCACCAGGACGAACGGCTCGCCGGCCTTCACCTTGATCTCGTCCGGGGCGAAGCGGTTGTTCTCGATCGTGACCGCCACTTCCTGGGCGGCGTCGCCGACGCGGGCCGTCGCACCGAGCGCGGTCACGGCCACGAGCGCGGCCACGAGCCATCGAGTCATGGAGGAGCCTCCGAGCTGCCGGGAATGTCGACGCTGGTTAGGAATACCTAATCATGGCCGGCTAGTCAACCTCATCTTGGACTGAAAGCCCACCAGCCCTCGGGGCGCCGCCGGTTGCGCGCCGCCGGCGGGTAGTACACTCTCGGTCGTGGCCATGTCGGACTTCGACTACGAGCTGCCGGCCGGCGCCATCGCCCAGGCGCCGGCCGAGGCGCGCGACGGGGCCCGCCTGCTCGTGATCCGGCGCGCGGACGGCGCGCTGGTCGATCGGCGCGTGCTCGACCTGCCCGAGGTGCTCCGGGCCGGCGATTGCCTCGTCGTCAACGACTCGCGGGTGATCCCGGCCCGGGTCCTGACCGCGGATGCGTCCGGCCGGCCGGTGGAACTGCTGTTCCTGGAGGCCGTCACCCCGACGCGCTGGCGTGCCCTCGCCCGCCCCGGGCGGCGCTGTCGCCCGGGGACCGTGCTGACCGTCGGGAGCGCGCGGCTCAGGGTCGTCGACAGCGATGGGGACGGCGCGCGCGTCGTCCAGCGAGAGGACGGGACCATCGACGAACTGCTGGCCGCCCACGGTCTGCCGCCACTGCCCCCGTACATCGCGCGCCACGCCAAGCCGCTGAGCGAGGACTGGGAGCGATACCAGACGGTGTACGCCCGCCGCCCCGGCTCGGTGGCCGCGCCGACCGCCGGTCTGCACTTCTCGGATGCCCTGCTCGCGCGACTGCGGGAGCGCGGCGTCGAGATCCACGCCCTCACGCTGCACGTGGGCCCGGCGACCTTCCGTCCCATCCGCGCCGAGCGCGTCGAGGCGCACGTGCTGCCGCCGGAGCGGGCCGAGGTGCCGCCGACCACGGCGGCCGCGGTGACGGCGGCCCGCGCGCAGGGGCGGCGAGTGGTGGCGGTCGGCACGACCGTCACCCGGACACTCGAGAGCGCCGCCGGTGACGGGGGCGGGGTCGTCCCGCTCGACGGCGTGGCCTCCGTCTTCATCCGCCCGGGTCATCGCTTTCGCGTCGTCGATGCGCTGCTCACCAACTTCCACCTGCCGCGCTCGTCGCTGCTCGTCCTCGTCAGCGCCTTCGCGGGGCGAGAGCTCATCCTGAAGGCCTACCGGCACGCGCTCGCGGCCGGGTACCGGTTCTACTCGTACGGCGACGCCACGCTGATCCTGTGACCGCGCCGGCGTTCGCGCTGCTGACCACCGACGCCGGCGCGCGCCGGGGGCGGCTCACGACCGCCCACGGCGTGGTGGACACCCCCGCCTTCATGCCGGTCGGTACCCAGGCGGCGGTCAAGAGCCTGAGCCCGGACGACCTGCGCGCCGCCGGCGCCCAGATCGTCCTGAGCAACACGTTCCACCTCCTGGTGCGCCCGGGCCCGGATCTCATCCGCGAGCTCGGGGGGCTGCATCGATTCATGGGCTGGGAAGGGCCCATCCTGACGGACTCGGGCGGGTTTCAGGTCTTCAGCCTGGCCCGGCTGCGAACACTGTCGGAAGCGGCGGTCGAGTTCCGCGCGCCCCTCGACGGGAGCCTGCACCGGCTGTCGCCCGAGCGGGCCATCGAGGTCCAGCACGCGCTCGGCGCCGACGTGATCCATCCGCTGGACGAGTGCCTGGCGTACCCGGCCACGCGCGCCGACACCGAGCGCTCGCTCGACCTCACGCTGCGATGGGCCCGCCGCTCGCTGGCCGCGCACCGCGCCGGCGGTGGCGCGGCCGCGCTGTTCGGCATCGTGCAGGGCGGGTTCGAGGCCGACCTGCGCGCGCTCGCCGCCGCCGAGACGGTCGCGCTCGGCTTCGACGGCTACGCGATCGGCGGCTTGGCGGTCGGCGAACCGAAGCCGCTGATGCGTGACCTCACCGAGCTGGTGGCGGGCGCGCTGCCGGCGGACCGGGCGCGCTATCTCATGGGAGTCGGCAAGCCGGACGACCTCGTCGAGGCCGTGGCCCGCGGTGTCGACATGTTCGACTGCGTGCTGCCCACGCGGAACGCGCGCAACGGCCAGGCCTTCACGCCCGACGGCCCGGTGACGCTGAAGCAGGCGCGCTGGGCCCGCGATCCGGCGCCGCTCCAGGCCGACTGCCCGTGTCCGGCCTGCCGGCGCTTCTCGCGCGCGTACCTCCGACACCTGTTCATGGCGGAGGAGCTGCTCGTGTACCGGCTCCTGTCGCTGCACAACCTGTACTACTTCCTGGGGCTCATGACGGCGGTGCGCGCCGCCATCGCCGACGGCGCGTTCGCGGCGTTCCGCGCCCGCTTCCTCGCCCGCTACGCGTCGACGCCGCCTCGGCCCCCGGCCGAGGCCTGACGCCGGCGCCTCCGGGCTAGGTCGGCAGCGTCACATGGAGTATCATCCTGGTTCGTTTCAGTCGATGACACCGAACGTCCGGAGGATCGACTCCCGATGAATCTCGCTCAGGCGGCCGATCTCGCCTACGCCGCCGCCGCGCCGCCGGGCGGCGGCGGCCCTGCCTCCTTCGTGCAGCCGCTCATCCTCTTCGGCGCGATGTTCGCGATCTTCTATTTCATCGTGCTGCGGCCCCAGCAGCGGCAGAAGGCCGAGCGCGAGCGCATGCTGAGCGCGCTGAAGCGGGGCGACCGGGTCGTCACCAGCAGCGGCCTGCACGGCACCGTCGTCGCGCTCGGGGAGCACACCGTCACGCTGCGGGTCGCCGACCAGGTGAAGCTGGAGTTCGACCGCGCTGCCGTCGGCCGCATCGTCGGGAGCCCGGGCGACAAGGATGCCTAGGCGCCTCTGGCTTCGCAGCAGCCTGGTGGCGGTGGTGGTGGCCGCGTCGCTCTGGTACCTGTACCCCCCCGCCCGGACGATCAACCTCGGGCTCGACCTGCAGGGCGGCATCCACCTGGTGCTCGGCGTCGAGGTCGACAAGTACATCGCCACCCAGACCGACCGCGCCGCCGAGGACCTCAAGGCCGGACTCGAGCGCAAGGGCGTCGGCGTCAAGCGGGTGGCCCGCGAGGGTCTCACCGCCGTGGCGGTCGAGCTGGCGAGCACGACGAACTGGAACGACGCCCTGACGGTGGCCGCCGAGTTCGGCGCGTTCGACGTCGGCCAGCGGGACGACAAGGCCGGACGCTTCACGCTGACCATGCGCGAGCGGCACCTCGCCCAGCTGCGGGACGACGCCGTCCGGCAGGGCGTGGAGACCATCCGCAACCGCATCGACCAGTTCGGTGTCGCCGAGGCCACCATCACCCGCCAGGGGGACGACCGGATCCTCATCCAGCTCCCCGGGGTGCAGGACCCCGAGCGCGCCAAGGCCCTGATCGGCAAGACGGCGCTGCTGGAGTTCAAGCTGCTCGACGAGCAGACGCCGGTGGAGCAGGCCCTCGGCGGCAAGGTGCCCGAGACCTCGGAGGTCCTCTACCAGCGGCGCGTCGACAAGGAGACGAAGGCCGAGCGGAAGATCCCCTACGTCGTCCAGAAGCGCACGCTGCTGACCGGCGGTGAGCTGACGCGGGCCGAGGTCCAGGCCGACCCCAACTCGCCGGGGAACTGGCAGGTCGCCATCGAGTTCACCGCCACCGGCACCCGCATCTTCGGCGAGGTGACCGAGCAGAACGTCGGACGACACCTGGCCATCATCCTCGACGGCACGCTCTACTCGGCGCCGCGGATCAACGAGCGCATCCCGGGCGGCCGGGCCGTCATCACCGGGCAGTTCACGGTGAACGAGGCGCGCGACCTGGCCATCGTGCTGCGGGCCGGCGCCCTGCCGGCGCCGGTGACGATCCTGGAGGAGCGTCGGGTCGGCCCCTCACTGGGCGCCGACTCCATCCGGCAGGGAATGGTCGCCATCGTGGGCTCGGCGGCCGCCGTGTTCGTGTTCATGCTCCTCTACTACCGGCTGTCGGGGGCCATCGCCGACGTCGCGCTCGTCCTGAACCTGCTGATCCTGCTGGCCTGCATGGCCGCCTTCGGGGCCACGCTGACGCTGCCGGGCATCGCCGGCATCGCGCTGACCATCGGCATGGCGGTGGACACCAACATCCTGATCTTCGAGCGCATCCGCGAGGAGCTGCGGGTGGGCAAGACCGTGCGGTCGGCGATCGAGGCCGGCTTCGCCCGCGCGCTGCGGACGGTCATCGACACCCACCTGACCGTCATGGTCACCGCGGCGATCCTCTACAACTTCGGCACCGGGCCCGTGAAGGGCTTCGCGGTCTCCCTCTTCGTCGGCCTGACGGCCAGCCTCTTCACCGCGTACTTCTTCACCCGGCTGCTGTTCGACGTGATCTACATGGGGCGCCGCAAGGTGCAGACCATCTCGATATGATCGAGCTCTTCCGCAACCCCAGCTACAACTTCATCGGCAACCGTCGCTGGGCGTACGTCCTCTCGGTCGTCATCACCCTGATCGGGCTCACCTCCCTGGCCGTCCGGGGACTGCACTACGACATCGACTTCACCGGCGGTACGCTGATCCAGGTCCAGTTCGAGCGGCCGCCGAGCGTGGCCAGCATCCGGGCCGGCCTGGCCCGGGTCAAGCTGGCCGAGAGCATCATCCAGCAGTTCGGCGACCCCCGGGAGTTCATCATTCGCTCGCCGCTGAGCGGCGCGACCTCGCAGGAGCTGGCCAAGCGCGTGGAGGGCGCGCTGGCCGAGGAGACGGCGCTGGGCAAGTTCGAGATCCGCCGCGTGGAGTTCGTCGGTCCCCAGGTGGGCCGGGAGCTGCAGTGGCAGGCGGTGCAGGCGGTGCTGTTCGGCTTGATCGGCATCCTGCTGTACATCGCGTGGCGCTTCGATCTCAAGGGCGGGGTGGCGGCGATCGTCGCGGTCTTCCACGACGTCATCGTCTGCCTGGGCGCCATCTCCCTGACCGGCCGGGAGTTCTCGTTGCCGGTGCTGGCGGCACTGCTCACGATCATCGGCTACTCGGTCAACGACACGATCGTGGCCTACGACCGGCTCCGGGAGAACCGGGCCAAGTTCGTGCCGAAGGGCAAGACGTTCGCCGACCAGATGAACGAAGCAGTCAACCAGACCCTGTCCCGGACGATCCTGACGGCGGTGACGGTCTTCTTCTCGGCGGCCATCCTCCTGTTCTTCGGCGGCAAGACGCTCGAGGACTTCGCCTTCGTGCTGTTCATCGGTGTCATCACCGGCACCTACTCGACGACGTACGTGGCCGCCGCGCTCGTGGTGGACTGGACGCAGTACGTCGAGGGCCGGGTTCGTCGGCGGAAAAAAGCGGTGGCCAAAGCCTGAATCCCGCGTAAAATCGTGTGATTACAGCGAGGGTGACGCCGTGTGACCGAGCTTGCGACGCTGATCGACGAGATCCCGAAGTATCAGCCAGGCGCCGACCTGGATCTCCTGCAGCGCGCCTACCGGTTCTCTGAAGTCTCGCACCAGGGTCAGCAGCGCGCCTCCGGCGAGCCGTACCTCTCGCACCCGCTCGAGGTCGCCCACCTCCTGGTCGGATTCAGGATGGACGTCACCACGGTCACCGCCGGACTGCTCCACGACGTCCTCGAGGACACCGGGGCCACCAAGGAGGACCTCGAGCACGAGTTCGGCAAGGAGATCGCCGACCTCGTGGACGGCGTGACCAAGATCGGCAAGCTGGCGTTCTCCTCGCGGGAGGAGCGGCAGGCCGAGAACTTCCGCAAGATGCTGGTGGCGATGGCGCGCGACCTCCGCGTGCTGATGATCAAGCTGGCCGACCGGCTGCACAACATGCGGACGCTCGACTACCTGCCCCACGAGCGATCGCGCAAGGTGGCCCAGGAGACGCTCGACATCTACGCCCCCCTGGCGCATCGCCTCGGCATGGCGAAGGTGAAGGCGGAGCTGGAGGACCTGGCCCTCCGCTCCCTGCAGCCGGACGACTACCTGGACCTGCAGCGCCGCGTGGCCAAGCGCCGCCTGGAGCGCGAGGCGGACATCAACTACGTCATCACCATCCTGCAGCAGAAGCTCTCCGAGGTCGGCATCGAGTCGCAGATCCGCGGCCGGCCCAAGCACTTCTACTCCATCTGGAAGAAGATGCACGACCAGGGCCGCGAGTTCGACGAGATCTACGATCTCACCGCGGTGCGGGTGATCACCAGCTCGGTCCGGGATTGCTACGGCTCCCTCGGGGTCGTGCACTCACTGTGGAAGCCCGTGCCCGGCCGCTTCAAGGACTTCATCGCGATGCCCAAGGTCAACATGTACCAGTCGCTGCACACGACGGTCATCGGACCCAAGGGCGACCCGGTGGAGATCCAGATCCGGACCTGGGAAATGCACCGGATCGCCGAGGAGGGCATCGCCGCCCACTGGCTCTACAAGGAGCGGAAGACCGGCAAGGACCGGGTCGACGACTCGCTGGTGTGGCTGCGCCAGCTCCTCGAGAACCAGCAGGACACCAAGGACCCCGCCGAGTTCCTCGACAGCGTCCGCGTCGACCTGTTCCCCGACGAGGTCTACGTGTTCACCCCCAAGGGCGACGTCAAGGCGCTGCCGGAGGGATCCACGCCGATCGACTTCGCCTACGGCGTGCACACCAAGGTGGGCGAGCACTGCGTGGGCGCCAAGGTCAACGGCAAGCTGGTGCCCCTGCGCTACACGCTGCGCCAGGGCGACATCGTGGAGATCGTCACCTCGCCCAGCCAGCACCCGAGCCGCGACTGGCTGAAGATCGTCAAGTCCTCGCGAGCCCGCTCCAAGATCAACCAGTGGCTCAAGGTCGAGGAGCGAGCCCGCTCCATCGAGCTGGGCCGCGAGCTGTTCGAGCGCGAGGCCAAGAAGTACCGGCTGAACGCGGCCGCGCTCCTGGGCGGTGAGGATGTGGTCCGGGCGGCCGCCGACCTCGGCTACCCCAGCGCCGACGACCTGCTGGCCGCCATCGGCTACGGCAAGGCGTCGGTGCACCAGCTCTTCAACAAGCTGGCTCCGGGGGCCACGCTGGAGACCGAGCGGGCCCGCCCGGCCGCCGGCCAGCGGCCCAAGGCCGACCAGGGCGTCCGCATTCGCGGCGTCGAGGACCTGCTGGTGCGCTTCGCCCGCTGCTGCAACCCGCTCCCCGGCGACGCCATCGTGGGGTTCATCACGCGCGGCCGCGGGCTCACGGTGCACGCCCGGGACTGCCTCACGGTGGCCAAGAGCGTCCTGGACCGCGAGCGCCTGATCAGCGTCGAGTGGGACGTCGAGGAGCCCGCCAAGCGACCGGTCAGGATCGCCGTGTACATCGGCAACGACCGGCCCGGACTGCTCTCGGAGATCACCGGCGCCATCTCCTCGCGCAACGGCAACATCACCAAGGCCGAGGTCACCGTCACCGACGACCGCCGCGGCATCAACAACTTCGTCGTCGAGGTGGCCGACCTGCGCCAGCTCCAGGACATCATGGCGGCGATCCGGGACGTGCCGGACGTCATGAACGTCGAGCGCGTCCGCGGGCTGTAGACGGGCCCGCCCGGGCGCCCCGTGCCCCTGGCGCTCGCACCTGAAGCCGCCCCCGCGGGGCTCCCGCCGCGTGACCGACCGACCAAGCCGACCGACGCCGGGTGACCCTCGTCTGCACTCGCTCACGGCGGCGGAGCGTGGAAGGATGAGGGGGAGGCTCGATCACGGCATGACGCGGCGGCAGTTCGAGGCGATGGTGGAGAAGGCGTTGCGGAAGCTGCCCAAGGACTTCCGGGACAAGATCGCCAACATCGCGGTGGTCGTCGAGGACTGGGCGGACGAGGAGACGCTGGCCGAGATGGGCATCGAGCCGCCCGACACGCTGTACGGCCTGTATCGAGGGGTCGACCTGACCGCCCGGGACTCGAGCTACGGCAACGTCCTGCCCGACGTGATCACGATCTACCAGGGGCCCATCGAGGAGGATGCGGCGGACGAGGCCGAGATGGGCGAGATCGTGCGGGAGACGGTCGTGCACGAGCTCGGGCACTACTTCGGGCTCGACGACGACACGATGCATCGCATCGAGGACGGTGAGGTGTGACGGACCGCCCCCTGCGCGGGCAGACGGCCCTGGTCACCGGGGCCAGCGCCGGGATCGGGGAGGGCATCGCGCGGGCGCTGGGCGCCGCCGGGGCCGCGGTCGTCGTGAACTACGCGAGCAACGCGGCGGCCGCCGCCCGGGTCGTCGCCGACCTGCAGACGGTTGGGGCCGAGGCGGTGGCCATCCGCGCCGACGTCGCCCGCGAGCCCGAGGTCGAGGCGATGTTCGCCGAGGTGCTCGGCGCGCGTGGCCGGCTCGACATCCTCGTCAACAACGCCGGCATCCAGCGCGACGCGCCCCTCACGGACATGACGCTCGAGGAGTGGAACGCCGTCCTGGCGGTGAACCTGACCGGGATGTTCCTGTGCACGCGGGCGGCGGCCAGGGCGATGATCGCCCAGCCGAAGCGCCCCGACCTGTCGCGCGCGACGGGAAAGATCGTCTGCGTCTCGTCGGTGCACGAGATCATCCCGTGGGCCGGGCACGTCAACTACGCGGCGTCCAAGGGTGGGGTGAAGCTGTTCATGCAGTCGGTGGCCCAGGAGCTGGCGTCCCACCGCATCCGCGTCAACTCGATCGCCCCCGGCGCCGTCCAGACCTCGATCAACCGCGCGGCGTGGGAGACGTCGGAGGCGCTCGACGCGCTGCTGACGCTGGTCCCCTACGGGCGCATCGGCGTGCCGCGCGACGTGGGCGAGGTCGCGGCCTGGCTGGTCTCCGACGCGGCCGACTACGTGCACGGCCAGACCATCGTCGTCGACGGAGGCATGACGCTCTATCCAGGGTTCGCCCGCGGCGGCTGAGCCCGGCGACGGCTCATCCCCCCGCCTCTCCGGGCTCCTGATCGACACCTGTCAGCACCCTCCGGCCCGGTCTTCTAGGCTCTCCGCATAAGTTTTGCCTTGACAAGGCATTTCATCAGTTCGTACTGTTTCAGCAGATGCTGAAAGCGGTGGAGCAAGCGAAACATGCTCAAGTCCGCGGAGATTCGGAGACAGGCCGCCCAGCGTCTCAGGGAGCTGTTTCCCAGAGCGCGGAGCTGGGATGAGGCCCTGGACGTCCGCATCGGCAATCAAAACGCCGATTTGATGATCAAGTTCAAGCTCGCGGACCACGACCAGACGCTCGCGGTCGACGTGGTGTCACTCGGCCAGCCCAGACAGATCCGGGCAGCCGTGACGAAGCTTGGCGAGATCCGGCGGGCGATGCCTGCGGTCTACCCGGTGGCGGCCTCGGTCTACATCGGCTCGCAGAGCGCGCGGATCCTCAAGGACAACAACCTCGGCTACGTGGACCTGTCGGGCAACTGCTACCTCGCGTTCGAGCACGTGCTGATCGAGAAGGAGGGCAAGCGCAACGTGCGCCCCTCCACGCGGCCGCTCCGCTCGCTGTTCGCGCCTCGCGCCACCCGCGTGGTGCGCGGCCTGCTGGCCGAGCCGAGCCGCACGTGGCGGCTGGAGGAGCTGGCCAAGGCCGCGGGGGTGAGCCTGGGTCACTCGCACAACGTCGTGAAGCGGCTGGAGGACCTGCGCTGGCTCGAGCGCGACGATGCCCAGCGGATCCGCCTGAGCAAGCCGGCCGACCTGCTCGAGGCCTGGGCCGAGTCCTATGCCTATCGCACAAACGAGATCGCCTCGTACTTCGTCCCCGAGCGGGTGAGCCGGCGCACCATGGCCGACCTCGCGCGCGCCGCCGGCGCCGAGGGGCGGCGGTACGCGTTCACCCTGAGCGCCGGCCTGTCGCTGGTCGCGCCGCACACGCGACTGGGCGTGATCCACTGCTATCTCGAGGGCGATCCCGCCCCGGTGGCCGCCGCGCTGGGGCTGCACCCGGCCGCAGAGGCGGACGGCGCGGTGCACCTGCTGTCGCCGTACGACCCCGGCGTGTTCACCGGCCTGCTCGACAAGGCGGGGCTGAAGGTCGTGTGCCTGCCGCAGCTCTACGTCGACCTGCTGCACTCCGAGCGGCGCGGCGCCGACCAGGCCGAGCATCTCCGTCGCGAGGCGATGGGCTACTGATGCGTCAACGAAGGGAGGTGAGGCACTCCATGGCGAAGAAGAAGGCCGCCAAGAAGAAGAAGAAGTAAGGCAGCCTGCGCGATGCCGATCCCGGCAGCACAGAGGAGGTGAGAACCCGGATGGCGAAGAAGAAGAAGGCGGCCAAGAAGAAGAAGAAGTAGGGTGTGCGTCGTGAGGTGGGGGGTGGCGGCCTCCCACCAGACACCGATCGGGAGGGGGTGTGGCCCCCTCCCGATTGTGTCTCGTGCTTAAATGACCTTCGTGACCTTGCCCGCCTTGAGACAGCGGGTGCAGACCCGAACACGGGCAGGGCGGCCTCGCACGAGCGCGCGCATCGACACGAGATTGGGCAGCCACCGCCGCCGCGTCAACTTGTGGGCGTGGCTCACCGTGTTGCCCACCGAGGGGCCTTTTCCGCAGACATCGCACCGCTGCGCCATCACGACTCCTTGAACGGGGTTTGCGGACGGCCGGGACAGGACGCCTGTATAGCACAATGCCCCCGGTGAGGCAAACCGCGCGCCCGCCGCAGCCCACGGGCCTGGCCACGCCCCTGCAGTACCTGAAGGGCGTCGGCCCCGAGCGCGCCAGGCTGCTCTCGCGCAAGGGCCTGGCCTCCGTCGAGGACGCGCTGTTCTTCCTGCCGATACGCCACGAGGACCGCACGCGCCTGACGCCGCTGCGGTCCATCCGGGTCGGGGACGTCGTGACCTGCACGGGCACCGTGACCGGGATCAGCCCACCGCCGCCCGGCCGCGCGCGCGCCCCGCTCGTGCTGCTGCTGCGGGACGCCAGCGGGTACGGAACCGCGACTCTGTTCGGCCGCGGCTGGCTCACCCGCGTGCTGCAGCGGGGCCACCGGCTCATCGTGCACGGCCGGGGGGCCCGCTTCAAGGACAAGGTGACGCTGCAGGTCCAGGACTGGGAACTCGTGGAGTCGGACGAGGACGAGCCGATCCACGCCGGCGCGCTCGTCCCGGTGTACTCGTCCACGGAAGGCCTGCCGCAGCGCGCCCTGCGATCGCTACTGTGGCGCCTCGTCGAGGGGCACGCCGCCGCCGTCGACGAGACGCTGCCGGAGGCGCTCCGGCGCCGGCGCGACCTCGCGGCGCTGAGCGAGGCGATCCGCGGCGCCCACTTTCCCCACGGCGAGGCCCAGCGGCTCGCGGCCCTGCGCCGGCTGGTCTTCGAGGATTTCCTGCTGCTGCAGCTCGGCCTGGCCATCCTCCGCGCGCGAACGACCCGCGCCCGGGGCATCGCGATGAACCCGCCCGGCACGCTGGTGGGCCGGCTGCGCGAGGCGCTGCCGTGGCCGCTCACCGCCGCCCAGGGGCGCGTGTGGGAGGAGATCCGACGGGACATGGCCGCCGCCTATCCCATGCACCGGTTGCTGCAGGGCGACGTCGGCTCGGGCAAGACGATCGTGGCGGCCATGGCGGTGCTGACCGCCGTCGAGGCCGGCCATCAGGCCGCCGTGATGGCGCCGACCGAGATCCTGGCCGAGCAGCACTTCATGACGTTGTCGGGGCTGCTGGAGCCCCTCGGCGTGCCGGTCACGCTGCTCACGTCGGCCGTGAGGACGCGCGAGCGCGCCAGCCGGCGCGCCGCCCTGGCCGCCGGCGAGGTCGGCTGCGCGATCGGCACCCACGCGCTCGTGCAGGAGCGCGTGGAGTTCCGGCGGCTCGGCCTCGTCGTCGTCGACGAGCAGCATCGGTTCGGCGTCGCCCAGCGCGCCCGCCTCAAGGCCAAGGGCGAGCATCCCGACGTGCTCGTCATGACGGCCACGCCGATCCCGCGCACACTGGCCCTCACCGTGTACGGCGATCTCGACGTCAGCGTGCTCGACGAGCTGCCGCCCGGCCGCCGGCCGGTGGTCACGGTGGCGCGCACCGAGGGCCGGCGGCCGCAGATCTACGCGTTCCTGCGCGAGCAGGCGACCGCCGGGCGGCAGGTGTACGTCGTCTACCCGCTCATCGAGGAGTCGGAGGCGATCGACCTCAAGGCGGCCACCGACATGGCCGCGCGCCTGCAGAAGGAGGTGTTCCCGGACCTCGTCGTCGGCCTGCTCCACGGGCGGCTGCCGCTCGAGGACAAGGAGTCGATCATGCGGCGGTTCAAGGGCGGCGAGATCCACGTCCTGGTCTCGACGACCGTGATCGAGGTCGGCATCGACGTGCCCAACGCCTCGGTGATGCTCATCGAGCACGCCGAGCGCTTCGGCCTCTCGCAGCTGCACCAGCTGCGAGGTCGGGTGGGGCGCGGCCCCTGGAAGTCCTACTGCATCCTGCTCACGGCCGGCAAGCTCGGCGAGGAGGCGGAGCGGAGGGTGCAGGTGATGACCGAGACGAACGACGGCTTCCGCATCGCCGAGACCGACCTGCAGCTGCGCGGCCCCGGCGAGTTCTTCGGGACGCGGCAGTCGGGGCTGCCCGAGTTCCGCGTCGCCGACCTGCTGCGGGACGCCGCGCTCCTCGAGGAGGCCCGGCGCGAGGCGCTGGCCATCGTGGCCGCCGACCCCGAGCTGCGCGCGGCCGAGCACCGCGGCCTGCGCGCCGCGCTGCTGGCGCGCTGGCGCGGCAAGCTGGCCCTGGCCTCGGTCGGATGAGGATCATCGCCGGCGCGCTCAAGGGCCGGCGCCTGGTCTCCTCGCGGGGCGCCACGACCCGGCCGACCGCCGACCAGGTGCGTATCGCGCTCATGGACACGCTGGCCCCGCGGCTGCCCGACGCCCGCGTGCTCGATCTGTACGCCGGGGCCGGCGGTGTCGGCCTGGAGGCGCTGTCGCGCGGGGCGGCCCACGCCACCTTCGTCGAGCGCGACGGGCGCGCGCTCGCCGCGCTGCGGGCCAACGTCGAGGCCCTGGGCGTCGGCGCGCTGGCGCGCGTGCGCCGCGGCGACGTGCTGCGCGAGCTGCCCGCGCTGTACGCGGTGGGGGAGCGCTTCGACGTCGTGTTCCTCGACCCGCCCTACGAGGCCGGGCTCGCGGAGGCGACCCTGCAGGCGCTGGGCGGGGGCGGACTGCTCATGAACGAGGCGGTGGTGGTGGCGCAGCACTTCACCAAGCGGACGCCCGCCGCCACGGTCGGCGCGCTGGCCGCGTTTCGCGCGCGGCGCTTCGGCGAGACCACGCTGACGTTCTATCGCGCGGCGCCGGCGGGCTGAGCCCGCCACCGGGACTCGCGGCGACCCGTCGCCTTGACTTCGACGCAACGCGGCGATTACGATGCGTCGATCCAGCATCCCGCTCGAAGGAGCGAGCCCGTGGCCAAGCGCGCCGTCTATCCCGGAATGTTCGACCCGATCCACAACGGCCACGTGGACGTCATCCAGCGGAGCCTGCAGATCTTCGACGAGCTGATCGTGGCCGTCGTGGCCAACCCGTCCAAGCAACCGCTGTTCTCGGTGGGCGAGCGGCTGGAGATGATCGACGAGGCCACCTCCAGCATCATCGGCGTCGGGACCAGCTTCCGCATCGCCGCCTTCGACGGCCTCCTGATCGATCTCGTCACCCGGGAGCGCGCCGACTGCATCGTGCGCGGCATCCGGGCCGTCTCCGACTTCGAGTACGAGTTCCAGATGGCCCTCATGAACCGCAAGCTCCGCTCGACCGTGGAGACCGTCTTCCTGATGCCGCACGAGAAGTACACGTACATCTCGTCCCGGCTCATCAAGGAGGTGGCCAGCTTCGGGACCTCGGTCGCCGGCATGGTGCCGCCGATCGTGGACAAGCGCCTGAGCGAGAAGTTCCCACCCCGCTGAGCGGGGCCCGCGCCCGCTCGACAAGGAGCCCGCCGTGCTGGCCGATCGCCTGAAGACCCTCGCGCCGTCCTCGACGCTGGCCGTGCAGGCCAAGGCCAAGGCGCTGCGCGCCCGCGGTGTCGACGTGATCTCGTTCGGGGCCGGCGAGCCCGACTTCGACACGCCCGAGCGGATCAAGGACGCCGCCGCCCAGGCGATGCGGCGCGGCCAGACGAAGTACACCGAGGTCGGCGGCGTGCCCGAGCTGCGGGCCGCCGTGTGCGCCAAGCTCAAGCGCGACAACGGGCTCGACTACGAGCCGGCCGACGTGCTCGTCTCGGTCGGCGCCAAGCACACGCTGTTCAACCTGGTGATGGCGCTGGTCAATCCCGGGGACGAGGTGATCGTGCCGAGCCCGTACTGGGTGTCCTATCCGGAGCAGGCGCGCCTGCTCGGCGGCGTTCCGGTGGCGGTGCCGACGATCGAGGCCACCGGCTTCGATCTCGACCCGGCCGCCCTCGCCGCGGCGGTCACGCCGCGCACCAAGCTGATCGTGCTGAACAGTCCCAACAATCCGACCGGCGCCGTGTTCTCTCCGGCCGCGCTGCAGGCGGTCGCGCGCCTGGCCGTCGAGCGGGGCCTGTGGGTCGTCTCCGACGAGTGCTACGAGGCCCTCACGTACGAGGGACGCCACGTCTCCATCGCGTCGCTCGGCGCCGACGTCAAGGCGCGCACGGTCGTGGTGAACACGTGCTCGAAGGCGTACGCGATGACCGGCTGGCGCATCGGGTACGCGGCCGGGCCGCGGACGCTGATCCGCGCGATGACCGACGTCCAGAGCCAGGTCACGTCGAACCCGTCGTCGATCGCGCAGTGGGCCGCCGTCGAGGCGCTGACCGGACCGCAGGACGAGGTCGCCAAGATGGCCGGCGAGTTCGACCGCCGCCGGCGGCTCATCGTCGAGGGCCTCAACGGGCTGCCCGGCGTGCGCTGTGTCATGCCCAGGGGCGCGTTCTACGCGTTCCCCGACGTCTCCGGCCTGTTCGGACGTACCTGGCAGAGGCCCGATGGGGGGACGACGCTGGCGACCTCGCTGGACGTCACCGCGTTCCTCCTGGAGGCCGCCCGCGTTGCCGTCGTGCCGGGGCGCGACTTCGGCTCCGACGCGCACGTGCGCCTGTCGTACGCGACCAGCGACGCCCTGATCCGCGAGGGCCTGGCGCGCACGGCCGCCGCGCTCGCCACCTTGCAGTGAACGGGGCGTGGGTGGCCGCCCACCAGGCGGCGGCGGCCGCCCCCGTCACGCTCGTGATCGGCGCCACCGACACCGGCAAGACGACGCTGGTGACCTCCCTGGCCGTCGCGCTCGCGGCGGCCGGGCACGCGGTGGGCGTCGTCGACGCCGATCTCGGCCAGTCCGACGTCGGTCCGCCCACGACGGTGGGGCTCGGCCGCGTGCGGCGGCCCGTCGAGCGTCTGGCCGACGTCGAGGTCGTCGAGCTGGCCTTTCTCGGCGTGACGTCGCCGGCCCGGTGCATGCGCGAGACGGCCGAAGCCACCGCCCGCCTGGCCCGGCGCGCGCTGGAGAGCGGCTGCGATCGCGTGATCGTCGACACCTCCGGGCTCGTGCAGGGGCCCTTCGGCCTGGCCCTCAAGCGCCAGAAGATCGACCGCCTGGCGCCCGACGTGCTGGTGGCGCTGCAGAGGCAGGAGGAGTGCGAGCCGATCCTCCGCGCGATCGCGGGCCGGCCGCGGCCCGTGGTCGTCCGGCTGCCGGCGGCGCCGACCAGGCGCCGCTCGGCCGCCGCGCGCAGCCTGGCCCGCCGTCGCGCGCTCGAGGCGTACCTGGCGGGCGCCGTGCCCGTCACGCTCGACCTCACGCGCGTGCCGGCGCGTCCGGCGCCGTCCACTCGCGCGCTGGCGGTCATCGCCGTCGAGGGCGCGCTGGTCGGGCTCAATGCCGAGGACGGGCGTACGCTGGGCCTGGGATGGGTCACCGCGCTCGACGTCACGACCGCACGGCTGACCGTCGGCACTCGCGTGGAGGGGCGGAACATCGCCGCCGTGGCGATCGGACGGGAGTCGTACCGGGCGGCGTGAGCGGGCTGCGAGGGCCCCGGGCGCCGCGACGACTCGTCCGGCGCCCGGGGCGGTGCTCCTGTCCTACTTGGTGCTCCCGCTCGGGCTGGAGGTGGAGCCGCTGGGCGACGCGCTGCCGGCCGGTGGCGTCGTGGTGGCCGGCGGCGTCGACGGCATGGTCGTGGAAGGCGGTGACGCCGACGGCGACCGATCGCCAGGGCGCTCGCCGACGCGATCCGTGCGCGACTCGCTGCACGCGGTGAGCATGCCGGCGCCGAGCGCCAGGGCGCAGAGCCCGATGAGCATCCTCTTCATGGGAGCCTCCTCCTCGTGAGATTGCTGGCATGGCTGGGTGCAACGCACATGCCCGTGGAGGGTGCCTTGACACGGCCCATTGCAGCTATTACCAATGCGGAGCCAAAGGAGACGAGATGAAGCTGGAAGGAGCCTACGAGGTCCCAGCTCCCCGCGACAAGGTCTGGGACGCGTTCCTCGACCCCACGCTGCTCAAGCAGGCCATGCCGGGCTGCGAGAAGCTCGAGGCCACCGGACCCGACGAGTACAAGGCCACCATGAAGATCGGGGTCGGGGGCGTGAAGGGCACGTTCGAGGGCAAGGTCAAGCTCAGCGACAAGAAGCAGCCCGACTCGTACCGGATGGCGGTGGACGGCTCGGGCGGTCCCGGCTTCATCCGCGGGGAGACCGTCATCACGCTGACGGACAACGCCGGGGGCACGCGCGTGTCCTACACGGCCGACGTGCAGGTGGGCGGGCTCATCGCCTCGGTCGGCCAGCGCCTGCTCGGCGGCGTGTCGAAGATGATGGCGGACAAGTTCTTCACCCGCATGAGCGAGCTGCTGCAGGCCTGAGGGGCGCCGCGCGGATGACGTCACGCTACCTCGAGCCGCAGCTGGAGCGCGCCTCACGGACGACGCTGAGACGCCTGCAGCAGCGGCGACTGCGTGACCAGGTGCTCCACGCCGCCCGCCACAGCCCGTTCTACCGCCGCAAGCTGCGGGCCGCCCGCGTGGACGCGGCGTCGATCCGGACGCTCGACGACCTCCGGCGGCTGCCGTTCACGACGAAGGACGAGCTGAAGGACAACCAGGCCCGGCATCCACCGTGGGGTGACGTGCTCGCCGTCCCGCTCGCCGACGTCGTGCGTGTGCATCTGACCTCGGCGACCACGGGACGGCCGCTGGCCTTCCTCGACACCGCCGCCGACTGGCACGGCTTCTATCGCTCCTACGCGCGCGCGCTCCACGCCTTCGGCGTGCGCCGCACCGACATGGTGATGGCGGCGTTCTCCTACGGGCCCTGGATCGGCTACTGGAGCGGCTTTCAGGCGGCCCAGGACCTCGGCGCGCTGGTGTACCCGGTCGGCGGGCTCTCGACCGAGCAGCGGCTGGACGCCCTGCTCGCCTACCCGATCACCGTGCTCGGCTGCACGCCGTCCTACGCGCTGTTCCTCGCCGAGCAGGCGGCCAAGCGGGGGATCGACCTGGCCAAGGACGCCCGGCTGCGCATCACCTGGCACACCGGCGAGCCGGGCGCCTCCATCCCGGCCACCCGCGCGAAGATCGAGGCCGCGTTCGGCGCCCGTGCGTTCGATCTGCCCGGGCTCACCGAGATCGCCGCCTGGGGCTTCGAGTGCGACGCGCGCTCGGGCCTCACGCACGTCCACGAGGACTACGTCTATCCGGAGGTGCTGGCCGACGACGGCCGGCCGGTCAGGCCGGGCGAGCGCGGCGAGCTGGTGTTCACCAGCCTCTACCGGCGGGCGATGCCCCTGCTCCGGTATCGCACGCGCGACGTGGTGCAGCTGGCCGAGCGCCGCTGTCCGTGCGGTCGCACGCTGGTGGCGTTCGAGGGTGGCGTGCTGGCGCGGCTGGACGACATGAAGAAGGTGCGGGGCATCATCGTCTATCCGCGCCGCATCGAGGAGCTGGTGCGGCCGCACCGGCAGGTCGACGAGTTCCAGATCGTCTTCCGCCGCCGCGACGGTCTCGACGACATCCTCGTGCGCGTCGATCCCTCGCCGGCGCTCTCTGTCGACCAGCGCGGCGGGCTCGGCGAGACGCTCGCCCGGGACCTGCAGCTCGGGCTCGGCATCCGCGTCAGCGTCGAGGTCGGCGAACCGGGATCGCTCCCGCGCTGGGACCACAAGGCGCGCCGCGTGCGGGACGAGCGCACCGAGGTGCCGTTTTGAAACGTCGTGTGAACGGTGGGGGCGACAGGCCCCGGCCGGGGCCTGTCGCCCCCACCGTTCGCACGGGCCATTCCAACTCCGAGGAGATCGCGTGAAGGCGGCATATTTCAAGGAGCACGGCGGCAGCGACAAGATTCTCTACGGCGACTATCGCGATCCCGCGCCCGGTGCCGGCGAGGCGATCGTGCGGGTGCGGGCGTGCGCCCTCAACCAGGTGGACATGCTGCTCCTCGACGGACGGTTCCCGCCGCCCGAGGGGTTGCCCCACGTCAACGGGTGCGAGGTGGCCGGTACCGTGGAGACGCTGGGCGCCGGCGTCGGCGGCCTGGCCCGGGGCCAGCGGGTCGTCGTGTTCCCGGGGCTGTCGTGCGGGACGTGCGAGTTCTGCCTGCGCGGCGAGCGGACGCTGTGCCTGCGCTACGGCTACATCGGCGCCCACCGGGACGGCGGCTACGCCGAGCTGGTGCGGGTGCCGGCGGCGAGCTGCCTGCCGCTGGCCGAGGCGCTGACCTTCGAGGCGGCGGCCGCGTTGCCCCTGGCGTTTCTCACCGCCTGGCGCGGGCTGCTGGTCAAGGCCGAGCTGAGGCCCGGCCAGACCGTGCTGGTCCACGCGGCGGGCAGCGGCGTCGGCAGCGCGGCGATCCAGATCGCCCGGCTGTGCGGCGCCCGCGTCATCACCACCGTCGGCAGCGACGACAAGCTCGAGTTCGCCCGGGCCCTCGGCGCCGAGCAGGTCGTCAACTACCGGACCCAGGACTTCGTCGAGGCCACGCGGGCGTGGACCGGCAAGCGCGGCGTGGACGTCGTGGTCGAGCACATCGGCGGGGACACCTTCGAGCGCTCCGTCCACGCCCTCACGCGGCTGGGCACGCTGGTCTCGATCGGCAGCCACGACACGCACTGGGGCCGCCTGGACCTGCGCCACGTCTACTCCAAGAACCTCCGGATCGTCGGCACCAACCTCGGCTCGATCCCCGAGCTGCGCGCGCTGCTCGCCGAGGTCGTCGCCGGCCGGCTGCACCCCGTGATCGACCGGGCGTTCCCGCTCGCGGACGCCGCCGCCGCCGTGCAGCACGTCCTCGACCGCCGCAACAAGGGAAAGGTGCTGCTGATCCCGTGACGCTGGCGCGGTTGCTCGACCTGGCCGCGCTGAGGTGGCCCGACGCCGAGGCCGTCGTCGACGACGACCGGCGTCTGACCTACGCCGAACTGCGCGCGCGCGCCACCGACCTGGGCGCGGCCTTCCGGCGCCTCGGCGTCGGCCCGGGCGACCGCGTGCTGATCGCCGTGCGCAACCGCCTGGAGCACGTGCTGGCTTACTGGGCGCTCCAGACGATCGCCGCCGTTCCCACGCCCGTCAACTTCCGCCTCACCGCCGCCGAGATGCAGTACGTGCTCGCCGATGCCGACCCGCGCGTCGCCCTGTTCGAGCCCGACACCGCCGCGGCCGTGCTGGCCGCCGCCGCCGGCCGGGACGTGCGCCTGGTCTGGGCCGGCAGCGGCGCGGCGCCGGCCGGCGCCGCACCGCTCGGCGACCTGGTCGACGTCGGCCGCGGCGCCGGCGGATCGGCGGCCGCGCCGGCGCCGAGCCCCGCCCCGCGCGAGGACGATCTGTCGCTGATCCTCTACACGTCCGGCACGACGGGACGGCCCAAGGGCGTGCCGCGGACGCACCGCAACCACGTGGCCGGCGCGTTCGCGCAAGCGCTGCAGTGCCAGTGGACGTGGGGCGAGCGGACGCTCGGCGTGATGCCGCTCTACCACACCATGGGCATCCACGCGCTGACCGGGGTGGCCGCGGTCAACGGCTGCTTCGTGTGCCAGCCGGCCTGGAGCCCGACCGACGCGCTCAGGCTGATCCGCGAGGAGCGCGTCACGGCGCTCTACCTGATCCCCACGCTGTTCTACGACCTCGTGCACGCCCCCGACCTCTCGCGGGCGGCGGTCGAACCGGTCACGAAGCTCGCCTACGCCGGGGCGCCGATGCTGGCCGCGCTCACCGAGGCCTGCGTGAAGGCGTTCGAGCCCCGGGTCTTCGTGAACCACTACGGCTCGACGGAGATCTACACGTTCTCCGTGCGTCCCGACGTCCACCTCAAGCCCGGCTGCGCGGGACGCCCCGGCCTGCACTCGGCCCTGCGGGTGGTGGTCGCGTCGACCGAGCGTCGGGTCGGCCCCGACGAGACCGCGCCGGCGGGCGAGAAGGGCGAGATCATCGCCAGCCTGGCCTCGGCCGAGGCCTTCGCCGGTTACTGGAGACGGCCGGACGCGGACGCCCGGACGCTGCGCGACGGCTGGTACTTCACCGGGGACATGGGGTTCGTGGACGCCGACGGCGAGCTGCACGTGGCCGGACGCGTGGACGACATGATCATCAGCGGAGGAGAGAACATCCACCCCGTCGAGGTGGAAGAGGTCCTCGCCCGCCATCCCGGGGTGCGCGACGTGGCTGTGGTCGGCGAGCCGGACGAGCGCTGGGGGCAGCGCGTCGTGGCCTTCGTCGTGGCCGCCGCGCCCGGGCTCACGGCCGCGGCGCTGGACGCCCACTGTCGCGGCGATGCGCTGGCCCCGTTCAAGCGGCCTCGCCGGGTGGTGTTCGTCGACGAGATCCCCAAGACCGCCTCCGGCAAGGTCCTGCGGCGGCTGCTGCGGGCCGGCCACGACCCGGAGAGGACGTCATGAGCGAGTTCCTGCGCGTCGAGCGCGACGGCGCGATCGCCACCCTGTGGATCGACCGCCAGGCCAAGATGAACACGCTGACCGTCGCCATGCGCAACGAGTTCCCCGACATCTTCCGGGACCTCGACCGCGATGACGGCGTGCGCGTCGTCGTGATCCGCGGCGCCGGCGGCAAGGCCTTCAGCGCCGGCGGCGACGTTGGAGAGTTCCTCACGCTGGCCCCGGCCGACCTGGAGCTGTGGGGCGACACGCTCACCGCGGCCGAGCGCTGTCGCAAGCCCGTCATCGCCGCCATCGACGGGTATACGATGGGGGCCGGCCTCGAGCTGGCGGTCGCCTGCGATTTCCGCATCGCCACCCGGCGCAGCGAGTTCGCGTTCCCCGAGGTGCGGCTGGGCATGATCCCCGGCAGCGGGGGCACCCAGCGCGCGATGCGCCTGGTGGGCATGACCCGGGCCAAGCTGTTCATGATGACGGGCCAGCGCATCCCGGCCGCGCAGGCCGAGGCCTGGGGGCTGATCACGCAAACCGTCGCCGACGACGGGCTCGACCCGGCCGTGGCCGCGCTGGCCGGCGAGCTGGCCGACAAGGCGCCGCTGGCGCTCCGCACGCTGAAGATGGTGCTCAACCGCGGCGCCGATGCCCCGCTGGACACCGCGCTCGAGCTCGAGCGCAAGGCGTACGCGTGGCTGCGCTCGACGCACGACTACGAGGAAGGGGTCCGCTCGTTCCTGGACAAGCGACCGCCGAGGTACCAGGGGAGATAGCATCGTGAGGAAACAATCGTTCGGGCTCATCCTGGCCAATCGCGCCGTGGTGCTGGGCGCCGTCACGGCGCGCGACCTCCTCGACATCGCCGTGGAGGCGGAGCGCTCCGCGGTCTTCGACGCCGTCTGGGTGGGCGACAGCCTGCTGGCCAAGCCCCGGCTGGAGTCGGTCACGCTGCTGTCGGCGCTGGCGGGCGTCACCGAGCGCGTGCGGCTCGCGGTCGGATGCATGGCGACCTTCGTGCACCGGCACCCCGTGCTCTTCGCCCAGCAGTGGGCCAGCCTCGACGTGCTCTCGGGCGGCCGGGCGTGGCTGGCGGTGTGCCTGGGCGGCCCCGACAGCGCGAACGCGGCGCAGGCGGCCGAGCACGCCGTGATGGGCATCGCCTCCGCCGAGCGGGTGGCGCGACTGGAGGAGGGCATCGACGTCCTCCGCGCGCTGTTCGGCCGGCCCGCGGCCAGCCATGCCGGCCGCTTCTATCGCTTCGACGGCGTCACCCTGGAGCCGCGGCCGGTGCAGAGCCCCGTCCCGATCTGGATCGCGTCCAACCCGACGGGCCTCACCTGGAAGGGCGGCGCCAGCGCGTCGGCGGCGGCGGTCGAGCGCGGCCTGCGCCGGGTCGCGCGGTACGCGGACGGCTGGATGACGAACAAGCTGTCGCCCTCGGAGTTCGCGTCGCAGCTCGCGCGGATCCAGGCGATGGCGCGCGAGGAGGGCCGCGATCCCGCCCGCCTGGGCAGCGCGCTCTATCACAACATCAACGTCAACGAGGACCGGACGGCGGCGCTGGCCGAGGCCAAGGCGTTCCTCGACACCTACTACACGTCGAAGTTCTCCCCGCAGTTCGTCGAGCAGTGGACGGTGGCCGGCGGACCCAAGGAATGCGCCGACCAGCTCCGCGCCTATGCGGCGGCCGGCCTGGGCCACATGGCGCTGCGGCTGGCCTCGTGGAACCAGCGGAGCCAGCTCGCGCGGTTTCTCGGCGAGGTGGTGCCGGCGCTCGGAGACCGCTGATGCTGCGCGGCGTCGACCACCTTGTGATCGCCGTGCCCGACCTCGCGGCCGCCATGAAGACCTACCGCGACCTCGGCTTCAGCGTCGTGGCCGGGGGCCGTCACCCCGGCGCCGGCACCGAGAACGCGCTCATCGCCTTCCGGGATTCGGCCTACCTCGAGCTGATCGCCTTCTGCGAGCCGCGCCCGGACCATCGCTGGTGGGCGGCGCTGCAGGCGGGCGGCGGGCTGGTCGACTTCTGTCTGCAGACCGACGACCTCGCCGGCGATGCCGAGGCGCTCCGCCGCGCCGGCGTGCGCATGGCCGAGCCGGAGCGCCGTTCCCGGATCCGTCCGGACGGCGTCGAGGTCCGGTGGGTCGCCGTCCTCGCGCCGGCCGCGCACCGCGGCGTGGCCCCCTTCCTCCTGGCCGAGGAGACCGGCCGGGACGCCCGGGTGCCGGCCTCGCGGACCCACGCCAACGGCGTGACGGGGATCGGCCGCGTGAGCGTGGTCGTGGACGACCTGCCGGCGGTCCGCCACTGGTACGCGAGCGCGCTCGGCGGAGCCGGCCACGACGTCGCCTCCCCGGAGCTGGGCGCCGTCGGCGCGCGCTTCGAGATCGGCTCCCACACCTTCGACTTCCTGGCCCCGAGCGGAGCGGGCGCGGTCCGCGACTGGCTCGTCCGTCGCGGCCCCTCGCCGTACGCCGCCACCCTGGTCGGCGCCTCGCGCCCGATCCCGCTCGACCTCGGTCGCACCTGGGGCGCGCGCCTGGCCCTGGCCTGAGCCAACCCTCACCCGGAGGACGCACATGAAGCTCGCCCTCGTGGTCGCGCTGGTGCTGGCCGTCGCCGCTCCGGCGACGGCGCAGGCGCCGGCCTCGCCGGTGACGCTCGCCTTCGCCACGCTCGACACCGGCAGCGCCTGGTACGTGTATGGGGCCACGATGGCCGAGCTGCTGCGCAAGACGCTGCCGGCCGGCTCCAACGTCGACGTCAAGCCGCGGGCCGGCGGCGTCGGCAATCCGCGGCTCGTTGCCCGCAACGAGACGCCCCTGGGCCTCAGCTTCACGGTCACCAACCGGTGGGCGCTCGACGGCAAGGAGGCCTACACGGAGAAGCTCGAGAACCTGCGCGGGCTCGTCGGCGGTCTCGACACCTACTACCTCGTCGCGGTCGCCACCAAGAAGCTGGGGATCGCGTCGCTGGGCGAGGTCCGCGACCGCAAGCTGCCGGTGAAGGTCTACACGCAGCCGGTCGGGGCGCTCGGCGAGTTCGCCGGTCGCCAGCTGCTCCGCGCGGCCGGGATGAGCTACAACGACATCAAGGGGTGGGGCGGCTCGACCCAGCACGTCGGCTACAACGTCATCATCGACGCCTTCAAGGACGGCCGCGCCGACATCCTGTTCGCGGTGGTGACGCCCAAGCACCCGTCGGTCAGCGAGATCGTCTCGTCGGTCGACGTGGACTTCCTGGGCTTCGACGCCGACACCGCGAAGGCGCTGCTGCCGCTCGGGTACACGGCCGCGACGATGCCGCCCGACACGTTCAAGAACCAGTCCAAGCCGGTCAGCACGGTGGGCTTCCCGACCGTGCTGATCACCAACAAGGACTTGCCCGAGCCCATCGCCTACACGGTGACGAGGACCATCGTGGAGAGCAAGGACGCGCTCGTGCGCGGCCACGCCGGGCTGGCCGAGTTCGAGCCGCGCACGGCCTGGCAGCCCGACAAGGTCGGCATCCCCCTGCACCCGGGCGCCGAGCGAGCGTACCGCGAGAAGGGGTGGATGAAATAGCCGCCGATCTGGTCCTGGCCCACGGCCGGATCCTGACGCTCGATCCCGGTCGCCCGCGGGCGACCGCGCTCGCCGTGGCCGGAGGTCGCATCGCCGCGGTCGGCGCCGACCGGGAGGTCAGGGGCTGGCGCGACCGGCGCACCCAGGTCGTCGACCTGCGCGGCGCCACGGTCGTGCCGGGCCTCGTCGACGCCCACGCCCACCTCGATCGCGAGGGGCTCAAGTCGCTGTACCCCTCGCTGGCGCGCTGCCGCTCGATCGGCGACGTCCAGGGGGTGATCCGCCGCCAGGCGGCCAGGTTGCCGAAGGGGTCGTGGATCGTGACCATGCCGGTGGGATCGCCGCCGTTCTATCAGGACGCTCCGGACGGGCTGGCCGAGCGTCGCTGGCCAGACCGGGCCGATCTCGATCTCGCCGCTCCCGACCACCCGGTGTACATCCGCGGCATCTGGGGCTACTGGAACCGGCCGCCGGTGTACTCGGCCGCCAGCACCCGCGCGCTGGAGCGGGCCGGCGTGACGCGTCACACCGAGCCGCCGCCGGGGGTGGACATCCTGAAGGACGCCGCCGGCGAGCCGACCGGCGTGTTCGTCGAGCACAACGCGATCCAGATCCTGGAATCCACGCTGATGCGGGAAGCGCCGCGCTTCACGCACGCCGATCGTGTGCGCGCGCTCGTCGCCTCGCAGCGCGCCTACACCGCGCGGGGCGTGACGGCCGTCTACGAGGGCCACGGGATCGCGCCCGAGGTGCTGGCCGTCTATCGCGCCGTCCACGAGCGCGGCGACCTCCGCCTGCGCGCGACGCTCGCCGTCAGCCCCACCTGGGACGGCCCGGTCGCCGCCGCCGCCGCGCTGCCCGACGTGGCCGCGTGGGCCGGCGGACGGGGGTTCGGCGACGACCGCCTGCGGGTGGCCGGCATCTGCCTGCACTACGGCGGGGACCCGGACGTCGCGCGGATCCTGCACGGAGCCCAGCCCTACACGGGCTGGGCCGGGTTCGTGGAGAGCGCCAACACGCGCGAGGCCTACACGCGGCAGGCGACGCTGGCCGCGCGCCTCGGCGTGCGCGTGAACACGCTGGTCACGCGATGCCTTCCCGAGGTGCTCGACGTGTGGGAGCGCATCGCCGCCGACCACCCGATTCGCGAGCGGCGCTGGGTGCTGGTGCACCTGAACGCGGCCACGCCCGAGCAGCTCGAACGCATCCGGCGGCTGGGCGCGGTGGCCACCACGAATCCCATCTCGTATCTCTACCGCTCGGCCGGCGACGAGGTGGCCAGGCTCGGCGGCGCCGCCGAGCACCTCCTGCCGCACCGCAGCCTGCTCGGCCGCCGGATCCCGTTCGGCGTGGCGACCGACAACAAGCCGGCCGATCCCTGGGTGGCGTTCGCGGCCGTGGTGGCCCGGCGCGACATGCGCACGGGGCTCGTGGTGGGCCCGGGCGAGCGCCTGTCCCGGGCCCAGGCGCTCGGCGCGCTCACGCGCGGCGGCGCCTGGGTGACCTTTGCCGAGCGCGAGCGCGGCCGCCTGGCCCCCGGCTGGGCCGCCGACCTGGCCGTGCTCGAGCACGACCCGTTGACCGCGCCGCTGGAGGCGCTGGTGGGGCAGACCGCCCGGCTCACCGTGGTCGGCGGCGAGGTCGTCCACCGTGCCTGAGTGGCGATCGCCGCGCGTGTGGCTCGCTGTCGGCTGGTCCGTGTTCCAGCTGTTCACAGCCTGCGCGGGGCTGTACGACCTGCTGATCCAGCTGCCGGTCCACGTGGCTTTCGCCACGGCGCTCGGCTTCCTCACCGAGCCGGTCCCCGACTCGGCGGGCGCAGCGGCGCGGACGCCCCGGCGGCGGTCGCGCCGGTGGATCGACGGCGCGATGGCGATCCTGGCGCTGGCGTGCGGCGCCCACTTCGTCTGGCACAACGAGCGCCTCGCCTCGCGGATGGCGATGGTGGACGACCCCCAGCGCCTCGACGTCGTCGTCGGCGTGCTGCTCGCCGCGCTGCTGCTCGAGGCCTCGCGCCGTCACATCGGGGCCGCGCTGGTCGTCCTCGCCCTGGGCTTCGTCGTCTACGCGTTCGCCGGGCCCTGGCTCCCGGGCTTCCTGGCCCACGGCGGCGAGTCGTTCCTTCAGCTCGTCGACCAGCAGACCATGACCACGCAGGGCATCTTCGGCATCCCCACCCTGGTGTCGGCGACCTTCATCTACCTGTTCGTCGTCTTCGGCAGCGTGATGGCGCACGGCGGGCTGCTGGGCTTCTTCACCGACGGCGCGCTGGCGGTGGCGGGCGGCAGTCGCGGCGGGGCGGGGAAGGTCGCGGTCATCTCCAGCGGCCTGTTCGGCATGGTCAACGGCAGCGCGATCGCCAACGCCGTCACCACCGGCGCCTTCACGATTCCGCTGATGAAGCGAGCCGGCTACCGGCCCGCGTTCGCCGCCGGCGTGGAGGCGTGCGCGTCCATGGGCGGCCAGCTCATCCCGCCGGTGATGGGCGCCGCCGCCTTCATCATGGCCGAGACGCTGCAGGTGCCCTACGCGACGGTCGCGGTGGCGGCGGCGATCCCCGGCGTGCTGTACTTCGTCGCGGTCGGCGTGATGGTCCACTTCGAGGCCGCGCGGCAGGGCCTGCCGGTGCTCGACCGCGGCGGGCTGCCGCGACTGGGCGCCGTGCTGCGGCGCGACGCGCACCTGCTGGCCGGCCCGGCCGTCCTGGTGTGGTTCCTGGTCGAGGGCCGCTCGCCGCTCTTCGCCGGCTTCTGGGGCCTCGTCGTGGCCTTTGCGCTGTCGTGGGGGCGCCGGCAGACGCGTATCGGACCGGGCCGAGCGCTGGCCATCCTCGTCGACAGCGCGCAGGCGGCGATGCCGGTGGCGCTGGCCTGCGCGACGGTGGGCATCGTCGTGGGCGTCGTCAGCACGACCGGCCTCGGCCTCAAGCTGGCCACCGGGATCGTCGGCCTCGCCCACGGCAGCCTGCTGCTCACGCTGCTCCTGACGATGCTGGCCGCGCTCGTGCTGGGCACCGGGCTGCCGACCTCGGCCACCTACATCATCACGTCCATCATGGCCGCCCCGGCGCTGGTCGCGCTCGGCATCCCGCTCCTCGTCGCCCACATGTTCGTCTTCTACTTCGGGATCCTCGCCGACCTGACCCCGCCCACCGCGATCTCGACCTACGCGACCTCCTCGATCGCCGGGGCCGACGTCTGGCGGACGCAGTGGCTGGCCATGCTGCTGGCGCTGTCCGGCTTCATCATCCCGTTCTCCTTCGCCTACGACCCGGCGCTGCTGCTGATCGGCGCCTCGGTGCCCCACATCGTCCTGCGCACGCTGGCGGCCACGCTCGGCATCGTCATGCTGGGCGCCGGGCTCATCGGCTACCTGAGGCGGCCCGCCCGGCCGTGGGAGCGGGCGGTCCTCCTGGCCGGCGCCCTGCTGCTGATCTTCCCCGGCGTCCTCAGCGACGTGCTGGGCCTGGGCGGCTTCCTGGCCGTGTACGTCTCCCAGCGCGCCCCGCGAGCCGGCGCGAAGGCGCGCGACATCGCGCCGAGCACCACGTCGCCCGCGCCGGCGCCGCCGCCTGACATCCGCGGCCGATCGCGGGGTTGACCCGTCGCGGCCCCCGCGTCTACGCTGCGGTGGCTGCGTGGTCGTCCGGGAGCGAACGCCGCGAAGCCGGAGGAGGTCGCCGTGGGCTTCATCGACCTGCGACAGTGGCTGGGGCAGCTCGAGAAGGAAGGCGAGCTGAAGCGGATCGGCGCCGAGGTTCACTGGGACCGGGAGCTCGGCGCGATCGCCCGACGCGTCCTGGAGACGAAGGGGCCCGCGCTGCTGTTCGAGAACATCACGGATTACCGGACCGGACGGTGCACGAAGCTGCTGACCGGCGCGCTCGGCGACCGGCGGCGCCTGGCCCTGGCGCTGGGGTTCCCCGCCGACGTCGGCAACGCCGACCTCGTGCAGTACGTGATGGAGAAGAACCGGCAGACGATCCCGCCCGTCCTCGTCAGGACGGGGCCGGTCAAGGACGTCGTCGTCCGCGGTGACGCGATCGACCAGACCGAGTTTCCCGTCCCGAGGTGGCACCACCTGGAGGGCGGGCGGTACATTCACACGTTCTCCGGCATCGTGACCCGCGATCCGGAGACGCGCGTGATGAACGTCGGCATCTACCGCGGCATGATCGGCCGCAAGGACACCTGCCCGCTGCTGCTGATCAAGGGCGGTCAGCACTGGGGTCACCACTTCCAGAAGTACGCCGACCGTGGCGAGCCGATGCCGGTGGCCTGCGTGATCGGCTGGGACCCCATCATGCCGTTCCTGGCCGGCTCTCCGATCCCGGCCGGCCTGTGCGAATGGGACGTGATGGGCGCCTACCGGAGCGAGCCGGCCGAGCTGGTCCGCTGCGAGACGGTGGACCTCGAGGTTCCTGCCTCGGCCGAGATCGTGCTGGAGGGCTTCATCAGCGACGACCCCTCGACGTGGGAGCTGGAGGGGCCGTTCGGCGAGTACACCGGCCACCTCTCGGACGTGCCGACGCCGCGGCCGACCATGAAGGTCACCTGCATCACGCACCGGCGTGACCCGATCTTCCAGGGCTGTCTGGAGGGGACGCTGCCCGGCTCCTACAGCGAGAACAGCGTGATGTCGGCGGTGCAGCGCGCCGCCATCGCCTGGAACATCCTCAAGGGCGCCGGCATTCCCGGCGTGCGCGACGTCTACGTCCACCCGATCACCAACGGCGTGAACATCGTCGTGCAGATCCGCAAGGCCTACCAGGGCCAGCCCAAGCAGATCGCCGCCGCCCTGTGGGGGAACAGCGCCGCCCAGTACCGCTACAAGCACGTCATCGTGGTCGACGACGACATCGACCCGTCCTCCTACGAGCAGATCGACTGGGCGCTCGCCCACCGGATGAATGCCGGGGAGGGCGGGCTGGTCGTCTTCCCGGGCATCTTCGGCTCCCCGATCGACCCGTCCACCCCCATGGAGGACCGCGACGTGAGCCGGCTCGGCACCGGCCTCTGGAATCGCGTCCTCCTCGACGCCACGCGCTCCTGGAAGTTCGAGCGCCGGGCCGAGTGGGGCGGCGAGCGCTTTCCCCCCACCGTCCGCCCCGCGCCCGAGGACGAGGCGCGCGTCCGCCGACGCTGGGCCGAGTACGGCCTGGGAGACGCGTGATGGCGCGCGCGCAGCGCGCTGACACCCGCCGCCCGACCCGGGCGCGCGGCGTCCCGGGAGCGGCGGCATGAAGATCACGGGCGTCCGCGCGGTGCCCCTCACGATCCCGCTGGCCCCGGCGATGCCGCCGTCTCCGTGGGCGGCGGGGATCGGGCGGCAAGTCCTGGTGCGGGTCGCGACCGACGAGGGGCGTGTGGGCTGGGGCGAGTGCTTCGCCTACGGCGCCACCCTGGCCGTGTGCAACGTGGTCGAGGACGCGCTGGCCCCGCTCGTGGTCGGTCAGGACCCGGGACGCATCGAGCTGCTGATCGAGCGCCTGCATCGTGCGCTGATGATCTGGGGACGTCGGGGGCTGGCGATGATGGCGGTCAGCGGCGTGGAGCTGGCGCTGTGGGATCTGCTCGGGAAGGCGCGCAACGCGCCGGTGTACGAGCTGCTCGGCGGACTCGTGCGACCGCGCGTGCGCGCGTACGCGAGCCTGCTGCGCTACGAGAGCCCCGTGCAGGTGGCCCAGGCCGTGTCCGGCGCGCTGGCCGACGGCTTCACCGCCGTCAAGCTGCACCAGACGGACGTCGCGTCCGTCTCCGCCGCGCGGGAGGTGGCCGGTCCCCGGGTGGACCTCATGCTGGACACCAACTGCCCGTGGACGGTGGAGGAGGCGATCCGCTTCGGCCGCCAGCTGGAGCGCTACGAGCTGCGCTGGCTGGAGGAGCCGGTGTGGCCCCCCGAGGACTACGCCGGGCTCGCCCGCGTCCGCCAGGCGGTCCGCATCCCCATCGCGTGCGGCGAGAACGACGCGACGGTGTTCGCCTTCCACGAGATCCTCGGCGCCGGCGCCGCGGACGTCGTGCAACCGAGCGTCACCAAGGTCGGCGGCATCGCCGAGATGAAGAAGATCTCCGCGCTGGCGGCCGCCGCCGGCGCGACCCTCGTCCCGCACTCCTTCTACTTCGGCCCGGGGCTGGCCGCGACGCTGCACGTGGCCGGCTCGACGCCGGGAGTGCCCTACGTCGAGATGCCGCCCGGCCAGCTGACGGTCTCGCTGACCGCCCGGCCGATCCGCTGCGCGGACGGCACGGTCGCCATGCCGGAAGGACCGGGCCTGGGCGCTGATCCCGATCCGGACGTGCTCCAGCGCTACGCCTACACGCCGGATTCCGCCCGACCCTTCTATCTCGCGTGAAGCTGATCGTCTTCGACTTCGACGGGCTGATCCTCGACACCGAGGAGCCGGTGTACGACGCCTGGCAGGAGATCTACGACGAGCACGGCCACGCGCTGTCGTTCGACAAGTGGGCCACGTGCATCGGCACCGCCGACGTGTTCGATCCCTGCCTCGACCTCGCAGCGCTCGTGGGCTGCGCCCTGGACGCCGAGGGGCTGCGCCGGCGCCACCGCGCGCGGACGGACGACCTGATCGCCGCCCGCGCCGTCCTGCCCGGCGTGCGCGAGTACATTCGCGAGGCCCAGGACCTGGGTATCACGCTGGGCGTGGCGTCGTCCTCCTCGCGCCGGTGGGTCGACGGCCACCTGCAGCGGCTCGGACTGCGCGAGGCCTTCGCGGTCGTCCGCTGCTCGGACGACGTGCCGCGGGTGAAGCCCGACCCCGCGCTCTACCTGGCCGTGCTCGCCGCGGCCGGGGTGCTGCCCGAGGAGGCGCTGGCCCTCGAGGACTCGCCCAACGGGGTGCTCGCCGCCAAGCGGGCCGGGCTGGCCTGCGTGGCGGTCCCCAATCCGCTCACCGCCCGCCTGGACCTCGCCGCCGCCGACCTGCGTCTGGCCTCGCTCGCCGAGATGCCCCTGTCGGCCCTCCTGGCCCGGCTCCGCACCTGACCGGCGGGCCGTCCGTCGGACGCGAGCGGTCACGGGATCATCGCCTCACCCTCGAGCAGCCTCCACGACGGCTCCGACCTCAGAATCCGGTTGACGTCGGCCGCGCGTTGGACTACCACATGCCAGCGCAACATCCCCGCGGTGGGCCGGAAGACGCGCCGGGGGTCGGATGGAGTCGGTGTTTCGCGGTGTCGCCGGATCGCGACGTCGAAGGAGGGGAGCCCGACATGAAGAAGAAGAAGAAGGCGAAGGCCAAGGCCAAGGGTAAGGGCAAGTCCAGGGGGATGGCCAAGGCGAAGGCGAGCCGGAAGCGGTCGACCGCCAAGCGGCGGTCCCCGAAGAAGGCGGCCGCGGCCAGAAGCGCCGGCCTCCCGGCCATGCCGCCGGCGCCGGCGATGACCGACGGCCTGACCTAGCCCGGGCTCGTCGCGGGCAGGCGAGCTCCCCGGCCGGTCAGCCGTCTGCGGCTGCTGACGACGCGCGCGAGGACGCCGGCGGCAGGCCGACGGCGTCCCGGATCTTCGCGAGCTGCTGCGCGTGGTCGTTGACGTGGTACTCGAACAGCGCGCCCACGAACGCGGGGATGGGGACCTCGTCGGTGCCCATGAAGGTCTTGAACAGCGGGATCCTGGCCTTGCGCGTCAGATCAGTCTCGGACAGCGCTTCCAGGTAGCCGAAGACGGAGCGCCGCTGCGCCTCGAGGGCCTCCACGAACGCCTCGAGCGTCATCTGGCGGCGCTCGGGCGACAGGAACGCGTCGCCGGGCTCGATCTCGATCACCGGGAGATCGGAGTGGGCGAACGTCCTGAGCAGCGCGACCGCGTCCCAGCCGGGCTGGAAGAGCAGGTGTGACAGCACCTCGCGGGTCGTCCACTCGCCCGGCTCGTCTGCCCGTTCCATGAAGGGCGTCATGCCCACCAGCTGAGCCGACAGGTTCTTCCACGCCGACTCGGCCTTGGCCTCCAGATCCCGCACCACCGTGGTCGTCATGGGTCCGGACACGCCCCCTGGATCCGAGGGTACCACGCGGCTAGGCGCGGGTCGGCTCGGCCACGGCCGGCCGCAGGGGCAGGCACAGGGGGACCGTCAGCAGCACGACCAGGGCGACCAGCGTGAGGGTCCACGGCACGCCGACGCCGTCGCCCACGAAGCCCCACACGGTGGGCGCCAGCGCCGACGCGCCGATCGTGAGGCTGTAGTAGAGCGCGTAGGCGCGAGACCGGCGCTCGCTCGACACGAGGTCGGCGACGGTGCCGTAGAGGACGGACGACGTCCCGTTGAGCGCGACGCCCAGCGGGACGAGGATGGCCAGCGCGAGCGGCAGCGGGGCTGCCACCACCGTCAGGATGAAGACCGTGGTGGCCACCTCGGTGAGCACGACGGTGCGGATCACGCCGAACCGATCGGCCACCAGGCCGCACGCGAACTTGCCGGCGGCGCCCCCGACGAACACGAGTGCGAAGGCCAGGCCGACGCCCCCCACGCCGAGATCCTTGGCCATCAGGATGAAGGGCATGAACGTCAGGAACCCGGTGCGCGTGGCATTGTCGACCATGCCGACCGCGCACAGGGCGGTGAAGCCGCGACCGTCGCGGATACCCCAGCCCCCCACCGTCGAGCCGCCCGGGGCGTCGGGGACCTCCGCGTGCCCGGCTCCCAGCCGGCTCAGCAGGGGCACGATCCCGATGGCGGCGGCCACACCGAGCAGGCCGTAGGCGGCGCCGGCGGTACGCCAGCCGACCAGCCCAGCCAGGAGCCCGATGGCGGCGGCGACGCCGGCCTTGCCCACGTCGCCCGAGAAGTTGTAGGTGCCGAGCGCGGTGCGCCGGCGGCCGCTCTCGAACGCCCGGGAGACGATCGACGACGACAGTGGATGCTGCACGCCCGAGCCGAGCCCGGCCGCCAGCAGCAGGACGAGCAGCGGCAGGAACCCGCCGGCCGCGCCGGCGGCGATGAAGCCGCACGCGGTGACGAGCGTGCCAGCCGCCAGCAACCGACGCTCGCCCCACCGCTCGGCCAGGAAGCCGGCCGGGAGCTGGAATGCCGACATCCCGCCGGTGTAGGCGGACCGGATGACCCCGACCTGCGCCAGGGAGAGGCCGAACTCGCGCGCCCAGAGCGGCAGGAACACGTAGAGCGTCTCCGAGAACCCGTCGTGCAGGAAGTGGATGCTGCAGGCGGCGCCCAGCACGGCGCGAGCGCGACCGTTCGTGCCCGCCTGAGCCGCCGGGCCCCGGCCCTCAGGCGGCGCGGGCGCCGTGCGCACGGGCTCCGGGACCGGTGTCGCCATGGACGGCCAGGATACCCGCGGGACCGCGCGACGGTCGGCGAATAAATCTGACGGGAGTCATCAGCGTCGCCGGGGCGGAGCCGTCGGTCGTCGTAGAATACCGGCGAAGCAGGGAGGCTCCGACGATGACCATCAGCATCACGCGCGTCTACACGCGGACCGGCGATCGCGGCGAGACGTCGCTGGTCGGAGGCCGGCGGGTTCCGAAGGACTCGCCGCGCATCGTGGCGTACGGCGCCGTCGACGAGCTCAACGCCGTCGTCGGGCTCGTGCGGGTCTTCAACGAGGAGCGGCTGCGGGCCGGCGGCCACGACGCCACCCGTCTGCGCTGGCTCGACGAGACGCTGAGGAAGGTGCAGAACCAGCTCTTCGACCTCGGCAGCGAGCTGGCCACCCCGCCCGACGCCGTCTACGAGGGCATGTTCCGCCTGGGGGAGGGGGAGGTCACCGAGCTCGAGCACATCATGGACGAGTGCCAGAAGGAGCTGGAGCCACTCAAGTCGTTCATCCTGCCCGGCGGCGGCCGGGTCCACGCGTTCCTGCACCAGGCGCGGACGGTGTGCCGGCGCGCCGAGCGCGAGCTGCTGGCGCTCTCGCGGGTCGAGACCGTGTCCGAGTGGACGCTGCGCTACCTCAACCGCCTCAGCGATCTCTTCTTCGTCCTCGGCCGCTGGGTCGGCAAGCACGCCGGCGAGGCCGAGTACCTCTGGGAGCGTGGCCTGTCCGCCCACGGCCGCCGCTCGGGACGGTGATCTCGGGCCGATTTGACAAGCTTGCGGCTCTGCCCGTATAAGCGCGGTGGTGTCCGCGTCCCGGCCTGCCATCCTGTCCGTTCGCCAGCTCACCGTGCGGTTCGGTGGGATCGTCGCGCTCGAGGACGTCGCCTTCGACGTCGCCGAGGGCCACGTCGTGGGCCTGATCGGGCCCAACGGCGCCGGCAAGACGACGCTGTTCAACTGCCTCTCCCGCATCTACACGCCGGACCGCGGCGACATCCGGTTCCGGGACCGCTCGCTGCTGGCGGTGCCCGCGCACCGCATCGCCGACCTGGGCCTGGGTCGGACGTTCCAGAACCTGGCCCTGTTCCCGACGATGACGGTGCGCCAGAACGTCATGGTGGGCGTGCACTGCCGGACGCGCGGCGACTTCTTCTCCAACGCGGTGGGCCTGCCGTGGGTGAGCCACGAGGAGCGGCGGATGCGGCGGGACGCCGACGAGCTGCTGGCCTTCCTGCGGCTGGAGGCCGTGGCCGACCATCCCGCGGCCGGCTTGCCGTACGGCACGCTCAAACGTGTCGAGCTAGCCCGCGCGCTGGCGGGACGGCCTGCGCTGCTCCTGGCCGACGAGCCTGCGGCCGGACTCAACCACGAGGAGGTCAGCGCGCTCCGCGCCATCTTGAAGTCCATCCGGGACGAGCGCGGGGTCACGATCCTGCTGGTCGAGCACCACATGGGCCTGGTGATGCAGGTCTCCGACCGGGTGGTGGTGCTCGACTTCGGTCGCAAGATCGCGGAGGGCGCGCCGGCGGAGATCCAGCGCAACCCGGACGTGATCCGCGCGTACCTCGGCGGCGAGGACACCGAGGCGGCGGTCCGCTGATGGCGGCGCTGCTGACGGTGCGCGACCTGGAAGCCCGCTACGGGGAGACGCGCGTGCTGCGGGGGATCAGCTTCGAGGTCGCCGAGGGCGGCATCACGACGATTCTCGGCGCCAACGGTGCCGGCAAGACCACCACCCTGCGCGCGGTGTGCGGCATGGTGCGGACGGCCGGTGAGATCTCCCTGGGCGGTCGCCGCATCGAGGGGTGGGCGACCGAGGACATCGTCCGCCTCGGGGTGGCGCACGTTCCCGAGGGCCGCGGCACCTTCGTGCAGCTGACGGTCGAGGAGAACCTGCGCCTGGGCGCCTACGCCCGACGCGACCCTGCCCACCTCGACGCCGACATCCAGCGCGTCTGTCGCTACTTTCCCGTCCTCGCCGAGCGTCGGCGGCAGACCGCCGGCACCCTGTCCGGGGGCGAGCAGCAGATGCTGGCGGTGGCGCGCGCGCTGATGCTGAAGCCGCGCCTCCTGCTGCTCGACGAGCCGTCCCTGGGTCTGGCGCCGCTGGTGGTGCGGGAAATCTTCCGCATCGTGCGCACGATCAACCGCGACGAGCGGGTCAGCGTGCTGCTGGTCGAGCAGAACGCCTCGCTGGCGCTGGGGCTGGCCGATCACGCCTACCTGATGGAGACGGGCACGGTCGTCATGTCCGGCCCCGCCGCCGAGCTCCGCGAGAACGACGCGATCCGCCGGGCGTACCTCGGGTACTGAGCCACGTGGACACGCTGATCCAGCAGATCGTGTCGGGCCTGGCGACCGGCGGCATCTACGGCAGCGTGGCCCTGGCCCTGGTGATGATCTACCAGGCCACCGAGGTCGTGAACTACGCCCAGGGCGAGATGGCCATGTTCAGCACCTACCTGGCGTGGACGCTCCTGAACGCCGGCGTGCCTTACTGGGTCGCCTTCGCCGCCACGCTCGTCATCGCGTTCGTCGGCGGCCTGCTCCTCGAGCGCATCCTGATCCGTCCGGTGGAGAGCGCGCCGGTGCTCACGATCGTCATCGTCTGCATCGGCCTGCTGGTGATCCTGAACAGCGTCGCGGGCTGGATCTACTCGTACATCCAGAAGCCGTTCCCCAGCCCGTTCCCGTCCAGGCCGATCCAGGTCGGCAACATCTACTTCGGCGCCCACGACATCGGCGCCCTGGCGGTGACCCTCGTGGTCCTGGCGGGGCTCTACGTCTTCTTCCGCTTCACCACGCTCGGCCTGGCCATGCGGGCGGCCGCTCAGAACCCGGTCTCCAGCCGGCTGTGCGGGATCCGGGTCGGCTGGATGCTCGCGATCGGCTGGGGGCTGGCCGCCACGGTGGGCGCCGTGGCCGGGATGATGGTGGCCCCGGTCGTGTTCCTCGACCCCAACATGATGTCCGGCATCCTGATCTACGCCTTCGCCTCGGCCACGCTCGGCGGCTTCACCAGTCCCGGGGGCGCGGTGCTGGGCGGCCTCATCGTCGGCGTCGTCGAGAACCTGGTCGGGACCTACGTCAAGTTCATCGGCACCGAACTGAAGCTGACGGTGGCGCTGGCCATGATCCTCATCGTGCTGGTGGTGCGGCCGAGCGGGCTCTTCGGCCGGGCCGCGGTCCACCGGGTCTGATGTCGCTGCGCGCGTGGACGCTGGGGGCCGCCGTCGTCGCGCTGGCCGTGGCGGTGGCGCTGCCCTTCACGCTGACCAACTTCCGGCTGTTTCAGTTCTCGCAGGTGTACATCTACGCGATCGCCCTGCTCGGCCTGAACATCCTCACCGGCTTCAACGGCCAGATCTCGCTCGGGCACGGCGCCTTCTACGCGGTGGGCGCCTACACGACGGCCATCATGATCGACCAGTGGAGCGTGCCGTACGGCTGGACCATCCCGGTCGCCGGGGTCATCTGCCTGGTCGTCGGCTTCCTCTTCGGCATCCCGGCCCTGCGCCTGGAGGGCCTCTATCTGGCCCTGGCCACCTTCGCGCTGGCGCTGGCGGTGCCGCAGATCCTGAAGTACTTCGAGCACTGGACGGGCGGCTCGCAGGGCATCGTGCTGAGCAAGCCGAGCGCTCCCTGGGGGCTCAATCTCAACCCGGACCAGTGGCTCTACTTCCTGACGCTGGCCCTGCTGGTGCTCCTGTTCGTGCTCGCCGCCAACCTCCTCCGGGGCCGGACCGGCCGGGCCATCGTGGCCATCCGCGACAACGCCATCGCCGCCCAGGCCATGGGCGTGAACACCGCGCTCTACAAGTCGCTCACGTTCGGCGTGAGCGCGGCGTACACGGGGGTGGCCGGGGCGCTCAGCGCGGTGACCGTGGCCTACGTGGCGCCCGACAGCTTCGACGTGCTCCGCTCGATCACGTTCCTGGTGGGGATCGTCATCGGGGGCCTGGCCTCGATCTCGGGGGCGATCTTCGGCGCGCTCTTCATCCAGTTCGTGCCGAACTGGGCGCAGGACATCTCGAAGGCCGCGCCGTGGGCGATCTACGGCGTGTTCCTCATCGTGTTCATGTACGCGATGCCGCGCGGCATCGTCGGCTCGCTGCGCCTGGCTGCCGCCCGCTGGCTGCGGCGCCGCGCGGAACCGAGTGCCGCTGCCGCGGGTTCCCGGAGGTAAGATTGGTCCCACCGAGGTGCTACCCCGCGTTCTACCCGTCAAGGAGGACAGCATGCTGAGGAGATCGTTCCTGGTGACCCTGGTGCTGGCGCTCGGGCCGGCCGTGACGACGGCTCCGGTCCTGGCCCAGACGCCCGGGGTCACGGCCACCGAGATCAAGATCGGCAACACCAATCCCTACAGCGGGCCGGCGTCCGCCTACGGCACGATCGGCAAGGCCCTCGGCGCCTACTTCAAGAAGGTCAACGAGGAGGGCGGCATCAACGGGCACAAGGTCAACTACATCAGCTACGACGACGCCTACAGCCCGCCCAAGGCCGTGGAGATGGTGCGCAAGCTCGTCGAGCAGGACCAGGTGGCCGCGCTGTTCCAGACGCTCGGCACGCCGACCAACACCGCGATCCACAAGTACGTCAACCAGCAGAAGATCCCCCACCTGTTCGTGGCGACCGGCGCGACCAAGTGGAACGACCCGAAGAACTTCCCGTGGACGATGGGCTGGCAGCCGAACTACCAGACCGAGGGCCGGATCTACGCGTCGTACATCATGAAGAACATCCCGGACGCGAAGATCGGCATCCTCTACCAGAACGACGACTACGGCAAGGACTACCGCAAGGGCCTGCTGGACGGGCTCGGCGACGCCGCCAAGAAGATGGTCGTGCTCGAGCAGACCTACGAGGTCACCGACCCGACGATCGACTCGCAGATCGTCAACCTGAAGAACAGTGGCGCCAACGTGTTCTTCAACGTCACCATCCCGAAGTTCGCCGTGCAGGCCATCAAGAAGGCCCACGACATCGGCTGGAAGCCCACCCACTTCCTGAACAACGTCTCCAGCTCGCTGGCCACCGTGCTGAAGCCGGCCGGCCTGGAGGCCTCCAAGGCCCTCATCACGGCGCTGTACATGAAGGAGATCACCGACCCGCAGTGGAAGAACGACAAGGGCTTCCAGGACTGGGTCGCGTGGATGAAGAAGTACTACCCCGAGGGCGCGCTCGACGACCAGGCCAACGCCTTCGGCTACACGGTCGCCCAGGCGATGACCCAGGTGCTCAAGCAGTGCGGCACCGACTTCAGCCGGGAGAACATCCTGAAGCAGGCCGAGAACCTCAAGAACGTGGAGTTTCCCCTGCTGCTGCCCGGCATCAAGGTGAACACGAGCGCGACCGACCACGCGCCGATCGAGCAGGAGCAGCTGGCCAAGTTCGACGGCGAGCGCTGGGTGCTGTTCGGCGAGATGCTGGAAGCGATCCGGAAGTAAGAGCGCGATGGTCGGGGGGCGGGACGCGCCCGCCTCCCGGCCGTCAGCGCCGGCGGGGGCCCGGCAGCGGCCTCTCGTCGGGTCCCGTCGAGGCCGCCGAGTAGAACGCCACGCCGATCGCGCAGACCGCCGCCAGCACGACCAGCTCCAGGATCTCCCGCAGGGATTCGCCGATCCGCGCGCCGGTCGCCGTCCGGGAGGCCGCGATGCGCTCGGCGAACGCGGTCGGGGACCCGGCCAGCGTCGACGCTGGATCGGGGTGCGCGGCGGCGCTGCGGGAGGCGCCGGGGTCCGCGCCCAGCGCGAGCAGCGCGGCCATCGCAGTCGCCCCCAGCCACCGTCTCGCCCCACGTCCCATGGGTCGTCTCGCGCTCCCCGGCGCCGGCATCCGACCGGAGGTCGAGCATCCCGGGTGCCAGACGGCGGCCGGGCGTGATTTCGGAGGGTTACGACGCGGCTGACGCGCGCGCGGCCGGGGATGGTCGTGAACTGACCGCGAAAGATCGGCGGGCGCCGATCAGTTTGTTCGCAGGGCGGTGACCCCGGCGCTCAGCCCGCGCGCCGTCCTTTCCGGTCCGCGCGCGCCAGGAACTGCAGCACCACGCGGTTCCACGCCTCGGGCTGGTCCCGGTTGGCGAAGTGACTGGCCGGCGACAGCACGACGAGCCTGGAGCCGCGGATCTTGCGGCGCATCACCTTCATCGGGGCCAGCGACGGATCGCGATCGCCGCCGATGAGCAGGACCGGAACCCGGATCCTCGGCAGCTCCCCGGTGATGTGGTCCATGGCCAGCAGCGCGCGCAGCGAGTTGGCGTACCCGATGGGGCTCAGGCGCCGGTACTCCTCGTAGAACTCGGCCCGGGCTCCGGGATCGAGACGCAGCCGCTCCACCAGGTTCGGGTTGGCTCGCATCGCGAACTCCGCCATGGCGTCCATGCCCTGCTCGAGCGTGATCTTGATCGACTGCGCGCGCATGACCAGGTTGTCGACCGACAGCGGCAGCCCGCTGGCCGAGGACGAGTTGGTGACGAGCAGCGAGCGGACGCGGCCGGGGCGCCGCAGCGTGAAGCGCGTGGCGATGCCGGCCCCGAGGCTCAGGCCCCCGACGTGGGCGCGCCGGATGCGCAGGTGGTCGAGGACGTCCTCGAGGTCGAGCGCCCACCGCGCGAACGACACGCGGGCGGGATCGTCGGGGCTGTCCGAGCGCGCGTGGCCGCGCGGCTCCCACAGGATCAGGCGGTGGGCGGCCGACAGCGCCGCCACGTTGACGTCCCACATCTCGGTGTTGCCACCGATCCCGTACGCGAGCACCAGCGGCGTCCCGGCGCGGCCGTGCTCCTCGTAGTAGAGCTTGATGCCGTCGCTCGCGCGCGCGTAGGGCATGGGCCGTCGTCTCCTTGTCGGGGCGCTCCGGGGTCGTCGGGTCGAGGCCGGATGATAGCAGGGCGCAGCCGGCCGGGCGGCCGGCCCGCCTTGACACCACCGTCCCGGTTCAGTATTTTTTAACCAACATTCAGCCAGGATTAACTCCGAGCGGACAGGCCAGTCGATGAAGACGCGTGTGGATCTCAGCGTGAACGGCGAGAGTCGCGAGGTCCTGGTCCCCGTGCACAAGACCCTGCTCGAGGTGCTCCGCGAGGACCTCGGGCTGATCGGGACCAAGCACGGCTGCGAGCTGGGGGAGTGCGGCACCTGCACGGTGCTCGTGGCCGGCCGGCCCGTGCTGTCCTGCCTGACCTTGCCGGCCGAGCTGGAGGGAGCGGCCATCACCACGGTCGAGGGCCTGGCACGGGGCGGCGAGCTGCATCCGCTCCAGCAGGCGTTCGCCGAGCTGGGCGCCGCCCAGTGCGGCTACTGCACCCCGGGCATCCTGCTGACCGCGCGCGCACTGCTGGACGACGATCCCCAGCCCACGCGCCGGCGCATCCGCGAGGCCCTGGCCGGCAACCTCTGCCGCTGCACCGGCTACACGAAGATCCTGGACGCCGTGGAGCTCGCCGCGTTGCGCATGACGCGGGTCGGGGGTGGCGCATGAGCAAGAACGCGTTCACCGTCGTCGGCCAGCCGCTGCCCAAGATCGACGCCTGGGCCAAGGTCACCGGCGAGACCCGCTACGCCGACGACCTCGTTCTCCCCCGCATGGCCCACGGCAAGCTGCTGCGCAGCGCCCACGCGCACGCGCGCATCCGCGGCATCGACACCGCGCGCGCGCGGGCCGTACCCGGGGTCTACGCGGTCATCACCGGCCACGACCTGCCCCGCGTGAAGTTCGGTATCCTGCCGGTCTCCCAGGACGAGGAGGCGCTGTGCACCGAGAAGGTGCGCATGGTGGGCGATCCCGTGGCGGCGGTGGCGGCGGTCGACGAGGAGACGGCCGAGGCCGCCTGCCGGCTCATCGCGGTGGACTACGAGCCGCTGCCGGCGCTGATGTCCATCCACGAGTCGCTGGCCCATCCCGAGGTGCGCATCCACGCGTACGGCGACGGCCCCAACGTGCACAAGAATGTCGCCCTGCAGTTCGGCGACGTCGAGGCGGCCTTCGCCGGGTCGGACCTGGTCCGCGAGGACGTCTTCTACTACGAGGGCAACACGCACCTGCCCATGGAGCAGCACGCCGCCGTCGCCCAGTTCGGCGCCGACGGCAAGCTCACGCTGTGGTCCTCGACCCAGACGCCGCACTACGTCCACCGCCTCCTGGCCAAGATCCTGGACCTCCCGGCCGCCCACATCCGCGTCGTCGCCGCGCCGGTGGGCGGCGGCTTCGGCGGCAAGCTGGACCCGTTCGCCCACGAGATCGCCGCCTGCCGGCTCTCGCAGCTCACCGGCCGTCCCGTGAAGATCGCCTGCACCCGCGAGGAGGTCTTCTACATCCACCGCGGGCGCCATCCCGTGCTCATGTGGCTCAAGACGGGGTTCACGCGGGACGGCGCCATCACCGGCAGCCACATCCGCACCTGGCTGGACGGCGGCGCCTACGGCTCCTACGGCGTCGCGTCGACCTTCTACACGGGCGTCATCAACCCGGTCACCTACAAGATGCCGGTCTACAAGTTCGAGGGCGCCCGGGTGTTCACCAACAAGCCGCCGTGCGGGCCCAAGCGCGGCCACGGCACGCCGCAGCCGCGCTTCGCGCTCGAGTGTCAGCTGGACAAGGCGGCCGAGCAGCTCGGCCTCGATCCGGCCGACCTGCGCAAGCGCATCCTGCACGAGCCGTTCACGAAGACCGCCAACCATCTCACCGTCACCACGATCGGCCTCGGCGACTGCATCGACAAGGTGGTCGAGGCCTCGGGGTGGCGGGACAAGCGCGCGCGCCACGCCGCGCGGGCGGCGACCGACCCGGCCGGGCCGCTCTGGCAGCCGCGCCGGCGCAAGGGGCTCGGGATCGCGGGCTCGTCCTACATGACCGGGGCCGGGACCGCGATCTACTGGAACAGCATGCCGCACTCCGGCGTCGTGGTGCGCGCCGATCGCAGCGGCGGCGTGTCGATCCTGTGCGGCGCCACCGACATCGGGCAGGGCTCCGACTCGATCCTGGCCTACCTGCCGGCCGAGGTGCTCGGCATCGAGCCCAAGGACGTCCACGTGCACCCCGCCGACACGAGCCTCACGCCGGTCGACCTCGGCTCGTACTCCTCGCGTGTCACCCTGATGTGCGGTGTCGCCGCCATCCAGGCGGCCACGCGGCTGCGCGCGGTCATCGCCCGGGCGGTGGCGGCCAGGCTGGAGGTCCCGCCCGGGCGGCTGGTCTTCCGCGACCGGAAGGTCGGCGTGCCGGAGGACTGGGACCGGGCGGTGCCGTTCGCGCAAGCCGCCGAGCTGGGCGAAGCGATGCACGGCGTGCTGGCCTTCCCCGGCTCCTACGCTCCGCCCAGGCGGGCCGGCAAGTACAAGGGCGGGGGCGTGGGGCCGTCGCCGTGCTACTCCTACTCGGCGTGCGTGGTCGAGCTGACGGTCGACGAGGACACGGGCTGGATCGACCTCGACGAGATCTGGATCGCCCACGACATCGGGCGGGCGCTGAATCCGCTGCTCGTGGAGGGCCAGGTCGAGGGATCGGTCTACATGGGCATCGGCGAGGCGCTGATGGAGGCGCAGGTCTTCCGCAAGGGGCTGCACAAGCACCCGTCGCTGCTCGAGTACAAGAGTCCCACGACGCTGGAGACGCCGGAGATCCACACGTTCCTGGTGGAGACCGACGACCCCGAGGGCCCGTTCGGCGCCAAGGAGGCCGGGCAGGGCCCGCTGCTGCCCGTGATCCCCGCCATCGCCAACGCGGTCTACGACGCGATCGGCGTGCGCATGGACCAGGTGCCGATCACGCCCGACATGGTGCTGCGCGGTCTCGAGCTGAAACGCCAGGGCAAGCCGGCCCGCATCGGCCCCGACCGGCTGCCCCTGTTCAGCTTCAAGTCGCCGCTCGTGGTCGAGTCGGCCTTCGGCCAGCCGGCCGAGGCCGTGGCCGTGCGTCCGTTCGCCGACGCGGAGACGCCGTGATCCGGCTGCCCGCGTTCACCTACGTCGCGCCGAGGACGGTCGCCGAGGCCGTGCGCGCGATGGCCGACGCCGGACCGGACGGCATGCTGGTGGCGGGCGGGACGGACCTGTTCCCCAACATGAAGCGGCGACAGTTCGAGCCCACGACCCTCGTCGGTCTTCGGGCCATCCGCGAGCTACGCGCCGTCGGCGGCTCCGCCCGCGACGGGATGCGGATCGGCGCCTGCGCGACCTTGACCGAGGTCGCGACGCATCCGGAGGTGGGGCGCGGCTACGCCGGACTGGCCACCGCCGCGGGGCTCGTATCGTCGCCTCAGCTGCGCAACATGGGCACGCTCGGCGGCAACGTCTGCGTGGACACGCGCTGCAACTACTACAACCAGTCGTTCGAGTGGCGGCAGGCCATCGGCTTCTGCATGAAGAAGGACGGCGACATCTGCCTGGTGGCGCCGGGCAGCCCGCGCTGCTGGGCGGTCTCGTCGTCGGATACCGCGCCGGCGCTGTGGAGCCTGGGCGCCCGCGCGCGGCTGGCAGGTCCGGGCGGCGAGCGGATCGTTCCGATCGCCGCGCTGTACCGGGACGATGGCATCCGGTACCTCGCCAAGGACGCCGACGAAATCCTCACCGAGATCGTGCTGCCGCCGGCCGACGGCTGGCGCTCGACGTACCTCAAGCTCCGTCGGCGTGGCTCGTTCGACTTCCCGGTCCTGGGCGTGGCGGTGGCGGTGCGCCTCGAGGGGGAGGTCGTGCGGGACGCCCGGATCGTGCTGGGGGCCGTTGCGTCCCTGCCGCGCGAGGCGCCGAAGGCCGCGGCCGCGCTCATCGGCCAGCGGCTGACGGCGGAGACGATCGAGGCCGTGGCCGACGCGGCGGCCGGGCCGGCCAAGCCGCTGGACAACACCGATCTCACGCACCCCTACCGCAAGAAGGTCACGCGCGTGTACGTGGCGCGGGCGCTGGCCCGCGTCGCCGGCCTCGACGACGGCGCGCCGGTGGAGGCGCGGGCGTGACGTCGCTGGGGGCGCGCATCAAGGCGCTGCGGCTCGAGCGGGAGCTGCAGCAGCGCCAGCTCGCCGAGAAGGCCGAGCTGACGCCGAGCATGGTCTCGCAGATCGAGTCGGGCCGGCTGACGCCGTCGCTCAACACGCTCGGCAAGATCGCGGCCGGGCTCGGGGTGCCGATCGCGACGCTCTTCGACGGCCAGACCCCCACGCGGATCCAGATCAGCCGCAGGAAGGACCAGCCGGTCGTCTCCTTCGACGGCTCCTCCGAGAGGTGGACGGTGCTCGGCGCCGGCCTCTTCGAGGGCAAGATCCGCGCGGTGCTCTCCACGCTCGATCCGCGGGCGCGCGGCGTCACCACGGACAAGGTCGTGATCAAGCCCGGCCAGATGAAGCTCTTCTACGTGCTGGACGGCACCGTGGGCTTGCGTTACAACGGCGAGCGTCACACGCTGGAGACCGGCGACAGCGCCCTGCTCGACGGCGGCCTGCCGCACGGCTGGGAGAACCTCGGCACCCGCAAGGCCCGGGTCCTGTGGGTGATCCTCGGATGAGGCCCATGAAGGCAACGCCATGACGGACCGCGGCGAGCCGGTGCGGGTGGACTTCCGGACGGAGCCGTCGGGCTACAAGCACTGGCGGCTGACCGTGAACGGACGCGTCGCCACGCTGGCGATGGACGTGCGCGAGGACGGCGGGCTCGCGCCCGGCTACGAGCTCAAGCTGAACTCCTACGACCTCGGCGTTGACATCGAGCTGTACGACGCCGTGCAGCGGCTGCGCTTCGAGCACCCGGAGGTTGGCGCCGTCGTCTTGACCTCGGCCAAGGAGCGGGTCTTCTGCGCCGGGGCCAACATCAGGATGCTGGGACGCTCGTCGCACGGGTGGAAGGTGAACTTCTGCAAGTTCACCAACGAGACGCGCAACGGCATCGAGGAGGCGTCGGCCGAGTCGGGTCAGACCTGGGTGTGCGCGGTCAACGGCCCCTGCGCCGGCGGGGGCTACGAGCTGGCGCTGGCGTGCCGGCACATCGTGATGGCCGACGACGGCAACACCTCGGTGGCCCTGCCCGAGGTGCCCCTGCTGGCGGTGCTGCCAGGGACCGGCGGCCTCACCCGCCTGATCGACAAGCGGCGCGTCCGGCGCGACCGCGCCGATTACTTCTGCACCCTGGAGGAAGGCGTCAAGGGCAAGCGGGCGGTGGAGTGGAACCTCGTGGACGAGGTCGTGCCGCGCACCCGGCTGGAGGAGGTCGCGCGCCAGCGCGCGGCCGCCTTCGCCTCCGGGAGCGATCGCCCCGCCGATGCCCGGGGTGTCGCGCTCACGTCGCTGGAGCGTACGCTCTCCGACGACCGGATCGCGTACCGGTGGGTGACCTGCACGCTCGATCGGCGACGCGGGCTCGCCGACATCGCGGTGGCCGCGCCCGCCGCGGCGCCGCCGGCCGAGGTGGCCGGCGCGCAGGCCCAGGGCGCCGCGTTCTGGCCGCTGGCGCTGGCCCGCGAGCTGGACGACCTGATCCTGCACCTGCGCGTCAACGAGGACGCCGTCGGCGTGTGGACGCTGCGGACGAGCGGCGCGGCCGATCTGGTCGAGGCCCACGACCGGTTCCTCGAGCAGCACGCTGCCCACTGGCTGGTCCGGGAGATCCGGCTCTACCTGCGGCGCACGCTCAAGCGGCTCGACGTCACCTCCCGCTCGCTGTTCGCGCTCCTCGAGCCCGGCTCGTGCTTCACCGGCACGCTGCTCGAGCTGGCGCTGGCGGCCGACCGCTCCTACATGCTGGCCGGCGCGCGCGAGGGGGACGAGGGCGCGCGCCCGGCCACGGTGCGCCTCACCGCGGCGAACTTCGGCGCCTACCCGATGCCCAACGGGCTCAGCCGCCTGGCGAGCCGCTTCCTGGCCGAGCCGGGGCGCGTCGACGACCTCAAGGGTCGCATCGGCCAGGATCTCGACGCCGAAGCGGCGGCCGAGGCCGGTCTCGTGACCTTCACGCCGGACGACATCGACTGGAACGACGAGGTGCGCATCGCGCTGGAGGCGCGGACGGCCTTCTCGCCCGACGCGCTCACCGGCATGGAGGCGTCGCTGCGGTTCGGCGGCCCCGAGACCATCGAGACCAAGATCTTCGCGCGCCTGTCGGCCTGGCAGAACTGGATCTTCCAGCGCCCGAACGCGGTGGGAGACAGGGGGGCGCTTCAGGTCTACGGCACCGGGCAGCGCGCCGAGTTCGACCGGAGGAGAGTGTGATGGCCCGGGTCGATTACAGCGAGCGCATCCCCAATAACGTCAGCCTGGCCGACAACCGGCGCCTGCTCCGGGCGCTGGAGGAATGGCAGCCGCGCTATCTGGACTGGTGGCGCGAGATGGGCCCCGAGGGGTTCCAGGCCAGGGAGGTCTACCTCCGCACCGCGATCAGCGTCGATCCGCAGGGATGGGCCCAGTACGGCTGGGTGAAGATGCCCGATTACCGCTGGGGAATCTTCCTGGCCGAGCCCGAGCCGGGCCGCGCCATCGCCTTCGGCGAGCACAAGGGAACGCCGGCCTGGCAGGACGTGCCGGGCGAGTATCGCGGCACGCTCCGGCGGCTGATCGTCACCCAGGGCGACACCGAGCCGGCCTCGGTCGAGCAGCAGCGGCACCTCGGCCGCACGTGCCCGTCGCTCTACGACCTCCGGAACATCTTCCAGGTGAACGTCGAGGAAGGACGGCACCTGTGGGCGATGGTCTACCTGCTGCAGGCCCACTTCGGCCGCGACGGCCGCGAGGAAGCCGAGGCGCTGCTGCAGCGGCGCTCGGGCGACTCCGACAAGCCGCGCATCCTGGGCGCGTTCAACGAGGAGACGCCCGACTGGCTGTCGTACTTCTTCTTCTGCTTCTTCACCGACCGCGACGGCAAGTACCAGCTGGCCAGCCTGGCCGAGAGCGGCTTCGATCCGCTGTCGCGCACGTGTCGCTTCATGCTGACCGAGGAGGCCCACCACATGTTCGTGGGCGAGAGCGGCATCGGCCGCGTGGTCCAGCGCACGTGCGAGCTGATGCGCGAGCACAGGACCGAGGACGTGCGGGCGTTCGGCGGCATCGACCTGGCCACGATCCAGCGCTACCTGAACTTCCACTACTCGGTCTCCCTGGACCTGTTCGGCTCGGAGATCTCGACCAACGCGGCGAACTTCTACACGCTCGGCGTGAAGGGTCGGTTCGAGGAGACGAAGAAGACGGACGACCACGTGCTCCGGGACGCGACCTACCCCATCACGGTGCCGGACGGCGACGCCGTCAAGGTGGTCGAGGAGCCGGCCCTGCTGGCGCTCAACGAGCGTCTGCGGGACGACTACATCGCCGACTGTCAGCGGGGCGTCGACCGCTGGAACGCGATCATCCGGCGCCATGGCCTGGACGCCGTGCTCCGGCTGCCCCATCGCGGCTTCCACCGGGCCATCGGCAACTTCGGCGAGGTCCGCGTGTCGCCGGACGGACGCGTCGTGAGCGAGGCGGAGTGGGATGCCCGCAAGAACGAGTGGCTGCCCACACCGGACGACCGCGCCTTCGTATCCGGCCTCATGCGGCCGGTGGTCGAGCCCGGCGCCTTCGCCGGCTGGATCGCGCCGCCCGCGCGCGGCATCAACGGCCAGCCACTCGAGTACGAATACGTTCGCCCCGGCCCCAACGGAGCCGGGGCCTGACCGGCGGCGCGCCCCGTCCCTGGATCGGGGCGCGCCGGGAGTGCGCCGGTCAGCGAACGGTCAGATCCGGCGATCGGTGTCGATATGGATCTCGTCGCTGCGCGTCATCGCGACGATCGCAAGGATCACGACGACGAGGAGCGCCGCAGCAATGATGACGGCGGCGGTCGGGCTCAGACCGAAGATGGTCGTCCGCTCGGTGGCGGCCCGGGGAAGCGCCGAGCTGTCGTCGCCGCTGCGGCTCGCGTCGGGGGCGGGCCGGACCTGCGTGCCGCGGCGATCGACGTCGACCTGGCCCTTCAGGTCCCCGCCCGGCGTCGCGAGCGAGCCGGAGCCGCTCGAGCTCGAGGGAGCCTGGGTGCCGGCGGGCGGGGCAGTCTGGGCGGTGGCGCCTGCCACGAAGCCGGCCATCGCCAAGACGAGGAGCAGGACTACGGCAAGGCTCTTCATGCTGCACCTCCTGGAGGCTGGTGCAGCAACCCCGATGCCATCGGCTCAGATTTGATGAGGGGGCGAAATGAACGCGTCGACCAGCCTGCCGCAGGAGTTCAACGTCGCGACCTACTTCGTCGATCGGAACGTGGCGGAGGGTCGGGGGGCACGCCCGGCGTTTCTCTGCGAGGACCGGGCCCTCACCTACGCCGACGTCCTCGAGCTGACGAACCGGGCAGGGAACGCCCTGCTGGACCTCGGCGTCGGACCGGAGAACCGGGTGTGGATGTGCTGCCTGGACGCGCCGGAATTCCTCGGGGCGTTCTGGGGCGCCATCAAGATCGGCGCCGTCCCCATCCCGACCAACACGCTCATGCGGACCGACGACTACGTGTACTTCCTGCGGGATAGCCGGGCCCGGGCCGCCGTGATCTCCGCGTCACTCATGAAGGAGGTCGGTCCGGCACTCACCCAGTCGCCCTACCTGCGACACGTCCTCGTTGCCGGCGGCGCCGCCGGGCCCTATCTGAGCTGGGAGACGCAGCTCGAAAAGGCGTCGTCGCGGCTGGAGCCGGCGGTGACCTCGCGTGACGATGCCGCCTTCTGGCTCTACTCGTCGGGATCGACCGGGTTCCCCAAGGGCGCCGTGCACCTGCACCACGACATGGTGGTCTGCCAGGAGACCTACGCCCGGCAGGTGCTCGGCATCGGCGAGAGCGACCGAATCTACTCGGCGGCGAAGCTCTTCTTCGCCTACGGCCTCGGCAACGCCGGCTACTTCCCGATGGGCGCGGGGGCCCAGAGCGTGCTCCATCCGCACCGGCCCACGCCCGAGAGCGTGTTCGAGATCCTCACGCGGTATCGCCCCACGCTGTTCTTCGGGATTCCCACCCTCTATGCCGCGATGCTGGCGCTGAAGGACGCCGACAAGCGCTACGACCTGTCGTCCCTGCGCCTGTGCGTGTCGGCGGGCGAGGCGCTGCCGGACGAGCTCTTCAAGCGCTGGGGCGAGCGCTTCGGCGTGGAGATCCTCGACGGCATCGGGACCACGGAGATCCTGCACATCTTCCTCTCCAACCGCCCCGGTGCGGCGAGGCCCGGCTCGACGGGACAGGCGGTGCCCGGTTACGAGGCGATCGTCGTGGACGACGAGGGCCGTCCGGTCCCGCAGGGCGAGATCGGCAACCTGCGCGTCAAGGGCGACTCGACGATGGCCTACTACTGGAACAAGCACGAGAAGACCAAGGAGACGCTCTTCGGCGCCTGGATCCAGACCGGCGACAAGTACTCCCAGGACGAGGACGGCTACTTCTGGTACGCGGGGCGCGCCGACGACATGCTGAAGGTGGGCGGCCGCTGGGTCTCTCCGGTCGAGGTGGAGGCGACCCTGGTGCGCCACCCCGCCGTGCTGGAGGCCGCGGTGGTCGGTCACGAGGATGCCGACCGGCTCGTGAAGGCCAAGGCCTTCGTCGTGCTCAAGGATCCGGGCGTGGCCAGTCCCGGCCTGGTCGAGGAGCTGCAAGGCTTCGTGAAGGACAAGATCGCGCCGTACAAGTACCCCCGCTGGATCGAGTTCGTGCCGGACCTTCCCAAGACGGCGACCGGCAAGATCCAGCGCTTCCTTTTGCGGAGCTGAGCGCGTGTACGACCGCTGGCTGGAGACGCTGGACGAGGAGCGGCGGCGGGCTCATCAGCTCGACCGGCTCCGGGCGGTCGTCGGCGCTGCCCTCGGCGCCAACCCGTTCTGGACCGCGAAGTGGCGGGCGGCCGGTCTGGCATCGCCGAACGACCTGCGTGGCTGGGACGACGTCCGCCGGCTCCCGCTGACCAGCAAGAGCGAGCTGCTGGCCGACCAGGCCGCTCACCCGCTGTTCGGCACGAACCTGACCTATCCGCTCGAGCGCTACGTGCGCGTCCACCAGACCTCCGGCACCAGCGGAGCGCCGCTGCGCTGGCTGGACACGCCGGAGTCGTGGGAGTGGTGGCTACGCTGCTGGGGCTTCGTGCTGGCCGCGGCCGGCGTCCGGCCGGGGGACCGCGCGTTCTTCCCGTTCTCGTTCGGCCTGTTCGTCGGCTTCTGGGCCGGCTTCGAGGGGGCGCGCGCGTTCGGCGCGCTGGCCATCCCGGGCGGCGGCCAGGACTCGGTCGCGCGCCTGGCGTCGATCGAATCGCTGGGCGTCACCGTGCTCGTCTGCACGCCGTCCTACGCGCTGCACCTGCTGCAGGTGGCGCGCGAGCGCGGCATCGACGCCGCCAAGCTGCCGGTGCGGGTGACCGTGCACGCCGGTGAGCCCGGCGCCGGCATTCCCGCCGTGCGCGCCCGGATCGAGGCCGGCTGGGGCGCGCGCGCCCACGACCACGCCGGGATGACGGAGATCGGCGCCTACGGGTACGAGTGCGAGGTGCAGGCGGGTCCGCACGTCAACGAGTCGGAGTTCATCGCCGAGGTGCTCGATCCCGTCACGGGCGAGCCGGCCGAGGAGGGCGAGCTGGTGCTGACGAATCTCGGCCGCCTCGGCTCCCCGGTGGTCCGCTATCGTACCGGCGACCGCGCGCGACGGGTGGGCGCGCCGTGCGCGTGCGGGCGCACGTTCGCGCGCCTGGACGGCGGCATCCTCGGGCGCCTGGACGACATGCTCATCGTGCGCGGCGTGAACGTGTTTCCCTCGGCGATCGAGGCGATCGTCCGCCGCTTCCCGGTCGAGGAGTTTCAGATCGAGGTCTTCCGCCACGGGGAGCTGGACGAGTTGCGCGTGCTGCTCGAGGTGGAAGGGGGCGCCGCCGCCGCTCCCCGGGTGCAGGCGGCCCTGCGCGCCGGGCTCGGGATCCGCCTCGAGGTCGCCGCCGTCGACCCCGGCACGCTGCCCCGGTTCGAGCTCAAGGCCCGCCGGGTCGTGCGGCGCTGATGCTCCACGAGCACGACGGCCGCACGCTGCGCCGCCTGCGCGCGCTGCAGGCCCCCATGCTCGTCGCCGGGGCGCTGCTGTTCCTGCTCGGCGCCGCCTACATGCTGTGGTCGGTCGATCGGCTGCGCTGGACCCCGGCGGCGGCCGAGCGCGACGCGTTCGATCGGCCCATCGCCAGCCTGGCCCGGCTGGGGGACGCCGCCGACGGGCGGCTGAGCCGTGTGCAGGCCGTCTCCGCGCTCGAAATCTCGCTCCTCGAGGAGCTTCGCGCGAAGACCGACGCGACGACGCGCCTGGCGCTGTTCGTGCTCCGCCTGCTCGTCGGCTCGGTCGGGACCGCCGCCGGCCTGGCGCTGCTCGCCACCGCGCTGGCCCAGCGGCCCCTGCTCGGCATCTTCCGCCGCCTCGGGGTCTGACGGGCGTTGACCCCCGCGGCGGCGAGGACATCAGCGGGAGGTCTGGCCGTGAGCGGCGCAGAGTTTGCAACTGCGCGAACGCATGGCGATCGAGGATCTCTGGTACAAGAACGCGGTCATCTACTGCCTGGACGTCGAGAAGTACATGGACGCGGACGGCGACGGGTGCGGGGACTTCGAGGGCCTGAGCCGCCGGCTCGACTACCTCGCCGGCCTCGGCGTGACCTGTCTGTGGCTGCAGCCGTTCTATCCCTCGCCGAACCGGGATAACGGCTACGACGTCAGCGATTTCTACGGCGTGCACCCCAAGCACGGCTCCTCGGGAGATTTCGTCGAGTTCATGAACCACGCGCAGGCCCTGGGCCTGCGGATCATCGTCGATCTCGTCGTCAACCACACTTCCAGCGAGCACCCGTGGTTCCAGTCCGCCCGCAGCGACGCCGGCTCCCGCTTCCGGGACTGGTACGTCTGGGCCGAGGACCGGCCGCGCAACCACGACCACGGCATGGTGTTTCCGGGGACGCAGAAGACGACCTGGTCGTTCGACGACGCGTCGGGCCTGTGGTACTTCCACCGCTTCTACGATCACCAGCCGGACCTCGACACCAGCCACCCGGCGGTCCGGAACGAGATCACCCGGATCATGGGGTACTGGCTGGAGCTCGGTGTGGCCGGGTTCCGGATGGACGCGGTCCCCTTCGTCATCCAGCGCAAGGGCGCCGGGGTCGAGCCCGAGCGCGACTACGAGTTCCTCCACGAGCTCCGCAACTTCCTGCAGTGGCGGTGCGGTGACGCGGTCCTGCTGGCCGAGGCCAACGTCCCGCCCGACGAGAGCATGGCGTACTTCGGCGACGAGGGTGACCGCCTGCAGCTGATGCTGAACTTCCCCGTCAACCAGCGGCTGTTCTACGCGCTGGCGACCGGCGACGTCGGGCCGCTCACGTGGGCCCTGCAGCAGACGGCCCGCAAGCCGACGTCCGCGCAGTGGGTGCACTTCCTTCGCTCCCACGACGAGCTGGACCTGGGGCGCCTGTCGCCGGAGCAGCGCGCCGAGGTGTTCAAGGCCTTCGCCCCCGACAAGCACATGCAGCTCTACGACCGCGGCATCCGACGCCGGCTGGCTCCCATGCTCGGCAACGACCGCCGGCGGCTGGAGCTGGCGTTCAGCCTGCTGTACTCGCTGCCCGGCACCCCCATGATGCAGTACGGCGACGAGATCGGGATGGGCGAGGACCTGACGCTCGACGAGCGGGACTGTGCCCGCACGCCAATGCAGTGGACGAGCGACCGCCACGGGGGCTTCTCGCGCGCGGAGCGCACCGTCCGCCCGTGCGTCGACGACGACGTCTTCGGCTATCGCCGCGTGAACGTGGCCGAGCAGCGGCGCGATCCCCATTCGCTCCTCAACTGGACGGAGCGACGGATCCGCATGCGCAAGGAGTGTCCCGAGCTGAGCTGGGGCGACTTCGTCGTGCTGCGCACCGAAGCGCCCGACGTGCTCGTCATCCGCTACGACTTTCGCGGCATCTCGATGCTCACGGTCCACAACTTCGGCAGCCGCCGCCAGACGGTGGCGGTGGATCCCAAGACCGAGCGGGGCAACCTCCTGGTCGACGTCTTCGACGACAACCACAGCCGCTCCGAGAACGGCACGCACCGCCTCACACTGGGCCCCTACGGCCACCGCTGGTACCGGGTGGGGGCCACCGACAACGCGCTGAACCGCACGACGTTCTGACGCCCTTGTCGCCGCCCGCCGGCGCGCCCGGCCGCCTTGACCGGCCCCGGGCCTCCGGCTACTCTCGGCCCGCGCCCGGGAGGAGCGACGACCACACGCCGGGCGCGGTGAGGGGAGCCATGACGGACTCGCTCGAGCTCACGCTGGACGAGCTGCGCCGCCGGATCGCGGCGGCCGGCATCACGATCCCCGAGGAGCGCCTGGCGATGGTGCGCAAGCTGCTGGGCGACGCGCTGGCGCCCGTCCGCGCCCTGGACTCGCGGACGATCAAGGCGGTGGAGCCGGCCGTGCGCTTCGCGCCCGGCGGAGGGACCGGCGATGAGTGACGCGATCGCCTATGCCTCGATCCGCGAGCTGGGACGACGCTACCGCGCCAAGGAGCTCTCACCGGTCGAGGTGACGCGCGCGCTGCTGGCCCGGATCGAGAAGCTCGACCCCGTGCTCCACGCCTTCGTCACGCTCACCGCCGAGCGCGCCCTCGCCGACGCCCGCGCCGCCGAGGAGGCGCTGCGGCGCGGTGACGACCGTCCGCTGCTCGGCGTGCCGGTCGCCCACAAGGACATCTACCTGACGAAGGGGATCCGCACCACCGGCGGCTCGGCGCTCCTGGCCGACTGGGTCCCCGGCGAGGACGCCACCTGCGTGCAGCGCTGGCAGCGCGCGGGGACCGTGCTGCTCGGCAAGCTCATCACCCACGAGTTCGCATTCGGCATCCAGTTCCCCGGTCACCGGTTCCCGCCCGCGCGCAATCCGTGGAATCTCGAGCACATTCCCGGCGGCTCCAGCAGCGGATCCGGCGCCGCGCTGGCCGCCGGCCTCGTGCACGGCGCCACCGGCTCCGACACCGGCGGCTCCATCCGCGGGCCCGCCGCGTTCTGCGGCATCGTCGGCCTCAAGCCGACGTACGGCCGGGCGAGCCGGGCCGGCGTGCTGACCCTGTCGTGGACGCTCGACCACACGGGCCCCATGGCGCGCACGGTGGAGGACTGCGCGCTGCTGATGCAGCCACTCGCCGGCCACGACCCGCTCGATCCGGCGTCGAGCCGCGTCCCCGTCGACGACTACGTGGGCGGCCTGGGCCGGGAGGTGCGCGGCCTGCGCATCGGGGTGGTCCGCAACTACTTCTTCGAGGGCGTCGATCCCGAGGTGGCGCGCGCATTCGAGGAAGCGATGGCGACGCTGCGCCGGCTCGGCGGCGAGGTGCGCGACGTCGAGATCCCCAGCCTGCAGGCCACGCACTCGTTTTTGCTCATCATGCTGGCCGAGGCCTACGCCTACCACGAGCGCGACATCCGCGCGCACCCCGAGCTGTACGGCGAGGTGCTGCGCGAGCGCATGCTGGCCGGCGCCCTCGTCACCGGCGCCGAGTACACGCAGGCCCAGCGCATCCGCGCCCGGATCTGCGAGGAGACCGCCGCCGTGCTCCGCGACGTGGACGTCCTGGCGACCCCGACCACCCCGAAGCCGGCCACGCCGTTCGCCCTGGCCCACGACCCGAACTTCGGCTTCCCGAAGAGCAACATGCCCCCGTTCAACATCACGGGCCTGCCGACGCTCGCGCTCCCCTGCGGCTTCTCCGCGTCGGGGCTCCCGCTCTCGCTGCAGCTCTCCGGTCGCCCCTTCGCCGAGGCTCTCGTCCTCCAGGTCGGCCACGCCTACGAGCAAGCCACGACCTGGCACACCCGGCGGCCCCCGGTGTAGCGGCGACTCCGCCGAGCGCTCGCCCACGCTACGCCCCCTTCACCGTCGGCTCCCGACGCGCGATGGAGTCCGCGTGGGTTCCAGGTGGCGGGACGAGCGATAGGAGGGTTTGGGGGCCATTTCGGGGTCACTGACATCATGCGAATCGCACCCACCTGCGATCGGGGCGGGCTCCCAGGCGGACGGCCCAGCGAGCCGGCTGCCGGGAACTCGGCACGTGTCAGATCCCGACGACCTGGCGATCCTCTATGCCATCGAGAGTTCGAGCGGAACTCGTGAGACGCTCGTCGACGCCTTCGGTGTTCACTCGGATCAGGGAATCAGCGCATACCTGGGACGTCTGCTTTTTGCCGCCCTGGGCCCATGAGGCGGGGCACGCGCCGCTTAGTCGCGGCGGAGCGACGGGTCGGGTGTGCCACAGCGGAGGCCCAATAGCTGAACAGTCGCGGGGCGATGCTCTCGCCTCCTGTCGGTCGCCCCTTGAGACAGGCGCGACCCATCTACTGACGGCACCTGGGGGAAGGCTCGCCACGTGACTCGCCGACGGTTACTGGGGCTGGCCACGACCGTGGCGGCGATGCCTTTGTTCGGGCCGCTGCTGTCCGTCCGCGCCGACGCCGCGGCCCACCGTGACTTGCGCTTCGCGTCTTGCGCAACGGGTCTCCGATCGGTGAACACCGGGTTACATTCCGGCCCGACGGCGATCGGCTTACTGTCGAGACACGCGTGGAGATCGCGGTCAAGGTCCTGTTCTTCACCGCGTTCCGTTTCAAACGCCAAGCCGAAGAAGTCTGGTGGTCGGGTCGTCTGGTGTCGGTCACGAGCACAACGGACGACAATGGAACCCCGCGCGTGGGGGCGCCGCCCGGCGAACTTCGCAGTCACCCGGACTTCTGCGTTGACGGCCCCCGACCCCCGGGCTACTGTCGCCCCGCCCTACGCCCGGCCTTGGAGGTTCGGCAATGAAGTGTCCCCGGTGCCAGCACGACAACCTGCAGGGAGCGCGCTTCTGCGAAGAGTGCGCGACCCCGCTGGCCCGGACCTGCTCGAACTGTGGGACGGCCCTCTCAGCCACCGCCAAGTTCTGCCACGCGTGCGCGCATCCCGTTGCTACGGGAGCCGGCGCGCCGTCGCGCTCGCCTGAAGGCTATACGCCCAAGCACCTGGCCGAAAAGATCCTGACGTCCAAGGCGGCGCTTGAGGGGGAACGCAAGCACGTCACCGTGCTCTTCGCCGACCTCAAGGGCTCGATGGAGCTGCTCGCCGATCGCGATCCTGAGGAGGCTCGCAAGATCCTCGACGCGGTCCTCGAACGAATGATGGAGGCCGTCCACCGCTACGAAGGCACGGTGAACCAGGTCATGGGCGACGGGATCATGGCGCTGTTCGGCGCGCCGGTGGCCCACGAGGACCACGCGGTACGAGCATGCTACGCCGCGCTCCGGATGCAGGAGTCGGTCGCGCAATACGCCGAGAGCGTCTTCCGCTCACACGCGGTGCCCGTCCAGATCCGCGTGGGGCTCAACTCCGGCGAGGTGATCGTCCGGGCGATTGGTTCCGATCTGCACATGGACTACACGGCGGTCGGTCAGACGACTCACCTCGCCGCGCGCATGGAGCAGATGGCGACGCCCAGCACAATTTTGCTCGCCCGCTCGACTCTGAAGCTCGCTGAAGGCTACGTTCAGGTCGCGGCCCGGTGGCCGGTCGCGGTCAAGGGCCTGTCAGAGCCCGTGGAGGTCTACGTGCTCACCGGAGCGAGCGCGCAACGGTCCCGGCTCCACGCGGCCACCGCCCGGGGACTGACGCGGTTCATCGGCCGCGACACCGAGATCGAGCAGGTGGACCGGGCGCTCACTCGTGCAGGCAATGGCAACGGCCAGCTCGTCGCCATCGTCGGAGAACCCGGAGTGGGCAAGTCCCGCCTCGTCTACGAGTTCACCCACTCTCACCGGACGCAGGACTGGCTCATCCTGGAAGCGAACTCCGTGTCCTACGGCAAGGCGACCAGCTACTTGCCGATCATCGACCTGCTCAAGGCCTACTTCAAGGTGCACGACCGCGAGACCCACCGCGAGATCCGCGAGAAGGTGACCGGCAAGCTCCTCACGCTGGATCGCGCTCTCGAGCCGGTCCTGCCGGCCTTGCTGGCCGTGCTCGATGTGCCCGTAGAGGACGCGCAGTGGCAAGCGCTCGATCCCGGCCAACGCCGGCAGCGCACACTCGATGCTATCAAGCATCTTTTGCTCCGGGAGAGCCAGGTGCAGCCCATCTTCGTGGTCTTCGAGGACCTGCACTGGATCGACGCCGAGACGCAGGCCCTGCTCGACGGCTTGGTCGAGAGCCTGCCCATGGCCCGGGTCCTCTTGCTCGTCAACTACCGGCCCGAGTACGAGCATGGCTGGGCAAGCAAGACCTCTTATAGCCAGCTGCGGCTCGACGCGCTGCCGACCGAGACCGCGGGCGAGCTTTTGAATGCCCTGTTGGGCGATGATCCAGGCCTGGAGTCGCTCAAGAGCATGTTGATCAGACGGGGCAACCCCTTGTTCATCGAGGAGAGCATCCGAACGCTGGTGGAGACGGGCGCGCTCACCGGGGGGCATGGTGCCTATCGTCTGGCCCGGCCTATCGAGACGATCGAGGTCCCGGCGACGGTGCAGGCAATCCTGGCGGCCCGGATCGACCGCCTGTCGGCGGAGGACAAGCTGCTGCTCCAGATCGCCTCCGTCATCGGTAAGGACGTGCCCTTCGTGCTGCTCCATGCTGTGGCGGAGCTGACCGAGGATGCGGTGCAGCGGGGGCTCGCGCGTCTGCAGGCAGCCGAGTTCCTGTTCGAGACGCGGCTCTTTCCTGATCGCGAGTACACCTTCAAGCATGCGCTCACTCATGACGTCACCTACGGCACTCTGCTCCAAGACCGGCGCAAGGCCTTGCACGCCCACATCGTCGACGGCATAGAGCGTATCTATCCGGACCGGCTGCCTGAGCACGTCGAGCGGCTGGCCCACCATGCCGTCCAGGGCGAGATGTGGGAGAAGGCGATCTCCTATCTGCGGCAAAGTGGCGTCAAGGCATTGGCGCAATCGGCCAACCGGGAGGCGGTGCGCTATATCGAGCAGGCGATGATGGCTCTGCGGCACCTGCCGAAGACCCGCGAGACGCTGGAGCAAGCCGTTGATCTGAGCTTCGATCTGAGAACCGCGCTTTTTCCGCTCGGAGAGTTCGAGCGCATTTTTGGTTGTCTGCGCGAAGCCGAAGGCATTGCGAAGACGCTGGGCGATCATCGGCGACTCGGGCAGCTGTCCGTGTATCTCTGTCACAACTTCTGGATGACTGGCCATCCGACAGACGCGCTAGGTTATGGCCAGAGCGCCTTGACGCTCGCCGAGTCGGCTGGGGATCTTCCCCTCCGGGTGGTAGGAAGGCTGTACCTCGGCGGAGCCTACCTCGAGACGGGCGACTACCAACGGGCCGTGGATCTTCTTTTGGAAACGCTGCAGTTGCTCGAAGGTGATCTGAGCCGAGAACGATTCGGCCTTGTGGGATATCCTGCCGTGATCGCCCGTTGTTATTTGACTTGGGCTTTCACCGAGCAGGGAGATTTCAAGCAAGGGATCGCCCACGGTCAGGAAGGCATGCGCCTCGCGGAGGCGCTGAATCACCCTTACACCCTGGCCGTCGTGTGTTGGTATCTCGCACATCTCCGGACCGTCACGGGAAATCCCAGCGACGCCGTGCGCCTGCTTCAACGCGGGCTGGCGCTGGCTCGCGAGTGGAACCTGACTTACTTTTCAGTGCTCGACACCGGGGGCCTCGGCTACGCCTATGCGCTCTCGGGGCGCGTTGCGGAGGGAATTTCGCTGTTGTCGGATGCGCTGAACCTTATGGAGACTACGGGATATGGAGTTCTCCAGCCGCTCTTCCTCGTGTATCTCGGCGAGGCATACGCTCTCGCCGACCGGTACGATGACGCTCTCGAGGTCGGCGGGCGAGCCGTGACGCTAGCCCGCGAGCGCGGTCAACGCGGCTACGAAGCGTGGGGCGTTCGGCTCCGTGGCGAGGTTGAGACCCGCCGCGATCCCCCAGAGCACGCTGATGGCCACTACCGTGACGCGCTCGTGCTCGCCGAGGAGCTCGGCATGCGCCCCCTCGTCGCCCACTGCCACCTCGGCCTCGGCAAGCTCTACCGCCGCACCGGCCAGCGCGAGCAGGCCCAGGAGCACGTCGCCACCGCGGCGACGATGTACCGCGAGATGGGCATGGCGTACTGGTTGGAAAAGGCGGAGAGCGAGATGGGGGAGCTTGGAGGATAGACCGCCCGCAAGCCACCCCGGTCATTGACCCCTTCCGCCCCCCGCGCTATCGTCGCCAGACCTGAGCCGCGCCCGGCGCGTGGGAGTAGGCGATGACGTGTCCCCGGTGCCAGCATGAGAATCGCGCAACGGCGAGGTTCTGCGAGGAATGCGCCGGCCCTCTAAAGACGGCCAGCGCTGTGACGCGCTCCCACACGGATGACCTGAAGGCCGAAGTCGAAAGTCTCAGGCAAGCGCTCACCGAGTCGTTCGCCCGGCAGACGGCCACGAGCGAGATCCTGCGGGTCATCTCCAGCTCGCCGACCGATGTCCAGCCTGTGTTCGACGCGATCGTTCGGAGCACCGGACGGTTGTGCCGCGGAGTATGGTCGGCGCTCTACCAGTCGGACGGAACGATGCTGCATCTCGTCGGCGTCGACGCCGGCGCGCCCGAGGCGCGCGCGAATCCCGAGGCATTCGAGACGTGGCGGCGCTCGTTTCCGATTCCGGTCGATGACCGTTCCTCAATCACGAGCCATGCAATCGGCGAGCGGCGGATCGTCAGCATCGGCGATATCGAGGCTCACCCCGACATCCCGCCGCGCCTGCGCGAGGCGTCGAGAAGCTTCGGTTTCCGGAGCTGCCTGTTCGTCCCGCTCCTTCGAGGGGATGCGGCGATCGGCGCCATCGGGGTGACGCGGCGCGACCCGGAGCCGTTCACCGAACGCGAAATCGAGCTCCTGAAGACCTTCGCGGAGCAGGCCGTGATCGCAATCGAAAACGTGCGGCTGTTCAAGGAACTGGAGGCAGCAAACCGGGACCTCAAAGCGGCGAGCCAGCATAAGTCAGAGTTCCTCGCCAACATGTCCCACGAGCTGCGGACGCCGCTCAACGCGATCATCGGCTTCTCCGAGGTCCTATCGGACCGCCTGTTCGGCGACCTGAACACGAAACAGGACGAGTACCTGAAGGACATCCACGCCTCTGGGCAGCACCTTCTGTCCCTGATCAATGACATTCTGGATCTGTCCAAGATCGAGGCCGGCCGCATGGAGCTGGAGCTGGCCGAGTTCCACTTGCCCCAAGCGATTGAGAATGCCCTGGTCCTTGTGCGGGAACGGGCGCTGCGCCGCGGCATCACGCTGGAGCAATCGATCGACTCGCGCCTCGGCGAGATTCCGGGGGACGAACGGAAGATTAAGCAGGTGCTCCTGAACCTCCTGTCAAACGCGATCAAGTTCACCCCCGAGGGTGGCCGGATCGAGGTACACGCGAAACCCGTGAACGGGTCCGTCGAGGTATCGGTCACTGACACCGGGGTCGGCATCGCGCCGGAGGACCAGGAGGCGATCTTCGAGGAGTTCCGCCAAGTAGGGACGGCCGACAAGATGGTGGAAGGAACCGGGCTCGGCCTCGCTCTGTCGCGGAAGTTCATTGAGCTGCATGGCGGGCGGATCTGGGTCGAGAGCCAAGTGGGAGCGGGCTCGACGTTCACGTTTACGCTTCCGGTGCACCGTGGCGAATGAGCTGATCCTTGTCATCGAGGACAACGACAAGAGCCGCAAGCTCGTCAGGGACGTGTTGACGTTCAAGGGATACGAGATCATCGAGGCCGGGACGGGCGAAGAGGGTGTCCGCCTCGCCCAAGATCGCCATCCGAGCCTGGTCCTGATGGACATTCGGCTGCCTGGGATTGACGGTATCCAGGCGCTCGGACGGCTACGAGCCGAGGTTGCCACTCGAGGGATTCCCGTTATGGCCATGACCGCGTCTGTGATGACCAATGACCGGCAGCGGGTGTTGGATGCAGGATTCGACGCGTTCCAGAGCAAACCGATCAATGTAAAGGGCTTCCTGGCGGCCGTGGAACAGCTCCTTGGACATCAGCGGGGATGATAAACGATCGAATGCATGGTCGATGTACCGCGAGATGGGCATGACGTACGGGCTGGAGAAGGCGGAGACGCGCGAGGTGGAATGATGGACCGCCGCCGCTTCCTGCTGATCTCGCTGGCCGGTGCCGTCGTCGCGCCGCTCGCCGTCGAGGCGCAACAGGCGCGGAGACTCTACCGTGTCGGCCATTTGTCAGGCAGCGCGCGGGGAGCGATCAGTGGTTGGGTCGCAGCCTTCCGGGAGGGAATGGCAGCGGAGGGCTACGTAGAAGGGAGGAGCTGGACCCTCGACGAGCGCTACGCGGAGGGCCGATTTGAACGGCTCGGGCCCCTCGCCCAGGAACTCCTCGCCCTTGCCCCGGATGTGCTGCTGGTCTCCACCACGCCGGCCAACCTTGTGGCGAGGCAGGCCAGCCGTTCAGTGCCCATCGTGATGGTCCTGGTGGCGAATCCGCTCGGCTCTGGGATCGTGACGAACCTGCGTCGGCCCGAGGCCAACGTCACCGGGATCACGAATGTCGTCGCCGAGCTTGCCGGGAAGCGCATCGAGATCCTCCGAGAGCTGCTGCCTACGGCGACTCGCTTTGCCGTGATTGTGAATCCGGAAGATCAGAACACCCCGGGTCAGATGCAGAGCGCAGAGCAGGCGGCCCGGGAGCTGCACCTGCGGCTGGGGCCGATTCTGGAGGTACGCGCCCCAGCCGACCTGGAGAGGGCTTTCAGCGGTGCCATAGCGGCCAAGGCACCGGCGGCGATCCGCATGATCGATCCGCTGGTCTTCGTCATGCGGCAGCAGACGGCCGCGCTGGCAGCGCATTACCGCCTTCCGGTGATCTACCCCACGAGAGAGGACACCGAGGCGGGCGGTCTCGTCGCCTACGGGACAAACATCGGCGACCAGTTTCGCCGGGCGGCAACTTACGTGGCGAAGATCCTGCACGGTGCCACGCCGCGCGATCTCCCGGTCGAGCAGCCCACGAAGTTCGAGCTGGTTATCAACCTCAAGACCGCCAAGGCCCTCGGCCTGACGATTCCGCCTTCGCTATTGGCGCGGACGGACCAGGTCATCGAATAGTGGACCGCCGCCGTCCTTCATTCCCCACCGCCAGCACGTCGTCGATCTCGCCGTCACGTACCGGCTGCCGATGATGGCTCCGGCCACGGAGTACGCCGAGGCCGGGGTGCTCGTGAGCTATGGCACCGATTATCTCGATCTTTTCCGACGTGCCGCCGGCTACGTGGACAGGATCTTCAAGGGCGCCAAGCCAGGCGACCTACCGATCGCACAACCGACGAAGTTCGAGCTGGTCATCAACCTCAAGACCGCCAAGGCCCTCGGCCTGACGATCCCGCCGTCGCTGCTGGCGCGGGCCGATCAAGTGATCGAGTGACCGACCGGCCGCGCCTCATGCGAGCGCTGGCCGGTTCTCCCGGAGCGCCGCGCCCCGCGCGGGGCATATTTGGATCGGAGTAACATGCGCGGAGAATTCAGACTCTCGTAAGCCGGGACGTCAGCTGCACGAAGAGCAACGGCTGTCTGCAAGGGAGGAGAAAGGGTATGAACACAGGGAGTAGATACCTGTTCTCAGTGATACTCGCGATGAGGTCCCGTCAAGAAGTGTGTAAATGAGATCAGGCGGCGGCCTTCTGCTCGCGCCGGTTCACAGCTCGCACTCCATTGACATACACGACACCGTTGGCGACCTCGGCCAGGAGCTCGGGCGCGTCG